>JADMIO011319485.1_pt1 | contig 110913 bp, 93 predicted proteins | sample 8958161 | NCBI WGS metagenome assembly JADMIO01 (sample SAMN16585339, study PRJNA669376) | soil metagenome | isolation source: Crop rotation soil | place: USA: Cullars Rotation, Alabama | collected 2011 | reverse complement strand
CGCGACTTCAAGTCACGTGAATTCCAAGCTTCGGATCCCACTGTGCTGGAAAGCGACTCTATTTATCTGCGGCCAGGCCGGCTACCCGAAAGGCTGTGCCAAGACCGATTTCAACAACTTCGCTCCGCGCCTCGGCGTAGTCTGGTCGGCTACTCCCAAGACTGTCGTGCGGGGCGGCGCCGGCGTGTTCTACGCAGCCACCGATTTCAACCCGCTCTTCCGCCTGGCGGCCGGTCTTCCGGACAATATCGCGCAGACCCTGACGAGCAACAACTTCATCCCCCAATTCCGCGGGCTCGATATCTTCGGACCGGCCGTAGTCGGTCCCACTCAGATTCAGCAGGCCGGCATCGATATGAATCAGCGCACCAGCTATTCCCTGCAATGGACCTTTACTGTCCAGCGCGCAATCCGCAAAAACCTGGTGTTCGAAGCCGGATATATGGCGTCGCTCGGTTTGAAGCTCGAGCAGAACGTTCAGCCGAACAACGCCCAGCCGGGAACGGGCGCAGTCGATCCGCGCCGGCCCTTCCTGGGCCTGCAGTACGCGCCGGGAACCCAATTCCCCTCCTACGTAAACGTGGTGGGCGACAGCGTTCCGGTGGGCTTTATCAATTTCCTGCCGCACTCGGCGCAATCCAATTATCATTCCGCCTTCGCCCGCTTCGAACGCGCTTTCTCGAACGGGATGTCCTGGCTCACTTCGTACACGTTCTCGAAGGCCATCAGCAATGCGCCGCAGTTCCGCAACGCGGGCGGAGTCAACGGCGCCGAGAATTCGCCGCCGCAGGACTCCTTCAATCTCGCAGCCGAGCGCGGCCTGGCTTACTTCGATACGCGCCAGCGCCTCGTCAACACGGTGGTGTACCACCTTCCCTTCGGGCACGACAAGAAGTTTCTCCGCTATGGAATCGCCTCGAAGATTCTCGGCGATTGGGAGACTTCCGGAATCGTGACCGCACAATCCGGATTCCCGTTCACCATCAACCTTCGCGGAGATACCGCGGGTGTTGGCGCCGGCACGGGTGGAATCTTCGTGCGCCCCAACCTGGTTTCGGGCGTTGACTGGCAGCTCGCGGACGACCAGAAGAGCACTTCGCGGTTCTTCAACACGGCCGCCTTCGCGGCGCCGGCCAACGGCAAGTTCGGCAATGTGGGCCGCAACACCGTCATCGGACCGTCGCTGTTCAATGTGGATGCCACCGTGGCGCGGTTCGTTCGCATTCAGGAGCGCTACACGCTCCAACTACGGTTTGAGTTCTTCAACATGTTTAATCACCCGAACTATAACCTGGTAGGCCGGATTTTGAACGATCCCGCGACCTTCGGGCAGGTACTCAGCCAGTTCGATCCTCGGCAGCTCCAGTTCGGCCTGAAACTGACGTTCTAACTGTCACCTGCCGGCCGTCGGAGGCGGCGTTGCAGATGCTAAGAAGTGTCGTATTGCCTTTCCTGGCGCTACTGGCGTCGTCCGCCGCCATGGCCGCGGACGCCGCCCCGTGCGCCCTGCGTAAGGGAATTTATGAGAGTTGGCTGGGGATGTCAAAGCGCGCCAGCCAGCGCCCCGCCGTTACGCAGGATTCACTGGTGGCGCCGGGAACGGCCAATCGGGGAGTTTCGGATGCTTCCAACTCCACCGATATTGGGCGAGAGTACAACGCCTTTTTCCAGTGTCTTTCTGACCTCGCCGACAACCAACAGGGCGGAGAAGCTTTAGAGTCGTCCTGCCAGGCTGCCGGCGCCGATCCGATAGCCTGGCCGGTGTGCCGCATGGCTGTCTACTTGAAGCGTGGGCGAACGGAGAGCAAAGACTTTCTGGATGCTCTGTTGTTAGGCAAAAAAGGCGCGCAGCTGGTCTGGGACCTGGAAGGCATTGCCGGCAGCACGCCGGCGCCGAGTTCCAAGATGTTCCCCAAAGGCGCCGGCTATAAGTTGCTCGACGAATTGTTTCTCCTCGTGCTCGACGATAAGGACACGGCGGCAGCCAAGTATTTCAATATGTGGTCCGCTGCGTCGCCGGCCGTGGAAAAGTATATGAGCAGCCAGGTCCAGGTGCTCCTACGCGAATCTCCGGCGGTGGTAGTGAAGCAATGGCCGGTAGTCCGGAACTATCGCACGCAGCTCAAAAAGGTACTGACCGCGATGCCTGCGCCAGAGGTGAAGAAGAGCCGGCAAGGCTTCGACGGGTTTTGTACTCCGGACAATTTGGATTGCCAGGAGTTGTTGAAGCTGTTTGGAAAGTCGTAACGCCCCGAGCCAGTCGTGCGGAGGTTACAGCGGATCCGTGCGAAGCCAATCGCGAAGGATCAAGGCTTCGGTCGCGCCCGGCGACGCGGCAGGATGGATGTCGTACTCGAATTTTCGATTGGCAGCCAATTCGAGCTCTACTTCCCTGGTTTCCGCGCCGCGTGTCATCTTCACCTTGATCTTGTCACCGGGGCGGTGCGCAGCCACCAGGTCGTTCAGCGCTTTGGGTGTGATCCGCGATCCCTCCGCTTCCACAATCTGATCACCCGGCCGAAGCACGGCGCGCGCCGGTGACCCCGCCGCGAAGTCTTCGACTACGAGCTTTCCGTCGCGCGATTCAAAATCTACGCCCAGCCACGCTCCCGGCGCGTCGCGCGAGTCCACCGACACCTCCAGCCCCGCATAGGCCAGATACTTGCCGTACGCCATCTCTTTGGTCGTGGACGCGTATTCGAATACTTCGTCCAGCGGTCCGTCCGCAACTGCCTCGCATTCGGCGCGAAATTCGGCGTCCGTGAATCCGCGCTTCTTCTGCTGGTAATACTTGCGATACAGTCCCCGCATCACGTCATCCAGCGACTTGCTGTTGTTCGTCTGGCGCCGGATGGCGAGGTCGAGAATAAAACCGAGCATCCCGCCGTTGTTGTAGTACGAGATGGTCGTGTTTCGATCGTTGCCGACGCCCGAAGTGCCCCAGGTGTTCCAACTCGATTCCGTCGCCGACTGGTAGCGCCGCCCGGGCATGTTCTCGAATTGCGCGATGCTTCCCTCCAACTTGGCAAGATATTGGTCGCGTGTCACGAGGCCGGCGCGCACGGTCAGGAGGTCCTGGTAGTAAACGGACAGCCCCTCCGATACCCATAGCATGTTGGTCAGGTTTTCGGTTTCGTAATCGAACGGCCCCAGCGCTATCGGCCGGATACGCTTCACGTTGAACGTGTGGAAGTACTCGTGCGCCACAAAGCTCAGCCACCGGCGGTAGCCGTCATCCGTGGTCAGGCTCTTGCCATTGAACGAAATCGACGCCGATGTGGAGTGCTCGATCCCGCCGTTCCCTTCCCCCATCAGCAGGAACGTGTAGTGGCGGTACGGGATGTCGCCGATCAGGTGCGTTGCGCTGCGAACGATTTTCGACAGGTCGCGCCGGATCTTGTCGCGATTCACGGAATCCGGAATGTTCTCGATAACGATGTCGTGCGGCACGCCGTCCACATCGAAAGCGAGCCGTTCCTGGTTGCCCAGCAGCATGGGACAGTCGTACAGAAGATCGAAGTCGGGCGCCGTAAAAGTGTTCGCCCGGCCCGCAACCGGGTCGAGCCCAACGGCGATACGCCAGCCGGCGGGAGGCTCGAGCGTGACCGTCGCCGGGACCTGAATCTTGCCCGCAAGATGTACGAACATCCCGGTGGGTGCGATGTACGCCCGTTTCTCGCCCAGGAAATTCTGCGCGCCGAACGTAATCGTGCCGAGGACATCGTAATTCAGAATGATCGTGGAGGCGTTACCCGCCGCGACCCGCCAGGTGTTCCTGGTCGCCTTCTCCCATCCCAGGCTGTGCCCCGCCCCGTCCTCGGCGCGAAAATTCGAAACATTCTTTGTGTAGTCGATGATGCGGTAGTAACCGGGATGCCACAACGGCATCTTGAAGTCCTGCAATTCGCCCTGCACCCCGTCACATCGCAGCACAACGTGGAATAAATGGCTGGCGGGCTGGGGCATGGAGACGGTGAACGCGAGAGTCTGCGCGTCAGCGGAGAATGACAGTGCACACAACAGAAGTAAGTGCCGACGGGTCACGACGGCGAGTCTACCATGCACACCCACCGTTATAATAGTGATAATGCACCTGAGTCGCTTCGCTACCATCGCCCTGGCCGCCTGCCTGCTACCCGCGGCCTCGTTGAAGCCGGAACCCGAGCGCAAACCGGCGCCCGAATTCTCGTTGAAGGATGCTGACGGCAAACTGGTGCGCCTCTCCGATCTCCGGGGTAAAGTCGTACTGCTGGATTTCTGGGCTACATGGTGCGGCCCCTGCAAAATCGAGATTCCGTGGTTCATGGAGATGCAGAAGAAATATCAGCAGCAGGGGCTCGAGGTGGTCGGTGTCTCCCTCGACGAAAAGGGCTGGGACGTGGTAAAGCCATTTCTGGTGGAAATGGGTGTGAATTATCGCGTGGTGATCGGCAACGACGCACTGGCCCAGGCTTATGGAAAGCTCGATCCTTCCCTTAGCCCGGACCTCGATGCCTTGCCGACCACGTTCATTCTGGATCGCACCGGCAAGGTGGCCGCCTTTCACGAGGGACTGACGAGCAAGCAGGATTTCATCGACGCCATCGAGGCGCTGTTGAAATAGCCCGCCGGAAAGGCCTGACCCCGCACGATATAATTGGATTGTGGCCTCGCTGTCACGCACTACCGCTTTAGCCGCGCTGGCCGCAACAGCGTTGCTGCTCTCCAACTGCGGGCAATACTCGTCCCGTGTCGCGTCCAACGGCCCGGTCGTCAAGGAACAGAAGGACCGCAAGCGCGCGCCCGATTTCACGTTGAAAGACGCCGACGGACGCGCCGTACGGCTCTCGGACTACCGAGGCAAAGTGGTTCTCCTCGATTTCTGGGCCACGTGGTGCGGCCCCTGCAAAATCGAGATCCCGTGGTTCATCGACCTTCAGCGACGCAACAAGGACCGCGGATTTGAAGTGCTGGGAGTGGCCATGGATGACGACGGCTGGGAATCGGTAAAGCCGTTCCTGGCTGAACACGGCGTCAACTACCGGATTGTCCTCGGCAACGATCAGACAGCCCAGACTTACGGCGGCGTCGATGCTCTGCCCACATCCTTCCTGATCGATCAGGCCGGTTATATCGCCGCGGTCCACGTAGGACTCGCCCCGAAAAAGGATTTCATTGATGGTGTCGAAGCGCTTTTACGAACTCCCCCGCCCGATAGCTCTCGCAATGCTGCTGAGCCTGACGCTCGGCGCGCAAACTAGCGGATACCTGACCGTCGGCGAGCCGCAGAAAGTCGCCGGCAAGCGCGGCGCCGCCGTGCAGGTGAAGATTCCCGTCACAGTGAAGCAGGGCTACCACGTCAACAGCAACAAGCCGGCGGACGAATACCTGATCCCGCTGAAGGTCACGTGGAAATCGACCGGCGCGCTAGAAGGCGGAGAGATCGTTTATCCCAAACCGTCTCTCGAGAAGTATCCGTTTTCCGAGACTCCCCTTTCCGTCTACACCGGGAGCTTCGATCTGAACGCGCGCTTTAAAGTGTCGGACAAAGCAGCCGCGGGGCCCGGTGTCGCGGTGGGACAGCTACGATACCAGGCCTGCGACGACAAGGCATGTTACCCGCCGAAGAATGTCGAGTTCAACGTGCCTTACCAGGTGCAGTGAGCCGTTTCAGAACATCATGTTCTGAAACGCCGCGGAGGCAAGCTGAAAACACGGCAGTTAACCGGAGGCGCGAAAACATCATGTTTTCTGGCGGCTGGCTCAGGCTTTCAAAAACTGTCCGATGCACCGCGTCGCCTGCCGGATCCGCTGATCGTTTTCCACCAGCGCGAAGCGCACGTGACCCTCTCCCAAGGGCCCAAACCCGATTCCCGGCGACACGGCAACCTGAGCCTTCTCGAGCAGCAGCTTCGAAAACTCCAGCGATCCCAGGTTCCGATACCGCTCCGGCAGCGGCGCCCAGACGAACATCGATCCGCGCGGCTTCTCCACCGGCCATCCCGCGCGTTTCAGACCAGCGATCAGCACATCGCGCCGTTTCTGGTACATTGCGCAAATCTTATGCGTATCTTCTTCGCACTCGCGTAGCGCAATGATGGAAGCGATCTGAATCGGCTGGAACACGCCGTAATCCAGGTAGCTTTTGATGCGCGCCAAAGCGCCGATCATTTTCGCGTTGCCGACACAGAACCCGACGCGCCATCCGGCCATGTTGTAGCTCTTCGACATCGAAAAGATCTCAACCGCTACTTCCTTGGCGCCTTCCACCTGGAGAATGCTCGGTGGCTTGTAGCCGTCGAAGCCCAAGTCGGCATACGCGAAGTCGTGGATGATCATGCTGTCGTGTTCTCGCGCCAGTCTCACCACTTCGCGAAAAAAATCCAGGTCTACGCAGGTCGTCGTAGGATTGTGCGGGAACGAAATGAGCACCATTTTCGGCTTGCGCGTGGAGGTGCGATACAGGTCCTCCAGCCGGTTCAGGAACGATGCGGCGTCCGGCATCGGCAGCATGCACGCATGCCCTTCCGCCATGATCACGCCGTACTGGTGAATGGGATAGGCCGGATTCGGAGATACCACCGCATCACCCGGCCCGACGACCGCGAATAACAAGTGCGCCAGCGCGTCCTTCGCGCCGATCGTGACGATCGCTTCCTTGTCCGGATCCAGGTCTACGTCGTAATTCGCCTTGTACCGCCGCGTGATCTCCTCACGCAGCCGTGGAATTCCGCGGGACTGGGAATATCGATGGTTCCGCGCATTGCGGGATGCCTCGACGAGCTTATTGACGATCACCCGCGGCGTTGCGCCGTCGGGATTGCCCATCCCGAGATCGATTACGTCGATCTGCGCCGCGCGAGCCTTGGCGCGCATCTCGTTGATGACCGCGAAAACGTAAGGGGGTAATTTCTGGATTCGGTAAAACTCGTCACAATACGGGGACATTGTGCTCATTTTACCGTGAGTCTTCAAAGTGGCACAGACGATCGGTTTTTGTCGTCTGTGGACGGTGTGGCAATTCAGGCCTTCACAGACCACAAACTGCGATGGTCTGTGCTACGTCTTCACCGATCCTGCTAACTCCGCCTGCACGACGAACCGTCGCGGGGCGGAGCCGACGTAGTAGAAGGGGTAGCACGTGATCAGGTTGAGCTCGGGGTCGGAGGTTGGTTTCAGCGGCGCGAGATTGGTGGGCGAGATCACGCGCGTGTTCTTTACCCGGTACAGGTATTCGCCATTGCGGGTCTCGAGCACGATGTCGTCGCCTTTGCGGATGTCCTTTAGAATTCGAAAATGCGTATCGCGATGTCCTGCGATAACGCAGTTGCCCTTGCCGCCCGGCAGCGCAGTCTGCTGGATGTGGCCAGGACCGCGACGCAGCTCGGCGGGTCCGTCGCCTTCGACCACGTAAAGTTCGGCCGAGAGTCTTGGAATGATCAATTTGGCGAGAGGCTCGCCGAGCTGCGGCGCTACCGGCGCGGGCGCCGGATTCGAGGGCGAAGGAGCAGGCGGAGGCGGCGTGTCTTCAAAGTCACGCGCCACCTCCGATTGCGCGAATCGCGATTCCAAAAAGTCGCGGGCTCCCAGGAACAGCAGAACAGCGCCGGCGGCAACGAGTACGTATGCAATATATGATCTGATCCGGAACATGTGCTTCACTCCATTCGCTGTGTCGGCGAGCCCGCGCGCAAGGTTTCTCCGCGTTAACGGCGGCGGCGCAGCATCATTCCGAGTCCGGAAAGCGTGCTGCCGCCCAACATCATCATGAGCCAGCCCGAAACGGTGTGCGGCATGGCCGGCGTGGGCGCTTCGCGCTCAGCGCTCGGCGGCGGGGGCGGAGTGGTTTCCGCAGGCGGCGTCACCTGCGCGGTTTCGGTCTGAGTCTGGGTCTGGGTCTGGGTCTGCTGCTGCTCCTGAACCGGCGGCGGAGGAGGCGCAGTCTGAGTCTGAGCGGTTTGGGTGTTCGTCTCCTGCGTCGATTGATATGTAGCCGCAACGGAGACGGGCTCCATGCGCTCACGCTCGCGAGCCTTTACGCTCGAGGGCAGCGGGAACTCGTAACCGTAATCCTTACCCTGGATCCAGATCTTATCGAAATAGTAGTCGGGTCCGAAATGATGCAGTACGACCTTGGTGTCCCGCGCGGTATTAATGTCCAGGGCGGGGATGGTCATCGCCGACGTTTCAAACTTCATGCCGCGATCCGAATAAATCAGAAGTACACGGCTGCCGCCGCCGGCATCGCGCATCTGTTGAATGACATACTCGCCGGGCTGAAGGACGTGATCACCAATCGTAACCGTGTAAGGCAGGTTCACATTGACTCTGTCGTACATCGGGCCCTGGGCCATTCCGGGCGGCGTCATGAGAGCTAGTCCCAGGGTTACTGCTCCCGCCGCGAATGCGAACTTTCCGAATTTCATAACCTTTTCGAAACTCCTATCGTGGTCTGATTGAAGGGCGCAACGCATAACGCTCCACAAAGGTGCAACCGACGTTCCAAAAAACATTCACACGCAAAGATGGTGAGTGGTGCTTTCCACACGAGCGGGCTTACAGCAGCGACAAAGGTGCGCCCGAACCCTAAATCTTGGTGATTTTGTTAACTGGACCGTATAGGCGCGGAGTTGTCCGTAATCGGACGCTGCCATCCGGTTCAGGACGCTGATTTTCGCTAATCTATTGATTTCACGCAGGTGACGCGCGGCCCCGCGCGTGCACGCTAACGAGTTCCGGGGAATCTATGTTCTCTTCCGTCCGAATCGCAATCCGCTCCCTCGTCCGGCGTCCGGCCGTCGTAGTGGTCGCTGTGACGTCACTGGCCGTCGGCATCGGCCTGAACTCGGCAGTGTTTAGCATTGTTGACGCGGTCTTCCTGCGCCCTCCGGCGGTTACTGACCCAAAGAGCCTCGTCGAAATTACCGGCTCTTTCAAAGACAGCGGCACGACGATTCTGGACTGGCCAGACTGCGTGGCAATTACCGAGCAGGCGCCAGCTTTTTCGGCAGTGACGGCATCTATGGGTAGAGGCGGCCTCTGGCGGAACGGCGACGAATCGACCCTGCTGCTGGTCGATGCGGTTGGGGATAACTATTTCGAGATGCTCGGTGTAAAGCCTATCCTGGGACGCTTGCCGGATCCGAAACGTGCGGCTTCAGACCCTGAGCCGCCGTTAGTACTGACCCACTGGTTCTGGCAAGAACGGATGGGCGGGCGGACGGACGTGATCGGCGAGCGCATGGAGTTTCGCGATCACGTGTGGAGAATCGCCGCCGTGCTGCCGCCCGAATTTCGCGGGCTGAGCTCGCTGGGGCAGCGGCACATATGGATCACCAACACGGCGTGGGCGCGGTACTTCCGCAACGACCTGGAGCGCGGAAGCGGACAATACTACGCGATCGCCCGGTTGCGGCCCGGCGCCACGATCGAGCAGGCGCAGGCCCAGCTCGAAGCAGTGGCTCGCCGCATCGAAGCGAACGACTCGCGCGTGCCCAAGGGCAGACGCCTCGTCGCGAGCTCGCTTTCCGCTGGTATGCGCAGCCGGCTGCGCCCGGGAGTCCTGGTGATGGGTATCGTAGCACTCGTATTGCTGGTGGCGTGCGCCAATGTCGCCGGCGTACTGCTCGCCCATGCCGAATCGCGGCGTCGCGAGATCGGCCTGCGACTGTCGTTAGGAGCGAGCCGGTTAGCCCTCGTACGGCAATTCCTCGTTGAGAGCGCACTGCTGGCGGTGGCGGGCGCGGGCCTGGGACTGGTGCTCGCAAGCTGGCTCATCAAGGCGGTGCCGGCCTTTACGCCGCCGTATCCGGTCCCTGTCCATTTCGATTTCCTCATGCATGAGCGGCTCCTGCTCTTCACAGCGGCCTGTGTACTGATTACGCTGGTGATTTTCGGACTGGCCCCTCTGGGCTATGCGATGCGCGTGTCGCTGGCCGAAACGATCGTCGGCGCGCGAACTACCGGACGCACACGGCGCTCCGGCATGCGCTACGCCATGGTGACGTTGCAGGTGGCGTTGAGCGTCGTCCTGGTGGGCGGCGCGGTGGTATTCGTGCGCGCGCTCGGTGAAGCGCGGGACATCTATCCCGGATTCGACGCCTCTCGGCCGCTTGCCCTGGTGTGGGCCAGTTTCACCGGCGAATCCAAGTCCGACGACCAGGTCTATCGCGAAGCCGTTGCGCGACTGCAAAGGGCCGGCGGAGTGGAGGCCGTGACCTACGCGCGCCACTTGCCACTGGTCGGCTCAGGTTCCGGCGCGAGCATTTCGGTGGTTCCCGAGGGCGCCGCTCCCGACGCCCCTGCTCCGCGCGTTTACTTCAACCTGGTCGGGCCGAAATTCTTCGAGGTCACGGGCGCGCGGCTCGTATCCGGAAGGGCCTTCATGGATTCCGACCATAACTCCGGGCCCGCGGTTGCGATTGTGAACGCTGAAGCAGCGCGGCGCTTCTGGCCGAACCAGAACGCCCTCGGAAAACTGCTGCGGATCAGGAACGACGCGTATCAGGTAATCGGGATCGCCGCGGATGGCCGGATCAGCGATATTCACGAACGTATCGCCCCGGTAGTTTACTTGCCGGCCTCGCGGATGAAATGGGGCGAGACCATCTTCATCGCGCGCACGAAACCGGATCCGTCGGTGATCGTGAAGGAACTGGCTCGATCCGTCAACCAGGTTCCCGGTTTGCGGGTGTACCAATCCAGCACGCTGCGGGCAATCGTAAAGGAAGCGCTGTATACCGACTGGATTCCGACAGTCCTCGGCGGCATGCTGGCCGTGGTCGGACTGCTGCTGGCGGCCGGAGGATTATATGGCGCGGTATCGCACGCCACGGAGCGGAGGCGCAGCGAATTCGGCGTGCGCATGGCCGTCGGCGCGAAGGCTCGCGACGTGGCCGGCCTCGTTGTGCGGCAGGCTGCGCTGTTCTGTGTCGCGGGAGTCCCGCTCGGCGCCGGGCTTTTCATCGCAGCGTATCGCTATTACGGCGCCTCGCTCCTGCACGACCGGCCGCTGGACCTGTTCGCGATCTGCTCGGGCGCGATTATCGCAGTTACCGCGGTGCTGGGCGGGGCGGTGCTGCCCGCCATCCGCGCGTCGCGTCTGGACCCCGTGGAGGTGTTGCGCGCGGAGTAGAATATCGCCGTAATGCGATTTCTCTCCGTGTGCCTTTTTGCAGCGGCCGCGCTCGCTCAGGAGACTCCGACCGAGCGGGACGCCGCGCGCGACGTCCTGAAGAAAATGGACGCACTCGAGCGGTCGCTCGATGTCCCCGGTTGGGTGGAACGATTCAGCGCTGCGAACGCCGCCCGCGACCAGGTGACTGCTCGCGCCAAGGCACTGATGGACTCCGAACTCCTGGCGATGGGTGACGACATCACGCGCCACCCGGAAATCGGATTTGAAGAGAAGCGCTCCATCAGCATCCTGATCGAATACCTGAAGCGGCATAACTTCGAGGTTCAGGTGGGCGTCGCCAATCTCGCCACGGCGTTCGTCGCGCGGTACAAGGGCAATCGCGGCGCTCCGAACCTCGGCATCATCGTCGAATACGACGCTCTCCGCGGGACGAAGGGCGCGTTCCACGGAGACCAGCACAGCACGCAAGGTCCGATCGGTTTGGCCGCGGCGGTCGCGATAGCGGAGTGGCTCGACCGGTCGCACGCGCCCGGAAGCGTCGTAGTGTTCGGCACACCGGGCGAAGAGATGATGCCGCCGGTGGCGAAGACCGACATGCACCGCGCCGGCATCTTTAACGGTATGGACGTCATCGTTCGCAGCCACGCCGTGAGCACGACCAATCGCCCGGCGCCGGGCTTCGGCACGTGCTGCCTGAATATCGATGGCGTGAAGTACACCTTTTCCGGTGCGCCAGCGCACCAGATGACCCCTTGGGCAGGCCGGAACGCGCTGGAGGCCGTGATCCACCTGTTCAACAACATCGACGCGGCGCGCACGACCATGCGGCCAGAGGCTAGAATCCAGGGCGTGATCACCGAGGGCGGAGCCGCTCCCAACGTGGTTCCCGACCGGACCCAGGCCGATTTTTATATCCGCTACCCTGACGCGGTGTACCTGGCGCAGGTTCGCGAAGCGGTGGACAATGCGGCGCGGGCCGCGGCGCTGGCGACCGGGACGAAGGTGAAGATCGATAACTACGGGACTCTTCGGGACGGCATCTCCGTGGCGACGCTCGGGGAGGTGGGTTTTGCGCACATGAAGCGCTTCGGAGCGACGCGCGTGGCGGACGCGCCGGGTAAGCCGCAGGGATACGAAGAGACCGGCAGCGTATCGAGCGACATTCCCGGTTTGGGATTCGCCGCGCATACTTCCAACGCAGCCAACCACACCTATGAAATGGAAGCCGACGCCCTCACCGAGGTCGGCCACCATGGTTTCGTCGTTGACGCCCAGGCCATGGCCGCGCTGCTCTACGACTTCGCCACGAACGCCGAGTATCGCACCGCTGTGAAGAAGGAATTCGCGGGCATGAAAGCCCTGTTCAGCGAGTATCAGGATGCGCTGAAGAAGGTCTATCCGGCGCCTGCGGTCCCGGAGCCGAAGTAGAGATGAGAAGCTATCGCCGGGCTCTGGCCGGTATCGCGGCGTCGGTTCTGCTGATCGCGCAGCAGGAGAGCGATCGTTACCCGATTGTCAAGAACGACAGGGTGGGTTTCATCGACTGGCGCGGAAATGAGGTGATTGCTCCCCATTTCCTGCCGATCGCCGATATGGCCCATTTCAGCGAGGGTCTCGCGCCGGTTGCGAGCCCTGAGGGCGCGGGTTATATCGATCCTTCCGGCCGGTGGGTGATCGGACCGACCAAGGAGTGGGGTCAACCGATGGCCTTTCACGAGGGCATCGCGGCCGTACTGATCTGGGGGACCGAGGGGAACCGAAACACGCCGGCGTTGATCGAACGAAGCGGCGTTGTCATCTTCTCCAGCAATGAAGCCGATGTTGGGTACTTCTCCGATGGCCTGATGCCGATGCGCCAGCGTCAGGGCAAATGGGGATTCGTGGACCGGAAATTTCGCTGGGTGATCGATCCTCATTACGACGGGGCCGGACCGTTCTCGGAAGGTTTGGCAGATGTACGATCCGGTTCGAAAGTCGGCTACATAGACAAGAGCGGCCGTGAAGTGGTCCCACCGAAATACGATATGGCGTGGGCGTTCAGCGATGGCCTCGCGAGAGTCCGGATCGACATTGCGACCGCGGAGAGAGCGATGACTCTGGAAGGCCCGCGCGCCATTCGCCGCGAGTTATACGGCTTTATCGGACGGGATGGCACGGAGGTGATCCCGCCGCAGTTCTCCTGGGCTACGGATTTTCGCGAAGGCCACGCGCTGGCCAGACCGGAGGGATCGGCGTTGCTGTCCGTGATCGACAAGGTCGGCGGGCTGCTTCACGCTCCGACATTCGAATCCGGAAGTGAGTTTCGAGAAGGGCTCGCAGCGGTCCGCAGCGGCGACAGATGGGGGTATATCACTTACGACGGGTCGTGGGCGATCGATCCGCGATTCACAAGCGCTGATCCTTTTTGGCACGGTCTCGCCAGGGTAACGTGGCAAAGCTCTCGCGGCTACATCGACCGGACCGGACGAGTGGTGTGGCAGACCGGAACGAAGCCGTAACGGTAGCGGCAACTTCGTTGTTCTCAAAAGTGATGATGACGGGCCCGAACAGCGTCGGGCCCGACCGTGGGCTATTGCGCGTGGAAAAGGGAGGTAAGCCGACTTGGGTTTCCGGCTACCTCTGCAATTTCTAATAATCTTATTCTATTCATTGTGGATTCTTACTACAATTCAAACTATGGATAACGTACCGCGCGTACTATTCGAGTGTCCGCCTGCCTTGTGAAGTTACCCGGAGCGATCTTGGGAACGCCTTCCGGGTATCGTCCAGCCTCCATGTCGCGCAGGGCCGCGATTACGGCCGGTGATCATTTTGGCTCGTTTTTGCTGCCGTTCGCGCATTCAGAGATAAAAGGAATGTGAGTTGCCAGCGGGTGCGAACCAGGCCTAGGGAGGCCTTTCATGCGGGACCACAAATCGGCTGATGCCCTGCGACGACGGATGTTGGCTGTGGGAGACCAGCTCATTGCGGAGCTCGCCCGCGAAAGCCGTCTGACCAAACGCTCCAAGCGCGATGCCTCAGTCCCGGAGGAGTTGAAGGCGTCGCGGAAAAAGGTTGAGAGATTGGCCGACGAATATGCGGAGGCCATTCAGGCGTATCGAAAAGCTTTGGAACGTCAGATACTGCCCCGACCAGCACGGCGCGTCCGGAATCGCAGGGGTGGGCGGCGCCCGTGAGCTGGCGCACGATGCCAAATCGGCGCCGATGGATTACGATCAGCGTGCCTCGGTCCAGCTCCTTGTGAAGAGGCACGGTGAGAACAAAAACCAGCAAAGGATTCGGAGTACCTCCGGGCCCGAGAGGACCCGCAGTTAGGCATTACGCGACGGCTTCAAGTTGCAAGTTGGCGTCCCCAGGGGGATTCGAACCCCCGTTACCGCCGTGAAAGGGCGATGTCCTAGGCCGGGCTAGACGATGGGGACAGTCTCCGGGTGGGCGAACACTACTAATGTACCGTTCCAACCAGCTTAGCGTCAACGCCCTGCTGCTATAATATGACCACCCGCGCCCGCTCACCTTCGGGTTATGGTAGTCAGACCTTGATCTGTCATAAAGTTAGAATTCTGCGGTTTGAGGATCCCATGCGCTCGACAGTCTCTGTTTCCCTGCTTTTGGCCGCGGCTTTCTCGTTCACTTCGTGCAGCCGAGACCCCAACGTCGTCAAACAACGCTACCTCGAAAGCGGCGACAAGTATTACGCCATGGGGAAGTACAACGAGGCGCGCATCCGCTACCGCAACGCACTCGCCAAGGACATGCGATTCGGGAAGGCCTACTACAAGCTGGGCCTGACGGAAATAAAGCGCGAGAAATTTTCCGACGCTGTGGCTGCCTTCCGGCGCGCGCTCGATCTCGACAACACACCCGCGGTAAAGCGCGAAATCAGGGTCAAACTTTCGGATATTTACCTGGCGGCCGGAAACGGGGACAAGCGGCTCCTGGACGAGGTGGATGGGTTGATCAAGGAGCTCGCGAAGGAAGAGCCGGATTCGTTCGACGTCCACCGCCTGAACGGTGACCTGGCGTTTGCGCGCGCCGTTCTCGCGCTCAAAGTGGCCAACCGGGACCAGGCCTCCACGTTGATCGACACGGCGGTGGACGAGTACAAGAAAGCCGACAAGCTTAAACCCGGCCAGCCGAAAGTGGTGCTCCAACTGGCGCGCAGCGTGGGCGCGAAGGGACAGTATGCCGACGCCGAGAAGTACCTGAAGCAGGTGATCGAGCTGGATAAGACGGAGAGGTTTGCGTATGGCGAGCTGTACACGCTCTACATGGTGCAGAACCGAATAGACGACGCGCAGAACGTTCTCAAACTCGCCTTCCAGAACAACCCCAAGGAGTACAAGTATCTTCGTCTCCTCGCCGAGCATTATTCGCGCCAGAAGCGTCTCGACGACATGCGCGCCGTCCTTCAGCAAATCAAAGCCGGTTACAAGGACTACCCGGACGCTTACATTGAAGTGGGCAGTTTCTACCTGCGGGTCGGGGACGGTGAATCCGCCGTCCGCGAATTCAAGGAAGGAATCACCAAGGATCCAAATCGCAAGCACACTTACCAGAAGGCCATCATTGAAGTCCTGATGCGGCAGGGCAAGCGCGAGGAAGCCGCGGAGCTGAATTCGCAGATCCTGAAAGAGGATCCGAAGGATCCCGAAGCGCGCGGCCTCGCAGCCACTTTCCTGATGGATAAGGGCGACCTGACGCACGCGCTCACCGAGCTGCAATCGGCCGTCACACGCGCCCCGGACAACGCGGTGCTGCGATACCAGTTGGGCCGGGCGAACGCCGCCCACGGCGATTGGGAGCAGGCGCGGCAGTCTTTCCAGAAAGCGATCGAGCTGCGGGGCGATTATCTGCTGGCGCGACTGGCCCTGGCGCAGTTGCAGGTAACGCGGGGCGAGTACGACGCCGCGCTCAAGAGCGTCGAGCAGATCCTTACCTACGACCCGAACAGCCTCTCCGGCCGAATGATCCAGGCGGCGGCGATGCTGGGCCAGAAGCGTTTCACGGAATCGAAAGCGCTGCTGCAATCGATGGCGAAGGCCAGCCCGAACTCATCGGAAGTCTACTTTCAAATGGGCGTGGCGGGCCTGATGGAGAACAAGTACAAGGACGCGGAGGATGCGTTCAAGAAAGCCTGGCAGCTGAATCCGGCGAATCCACGGGGCCTTTTCGGTGTAGTGCAATCTTACCTGGGGCAAAACGAGCCCGACCAGGCGCTTACTGCGTTGCGGACGGAAGTGGACAAGCAGCCTAACCGGCTCGACCTGAGAGAGCTGCTGGCGAATACCGAGGTCCTGACCGGCAAATTCGACGCCGCCGTCGCCGATTACCAGAAGGTGATGGATGCGGTCGATAAGAATTCGAAGGAGCGCGCGCAGCTCTATTTCCGGATCGGGGAAACTTACCGGCGCAAGGGCGACAATGCCAATGCCATTGCGAATTTGCAAAAAGCGCGCGAGGCGATGCCCGAGAATCCCGACCTGCTGACCCACCTGGGCCTGGCCTTCGACCAGGCCGGCCGGTGGAACGAAGCCAAACAGGTGTACGAGGCGAGCATCAAAATCAACAGCAACAACGGACCTGCACTAAACAACCTGGCGTTTATCCTCGCCGAGCACGGAGGCGACCTGGACGACGCGCTTTCGAAGGCGCAGAGGGCCAAACAGCTGATGCCGAACCTGGCGGAGGTCTCGGACACGCTCGGGTGGATCTACGTCAAAAAGCAGCAGAGCGATGCAGCTATCGATATCCTCAAGGACCTGGTGACGCGCGTTCCGAACAATGCCACTTTCCGCTATCACCTCGCGATGGCCTTCAACAACAAGGGCGACCGCTCGAAGGCTGTGAAGGAATTGCAGGAAGCGTTGAAGAACAACCCCACCAAGGAAGAGAAGGCGAAGATACAGGAAGCGCTGGGCCGGCTGCAGGGCAGCATGGCCGCGGCGATGTAAGGAAACCCGCAGTCTCTTTTGCGGATTACTCTTAAACGCGCCAGCATAGGACTGTGCTGGCTCACCTGAGGGAATCGGACCCCGGCCTGTTGCGCTTCCGGCAGGCAGTGAAGAGCGTGGCCGCGGTGGCGATTGCGGTGGCGCTGTTCTGGCAAGCGGGTACGGTGGCTGTGCTGTTTGCCGCGATTTCCGCCGCTTTCCTGATGCAGTGTACCGACAGCGGCAGCCTCACGCGACAAAGACTCAGCATGGCGGCTACAGCCGCCGTACTGGCCATCATGGCCCCGGCGGGCAGCGCCCTCCATCCGCATCGGGTCGCACAAGCGGCGTTGCTGATCGCGTGGGCGGCGGGCGTTTTTTACGCGCGACGGTTTCTGAAGGGCAACGGCGGATTTACCCTGTTCGGCTTCACGCTCGTCTTGCTTGCAACCGCTCTGCCGGGCAGTCCCAAGATGCAATTCGCTACCACCGCTAGTGGGTTTGCGATCGCGTATGTGCTGCGCTTTCACGTGTGGCGCACGGATGAGCTAAGAGCCTTGAGCGACGCCGTTCGCGCGTTTCGCGCCCACGCCCGGCTGATCATGCAGGGGAACGACGCGAGCGATCATGTGGAGGCGGTCCGCTCAGCCGTGGCATTCGCGCATAGCCTGCTGAGCGAGCATCCGGAACTGGAACCGCGGTGTGACCCGGTCGTGCAGCTACTGTACGAGGCGCTCCAGTCCTTGCGGATGCTGCGCGAGGCGAGGGTGCGAACCGCGGCGGCGGAAGGCAGCGCGGCTTGCGAGCCCGTTCACGAATCGATCGGCGAGCTGGCGCTCTGCCGCCTGGCCGAGATCAGCCGCGCGTTCGAGGCCGCCGTATGAAGCCTGCCTCGACCGTCAACACGCTTGCCGCACGCGGAGCGATCGCGGCGGCCGTGGCTCTCGTGATTACGACCGCGCTCACGCTTCAGCGCCCTTACTGGGTAATCATGATCGCGGTGGTGCTGGTGAACCAGACCACGGGACAGAGCCTGCGGCGTTCGGGCGAGCGACTGGCCGCGACGTTCGCGGGTTTTGCGCTCGGCTGGGCGCTGCAATGGATAACAACGCCGCACCGGTGGGTGCAAATCGGCATCATGATGGGGGCGGTGTTCCTGGCGGTCTTCTTCAGGCAATCCTGGGGGCGCGGATCGTTCCGTTGGATGACTTTCTTTATCAGCCTCTACGTGGTGTTTCTGTTCGCGCTGCTGGGGGAGTGGAGCCCTTCCATATTCGTCGTGCGTATCTATGACACATTTCTCGGAGCCGGCGCAGCGCTGTTCGCAACCTACGTGGTTCCGTCGCCCGGCTCGCGAGCGCGCCTGCTCGAGGAGGCTGAGAGCCTGTGGAACAGATGCCGCACGGAGCTTTGGACCGCGGTGAATGAATTCACCGAACGCGACGGGAGGCTTCCGCAACAGCACGCGGCGTATCTTTTGCAGCTGGACACGTTGCGTTCGCACGCGGAAGAAGCGCTGTACGAGACATTCCTCAGCCCGGCGGCACGCCGCGAGGCATTGGACCGCTTCGCTACAGCCGGAATGCTTTGTTACCTGGCGCTGGGGCTGCTGGACGCGATGGCGTGCGGCGCGAATTCGCCCGAGCGCGTCCGGCTGCGAAAGCCACTTTTGGACACGATGGGGCCGGTTGCGAACGCCACGTTCCAGGATTTCGATCCGCCGCCGGGATCGCGCAAGACCGACTCGGCCACGCCCACCCGCCCTGAAGTATGCCGGTTCGCGACCGAGCAGTTCCGCAACATCGGGATGACGGATTTCGACCGTGTGTGGGCGATGCCGGCGCTGTATTACGCGGGGGCCCTGTGCGCCGCGCTAAAGGCAGACGCGCGCGCCCGACTGTTGGGATCGCAAGAGGAAGCTAATGCCCGTAGCCTTCTGCGCTGACCTTGCCGGCGAACATGCGGTACACCACGACGAAGTAAGCGATGGCGATCAGCATCCCCGGGATCCACCAGTACAAGCCGACTACCAGCGAATGAGGTCCCGCGGCGGCGTTGTGGATTGTGATCGTGTTCGCGGGTCCGGTGGTGGCGGGAAGCAGCGTGGGATAGAGCGCCACCGCCGCGCCGGCGAGCATGAAGACGATGTAAGCGCAGGATGAGAGGAAAGCCGCGAGATCCCTCTGAGTGGCGGCGAAGAAGATTATAGCTGCCAGGCTCGCAGCGACCGCAAGTGGAATGAGCCAGGCCACGGGAACCGCGCGGTAGTTGTCGAGCAACTCCGGCCGGATCGCCAGGCTGGAAGCCAGCGCCGCGATCGAAAGCGCGCCGACGGCGGGCCACAGCCATCGCGCGAAGCGACGCATGCGGGCTTGCAGGGCTCCTTCCGTTTTCATGGCGATATACAGCGCGCCGTGCAGGCACAAAACGGCCAGGGCAAGGATGGCGCATTCGACGGTGTACCAGTCCAGAATGCCGGGCGTGGAATCAACGCGGAAATTGGTCCAGAGCGGCGCGAAGAATGTGTGGTTGCCCTCCAGGGCTACCCCGCGGATTACGTTGCCGAGCGCGGCGCCAAAAAAGATGACGAGCAGAGCGCTCGCTCCGAAGAACATGGCGCCGAAAAACTCGCGCCACACTCGCGCTTCGACGTGGGACCGAAACTCGATCCCAATCGCGCGGAAGATAAGGAGCCACAGGACCATATTCAAGGGCAAATAGAATCCGCTGAAACTGGACGCGTAGAGTAAAGGAAAGGCGTAGAACAGCGTTCCGCCCGCGGCGATCAGCCACACCTCGTTGCCATCCCACACGGGGCCGATGGCGCGCAACACCGTGGCACGTTCGTCGTCCGTGCGCGCCGCGAGCGGGTAGAGCGCGCCGGCGCCGAGGTCGAAGCCGTCAAGCACCACGTACGCGATCAGCATGAATGCGACGAGGCTGTACCAGACGGTGGTCATACGTGCGCCCCTTTGTGCGCCGACTCGGGACCACGCACGACGATGTCCTGCACCAGGAACAGGAAAAAGATCGTGAGCAGAGCGTATACTCCCATGAAGCCGAGCAGCGTAAAAATGCCGTTCGCGGCCGAGACGTTGGCAGACGATCCATCGGCAGTGCGTAGCAGGCCGTACACCAGCCATGGCTGCCGTCCCAGTTCGGCGGTGAGCCAGCCCGCCGTGTTCGCGATATATGGAAACGGCACGGCGCACATCAGCACCCACAGCATCCAGCGGGTGGCATACAGACGCCCGCGCCACAAGAGGAAGGCGGAGAGCGCCATGATTCCGGCGAACATCGTCCCGAGTCCGGCCATGACGTGATAGGAGAAATACAACAGCGGGATATTGGTAGGCCAGGTGTCTTGCGGGAACGAATCCAGGCCGCGCACTTCGGCGCGCGTGGTGCCGTAGATCAGGAAGCTGAGCATGTCGTTCACGATGATCGGATTGTCGATCCGCCGCCGCTCCACATCCGGCTGGCCGAGTATGACGAGCGGCGCGCCGGGCCGTGTTTCGAAGAGCGCTTCCATCGCGGCGGTAGTCACCGGTTGAGCGCGCGCCATGTATTTGCCATGCATGTCGCCCGTAGGAAAGACCTGCGCGATCGAGAAGATAATGCCCGCGATCACACCGACAGTGACAAACCGGCGGCCGTACTCCATGGCGCGCTCGGCCAAGAGATAGTACGCACCGGTGCCGGCCATGACGAACGCGCCGGTGATGCCCGCGCCGCTCATGGTATGCGCGTACTGCAGCAGGGCCCACGGATTCAGCAGCACGCCCCAGAAGCTCTGGACTTGGAATGTGCCGTCCGGAAGGCGTGTATAGGCCACGGGGTGTTGCATCCAGGCGTCCGCGGCCACAATGAAGAATCCCGACAGCCAGGATCCAAAAAAGACCATGAAGGCGGCGCCCCACTGCGCTCGCGGGGATAGCCGCGACTTGCCGAAAAGCAATAGCCCCAGGAATGCGGATTCCAGAAAGAACGAAAACACGCCTTCCATGGCGAGCGGCTGTGCGATGACGCCTCCGGTGGCTTGCGAAAATCGCGCCCAATTCGTACCGAACTGGAATTCCATGGGAATGCCGGTGACCACACCGGCAACGAAATTCAGGGCGAAGATCCGCGTCCAGAAATGCGCCGCGGTATCGTAGGTCGCGTCACCCGTGCGCAGCGCCATGGTTTTGAACACAACGATGAGCGGCGCGAGCCCCATGGTGAGCTGTGGGAACAGGTAGTGGTAAGTGATGGTGAAAGCGAAGTGCAGACGGTGAATGAAGAGAGCGTCGTCCATTCTTCAGGCAGTTTCTCCGGCGGCTCAGATCTGGCCAAGCGCCGACGATCGCCAAGTACAACTGTACCAGTGGGGTCACGCTTGGATCGGGCCGCACCGAATGGCGCAAGACCGCCTGCCCCTACCGGACGTTGACCACGCTCACTCTCACGAGCAGTTCAACCATCTCGTTCGGTCCCGGAACTTGATACGCCGCTCGCGAGGGTCCCCCACCTACGTGAATGGTCCAACTCCCCTCGGGCATTCGCACGAACATGTCCTCGTCGGTCCGGTCGTCGCCGGCGGCGAGTCGAAATTCCGAATCGGGCGTTTCGGCCAATAAGGACGAAGCCAGCTCCCCCTTTGTGGCCCAAGCCGGACGCACTTCCACGACTTTGTGCCCACGGACGGTGCGCGCATCCGTATCGGCCAACATTCCGCCCAGCAGGGCACTGAGCTCGCCGGCAAGCCATTCGCCGAACTCCGGCTCAACGCGCCGGTAGTGCCAAGCGAGTGAGAACTCCTTCTCCTCGATGAAGCTGCCGGGCGTGCGGTCGCTGAAGTGTTCCAGGATGGGACGAACCTTCTCTTTCCACTCGCCCGCATTCGGCGCATCCCGCAGATTGCGCCACTCGCCGGACTGGCGAATCCTGGCTCCGTGTTCCGCGGACAGGATGAGCCCCTGGACGCCTCCGAACCACGCTTCGAGCTGGTCCGCACGCCGGCCGGAGATGAGGGCTACTTTGTTCGCGGGATCGCCGGCAAGCGCTTGAAGTATGTCCAGCAGTCTGCGCGACGGCACGACCACTTCGGGACGGTCGGCAAATCCGGTGAGCGTTCCGTCGTAATCGAGCAGCAGCAGGCGGCTGTGGGCCTTCTCGTATGCCGCTGCGAACTCGTCCGCCCGCAGCCATTGGGAGACAGCTTCATTGACCTCGGCGCCGGCGCGGCTCAATTCGCTTACGAAATCCTCCGCCCATCGAAAGACCGTCCGGCGCATTACCCGGGCATTGAGCGCCTTCATGCGCGCCTGGCGTTCCTCGTCGCCCATTGCGAGTGCTCGCTCTACAGTTTCCGCCACACGCTCGTCGTCGTAGGGGTTGACGATCAAGCCCTCGCCCAGCTCCGCCGCCGCCCCGGCAAACTCGCTCAGAACGAGAACGCCATTGCCGCCGGGCTTACAGGCGCAGTATTCTTTTGCGACCAGGTTCATGCCATCCTGCAAAGGCGTTACCCACGCGACGTCGGCGCTTGAGTAGAGAGCGGCGAGTTCGGGCACGCTGATCCCACGGTTGATGTAGACGACGGGAGTCCAGCCGGAGGTCCCCAGCTTGCCGTTGATCTCGCCAACCAGCTCGTTCACTTCGCTGCGCAGGTCCTGATAGGTGTCGATGTTCTCGCGCGATGGCACAGCTACTTGAATCAGCGTTACCTTTCCGGCCAGCTCCGTTCGCGTACGCAGCAGCCGGCGAAAGGCCTTCAGACGCTCTGGGATTCCTTTGGTGTAATCCAGCCGGTCTACGGCGATGATCACCTGCTGTCCCTCGTACCGCCGGGCCAGGTCCGTTTCAAAATCTTTGAACTCGGCGCCGGACATCACCGACGTCAATTGTTCCGGGGCAATCCCGATGGGCATGGCACGCAGGCTGATCGTGCGGCGTCCGAAGTCTACGTGATCGAGGCCGCTTTCCAACGCCAGCACTCGCAGCAGCGACGACCGGAAGTGATGCAGGTGGCCGTAGGTGTGAAAGGCCAGCAGGTCCGCGCCTAAGAGGCCGCGGAGGACTTCTTCGCTCCTCGGGAGCATCGCCGCAAGCTGGGACGCCGGAAAGGGAATGTGAAGGAAGAAGCCGATCCGCGCGTCCGGGAGCTTTTGCCGCAGCATTGCGGGCAGCAGCATCAAGTGGTAATCGTGTACCCAAAGCAGGTCGCCCGGCCGGTACTCGCGGAGGACGGCCTCGCAAAAGTATCGATTCCCTTCTTCATACGCGTGCCATGCCTCCGGCGTGAAGGCCATGCGAGAGGGGAAGAGGTGAAACAGCGGCCAGACGACCTGGTTGGGATATCCTTCGTAAAAATCCGCCGCGAGCTCAGTAGGCATGTCCACGGGCACGAGGCGGTAGCTGGCGCCTGTTTCGTTCATCAGGTTGTCGCGCTCGGCGGGATCCAGGGCCTCTTCTTCGCCGGAGGAACCGATCCAGATGCCGCCGCTTTCCTGAAGAATGGGTCCCATAGCGCTCGCCAGCCCGCCCGAACTCTGCGAGGCCCGCCACGCCCCATCCTCTTTCTTCAGAGTGACCGGCAACCGGTTCGATACTACGACCAGCCTTCCTTTCGACATAGCTAGCTCCGTGCCTGCATATATGCATTTCTGCCCCCAATGGCGATGGAAATGCAACCGCATCCGGTAATGACCCCGATCAAGGTTTACGGAGCGGACTGGTGCCCTATGACGGAGCGCACCGTGGCGCACCTCGAGGAACTCGCCGTTCCGTTCGAATACATCGATATTCAGGACGATCCCGCCGCGCGCAAGTGGGTGATGGAACAAAATGACGGCAAGGAGAAGAAGCCGACCGTCCAAATCGGCGAGCGCGTGATCGCCGAGCCCTCGAACGAGGAATTGGACCAGATCCTCAGGGCAGAAGGGAGCCTCGTATAACTATGCCTGAAGACCACAAACGCTGCGCGCACCCAGGGTGCTCGTGCCGCGTCGGCGAAAACGATGAATACTGCAGCCCGGGCTGCGCGACCGCTGCGAGCAGCCACATGGACGACGCCTGCCCGTGCGGACATCCCGGCTGCACGAATAGTGTAAGTAACGCCAGCGCCGAGGGACGGCCTTCGTCCAGCATCACCGGCCTGTAGGAGGACGCGCCTCGCCCCGAGGCTCGCCGCCGGCGACATGGCGCCGCGGCGTGATCCAGTGCCGGGCGCCTACCCGTGCGCCCCGCGGCTACCCCAGACTTCCTCCGCCACCTCGACGATCCGCTCCAGTTTCGTCCACTGCTCCGCTTCAGAGAGCAAATTGCCTTCTTCGGTACTCGCGAAGCCGCACTGCGGGCTCAGGCAAAGCTGATCGATATCCAGGAACTTTGAAGCTTCCTCGATCCGTCGCTTCAAATAATCCTTCGACTCCAACTGCCCGCTTTTCGAAGTGACGAGCCCGAGCACGACCACTTTTTCGCGCGGCACGAGATGGAGAGGCTCGAAGCCGCCCGCGCGTTCGGTGTCGTATTCCATGAAATAGCCGTTCACATTGATGCGGTTGAACAGCACATCGGCGACGGGCTCATAGCCACCCTGTGCGATCCACAGCGACCGGAAATTGCCGCGGCACAGGTGCATCGTGATGGCCATCTCCGGCGGACGTCCGGCAATCGCGGTATTGATCATGTCCGCGTAAATGCCGGGCAACTGTTCCGGATCGTCGCCGCGGTCCTTCAGCATCTGCCGCTGCTCGGGATCGCAGAGATATGCCAGGTTCGTCTCGTCTAATTGCAGATAGCGGCAGCCCGCCGAGGCGAACGCCTGCACGGCGTCATGATAGGCGGCGCCCAAATCCCGATAGAACTCGTCCATTGCCGGATAGATCGACTCCGGTACAGCTTTCCGTCCACCACGAAAGTGCAGCACGCTCGGCGACGGGAGCGTCATCTTCGGAGTGGCTTTCGTGTGTGCCTTCAGGAAACGGAAATGCTCGATCATCGGGTGACCAGACAACCTGATTTTGCCGGTGACGCGTAGCCCAATCGGTTTGGTTTCACCGCCCTTGAACGCAATTCCTCGCTCCGGCTGAAACGACTCGACCCCGTCGAGCCCGGCCAGGAAATCGATATGCCAGTACTCGCGGCGGAATTCCCCGTCAGTGACGCCGCGCAAGCCGATGGATTCCTGCTTCGCAATTACTTCCTGAATGGCGCGATCTTCAATCGCCTTCAGATTGGAGTCGCGCCGTGCACGCGCTTCACGCAGATACTGCGGGCGTAGTAAGCTGCCCACGTGGTCGGCGCGAAAAGGAGGGGTGGTTCGCAAGATGAGGCCTTACGCGACTCGCCGCAACTTAGTGACGCGCCCGACTTCCACCCACTCGACGACGAAAATGTTGCCGGCGTGGTCGAAGATCGCGCCGTGCGGGCAAATGAACTTGCCAGGAGTGAACTGACCGCGGGTCTGCGTGCGAATCTTCCGCCAGTCGGCTTCCGAATAGTCGCCATCGCCCAAGTGGGCGACCACCTTGTTGTCGCGATCCATGAGTGTGACCCGCGCCCACAAGTCCGGAACTACTACCAAGCCTTTCTGCTCGTGGAAATGGCACGGCAGTTTGGTCCCGTCCACGAAGTCGATATGCTTACCGTCGAGCGTGAAGCGCTGGATGCGGCGGTTGCCGCGATCCGCCACCAGAAGGATGGGCGTAGCGCCGCGCGAATCGAGCATCAAACCGTGCGGAGTGCTCAATTGCCCCGGCTCCTTACCGGGACCACCGAAGGTATTTATTAACTGCGGCTTGCTGTTGTACTGGTGAATGTAGGACGACCCATAACCGTCGGATACATAGAAATCGCCATTTGGCGCGATCGCGATGTTCGTGGGACGGTAATTCAACGCCGGCTTCCCCGCCCTGTCGTACGGTTTCGACTCGGCTGGATAGCCGAGGGTCCACACCTCTTCGCCTTTCAAGGTTCGCTTGGTAACGATCCCGTGCATCTGGTCGCAGATGTAGAGGAACTCGTCCTTGCCTTCCTTGTTGAGGTGCAGCCCGTGCGCTCCAGCGCCGAACTGCCTGCCCCAGGAGCGCACGAATTTCCCCTTGGAATCGAATACCACCACGGTGTCGCCGCTTTCGCTACCGGCGCCGACCGTATGGTGGATGTATATGTCACCCTGCGAATCCTCGCAAACGCCGTGAGTGTTGCCGTACTTGATGCGGCCCGGCAACTCGCCCCAATCGTGGATGACCTCGTACTTATGGGCGCCCTCACCTATCACCGGGGCCTTGCTGCCCGACTTGTTATCGGCGCCCAACACCAGCGGAGCCGCGGCTCCGGCCATCGCGAGAAAATTTCGCCGTGTACTGGACATGTTTCAGAAGGCCTTCGCGCCGGCCTCGGCGACTGACTGGTCCTGGTCGCCCGATCCGCCGCTGACGCCGACCGCGCCGACCACCTTACCATCGCGTTTCAGGGGAATACCACCGGCAAAAATCATCACCTTGCCGTTGTTCGACGCGTGAATGCCAAAGAACTGCCCGCCCGACTGCGAATATTGCGCCAGATCCTTCGTAGCGATGTCGAACGCCCGCGCCGTCCATGCTTTTTTGATGGAGATATCCACGCTGCCGATCCACGCGCCGTCCATGCGGACGTGGGCCACCAGGTTCCCGCCCTCGTCCGCAACGGCGATATTCATGGGCTGTCCGATTTCCGCTGCTTTCTTCTCCGCCGCCGCGATCACGCGCCGAGCATCTTCCAAACGAACCATGTTGTCCTCCAGGCGCGGCTCGACAACCGCGGCCTATTTAGCTGGCGGTTTTGCGGCGTCGCCGGTTTCAGGCGGAGCAGTCAATGGCGCTACGGCGCCGCGGTGGCAGGTATAGCAGCGCACTTTAAGGTTCCCCTCGGACGACGGGAAATGCCCGTTGATCTCGCGGGTCATGGTGATCATCGTGCGCGCCATTTCCTTTTTCGGGTTCGCATCGCTGGGGAGGTCGCCTTGCACGTGGCAATGGTTGCAGTTGACTCCCAGGGCGGTGTTGAACGCGCGCATGGTGTCGCGAAGCTGATCTCCGGAAATCTTCAGGACTTTCAGGTTCTTCGGTTCTGCAAAAGGATTGCCCCCTTTCCGCGGCGGACCGCCTTCCTTCTTGGGAGCGTCCTGGGCCAGCACGCAGAAAGACAGCAATGAAAGGGCGAGAAATAGGCGCATGGGCGGCATACTACCATACGCGGCACATCTCCGCCAAATCGCGTACAGTTCTAAGGCAATTTTCTCGAGTTCCGAGTGTAGATGCTCCGGCCGCCGGCGCGATACGGTGGAGACAGTGAAGCCGGCCTTGTTCGCATTCATTGTCCTTCAACTTCTGGACCTCGGCACGACGATGGCGGTGCTCTCGATGGGGGGTGCTGAATCGAACCCGCTGGTCAGTTACCTGATGTCCCTCGGGCCATTCCGCGGACTCGTGCTAGCGAAGTCACTGGTCATCGCGCTCGCCGCCGCCGGCTCGGCGATGCACAGAGGATGGGCCCTTGGGGTTGCCAACCTGGTCTTCTCCGGCGTCGTGGCATGGAATTGCTCGATCATCGCCCGACTCGCGTTTTAGGGCAGGCGTCGAGGTGAATTGCGCACTCCCACGCGCACGGGGTCCCCGAAACTACAATATAAAGGCGATGCGCTACTTCCTCGCGAAGACCGATCCCGAAACATACTCCATTGACGACCTCGAGCGCGAAAAGAAGACCACCTGGGACGGGGTCACCAACCCGCAGGCAGTCCGCGCGATCCGCGAGATGCGGCCCGGCGACCGCGTTTTCATTTATCACAGCGGGGGCGTATCCGGCGTCGTTGGACTGGCCGATGTCCGTTCCGAACCGCGGGACGATCCGAAGAATCCCAAATCGGCCGTGGTTGACCTGGAGTTCAAGACGCGACTGGACGCACCCGCCACTCTGGCCGAAATCAAGCAGAGTAAGAAATTCGAGGATTGGGCCTTAGTGCGGCAAGGGCGGCTATCGACGATGGCCGCCCCTGACAAGTTCGTAGATTGGATGCGGAAGAAGTATCCCGCGGTAAAGATCTAACTTCGCTATGCGACCGTGACCTGAGCGTCGGCGGTCTCCTCTTCGGTAGCTGGAGGAATCTGGAGTTCCACTTTCACCGCGTCTGCCGGTGCATGACCGTTGGCCGATGCTCCGTTCGCGGACGCGCCATTGCTGTTCGCCGCTGCCGGGACGGGGGCGGGCGCGGCGGGCGCCGGTTCTGCGGGAAGTTCCACAGCAACCGCTTTGAAGACGCTGGCGAGCTTGTCGAGCTTTTCCTGGACCATGGCGAGCTGCTCGCGGCCCTGCGCCGAAACCTGCTTCTCTTCGTGGAGCTGAGCCTGCAACTGGGCGCGCTCGGCTTCGAATTGCGCCCGCTGGGCTTCAAACTGCGCGCGCTCGGCTTCCTGGCCGGCCATCTGTTCGGCCATCAGCCGCACCTGCTCGCGCTCGTGCTCGATCTGGGCTTCCAGCGCCGCACGCTGGTTGCGTTCTGCCTCGACCGCGGTTTGCAGGTCGGTGCACTCCGCCTTGATTCGAGATGATTCCGCAGCCAGCTCCTGAACGAACTTCCTTTCACCTTCCAGCTCGGCCTGAACCGTTGCCAGCTGGTCGCCGGCCTGCATCGCGGCGGCCTGCTCATTGAAACGGCGTTCCAGGTGAGCATGTTCCTCGGCCAACTTGTGGAGCTGCTGCTCCAGTTCGGCGGCGCGTTGCGCGGCGGCGGCCCGGGATTCGGCTTCCTTGCGGACCTGCTGCACAGCCTCTTCGGACATGCCTTGACGCGATTTCAGCTCCTCTTCGAGCTTCTGAACGTTGAGATCCCGCTGGGCGATCTGTTTTTTCAGCGTTTCGCTGGCCACGACTGCGGATGCGAGCGCAGACTCCGTGTTCTGGAGCTGTTCCTTGAGCACCGCTACACCTGTGGAGGGTTGTTTCTTACCCTTCCGCTGGGTCATCGCCCACGCCGTTCCGACGCCAACTGCAGTCCCGATCGCTACTGCGACCAGAATCATCAAGAGCGCTTCCATGTGAGTCCTCGTCTTTGAGACAGTATGACTGATCAGTCAGCTTGATCACAGTCGTTAAAGGTTAATAACTGACTGCTATCCATGGCTAGAAGTTAGTGCATTATCGGGGTTTACGAGCAGTTAGGTATGGGCGAACGATGCCGGTAGAGATATCTCGAAGTCGACTTACACCGGTTCGAGGTGTCTCGGGCTGGCGCGATCAGGACCTGGCCCGGCGCTGGCGCGGCCGCGGCTTCTCCGCGGTTGCGGTCTCCCGGCTGGCCGGTTTGCGGGCCATCTCCAGGCTTTTCCTGAGTGCATCCAGGATATCCACGACGGGAGTTCGCCGCGGCGTTTCGGCGTGAGTGGACGGCGCGACGGCGTGTTTCGCTTTTTCGTCAATCAGCCCGCGCAGCCGTTCCTCGAACGTGTCTTTCAGCTTGGTGGGGTCGAATTTCGCAGCCAGGGCATTGACGAAGAGCTTGGCCAATTCCAGTTCTTTGGGCGCAACCAGGGCGGGATCGGTGCGGTGCTCCTCGTCCGCCCGTACCTCGTTTTGGTTAAAGAGCGTGTGGACCACGAGGCCTTGCCGACCGGGCCGGATCACAGCCGCATGCTCGCGTCCGTGCATGGCCAGGGAACCGATTGCGGCGTAGGCGGTCTCGGCCAGCGCGCGATACAGGAGCGCGTAAGCTTTTTCGCCGCCCTTGTCGGGTACGGCGTAGTAGGAGGTCTCGAAGTAGATCGGATCGATTTCGTCCAGCCGCACAAACTCAGTGATGGTTAGTTCAGTCGAGGTGCGCGGGCGGAGCGCCTTAATTTCCTCCGGTTCCAAAGTTACATAGCGGTCTTTCTCGACCTCGTAACCTTTCAGAACCTGCTGTGGCCTGACCGGCGCGTCGGTAGCTTCAGCGACCTGTAAGTTACGAACCCGCGCGACTGGTTGCTCCGCGGGAGCAACTTCCGGTTCGGGCTCGGGATCCGGTTGGCGAGCCCGAGCCGCCGAAGCCGCGGGCATGATGCGGACCGGTTCAGGATCAGGCTCGAATTCAGGCTCGGGTTCTGCTTCAACGGGCCGGTAGACATGATGAAACCGGATGCGCTCGCGACGGGCGGCCTTGTAGAGTCGTACGGGAATGGACACCATTCCGAACGCCAGACGCCCTCTCCAAACCGAAGCTGCCACGCGATTATTATGCCGCAACCAGGCAGTGAAAGTCCGTACGATGGCGCCGCACCCGCAGTACTTACTTCCGTGATCCCGGAAGAGTTACGAGCCTGCCCCGTTGTGTTGGTAGTCGCTCATCCGGACGATGAAACCGTTGGCGCAGGCGGAATTTTGCCGCGGCTCGGGCGTCCAATGATCGTCCACGTAACCGACGGCGCGCCTCGTGGCTTGGGCGACGCCCGCCTCGAGTTTGCACGGACTCGCCGGCAGGAACTGCTGTGCGCATTACAAATCGCGGGGGTTTCCCCGGAGCAGACGCGTGCGCTGGATTACGTCGATCAGGAAGCCATGCTCGACATGGCAGGTCTGGGGCGACGGATTGCAGCTATCCTCGAAGAGTGCCGGGCAGCCGCTGTCCTGACGCATCCTTACGAGGGCGGCCACCCGGATCACGACGCCACGGCTTTCGGCGTTCACATGGCCTGCGCGCTTCAAAACGACCCGCCGCTGATTTACGAATTCCCTTGCTATCACGCCGCACCGGATGGCGGCATCGAGACTGGATGCTTCCTGCCGGGCCAGGATCAGGGTGAGGCCGTGATCCTAACGCCTGAGGAGCGGGGACGAAAGGCGCGGATGTTCGAGTGCTTCCGCTCACAACAGGAGGTGCTGCGAATGTTTTCGATCGGCGAGGAGCGTTTTCGCCGCGCTCCGGCTTACGATTTCACCAGCGCGCCGCATAGCGGAAAAATTTGGTACGAGAACTGGGATTGGGGCATCACCGGCGAACGATGGCGCCGGCTCGCGGAGGAGGCGCTCGAAGCGGCGTGAGCCTCTCGGTCTTGAGCGTCGCATACCCGCTCGCGGTTGTGGGTGTGAACGAAGCGGGAGGTTCCGAGCAGATTCTGGCACAGCTCGATCGCGGGCTGGTTGAGCACGGCCATCGCTCGTACGTCGTGGCATGCGAGGATTCCAGGGTTCGTGGAACGCTGATTCCGGTTCCGCGTCCGAGGGGTCCGCTCACGATGGACGCGCGTCTCGCAGCGCAGGAGTGGGTCCGGCAGGCGATACGACAGGCGCTGGAGCGGTATTCGTTCGATGTGATCCACATGCACGCGCTGGAGTTCTACGAGTATCTGCCGCCGGCGGGCGCACCGCTTCTCGTGACGCTTCATTTACCGGTGGATTGGTATCCGGCCGACGTGTTCCGGATCACCCGGCCGGACACGTGGCTTCAGTGCGTTTCGCCCTCGCAGCAGAGCACTTGCCCGCCTTGTGCGATGATGCTGCCCTACATCAGAAATGGCGTGGACTTGCGCGACTTCGGCCCGTGCCAACGCAAGCGCGGCTACGCCGTGGCGCTTGGCCGTATCTGTCCCGAAAAGGGCTTTCATGTGGCGATCGACGCGGCGCGCGAGGCCGGAGTGCCGCTGGTAATCGCGGGCAAAGTGTTTCCGTATCCCAGCCACGAGGAGTATTTTCGCGACGTGCTGCAGCCGAGGATCGATGGCCGCATGGTCCGCTTTGTCGGACCGGTCTTCGGTCCACGCAAGCGTCACCTGCTTGCGGCTGCGAGTTGCCTGCTTGCGCCCAGCCTCGTACCGGAAACCGGGTCGTTGGTGTCGATGGAAGCGCTGGCCTGCGGCACTCCGGTGATTGCGTTTCCCGCGGGAGCTCTCAAACGGGTTGTGGAGCACGGCCGTACCGGGTTCCTGGTGAATGATGCGGGGGAGATGGCGGCTGCAATGCGACGCGTTGGGGAAATCTCTTCAGACAATTGTTTATACGCGGCCCGGGAGCGCTTCTCGGCGGAGCGCATGATCTCCGAGCATCTCGCCCGTTACGACCAATTGGCGCGGGCTTTCCGGCCGGCGCAGGACGCGCATGCCGCTTGAGCTCGCGGTGGTCGAGAGCCCGCAGGCGCTCGTCGATATCGCACCCGCGTGGCGCGAGCTGTGGTCCCGCGATCCCGCGGCAACACCGTTTCAAAGCCCGGATTGGCTGCTTCCGTGGACGCGGCATTTGTGGGGAGGCGGAAGGATCCGCACACTGGCGCTGTTCGACTACGGTCGCCTGGTGGCGCTCACACCGATGTTTTTCTGGGGCCATGAATCGACTTGCGTATCCTTCCTCGGTTCGGGCATCACGGACTACCTGGGCCCGATCGCAGAACCGGAATTCGGCGCTGAAGCCGCGCAGAGAACGCTGCGCTGGTTAGCGGATCACGCGGAGGAGTGGCGCGTGTGCGACCTTCAGGAACTGCGGGCGGAGTCGCCGCTGCTGAAAACTGCAGACTCCGCGGAAATAAGCGAATGCAGTGTTTGCCCGGTGGCTCCCGCGCCCGGGACGATGGAGGAACTCGAGGCAAGTCTCCCTGGCCCGTTTCGACATAATCTGCACACGGCCGAAAACCGGCTGCGCAAGGAGGGCGATTTTGCGTTCATCCGGGACAACGCCGACGAGCTGATTCCCGCGCTGTTCCGCCTGCACGAGACCCGCTGGCGCGAGCGCGAGGAGGCCGGCATGTTCGCAACAGAATCGCTACGCCGGTTTCACTGCGAAGCGATCCACGCGCTGACGGCAAGCGGGATCGCCCGGCTGCATGGGTTGCGTGTCGCAGGTGAGATAGTCGCAGTGCAGTACAACTTACTGTCGCGCGGCGTCTGTTACCTCTACCTTTCCGGATTCGATCCGCGATATGGCCGCTTCAGTCCGGGCATGCTACTGCTTCGCGAGTCGATCCGGTGCGCCATCGAAGAAGGCGCGCGCGAACTCGATTTTCTGCGGCATCGCGAGGCGTTCAAGTATCGCTGGGGCGCCCAGGACCGCGTGAACTACACGTTGCGCATTACGCGCGCATCTGCTTGAAGTTCGCCAGGCACTGCTTCGCCGTGTCGAGCTCGGAGAGGTCGCTGCCTTCCTGCTCGATCAGGTAATACTCGGCGCCGCCGACTGATTCCGCCGCGGCGAAGATCTCCTTCCATGGGGAGGCACCTTCGCCGAACAGGACGCGATATTCCTTGCCCGGCCCCCAATCTTTCAGGTGCAGGGAGTTGATGCGGCCGGGGTTCGCTTTGATCCACGCCACGGGATCGGAGCCCGAAGCCACGCACGTACCTACGTCGAGTTGCAACATCACGTCTTTCGGCGTGTTGGCGGCGATCACCTCGATGGGGCGCTTGCCTTCGATCGGAGTGAACTCGGGACCGTGATTGTGATATCCGGCGCGCAGGCCGGCCGCCTTGAATTTCTCCGATGCGGCGCTGACGGTCTCGGCCACGCGCTGCCATCCGGCGATATCCGCCACACGGCCGCCGGGGCTGGCCATGACGATGTACCTGGAGCCGATGATGTGGTTGAGATCGATGGCTTTCTGGATGTCGTCGCCCTTGAAAGCCTTCGCGTCGTTGTGGGTGGAGTTGCAGCGGATGCCGAGGTCGTCCATAAGGGCGCGGATTTCCTTGGCATACGTGGGAGTCCACTGGAAGTACGTCGAGTAAAACTCCACGACTTCGTACCCCATTTTGGCCACGGCGGTGACGGTAGGCTTCAAATCCTTTTGGAGCGTGTTTCTTACCGAATAGAGTTCCAAGCCAACCGGAACCCGTCCTGCGGCGCGAACCGGGCGCAGCAGCGGAACCGCGGCGGATGCGGCCATAAACGATCGCCGGGTTAACGAATGGTAAGCCATGCCCAGACCATAGCATAATGACCCGGATGGTATTCTGAAGTTTTAGCCTCGTGTTTCTCTTCCGTACTGCATCGATTCTCGGCGGCGCCTTCCTGGTTCTGACCGGCGTGTATGCTTTTCAAAAGCCGTTTCGGGTTTATCCCGGCGTAGAATACACTCAATTTCCCCTGCCTCCGGATTACCAGGACAAAACCGAATGGGTGTTCGGGCGCCTGATGTATCCGCCGGTGGGCCGATACTATGGCGGGTTCGCGTTTTACGGGAGCTACAAAGAGGGCGCGTCGAATTGGACGATGGACTATCCCCGTTCGGACCGGCACTTTGTGACGGCTCTGAGGCGACTGACCAGGATTCACGTGCGCTCCGTGGAACAGCCCGTGGATGTCGAAGACACGGACATCTACGATTGGCCGTGGCTTTATGGCGTGGAAGTCGGGCACTGGGACCTGACGGACGCGCAGGCGAAGGCCATGCGCGAGTATCTTTTGCGCGGCGGTTTTTTCATGTGCGACGATTTCCACGGAGCGATCGAGTGGGATGTTTTTCGCGCGAGCATGGCGAAAGTGTTCCCGGACCGTCCCATCGTGGACCTGCGCGCCGATGACCCGATTTTTCACGGCCTCTACGATCTGGACCAGAAATGGCAGGTGCCGGGGGCGTTGTACCTGGAGACCGGCCTGACTTACGAAAAAGGCGAGACCGGGAAGGACCCGCACTGGCGCGGCATCTACGACGACAAGGGCCGGCTGATGGTCGCGATCTGCCACAACATGGACCTGGGTGATTCGTGGGAGCACGCTGATAATCCCGCGTATCCGGAGAGGTTTTCGGATTTGGGAATTCGGATTGGGGTCAATTACGTCATCTATTCCATGACGCATTAGAGACAGCGGAGATTACATTTGACGCGGAGACGCGCAGACGCGGAGATAAGCTCGGAGAAAGACTCTTAAGTGACTTGGAGCGCGGCGGGGGCCATCTTACTTGCTGTGGCGGTGATGTTAGGGGCCTTCGGTGCGCACGGGCTGCGGGACCGCCTCGATGAATACCGGATGGGGATTTACGAGAAGGCAGTCTTCTATCATTTCATTCATGCGCTCGGGGTTTTGATCGTTTCGATTCTTCCGAAGACGGGGACTTTCTCCGATTTCGCGACTAGCCTGGTTTGCTGGCTTCTGCTCGCGGGGATTGTGATCTTTTCGGGCAGCCTCTATCTGCTGGCGATCACAGGAAACCGGATGCTTGGGGCGATTACTCCGATCGGAGGAGTTTCGTTCATCGCAGCGTGGCTCGCGCTGGCGTGGTTCTTGTTCGCGCGGAGCATTCGATGAATCACGACGGAGTCGACCTGGCGGCGGCGGCCCGTCAGGAAATGATCGATCACGGGTTCCAGCCGGATATTCCGCCCGAGGCCCTTCAGCAACTCGCCAGCATTGAGGAGCAGCCGGATTCCGGACTGCGCGATTTGACAGGGTTGCTGTGGTCTTCGATCGATAATGACGAATCGCGGGACCTGGACCAGGTGGAATGGGCCGAACGCGTGGATGGTGGAATCCGTGTGTTGGTGGGGATCGCGGATGTGGATGCCGCGGTTACGCAGGGCACACCGATCGACTGCTACGCCGGCCAGGAAACTACAACCGTGTACGCCGGCATTCGCACGTTTCCGATGCTGCCGGAGCGGCTGTGCACAGATCTGACATCGCTTGTAGAGGGCGCGGATCGTACGGCGGTGGTGACTGAGTTTGTGGTTGCGAAGGATGGATCCATCGCCAGCAGCGGTGTTTATGCGGCGAACATTCGCAATCGGGCGCGGCTGACCTATGGTGCAGTTGGAGGCTGGCTGGAAGGCCAGGGCGAACTGTCGTTACCGGCGGATCTCAAAGCGCAGTTGCGGCTTCAGGACGAGGCGGCGCACGCGCTGTGTGAGGCTCGTCATCGCCTGGGCGCGCTGGAATTCGATCGGAGCGAGGCTCAGCCGATTGTCTCAGACGGCCGTGTGAGCGGGCTCGTCACACGGAAACGGAACCGGGCATCGCAACTGATTGAAGACTTCATGATCGCGGCGAACGAGGTGATGGCGCAGACGCTGAGGAAAGCCGGTGTTTCATCGATCCGGCGAGTTGTGAAAGCGCCGGAACGGTGGCCGCGCATCGTGGAACTGGCGGAACAATACGGCGAGAAACTGCCTCCGGAGCCGAATTCCGCGGCTTTGAATCACTTTCTGATCTCGCGCAAGGAGGCGGATCCGGTGCACTACGCGGATGTTTCGCTGGCGGTGCTGAAGTTGATGGGCCCCGGGGAGTATGCGCTTTTGCGTCCCGGAGATCGTGAGGAGGGCCACTTCGGGTTGGCGGCCAACGATTACACGCACTCGACGGCGCCGAACCGGCGATTCGCGGATCTCGTGACGCAGCGACTGCTCAAGGCGGTCGGCGGGCGTGCTCCGTACAGCGACGACGAACTCGCGGGTATCGCCCGGAACTGCACGCTGAAAGAAGACGCGGCGCGCAAGGTCCAACGCGCGATGAACAAACGGCTGGCAGCGATGGCGCTGAAGGATCGCTTGGGTCAGGTGTTCCCTGCAGTAATTACCGGCGTGACGCCGAAGGGCGTGTTCGTGCGAACCCTCGATCCTCCCGTCGAAGGCAGGCTCATGCGGGGCGAGCAGGGTGTGGATGTCGGCGACCGCGTTCGCGTGCGACTGATCGAAACGGATCCACAGCGAGGGTTTATCGACTTTGCGAAAATGTAGGGCATGTCACCCTCGCCCGACCTGCAAAATGCCATCCTGCGACATACCGTAGCCACACTGGCATACCGCGCCGGCAAGGCTTTGCGCGGCGCTCCGCCCGAGTTTGCTTCCTTTCGCGCCGGACCGACCACACGGACGCCGCTAGAGATCGTGGCGCACCTCGGCGACTTGTTCGATTGGGCGCTGGCGATGGCCGATGGGAAGCACGTTTGGAATCCTGTGGCGCCGGATTCGTGGGATACGCAGGTAACGCGCTTCTTCGAAGCGCTGGAGGCGTTTGACCGCCGATTGGCATCGGGAGAGCCGTTGGGATTTCCGGCGGGCAAAGTGTTTCAGGGGCCGATTGCGGATGCGTTGACGCACGTGGGCCAGATCAATATGCTGCGGCGTATGGCGGGATGTCCGGTACGCGGAGAGAATTACTTCAAAGCGGATATCGAACTGGGGCGCGTGGGTGTGGAACAGGCGGCAGCGCGGGTGGAGTTTGATTGACCATCATCCCGTACGGCCGACACCCACAGCAGTTCGGGGAATTGAGGACACCTGAGGGCAGGGGACCGTTCCCCGTGGTGATCGTCATCCACGGCGGGTGCTGGGTGGAGTACGCGTCGGCGCAGTATACGGCGCCGCTGGCGGCGGCGCTTACGGAGAAAGGCTTCGCGACGTGGAACCTGGAATACCGTCGCGGGCATGAAGACGGCGGCGGGTGGCCGGGGACGTTCCTGGATGTGGGGCGAGGCGTGGATGCGCTGCGCGATGCGGCCGAGAAGTATGCGCTGGATTTGGGGCGCGTGCTGGTAGTGGGGCACTCGGCGGGCGGACAACTCGCGCTGTGGACGGCGGCGCGGTGGCGACTTCCTCTCAACAGCGAGTTACACGCGGACGATCCGCTACCGCTGCGTGGCGCGATTTCGGTTGCGGGCATTGTCGATATGCGAGCTTATCTCGATCGTGGGCTCGCGCGTTGTGCGGCGGGAGAGCTACGAGTGATGGGCGGAAATTGCGAGCAGTATCCGGAGCGGTACGCGCAGGTTTCGCCCGCGGAATTGCTGCCCCTCGGTGTGCCGCATTTTCTAGTGTGGGGCGATCAGGACGAGATCGTGCCGGAAGAGCTCTTCGGTCATTACGAAGAGCTCGCCCGGGCGGCGGGCGACCGGGTGCACGTGATCCGCGTGCCCAATGCCGGACACCACGAGCTGTGTTCGGCGGATGAAGGCTGCTTCGGTCAGATTGTTCGAGCCCTGCACGTGCTGATGGCGTTGGATTCAAAAACGAAAGCGCAACGATCCTTGCAGTGATCGCGGTCCGCCGGCTTGCAGGATCGGGGCGAGGCCGCTGCCGGGGCTGCCGCTGCCGAGCATCAGATTCAGCATCGAAGTGGATTGTCCGAACACGGCGCTGTTGCGATAGGGCGTGGGATCGGCGAAGTTCGTGTGGTTGAGCAGATTGAAGGCTTCGATGCGCAACTGGATTCGGCGACGCTCGGTCCAGCGGAACTCGCGTCGAACGGCGAGGTCGAGCTGCCACATTCCGAAACCGGAGATCACGTTGCGGCCCAGAGTGCCTTGCGTGGCTTGGGGCGCGGATGAGAATGCAGCCGCATTCAGCCGGCGGCCTCCCGGCGCCCCGCCGTCGGGGATCCAGAGGGGCTGGCCGTACACCCAGTCCGGGCGGAAAGCATTCGTGAGCGCGATGCCGATGAACTCCTCGCTTTCCTGTACCGTGATCGGAAAGCCGCTACGCGCGCGGAAGACACCGTCGAGCGCCCAGCCGCCCAGGGCTCGGGCGGCCTCATACGTCAACGCGCCGGAGAAGGAATGGCGGACGTCGAAGTCGGACGAGCCGCGGTCGATTGGACCGGAGCCGCCCCAGACCAGGTAGGAATCACTCGAGTCGTTGTCGATGGAATGGGACCAGGCATATGACATCAAACCCTCGAGATGGCGCGACATGCGGCGGCGGTACTGCAACTGGAGAGCGTGGTAATCGGAATCCCCGTGGTTGCTGGTGAGCGCGACCCAGGTAGTCCCCGTGGTGCTGGCGGTCTGAACTTCGCGGCGGATCAGATGACGCCCCGCGGATCCGACGTAGGCGATCGACGCGGTGTCATTCGCGGTGAACGCGTGCTCCAGTGAGAAATTCCACTGCTTGACCCACGGCAATCGCAGGTCAGGCCAGAAGCCGTAGCTTAGTTGCGCGGGGAACGGAGCGAAACGGGCGCTGGAGAAATTGGTGATGCTGAGCGGTCCGCCGTTCAATGCATCGGTAGCAATGCTCAGACTGGAATCATAATAGAGCCCGCCGCCCAATCGCAGAACGGTGCTGCCGTCTCTGGCGAGGCGAAGCGCAAGGCCCAGGCGCGGAGCAAAGTTGTCATAGACGTCGGGCCAAAGCTTGTGTGTTTGCAGCTCGGAGAGATTGTTGGTGGACGGGACCCAGAAGTTGACCGCCGCGACCGGCGCGGGACTGAATTCCCAACGTACTCCGGCAGTCAGGGTCAGCCAGCGCCAGGGCTGCCACACGTCTTCCACCCACAGAGAAGTCTCGTTGACTTCAGTGGAGGCGCGTTGCGGGAGGGAGGTGGCGATCCACAGGTTGCGTTTGTCATCCAGATCGGCAATGTTGTCGGCAATCACGCCTAACGCGCCGCTGTAGTCGCGGCGGATCGCCGTGATGCGGCGATGGTCCAGGCCCAGCGTCGCCGTGTTCGGCCCACGCCGCCAGGACGCGGATTGTACGAACTGGAACTGGCGCTGCCGGCGAATGCCTTCGCGGCCGGACACGAGTTGCGCGACGCCGCTGATCGAGAATCGCACGAAGTAGTCGCACGGAGTCGGAGCGTTCAGGAAAACAGTAGCCATCGGCTCGAGGGCGCACCCCGCATGCCACACGGAGTCGGCGTTGGCCTGCGATTCGTTGGCACGCGTATCCAGGGCCCACCCGGCGCCGGGGCGCGCGTTGAGCCCGAGCGTGAGGCTCCGGACGCGAAGATCCAGGCGGTTCACAGCCAGCCGGCCAAACTCGTTGTCGGACGGCGAATCACTGTAGCGGCCGAAGACGGAAATCCGCGAACCGATTGCCTGATCGATTCGTGCGCTGCCGGCATGCAGCCCGGCAGGGCGCACCGTGCGACCGATCCAGGCGCCCACTCCGTTCGACAGATTCCCTTCGGAAGGTTCGGGGAATAATTGCAATACGGGGCGGGCCCAGGTCGCCGCGGAATCGCGCAGGCTGGACGACGGCACGGGCTGTCTCCAGACGTAAGGTTGGCGCAGTGACATGCGCTCGTACGAGAGGAAAAAGAAGGTGTGGTTGCGGCTTACCGGCCCGCCGGCCGATCCGGCGAGGTCGTGAACGCGCAGCGGCAGGGGTCCGTATCCGGCCTGGTTGGCGAACCAATCGTTGGCGTTCAGGAGTTCGTTGCGGGTTCTATAAGTGAGGGCGCCGTGAAGTTCATTCGTACCGGATCGACTATTAACTGCCACGTTGGCGCCGGCGAGGCGGCCGAATTCGGCGGCGGAAGTCGAGCTGGTTACGCGAAGATCCTGGATGGCGTCGAGAGCGATGACGGAGTCGAAGCTGCCGAACGAGCTGAGCGCCGGCAACGCTCCGCCGGTGGATTGGGCAGGCAGGCCGCCCGCGGTGACGCCGGTGTTGGCGCTAACGCCATCGACCGTGAAGTAATTCGTGTTGGCGCGCTGGCCGGTAGCGGAGAACTGCCCGGCCTCGCCGCGCGTGGCGGGAGTGACGTTGGCGCCGGGCGTGAACTCGAACAAGGTGAGCAGGCCGCGGCCGTTCAGCGGGAGGCGTTCAATGTCGCCACGATCAAGGAAAGTGGCTGTGGATGCGTCGGGACGTTCGAGCGCGGGCGAGTTTCCGTAAACGGTGATGGTCTCTTCGACGCTGCCGACCGGCAGGGTGAAATCGGCGCGCGTGATGGGTCCTTCGACCGGTACATCCATGCGGACCACGATGCGAAAGCCATCCTTGCGAACGGTGATCTTGTACGGGCCGGGGCGAAGCGCCGCGACGGCGTAGATGCCACCCGTCTGGGTGGTGGTGGTGCGGCGAAAGCCCGTGTCCTGGTTGACGACGGTGACGGAAGCGCCCGAAATTCCGCCTTCGGAGGTGTCCGCCACCCGACCGTAGAGATCGCCGTAGCGCTGAGCAGCCGCGTGCGCCGCCGCCAAGACAAAGATGGCGAGCAGCCGCGCCGAAAGCATCACTCTTACGCTACACCTGTTGCGCGAGAACTTCCAGCGCGCGGATTGGTTAAGTTTGTAACTAGAACGCAGTCTGCTCGGTCCGGGAGATGATCTCCTCCTGCAAGGCCGGGGTGAGGTCGCAGAAGTAGTCGCTGTAGCCGGCGACGCGAACGATCAGGTCGCGGTACTTCTCGGGCTCGCGCTGCGCCGCGCGAAGAGTGTCAGCGGTAACCACGTTGAACTGGATGTGGTGGCCGTCGAGTTTGAAATAGGAGCGCACCAGCTGGGCCAGGTGGTCAATCCCCTGCTCTCCGGCGACGAGTTGCGGGGTGAATTTCTGGTTGAGCAAGGTGCCGCCGGTCCGGGCATGGTCTAGCTTCGCCGCGGATTGGATCACGGCGGTCGGGCCGTTGCGATCGGAGCCCTGGGTCGGGGAAATCCCGTCGGAGAGGGGTTCCCAGGCACGGCGGCCGTCGGGAGTAGCGCCGGTTACGGAGCCGAAATAGACGTGGCAGGTGGTGGAGAGGTAGTTCACGCGGTAATTGCCGCCGCGGCCGTTAGGGCGGCCGTTGATCTCATCGAAAAAGACGTCGAAAACCTGGCGGAGGATCGCGTCGGCGTAGGGGTCGTCGTTGCCGTACTTGGGTGTTTTATTCCAGAGTTGCAGGCGGAGCTTCGGGTGGTTTTCGAAGTCCGTCGCAAGAGCTTCGAGAAGCTCGGATATCGAGATGGTCTTGTGCTCGAAGACGTGGCGCCGGATCGCGGAGAGGCTGTCGGTGACACTGCCGGGCGCGGTTCCCATGATGTAGGTGGTGTTGTATCGCGCGCCGCCGGCGTTGTAGTCCATGCCTTTCGAGATGCAATCGGCCACGAGCGTGGAGAGGAACGGCGCGGGCATTCGCGTCGCGTAGAGGCGCTCGATCACCTGGTTGCCGCGGATCTTGATTCCGACGAAATGGTGGAGCTGTTTGCGGAAGGCGGCGAAGAAATCGTCGTAGGTTTGAAAGGTGCGCGGATCGCCGGTTTTGACGCCGATTTGCTTTTTGGTGCGAGGGTCGTAGCCGTTGTTGAGCGTGATTTCGAGAACCTTGGCGGTGTTGAAGTAGCCCGTGAGGATGTAGGCTTCGGTTCCGAACGCGCCGGTCTCGACGCACCCGGAGGTGCCGCCGGCGCGGGCGTCCTCGATGGACTTGCCCTGGCGGAGCAGCTCTTCCACCACCATGTCGGCATTAAAGATCGAAGGCTGACCCCAGCCTTTACGGACGATTTCGAGGCCGCGCTTGAGGAAGCGGTCCGGATTCTTTTTGCTCAGTTGCAGGTTGGATGACGGCTGGAGAAGCCGCATCTCGTCGATGACGTCGAGGATCAGGTAAGTGACTTCGTTGACGCCGTCGGAACCGTCCCGCTTGAGGCCGCCATTGTTGATATTGCAGAAGTCCGTGTAGGTGCCGCTTTCGGCGGCTGTGACTCCGACCTTGGGCGGAGCAGGCTGGTTATTGAACTTCACCCAGAAGCACTGGAGGAGTTCGCGGGCGGATTCCGGCGTGAGGGAGCCGTCGGCGAGTCCGCGCTCGTAGAACGGCGCAAGGTGCTGATCGAGGCGGCCGGGGCAGAAGGAATCCCACGTGTTCAGCTCGGTGATGACACCGAGGTGGACGAACCAGTAGGATTGCAGGGCTTCCCAGAACGTTTGGGGTGCGTGGGCGGGGACGCGGCGGCAGACGCGAGCAATCTGTTCGAGTTCCTTTTTGCGCCGCTCATCGTGCTCGGAGGCCGCCAGGCCCTGGGCGGCTTCGGCGTGTCGCTCGGCGAAGCGCATCACCGCGCCGCAGGCGATCGACATGGCCTTGAGTTCCTGCTGTTTCTCCCACGCGAGCGGGTCGCCGAAGTAGTCGAGCTTGGCAAGTGCGGCGCCGATGTCCTGCTGGAGGTCGCGAAGGCCTTTGCGATAGATGATGTCGCCCAGCACGGTATGGCCGGGAGCACGCTGCTCCATGAACTCGGTGAAGATGCCGGCGCGATAGGCGTCGTGCCACTCGGGCGTCATCTCGTGAAAGATGTGCTCGCGCATGGAGCGGCCGCGCCAGTAGGGCATCACCTTTTCGGCATGGATACGGCGAGCTTCGTGGCTGACGCGGTACGAGATCTTTTCGCGCGTGTCGAGGATCTCGAGATCCTCGAGGCTATGGCAGCAGAGTTCGGGGTAGGTGGGCGTGCCTTTGGGGGAAGGGCCACGCTCGCCGACGATGAGTTCGCCTTCGCCTCGCCAGATGGACTTGTGCTCCATGATGAACTCGAACGCGCGGGCCCGCTTGACGGGGATCGAGAGCGGCTCGCGCAAGGGGGCGAGGAATTCGGTGAGGAGCGCGGCGCGCTCCATCGAGATCCAGGGGCGGGTGTCCAGGCTGCACTGGCGTAGCTTTTCGACTCGTTCGGTCATAGGGCGGCTCGGATTTCGTTTAAGTGCTGTTCGGTTGACGCTTGGATATTCGGGAGGCGGTAGGCGATGCCGAGGCGCCGGTATTTGTCCGTGCCTGTGGCGTGGTACGGCAGCAGATCGAGGCCGTGCGGCGGGAGGCGCCTGAGGTAGGTGCGGAAGTCCGCGATATCGGCGGCAGTGTCGTTCACGCCGGGGACGATGGGGATGCGGACGGTCACCCGCGCGCCGGAGGCGAGCAGGGCTTCGAGGTTGGCGAGAATATTGCGATTGCCCGCGCCGGTGTAGTGGCGGTGTTTCTGTTCGTTGATGAGCTTGAGGTCGTAAAGGATGAGGTCGGCGAGCCGGCCCGCGCGGAGGATGGTGGCGCGGGGAACGGCGCCACAGGTTTCGATGGCCGTGTGAATGCGCCGTTTGCGGCAGGCTTCGAGGAGCGTTTCGACGATGACCGGTTGCGACAGCGGCTCGCCGCCGGTGAAGGTGACGCCGCCGGAGGATTCGTCGTAGAAGACGATGTCGCGCTCTATCTCCGCCAGAATTTCAGAGGCCTTCATGGTGCGGCCCGCGAGGCGGCGGGCTTCGGCGGGGCAGGCTTCAGCGCAACTCCCGCACAGGCGGCACTCAGCGGCGAGGACACGCGGAGCAGGATCGGTGGGGGACCACGGTGTGGGATCGTGGGCGCGCTCGGGACATGCATCAATGCACGATCCGCAGCGGCAGCAGCGCTCGGGGGCGAACATTACTTGCGGGCGCGGCGACTGGCTTTCGGGATTGTGACACCACCAGCAGCTTAGGGGGCAGCCTTTGAAAAAAACCGCGGTGCGGATGCCGGGGCCGTCGTGCACGGAGAAGCGCATGATGTGGAGAACGACGGCAGTCGCTTTATGGAGCATGAGACCTGTTGGTCTCAATTTACCACGGCTGGGGCGTTAGCGATTAACCGGGACGGGGCGGCCGAAATTGGGGGTGCCGTCGGGATTCCAGGTGAACCGCTGCGCGCGGGGGGAGCGGTCGCCGCGGCAGCCCTGGTTGGGCTTGCTGTTCGCGTGGTAGATGATCCAGTCTTCTTTCCCGTCGGGCGATTGAAAGAAGCTGTTATGGCCTGGGCCGTAGGCTCCGGCTTTGGGCGATTGCCAGAAGACGGGGATCGGGCTCTTCTGCCACGACGCGGGGTTGAGCAGGTCGGCGGAGGTGGAAGCGGTGAGCATGCCGAGCGAGTAGAAATCGGACCAGCAGGCGCTCGCGGAGTAGACCAGGAAGATTTTGTCGCCGCGCTTGAGTATCTCGGGGCCCTCGTTGACGTCGATGTGCACGGGCTCGGCGGTTTCGAGACCGGGATTGGCTTCCGGATCGCGCTTGGTCATGTGGTCGCCGACGCGCTCCCACGGGTAGTCGGGCGAGGAGATGCGGACGCGGTGGCCGCGGATGGTCCAGGGATTCTCGAGCTCGGCGATGTAGATGTTCTGGGCACCGTTCACGTCGCCTTCCCAGCCGGACCAGATCATGTAGAGGCGGTCGTTGTGCTCGAAGAGCGAGGCGTCGATCGCCCACTTATCGGACGGGTCGGCCACCTTACCTTTCATGGTCCAGTCACCTATAAGTGGGTCGGGGGAAGAATTCTCGAGCACCCAGATGCGGTGGGTCATGTTCGTGCCGGCGTCGGCGGCGAAGTAGATGTACCACCTACCGCGGAGATAGTGAAGCTCAGGAGCCCAGACGTGGCGAGAGTAAGGGCCGCTCGCAGGGGCCTTCCACACCAGCTTCATTTCCGCGTGTTCCAGGTCGGCGACGCTGCGGGTCTTGCGGATTCCCAGGCTGTCGCCGGTGGTGTTCATGTAGTAATAGAAGCCATTTCGGTAGGTGACCCACGGGTCGGGACCGGACGGGAGCAGCGGGTTGCGGATCGCCGGAGCGGGCGCTGCGGCAGTCTCCTGAGCGCGCAAGAGGAGCAACCACGGCTCGGAGGTGGGCTTTGCGATTTCGTCGCCGGCGAGGGCGGTGAGGGTCGCGCCGGCGTCGCGGGTGCTGCCCGTGCGCGGATCAAACCAAGTTGCCTCATACTGCGCGTCGGACAGAGTTTTCATGACCCGGATGGACGGCCCCGCTAATGTGTAAATTAGCACAGAGTCGCCGGTCTGTGTTGATCCGCACCAATTTTGCTCCGGATCGTTAATTACGTTGTCACGCGGCTGAATACGCATCAGCGTGCGCGCGAGATATTTGTGGACGAAAGCATCGAGCGCAGTGCGGTCGGCCGAAGTTCCCTGCCCCTGGCCGCCGGAAGGATTGCGCATCAGCACTCCCGCGCCACCGGCCATCAGGACGGGAATGGGTCCTGTGCCGGCGTGGAGGGCGATGATCGCTTTATCGGGATAGCGGTCGTGATATTCGCGGACCTGCCTGTAGACCTGGTACGGCGTCGTGTCCGGCGGCGTGTCGCTGCTCTGCGGGAAGGCGGCGCGGATCATTTCGCGGAAAGCGAGATTCTTGCCGCCCTGCGGGGCGAAGAGCGTGCCGTCGGGGCGGTACTGCCAGTAGCGCATGTCGATGACGGCGACCTGGCGGGCGCGCGCGGGGTTGGCGAGGATCGCGTCGGTGATGTCCTTGCTCGTGGCAAGCTCGATGCGCACGGTCTTGCCGGTGCGCTTCTCCCATTCGGCGACGGTATCCTGGAAAAACTCCTGAAAGGCGAGAGGGCCGGCGAATTGGAATCCGGTGCAGAAAACGACGTTGGGCAGATCGCCGAGTTCGTCGAGTGTGTGCAGGACGAGCGAGCGGTGAAGAGCGCGGCGCTGCGGGTTGGAGATGTCGTAGACTTCGTTCGCGACGTGGATGCGGTTCGTGCCTTCCACGGGCGGAGGCTCGGCGAGGCCGGTGTCGTTGACGTTATTCGCGGGTCGCCAGGGGTAATCGACCCAGTGCGGCAGGATCTCGAGGACGTTGTGAGTGTTGTAGATGTTGTACTGGAGGAAGAGTCCGTGCTCGGTGGCGAGTTCGCCGAAGTCGCGGAGCCGGGAGAAGTACCACGGGTTGAACTTCGAGAGATCGAAAAGGCTGAGGCCGTCGGCCGCGCGACCTTTGCCCGTTCGAGCCCAGGGCATTTCGTAGAACGGAGCCCAGACGTTGGCGTCGGTGCGTGAGAACGTAGAGTGTTCGTCGCGGCGGCGGTCGTACCAGAGGCCAGGAATGAACTGGTAGAACGGCGTGCCCTGCCGGACCATCTGGTCGGCAAGCGCAGGGAGATCTTCGGTGAGGCCATGGCCGGTGCGGCCGGGAATGAAACGGGTGATCGCGACGCCCGCGGATTCGATCGCGGTGGCGGGGTTCTCCTGGCCGCGCCACCAGCCGTCGTTGACGACGCCGCCCCAGAGGACCTGCCCATCGACGGTGAATCGTCCGCCGACGATTTCGACGCGGTGAGTTGCGGGCGCGGGTTTCGTGGGTTGGGGCTGAGGTTTGAACTCGGCGATCAGGCGGGAGAAGTCGGCACTCGGCGACTTGGGCGGTGCGCGGCCGAGGCGTTTCGTGAGGAGCGCTTCATATAGCGGCTCGGGCGAATCCTTAGCGATGTTCTCCGCGCCTTCAGGACCGTGGACGCGGATGTCGGTGGCGTGCGAATTCCAGACGACTGAGTTAGCGGCGGTCCAGCCGGATCCCTGCGTGCGCGGGTCGTCGTTCGTGAGCCAGAGGCCGGCGCCTTCGATCCGGACGTTCTCATAGAGGACGCCGGATGCCCAGCTTTCGAAAGAGCCGCTGGGCCCGAGTGCGCGCGTGGCTGTGCAATCCAGGAAGACGTTCGGCCCCGCCGCGAGCAGGCCGGTGGCGAAATCGTTCATGCCCTGTTCGCTGTGGCAGCGGCGAACGAGAACCTGCTGTCCTTCGACGAGGAAGGCTTGGCGGCGATAGCCCGCGGCTTCCGAAATGGGAGCTTCGTTCCGGCAGTCTTCGATGCTGATGCGGCGTGCGCGCTGTCCGACGCGGACCGCGGAGCCTGCGAAGTGGCGCGCAGTGACGTTGCGGACCCAGGCGTCTTCGACATGGTCGAGGGCGACGGCGATCCAGGAGTGGTCTTCGTCGAAGGGCGAGTCGTAGGTGCTGTCGAACGTTACGTTTTCAATGCCGATGTTGTGGGGCGGCGCGGAGGGGACGCGGGCGATGGTGGCTCCGCCGTAGCGCCGCTCGAGCGCGGTGGTGATGGGGGCGTCGAGCGTGACTTCGTTGCTCTTGACAGATTCGACCGCGCGGTCCCACACAAGGTTGCGCGAGCCGGGGAGCCAGTCGAGGCGCTGGTTTGCGTATTGGCCTTTGAGGCCGCTCATCCCGAGAGCGGAGATCCATTCTCGTGTGCTGGGGCGGGTGATGACGACTCGGTCACCGGGGTGAAGCGCGGCGGTGGTGTGGAGCTGACGGGAGCCGGCGGCGACGTTTTCGTCGGTGATGTTGACGGGAGCTTCGGTGGTGGGATCTGTGGTTGCGCCGATTTCGATGAGCGTGCGGCGGCTCTTGCCGGTAGCGACGAGCGTGGCATCACCCGCACCCCGGAGCACGACGCCGGAAGTGCGGATGTGAAGACTGCCGGAGATGAGATACCGGCCCGGCGCGAGGAGAACAGCGGCGGGAGCATGAGCGGCGGCTTCGTCGAGCGCGGCCTGAACGAGAGCAGTGTCATCGCGGCCACTCGGGTGGACGGAGTACGCCGTGGCAATAGGCGCGGTACGAGTCGCGCCGGCGTAAGAGAAGTCGATGGACGGTTGCGCGAAAAGGGCGGACGTCAGGCTTAGCCAGACGAGGAGACGCATACAACCGAATTGTTACATGTGTGCAGCGCCGGTTCGCGCGGGGGTGAAGCGGATCGGCAGGCTGGCGGGGCCGAGCACGTGGAGGGCTTTGCGGGGCTGCCAGGGTTCGGATGTGGCGCGTTCGAAAGTCTGCCACCGCGTGAGGAGGTCGGATAGCGCGATCCGGGATTCGAGCCGCGAGAGTGCGGCGCCGAGGCAGAAGTGGGCGCCGTGGCCGAAGGCGATGTGCGGGTTGGGGTCGCGGGTGATGTCGAAGCGATCGGGATCGGGGAAGACGCGCGGGTCCCGGTTGGCCGAGCCGATTACCGCGAGGATGAACGCGTTGGCTGGAATCGTCGTGCCGTTCAGCTCGACGTCTCGCTTCGGAGTGCGCAGGGTCCACTGGAGCGGGGAGCGGAAGCGCAGGACCTCTTCGATGGCGGAGGGGAGCAGGCCCGGATTGGCGCGAAGGCGGGCGAGTTGGTCGGGGCGCTCGAGCAGCGAGAGTATGGCGTTGTTGAGCAGGTCGCTGGTGGTCTCCTGCCCGGCTACGACCAGCAGTTGCACGAAGCCGACGATCTCTTCATGCGAGAGGCGCTCGCCGTCCACTTCGGCTTCGACCAGTCGCGTGAGCAGGTCGTCGCGGTGCGAGCCGCGGCGGTCGGCGATCATCCTGGCGAGGTACTCGCTCATCTCGGCGGTGACGGCCGCGAAATCGATGATGGTCTGTTGCGCTTCAGGACCGCCGGATCGCGAGTAGCTGATGCGGAGGATGACGTCGCTCCAGCGCTTGTAGCGCTCCCATTCTTCTTCGGGAAAGCCGATCATGCTGGCGATCACCTTCATCGGGAGCGGAACGGAGTAGTCCGTGGCGATGTCGATGGCGCCGCGGTCCATTGCCGGGTCGAGGAGTTGGGCAGACAGTTGGCGGATGCGCGACTCGAGATTGGCGATCATGCGCGGGGTGAACGCCTGCGAGATGAGGGCGCGCTGCTTGGTGTGCGCGGGGGCGTCGGAGAAGATGAACCAGTGCTTGGGCGCGGGAACGCGGGAGCTGAACGTCTCATTGTCGTTCAGCGTGCGTTTCACGCCGTCGTAATCCAGGATGAGCCAGCCGTCGAACGGGGGCGGAACCCGGAGCACGGGAGAGGTCGCGCGAAGCTGCGCGTAGGAAGGGTATGGGTCGCGGCGCGTGTCGTCGGAGAACAGGTTCATCATGACTGTCACAGCGTATGATGGAGTCGAAGTCCGATGCAAAAAATAGTGTGCGTTTTCGCATGTGCGCTGGCCGTTGCTGTGGCAGGTCCGGCTCCGGTCCGGATCATACTCGTGGGCGATTCGACGGTTGCGCCGAATAACGGCTGGGGACCGGGATTTTGCAAGGACGTGGCCGCCGAGGTGGCGTGCATGAACCTGGCGAAGAACGGGCGGAGTACGAGCAGCTATCGCGCGGAAGGGTCGTGGGACGAGATGATGGCGCGGCTTCGGGACGCGGGAACATACACCGCCACTTATGTTCTGATCCAGTTTGGCCACAACGACCAGCCGGGGAAACCGGGGCGGTCCACCGATCTGGCCATCGAGTTTCCGGAGAACCTGCGGCGCTACGTGCGCGAGGTGAAGGCGGCAGGCGGAAAACCGGTACTGGTGACTCCTCTGACCCGCCGAAGTTTCAAAGATGGCGTGCTGGAGAACACGCTCGGGCCGTGGGCGGACGCAGCCAAGAAGGTGGCGGCCGACGAGGGCGTGCCGGTCCTGGATCTGAATACGGAAAGCGTCGCGGCGGTTCAGAAGATGGGGCCCGAAGAAGCGGACACCCTGGCGAATCCGCAGTTCGACCATACGCACCTGGGCGAAAAGGGCGTGGCGGTGTTCGGGCGAATGGTGGCCGACGAGCTGGCGAAGGCCGTCCCTGAGTTGCGGGCTTACATCACGCAGTGAGCAGCCTCCCTGCGCTGCTGATCTTCGGCGGAACTTATCTGGTTCTTGCGATCGGCCGATTGCCGGGATTTCGCCTCGACCGCACGGGCGCGGCGATCATCGGAGCGACGCTGATGATCGTTTGCCGCGTGCTGACGCTGGAGGAGGCGTATCGCGCGATCGACTACGACACGATCATTCTCCTGTTCGGGATGATGATCGTGGTGGCGAACCTGCGGCTCTCGGGCTTCTTCCGTGCGGTGACGGCGTGGGTCGTGGAGCACGCGCACCGGCCGATCCTGCTGCTGGCCGCGATCGTGTTCGTGTCGGGATTTTTCTCGGCATTCTTCGTGAACGACACCATGTGCCTGGTGATGACGCCGCTGGTGCTGGAAGTGGCGACCGCGCTGCGGCGCAATCCCATTCCATTTCTGCTGGCGGTGGCCATGGGGGCGAACATCGGCAGCGTGGCGACCATCACGGGAAATCCGCAGAACATGATGATCGGGAGTTTCTCGCAGATTCCATATGGAGAGTTTCTGCTGCGCGAGGCGCCGGTGGCGGCGATAGGACTGGTGCTCGCGGTCGCGGTGCTCGCGGCAGTTTACTGGAAGGAATTTCGCGCGGAGGAAGCGTTGGCTCCGGAACATCGGCGCGTGCGGATAAACCGCGTGCTGATGTGGAAGTCGGTAGCGGTGTCGCTGGTGATGATTGTGTTCTTCTTCGTGGGGTGGCCTGTACCGCTGGTCGCACTGCTGGCAGGCGCGGCCCTGCTGATCACTCGGCGCGTGAAGCCGGAGAAAGTTTACCTCGAGATCGACTGGCCGCTGCTGGTGATGTTTGTCGGGCTGTTCATCGTGACGGCGGGCGTGGAGAAAGCCGTACTGGCACAGCGCGGGCCGGAGTGGGCGGCGCGGCTGCAACTGAGCCGGCCGGGAGTGTTGAGCGCGGCCTCGGCGGTGCTGTCGAACATCGTCAGCAATGTGCCGGCCGTGCTGTTGTTTAAGCCGTTTTTGGGACACCTGGCAGATCCGAAGCGGGCGTGGTTGATTCTGGCGATGTCGTCAACACTCGCGGGGAATTTTACGTTGCTGGGATCGGTGGCGAATCTGATCGTGGTTCAGAGGGCGCGCAGCGAAGTGGAGATCGGGTTTTGGGAATACTTCAAGGCGGGGGCGCCGCTCGCGGTGGTGACGATCATCGTGGGGACGCTGATCTTGGGTTAGCCAGCAGGCGCTCGTAGGCGTCGGTGACGGCATCCCACGAGTAGCGCTCGCGCACGCGTTCCCGAGCCTTGCGCCGGTACGTTTCTCGCTCGGACTCGGACATTTCCACGGCGGCTTGGATTTTCGCCGGGAGTTCGTGCGGCTCGAACGGAATCCCCGCGCCTCCGGCGGCTTCGGCGTTTTCCGGCGTGTTGCGATATAGCACGAGCGCGCCGCGACCCATGGCTTCGATCAGCGCGGGGTGCGTGCCGCCGACCTCGGTGGCGTGGATGTATGCAAAGCAGTGGGAGCCGAACTGCCGGTAGCCTTCGCCATAGATCGCGCCGGGGATGATGATGCGCGGATCGCGCGTGTCGCGGACGCGGCGGATATATTCCTCCGCGTACGGCGCATCGCCCACGAGAGCGAGCTTCATATCGGTCGCGGTTTTTTCGAAAGCTTCGCGCACTTCGAGCGGATGGTTCTCGGGCTCCATCCGGCTGACATAGAGAAAATACTTGCCGGGCTCGAGGCCAAGGTTCGTGATCTGGTCCGTGCCGGGGACCTTGCCTTGTTCGGCGCCGTACGGGATGAAGACGCTCTGCTTGCGATAGCGCTGCTTGTAATACTCCTGAATGGTGAGCGCGTCGGTGACGACGACGGTGGGGCAGAAAGTGGCGAACCATTCCGAGACCAGATACCAGGTCTTGGCGAGGCGGTTCCACTTCTTGCGCTTTCGCTCGATGCCATCCACGTTCAGAACGACAGGCATGCCGAACATGCGCGGCGGGAAGGTGAATATGGCGTTCGCTCCGTTGCAGTAGAGTGCGGCGTCAACGCGATGGGCGAGCAGGTGGAACGTCGAGACGAACGTGTGGACGAGGGTGTCGAAATACTTGTGGCGGATCGTGGGGAGATATTGGATGCGAACGCCGCGGTAGTAAGTTTCCGGATAGGGCTCGCGGGCGTAGACGGTTACGGCGTGGCCGCGGGCAGCGAGGCGCGTCGAAAGTTCTTCCGCGAAGGTTTCGAATCCGCCGTAGTTGGCGGGGATGCCGCGGGTGCCAAGGAGGGCGATGCGCACTAGCCCAGACTAGCCTACGTCTTCGCGGCGACGGAACGGGCCCGGACACGCGCCACTTTCTTGGGCGCCTGTTTGCTGGCGGGCTTGTATTGGAACCAGCTCGCCATGTAGCTCTCATCCACACGCCGGCGCGCTTGGATCACGCGGCGCTTCTCAAAAACGCGGCGCCAGTTCCGGGCCAGGAACCAGAAAGCTTTCAGCGACGTGTGCTCCCAGAGCAGGCAGCACATCACCACGACGATGTCGCGCGTGGTGATCGAAAACCAGTTTCGGCGATAGAGGTCCGGCGAGATGTTCTTGATGCGCATCAGGAACCGGTTCTTCACCGAATGCATGTTGATTTCGGGCGGCAGCGCGCGACGGTTGCCGGGCAGGACCTTGCGCACGTGGTATCCGCGCGCGTACGGCGCGTACAGGCACTTCCAACCCATGAGTTGCGCGCGCCATGCGACGTCGGCGTCCTCGCGGTATACGAAGAAGTCGGAATCGAAAAACTCGCCGTCGATGGAGATGTCGTCGATCATCGCGCGGCGATATAGCGCCGCGGCGGCGGTTGCGCCGAACACGTATTCGTACTGGAGGTAATGGCCATTGTCTACTTCCTGGCTGCCGCGATCGAGATGGCGCAGCATCGGGTTGAAGTAGATGCCCGTGGAGTCCACTACGGGTTTCTCCGGAATTTCGAAGTGCGCCGTCATCGTGAGCAGCTTCCCACACACTGTGCCGATGCGCGGGTGAAGCTGCGCGGCGTCCACCAGAGACTGGATGAAATTGGGAAGCAGCAGGACGTCGGGATTGAGGGTCAGAACCCACTCGCCGTTAGAAAGCAGAATGGCCTGGTTCTGCGCGGCGGCGAAACCGATGTTCTCTTCGTTGTAATAAATCGAACATCGATCCTCGAACTGTTCCAGGATATCGATGGTGCCATCCGTGGACGCGTTGTCCACGATGATGATCTCTTGATAGGGGTACCGCTGCGCGAGGACGGATTCGAGGCAGCGTTTGATAAAGCGCCCGCTGTTGTAAGTAACTATAGTGACCGAGACGAGCTCGCTATGCGCCATGAACAAGAACCTGGGAACATCAATTTTCGTGCACTTGAACCGAAGTGTGTGGGCCCCTACTGAACAGCTTTTTCGTTCCAGCCGAACAATGCGGCGCGTCCTGCAAGCGCGGCGATTTTGACACCCGCCGACATGGGCCGGAAGCTACGTCTCAACGCTGACTCTGCAATTCCTCGTAATACGGATCCCGTTACTACGGCCATGCACACTGTCCGAAAGGACAGCGGGGAAAAGTGCTTGGCTGAATATCTAAGAAAACTACGATACCAATAATGCCACCGGATCTCCAGTGGAAGATTGGAGATCGAGTGCGCGCCTGTGTGTTTCGCGACAGCCAGCGGCGTGAAGTGGACGGTGAATCCCCGATCTCTCAATCTTCGGCAAAAATCGACATCCTCAAACCACAGGGGAGCGTAACACTCGTCAAATCCGCCGAGTTCTTTCCAGACGGACCGGCGGATCATCAGAAACGCGCCCGCGGGTTGTTCCACCTGCGCAGGCTTGTCAGGATTTAGATCCAGCGCGCGGTAGCGACGGTTCAAAAAATTACGCGGCCAGATTCTGTTGAGCAACAGACATTCGGCAATGAGCGAGGCCGGTGTGGGGAGAGCCCGCACCATGAAGCCGATTTGCGGCCGTCCGGCGGAGTCGATGAGTTTGCCTCCGGCTGCTCCGGCGCGGGGGAGATCGCAGCATCGGCGCAGTGCGTCGATGCTGGTTTGGATGATCGCGTCGGGGTTGAGGAGCAGGATGTACGGCGTGGCCAGCGATGCGAAGCCTTGGTTGGCGGCCGCGGCGAATCCGCGGTTGGTGTCGTTGCGGATCAGGCGCACGTTGCGAAGCGATACTTCCTGGGTGGTGTTGTCAGATGACGCATTATCTACTACGACCAGTTCGCCTTCCGTGTGGAGTGCAGCGTCGAGGCAGGCGCCAATGTGATCGCCCGAATTGTACGTGACGACGACAATGCCGATGTCGGACATGTCAACGGGGTCCGCCGGTGAGGAGGAAGTAGAGGCGCCAGTAGGTGTCGAAGCCGGTTGTGTCCTGGAAATCGCGTATCAGGCGCTCGTTTTCGGTGAGGAGTTGGTAAAGGTTTGCGGAGTGGAGTGCTGGCTCGGGCTGTAGCTCGAATGCTTCACGCACTCCGCGAATCCATGCGAGTGCATGCCCGCGGCTGATGGCCATGGCTCCCCACAAGACCTGCGCGACGAGGATCGGCCACCAGCAACGGAGGCGCATCTCTTGCGAGTAGTGTCTGGCAATGATGAATATCTGGTTGCGTGTGAGGCGGAGAACGGTTTCGCGGTGCCACTGGCCAAGCGATGCGCTGCCGTGGTGCCACGCAACCGCGTCGGGCACATAAAAACCGCTCAAGCCGTGAGCGGCGCATCGCAGGCCGAAATCGACGTCCTCAAGATACGACTCGAACCGTTCTTCCAGGAGACCGACACGGTGGAAAAGATCGGCGTGGAAGAGGGCGGCGGTCCATGGGGGTGAGTATATGGATTGCGGGGTGGAGAAAAGTGGAGCGTCAGGGCGCGCGTGGCCGATGCGGCGGGATGTCCCGCCGCGACAGACAGCGTCGAATGTTCCATCGATGAACCGCTTCGGGCGCTCCCGTGCCGCGAGGATTTTGCCGGTTGCGAACCAGCCCGGTTGTGCGGCGAGGGTGGCCAGGTAGGTTGGGTCGAGTTCGACATCGCTATTGAGGACAGCGATTTTCTCGGTGCGTGATTCGCGGATGCCGCGATTTACGGCGGGGGCGAAGCCGGCGTTGCAGCCCATCGCGATGACCCGTGCGCCGCGCTCGCGGGCCAGGTCGGGACCGCCGTCCGTGGATCCGTTATCGATGACGAGAACCTCGTCGGGCGGGAGTGTCTGGGCATCGAGGGTATCCAGGAGTTTGGCGAACAACTCGCGGCGGTTCCAGAGTGGGATGACAGCGGTGATGCTCACCGAAAGAATCTCTTCTTCGCAAGGAACAGCAGATTCTGAATGCCGTCGCGCCAGGGGTTCAGCTTGGTCTCTCCCATGCGCGAGGAGTACATGATCGAAATTTCTCCGAAACGGATGCGCGGCTCGCGTAAGGCCTCGATCTTAATTTCTTCGGAAAAGGCCATGCCGTCGGAATCGAGCTTCATGAATTTCAGGATCGAGCGGCGGAACACCCACATACCCGATTGCGAATCGCGCACCCATCGGAAGAAAAGGACGGACATGGCGGCCGAGAGCACGAGGTTGCCGAACTTGTGTTTCAGGCTCATGGCGCGCTTGTCGCGTACGGGAAAACGCGAGGCGTTCAGGAAATCGACGTCCAGGTGAAGGAACGCCTCGATCAGGTACGAAAGGGCGTCCACGGGATAACTATGGTCGCCGTCGAGTGTGATGATGATGTCGCCCATGGCGCTGGCGAACCCGCGCTTGTAGCTGCGGCCGTAACCGCGGACCTCTTCGCGGATCACGGTGGCTCCAAGCGAAGAGGCGACTTCGGACGTGCGGTCCGTGGAGTCGTTGTCAACCACGATCACCTCGTCCACAAAATCGGGCATCGCGCGCAGGATCTGTCCGATGCCCTGCTCCTCGTTGAGGCAAGGAATGATTACGGTGATCGACTGGCCTTTATACATGCTCCCGACAGCCCCACGGTATCATGGAAGGGAAATGAAACGTTTTTGGCTTGTGCTGTGCGGTTCGCTGCTGTTTGCCGGCGAATTGGGCAGCGTGCGCGCGGTGTATCTGCTGCCGATGGGACGCGGGCTGGACCAGTATCTGGCGAACCGGCTCACGAACGAGCGTGTGTTTCAAGTGGTGACGAATCCTAAAGCGGCGGATGCATTTTTCACTGACCGGATCGGAGAAGGCTTCGAGGCGCAGATTGCGAGCCTCATTCCGCCGCCACCTCCCGCACCGGAGCCGGCGCCCGCTGATAAGAACGACAAGAAAGCCAAAGACGAACCGCCAAAGCCGCCGCCGATGAACGAGACTGCGAACAAACTGGAGAATCCGGCGATGAACTCGTCCTTCGGCAAGGGGCGCGGGACGATTTTCCTGGTTGACGCAAAATCGCACGAAGTGTTGTGGTCGGCGTTCGAGCCGACTCGAAGCTTCACCGCGAAGGATATGGACCACACGGCGTCGGAAATCGTGAACCGCATCCGCAAGGACTTGGGTCTCAAGAAGTAGATCGCTTCTGGCGGACGAGATCGCGGTAACCCTCTACCAGCTTGCCCGTGATGACAGCCATATCCCAATTGGCCTCGACTTCGGCCCGCGCGCGCCGGGCCATCTCGGCGGCGGCTTGCGGGTCTTTGAAAAGCGCGAGGACACGATCGGCAAATTCGGCCGGGTCGTCAGCGAGCGCGCAGAGTTCGCCGTCTTTTTGCGCCAGGCCTTCGGCGCCGATGCGAGTGGAGACCACGGGGATGCCGGCTGAAAACGCTTCGAGCAGTTTGACGCGCACGCCGGAACCGCTGAGAATCGGGCAGACAAACACGGCATAACGAGCCATCACGTCGCGAACGTCAGGCACGAATCCGAGCAGTTCGAGAGCGCCGGTGAACGCGTAGGCGTGCTCAGGCGGGGGATCAGAACCGGCGATCACGAGTTTCGCGTTCGGCTCGGCCGCTACGATTCTGGGCATCACTTCGCGCGCGAACCAATCGAGAGCCACTCGATTGGGCTCGTGGCGGAAGCTTCCGACGAACAACATCGTGAGTGGATCGCGCCCACACGGTTTGAAGTCGTAATGCGAAGTGTCGATGCCTGCGCGCAGGCCGGGGATCAGCTTCGGCGCGAGCTTCGGGGCGAAGGAGAGCAGATAGTCGCGATTATTCCGGGTGCAGACCTGAACCTGGTCGCACGCGGGTAGGGCCCGGAGTTCGTAGCGCAGCGCCCGCAGGTATTCCAGGCGCGCTTTCACTTCGTCGCCGACCCCGGGGAAGTGGCCGAGGCCGCGCCCAATGGACTGAAAGTAAACGTCGTGTTCGAACAACGCGCAGACGATACGGCGATAGTCGCCGCGGTATTGCGCCATTGGTGTGTATTCCAGCTGTAATACATCGATCTTGCGCGTGTAGAGCTGCCGATGAATAAGCCATTCGAGATCGTCATTGGCAAACTCGCGCACGGCTTTGGGGAAGATCGATCCCATGCCCTTGGTGTTTTCGGCGGGGCGGACGAGCCACTCGACGGACGCGCAAAAATCGCGGAGTTCGGCGTTCTCCTTTTCCTGGTTCGGGCCTTCCAGAAGTTCCACAACATGCACTTCGGCAAGTTTGGATAGCTGGCGCAAAGTTTGGTACATGAAGACGCCGCCGCCGTGGATTGGAGGCGCGATGGGGTAGGGAGAGACGAACAGGACGCGCAGGTTTTCGGGTGCTCGGTCGAACGAGCCGAAGCGGTCGCGGAAGTAACCGGCCATCGGGCGCAGGAAGGCTTCGGTGTCGCTGACACGAGCTAGCGCGAGTGCGCGCCAGCGAGAGCGAACCGCGCCAGGAAGTTGAGTGAATGCACGCCATAATGCGGAGAAATTGGAACGGAGCGGGACGTCGCCGAAGAGCACCGCCAGGAATGCGCCGGCCCACGTGAAGAACAGGTGCGGGACGAGGCGTCGCCACTCGTGAACGTTTTTCCAACAGAACAGGAGGTAATTCTTCTTGAGGACGCGCTGGATCTGCTGCTCCGTGAACTTCTTCCCGATGGTGCCGCGATGCTCGTGCCACACCACGCTCCGCGGTTGATACAAGACCTTCCAGCCGCGCTTCCAGGCGAGAAAGCCGAGGTCCGTGTCTTCGAGGTAAAACGGCTCGAGAATACCGTCGAATCCGCCGAGCTCGAGGAATTTGCGGCGGTCGAACGCGCAGGATCCACCGCCGCCGTAAAAACACGGATACAGATCTTTGATGGCCGGGTCGTTGCGATGGCGTACCCGGAGTTGGCCGTCCTGCCACCAGGCTTGCGTGAGTCCGGTTTCTTCGCGAACTTTGTTGGGATCGCTAAAGAAGATCTGGCAGGAGACGGCGAAGACGTCGGGGTCGCGGAAGCCTTCGAGGAGCGGCGGGATGAAATCGGGGGCGACGCGCATGTCGCTGTTTAAGAGGACGACGATGTCGTTCTTAGCGGCGCGAAATCCGGCGTTGGAGCCGCCGCCGAAGCCGTAGTTGCGGTCGAGGGGAAGGACGGTGACTTCGGGGAAGTGGGCGCGCATGAAGTCGGCGCTGCCGTCCGTGGAGGCGTTATCGACCACCAGGATCTCGTCCGGATGCGCGGCGACGATGCTCGGAAGGTATTTTTCGAGCAGGTCGCGGCCGTTCCAGTTGGGGATGACGACGGACACAGCGAGAGGCTTAGCGGGCGTGGGATCTAAGGTGCGGCGCCGGCCGAAGCACTTCCACAGCAAGTCTGTCAGGGCGAGAGCGACAGCGGTTGTCAGGAAAATGAGAGGCGACAGGAGGAGGACGGGGAGGTTCCGCAGGATCCGTTCGAGGAGGGCCATTTCAACCGAGCGGCAGCACGGGGCCGAGGCCCACCTTACGGCCCAGCTTCACCCAGCGGGATCCTCGCACTGACGCGAGCTGCTGGGCCTGCTCCTTTGTTTGCTTATCGAGGCCTAGGGCCCAGGCGGTGCGCTGCTCCAGCTCCTTTTCAGTGCGATGCAGCGCGTCTACCGCGCTCACGAGAGCGGCGGTTTGCTTGTTTACTTCGGACGTAAGCGCGACCTCGACATCGCGCGCCCATTTGATTTTCGCCTGGACGTCAGCTTCGAGGGCGCTGACCTGCGCGGCGTATCCTTCGGCCATCTCCCGCGCGGCCTCCTGTTCGCGGGCCATCTCGTCCTGGAGTTCGACGATGCGCGCCTGGCGCTCTTCGAGTTCCTGGTTGAGCTGCTGGTTCCAGCGGTTGCTGCGCTCGAGGTCCTCTTTCTGCGCGCGGAACTTCTCCAGGAGATCCTGGTGTTCCTGGATGGCCTGCTCCAGCCAGGCGTTCTTGGCGCCGAGCTCTTTTTCGAGCAGCGCTATATGCCGCTCGCGCTCGCGCAGGACATTGGCCGCGCGCGGGACATACACGAAAGTCGGATTGCCGATCTGTTGGCGGTGCGCACAAACTGCTACGAAGAAGTGCGATTCGTCCGGGGCGGCGTGTGACGCGTCCACGCGTACCTCCACCGTGTTCCCGGCTTCGTGCGGCTGAAACGTAACGCCCTCGACGTGATTCTCGAGGTACAACGCGACGTGCGGAAACACGGCTCCCAGTTCCGCGCGAAACTCCTCGAAATCGAACTCGTGTACGTGAAACGGGTTCGCGCCTTCGATGCCCCGCGACTCGGTGTAGTAGAGCCGGTTCGGCGTGGAGACGATGAACTGGCCGTCGGGCGCGAGCACGCGGCGCACCTCACGCAGGAACTCGCGCCAGTCCGCCAGGTGCTCGATCACTTCGAATGCCACCACGAGGTCGAAGGCCGCGGCGCCGTGCGGCAACACGCTGCACGATGCCTGCTCGAAAGCAAGGTTGGCCTCGACGTAATTCGCGCGCGCGAATTCCACCGCTTCGGCCGCAAAATCCACGCCCACCACCGACACGGCCGTTCGCGCCAGTTCCGCGGATCCGTAACCAGCGCCGCATCCGGCATCGAGCACGCGCTTTCCGCGCGCCAGGCGCGACGCAAACGCGTAACGGGCGAAGTGTTCGTTCAGCAGATCGACGTCCACCTGCCCGGGTATGACGCGCTCGCCGGTGAACTCAGCCAAGACTCGTCTCCAGGGCCTCGGCGCCGAGACGCGCGTTCAGCTCCACCCGGCACGGCAGGTGGATATACCCATACACTTCCTTTTCGGGGCGGCTCGCCTGCAGTGCGATGGCGTTGTCGATCCAGTCGCACATCTGATAGGCAAGCAGGGTACCGTCGGCGATCGCCGGCGAAAACGAGAACGAGGCGGGATACATCTCGGGAAGCTCGACATGAAAATCGACGGTGTAGATGTCGCCAGGCTGCATGGGCGGCAGCTCGTAGTCCTCTCGGGCTGTGTTCGTTCCCGAAAAGTCCACGCCCAAATGGTTGCGGAGCATGAAGCCGACCACGGGATTCGCGATTTCCTCCTTCGCACGGACGCTGATGCGGACCACGATGTGTGTGTTTGGCTCCAGCCAGTGCATCGGCCGCCCGCGCTCGTCCAGCACAGCGATGCCGATCACTTCGGCGCGGCCGTCCCCGTGGCGATGGTCGATGTTCGGGATTGTCTCGACGACTTCTGGCGCGCGCGTCGTGCGCGATTCCGATTGCGCGGCGCGGCGGCGTTCTTCCGCGCCGGCATGCAGAAGAAGATATGCGGAGTCCTTCTGCGACATCGCGGCGAGGTATTTGGAAATGACGCGCTCGGGTTCGCCGATGTCGACCAGCTTGCCGTGATCGAGCCAGAGGACGCGATCGCCGATCGCCTTCACGTCGCCTACCGCGTGGGAGACGAACAGAATCGTGACCCCGCGCGAGCGCAACTCGTGAACTTTGCGCATGCATCGCTGGCGGAAGTAGATGTCGCCGACGGCAAGCGCTTCATCGACGAGCAGAATCTCGGGATCAACATGGATCGCCACAGCGAACGCCAGACGCACAACCATTCCGCTTGAATATGTTTTCACGGGCTGGTTGACGAAGTCGCCGATTTCGGCAAAGCTTTCGATATCGCGGATGCGTTTATCGATTTGCTTGCGGCTCAGGCCGAGGATCGAGCCATTGAGGTAAACGTTGTCGCGGCCGGTGAACTCGGGATTGAAGCCCGCGCCGAGTTCCAGCAGCGCTGAAACGCGGCCGTTCACCTGCACGTTGCCACGACTGGGGCGGAGGATTCCGGCGACGATCTGCAATAGCGTACTCTTGCCGGAGCCGTTTTCGCCGACGATGCAGAAGGTCTCGCCGCGGCGGACCTCGAAAGACACGTTATCGAGGGCGAGAAAATCCTGGTGACGCTTGAGGCGATTGAGGGACACCAGTTCCTTCAGCCGGTCGCCGGGCGTTTCATAGATCGCGTAGCTCTTGGAGACACCTTGGAACTCGACAGCGTTCACGACGGGAAAAGACCAGTTTAACGGAACTTAGGCAAGCAAGTGGCACAGACCATGGTCGTTTGCGGTCCTTGAGGCGGGGATCCAAAACGAAGAGGGCGGCCACCGACCCCTCCTGGTGACGCCGAACTGCAAATCCTCATGACATGCGGCGAAAGTACCGCGCGCCAGGACCCTGGGGTCGTTTCAGCGCGTCTGGATTTGCGATCCGGTCAGCCGAGAAAGCCGGGAGCCGCCCTCAAGTGGAATGGGTTCGATACCTACTTCCTCCTTCAGTGCTTTGGCATCCATTGCCTCCGAGCGGAGGCCGTCCACAGTTTACTCGGAGAAGGAAATCCGGAACCGAATCTCTCATCTCCAACAACAATATGCTCCTACATCGTCCCCGATGTCAATTGCGCAAATTGCAACACCGAAGTGGAGTGACTTATGCCGAGAGTATCCGACGAAACGGTTTGACGGGCTGATTGGACCGGCCTTGATATCCGCGGGCGTTTGAGAGAGAATCACGCGATTAACGCCGGGCTCTTGCCTCCGGGCGGCTTCGGTCGGCTGGCGGGCCGTGGCGGACTTTGGGCCGAAGACTCGCTACTCATTTCAGATCGGCGATCGCGGACCAATAAGCGCGTGTTATGCGGTTGTGGCAACGCAGCCGGGTAGATCTACATGATGCGCAACGAACCGCTCAACGACGAGCAGGTGATGGGCTTGGTAGAACTGGTGCTTGCCCAGCCTTCGGGCGAGCGGGAGGCGTACCTCCGCCGGGTGTGTCCCGACGATCCACTGTTGTTTGAACAAGTGTGGGAATACGTCCACTGGGAAGAACGCATGCACGGGTTTCTCCTCGAACCCCTCTGCACACCCTTCAGCGACGAGCCGCAGTTCGAGGGCGGCGAATTGTTACTGGATCGCTTTCGGGTTGTCCGGACGGTGGGGCAGGGGGGCATGGGGATCGTCTACGAGGCGATGGATGAGAAGCTCGATCGCGCGGTCGCGATCAAGTGCGCAAAAGCCGGGTTTCGGCGGCAGCTTCCTCCGGAGGTCCGCAACGCACGCGAAGTCACCCACCCGAACGTCTGCAAAATCTTCGAAATCCACACCGCCCCGACGCCGAAAGGTCCTTTGGACTTCGTCGTTATGGAGTTTCTGGAAGGCGAAACACTGGCCGATCGGCTGTCGCGCGGTCCAGTGGCGCCGGCCGAAGCTCAGGAGATTGCGGTGCAGCTCTGCGAAGGGTTGGCGGAGGCGCACCGCAAGCAGGTCGTGCACGGCGATCTTAAGACCGCTAACGTGATCCTCTCGCGGCCGGCAGCGGGAGGCATTCGAGCGGTAATCACGGACTTCGGTCTAGCCCGCAGCGTTGATGTTGCGCAGATGCACTCTGGTCCGATTGTCGGCACGCCGGATTACATGTCGCCTGAGCTGCTGCGAGGCGGAAAGGCTACGGTCTCGTCGGATGTGTATGCGCTGGGCGTGATCCTGTATGAGTTGGCTTCCGGTCGCCGGCCGTTCGAGCCGGTCCGGCCATTGATCACGCCATCTGTTGCCGCTCCCTCGACGGTCACGGCGGTCGGACCCAAGCGGCTCAATCCCGAGGCGATCGTCGCGGAGCGGCTGAAGCGCCGGCCGCCGGCGTTGAAACATCGCTGGAATCGTGCGGTGCAGCGCTGTCTCGATCCGGACCCCTCCAGGCGATTCGCCACCGCTGTCCATTTGGCGGAGGCGGTAGCGCCGCCCAACGTTCGCCGAATTGCCGCCGGCGCGGCAGTCGCCGCCGCGCTGGCAGTTGCGGTTTGGGGCGGCTCGAATATGAGCCAACCGCCGCGCCAATCCGTTCGCCTCGCGGTACTCCCCTTTTTGGCGGATGAGGCGGCGGCGCGATTCGGCCAGGCAATCGCCGTCGATACGGCGGATCGGCTGAGTAAGGTCAAGTCGGGAAAAGTTCGGTTCACCGTGATGCAACCGGGCGACGCTGCTTGGAACAAGGTGACGCAGCCGGACATGGCTCGGCGAGCGCTGGGCGCAACGCATGTCCTTCAGGGCGACGTTCGAACGCAAAACGGCCGGGTGCTGGTGCACGGCTCTGTCATCGATACCCAATTGTCGGTCCGGTTGAAAGAATTCCAGATGGAGTATGCGTTCGGTGAACTTAAGAATGCATCGCTGGCTTTGGCGGGGCTAGTCACCGGGAGCTTGCACCTTTCGCCGCTCATGGTGGCCGCCACGGTCAATTCTTCCGCATATCCGGATTGGGCGCAGGGCGTTGCCCTCCTGAGGGGGGATGTGAAATACATCGATCAGGCTGTGAGGTTGCTGGAAAGCGCTGTGGCAAAGGATCCGGAATCGCCATCAACGCATGCGCGGCTCGCGGAGGCGCTGGTAGTCAAATACAGGGAGATGCCAGATAAACAAACCATGGCACGTGCCTGGGCTGCGGTTCAGGAGGCCCAGCGGCGGAATCCCGAGCTTCCCGACGTTCTCATGGTCTCTGCCATGGTGAATCAATACGCCGGGCAATACGATCGCGCGGAAGCATACCTGCTGCGCGCCCTGGAAATTGATGCGAACAATGGCGACTTACGTCGCCGCCTCGGCATGGTGTACAAAGCGGCCGGCCGATTTAGCGAGGCGCTCGCTGAATTCAGGCGGGCCGTAGACGCGCAGCCAGGTTATTTCAAGAACTATCAGGAGATCTGCGCCCTCGAAATCGAGCAGGCGAACGATTATGACAGGACCATTCAGGAATGCCGGCAGATGGTAGCGGCGGTCCCGGACATGTCCGATGCGCACTTTAGCCTGGGGACGGCCTACTCGCAGTTCGGATACCTTCAAGACGCGGAACGAGAACTGCGCGTAGCCATCAGCGTTCAGGAAACGCCCAAGGCTCTCCTGAACCTGGCGTGGGCCCTTTTACAGCAGTCGAGGTATTCGGAGGCAATTCAGTCTTATGAAAGGGCGATCCAGCTCGGCCTGGGACGGCAGCCGTATCTGGTTTACCTGAACTTAGGAACAACCTATCGCCTGGCGAATCTCAGCAATGAAGCCGAGAAGGCATACCGTACCGCCATGGCGTATGCCGCTGACGAACTCGCAAGGAATCCGCGCGACGCACTGGTTGAGTCATATCTGGCGTACTTGCACGCACGACTTAATGATCGGGCGAATGCGGAGCTCGAGGCGGCCAGAGCGGAGCGCGTGGCGCCGGATTCAGTCAATGTGCGCTGGATGCTTGCCCTGACGTATGAGGCTTTGGGCGATCATGAGCGAACATTGGCGGTGATTCAACAAGGACCCGGACAGTTGCTGAAACGCCTGAATCGTTTCCCGGACTGCTCGCAATTGCAGCAAAATCCGAAATTTCAACAATTACTGCGGCAGTACCCATAAGGAAGAAAGGAGGGGGAAATGGCTGTAATCGAATACCGTATTGCGGTTGACGAGAACGGAAATGCGACCGTGATACAGGACGTGCGGCTTATCGGCCCTGAAGACAGAATCATCTTCTCGAAAGACCCGAATACCACAAAGCAGGTAGCGATAAGGTACGTTAGGTCTTCACCATTTGAGAAGGAAGGACCTCAAGCAGGGGAGGTCTTTCTGGTGCAGTCCAACTTTGGCGCGTCAATCAGCGAGGCCCTTAAGGTGGAGAACTCCACTGAGGATAAGGGTATCGAGCGAAGGACCCCACTTGGAAAACGGAAGGTCTTTCATTTCGAATGCGGTGAGGCTGAGACTGGTAGTGTGACTTCGGACGGCGATCCTCAGCCGATCAGGCCGAACGGGATTCATTTCCGAGCATGGGGTGGAGGCGGAGGAGATAACGGCGGTACCGGCGGCACCTTCACACCGCCACCGCCGCCCGGCTGAAGCGGATGGGGACGCGGCGGCTTCGTTAGAGGCCGCCGCGTTAAGTACCAGGCATATCAACTCGCGGCTAGGCCGACTTTGGCGTATCGACCTTCACCTGCCGTGCTGCCTGGATCAACTCGGCCATGCCGAACCTGCCGTTCTGCATGAAATCCGGCCTCCAAGCTGGGGCGCTGCGCAGGAAACTGTGGCCGTCCTCCATCATCAGTCCCACCATCGTTTCCATCACAATTCGCCCTCCCACCGGCCCGAGTTGTCCTTTTCCTTCGCCGTCGGCCTCCGCCAGAATGTAATACCACAGTGGTGCGTTGTCGACGAAAGCCTTCGAGACTTCTTCCAACGGCTTCAGTTTTTCCTTGGTCTCCGGGTTAGGCGGGTGTCCCATTGCATTTGCCACCGCGTGCCCTGACGGGAGTTGCAGACGCCATCCGCGAAGCAGGTTGCGCTCGGGGAGGGACGCGATTTGTCCCATAAACTCCGGCAAGGATTTCAACGCTTCCGCAACCGAAGTGTCGATCCGGTTTGAGGCTTGCGGCCTCACAGGTTCCGGAGGCTCCGGAATACCCGCCAGTGGAGGTTGTTTCATCCCGTCGAAATCGAAGAAGAGCCTCCAATCTATGGCCCAATCTCTCCGGAAGCGGCGGCGGCCTGCGAGACTCATCGTGAAGTCCAGATGCCCGGAGGAATCGGGACGCGGCATAATTCGAAAGCGCCCGCCCACACCTCTATCGGTGCTGGGGTTCAATTGATAGTCGTCGCGCACCATGGAATGGCCAAAGCGGTAAGCAGCAGCCGAAAACTCGACCGGAATAAAGGCCTCCTGTTTCGGTTTATAGAAGCGCAGTTGTGGCGGCTGGTCCTCGAACATGGAAGGGTCCGGCGTGACCCGGAAAGGATTCGTCGAGATCGTTACATGCGGCAGCACTTTCCTATACGCCTCGGGAGTTACTATACGTGGCAGGAAATCATACAGAACAATCCACTGGTAATGCCACCGGACGATTTGCTGTACCTTGGCAATGTCGCTGCGGTTGAAGTAGCCGAACTCATCTGCCACGCGGTTATGAAAACGCAGGAACATCGCGTGTAACTGGGTGATGATGACGTTCTCGTCGTTGCGGGGGTCGCCGACAATGGCCACCGCCGCCTGCCCGCTCGGGGCCGCCACTCGCGGCACATCATAATCCTCGGGCGGCGCGCCATCGTCGCAAGGTATTCCGATCCGTTCACCGAGCCGCATCCGGACGCCGTCAGACTGATAGAGGTAGGGCTGGTCCGCAGGGCCCCGGCCATAGATACAGTCAAGATCGAAACGGGGAGTCCGATAGTCGACCAAGCCGTCGGGATCATTGTCCCGCTGGAGGCTGGAGGCGGGGTCGAAGGTAATATCGTGGCCAATAAACTGCCCCAGGTAGGTGTAACCCGCAGGAATCATTCGCAGGTCCGTTTCAGGAGGAGGCGCTTTCGTATTCTGCAGCATCTTATGCGCAAGCTTCTCGAGCGCTTTCTCGGCACTGGCGGATTCCCGCTTCACCTTGGTGACGGCGGACTCGGAAGAGCCCGCTGACCGAGGGAGAGGGTTCCGACCATCTTCCGGGTCGGTGTCGTCAAGCGCGAATTCGGCGGGGTCCAAACTTCGGAACAGCCGCCCGAACCGGCCTTCAAATGTGCGGGATCGGCGGGGATCATCAGATCCGCGCAGCTCGCCGTGGACAAAGGGCGCCGTAGACATAGTGGGGTTCATGATGACTAATAAGCGACTTTATTGCAACGGGTCCGCCATGGCGGTCTGACGGGATCCGGTTCCGGAATCCAGATGACGGCTACAATAGTCCACGATGAATCGCCTCGAAGAACTGCGGCGGCGGCATCAGGCCGCTGAAGAAGGAGGCGGGCCGGAGCGCCGGGCGCGCCAGCACAAGGAAGGGAAGCTCTCGGCGCGCGAGCGCATCGAGCTGTTGCTCGACGACGGCTCCTTCGAAGAACTCGACAAACTCGTAACGCACCGCTGCCGCGACTTCGGCATGGAGGAGCAGAGCATCCCGGGTGACGGGTTCGTCACAGGCTATGGGCGCGTAGACGGGCGTCCGGTGTACGTTTTCGCGCAGGACTTCACCGTATTCGGCGGCTCTCTGTCCGAAGCGAATGCGCAGAAAATCTGCAAGATTATGGACCTGGCGCTAAAAACGGGAGCGCCCATCATCGGTCTGAACGACTCGGGAGGCGCGCGAATCCAGGAGGGGGTGGTATCGCTCGCCGGTTACGCCGACATTTTCCTTCGCAACACGCTCGCCAGCGGGGTGGTGCCGCAGATTTCGGCGATTATGGGGCCGTGTGCGGGGGGCGCGGTGTACTCGCCCGCTATTACCGACTTCATATTCATGGTGGACCAGCGCAGCTACATGTTCGTCACCGGGCCGGACGTGATTAAAACAGTGACGCACGAAGACGTAACGAAGGAAAAGCTGGGCGGGTCGATGACGCACAATTCGGTCAGCGGCGTGGGCCATTTCGTCGCAGCCGACGACTCCGATTGCCTGCGTATGATTCGCGAGCTGCTGTCCTACCTGCCCCAGAACAATCGCGAAGATCCACCCCGGCGCGCGACGAACGACCCCATCGATCGGGCGGACGCGGCCCTCGATTCCATCGTGCCGCTCGAATCCAGCATGCCGTACGACATCAAAGACGTCATACACCGGATCGTAGACGAAGGAGTTTTCTTCGAAGTACACGAGCATTGGGCGAAGAACATCGTCGTCGGATTTGCGCGCATGGACGGGCGGCCGATCGGTGTCGTGGCGAATCAACCTGCGTACCTGGCGGGTTGCCTGGACATCGATTCGTCGGTGAAGGGCGCGCGATTCGTGCGGTTCTGCGACGCATTCAACGTTCCCCTGTTGACCCTGGAGGACGTGCCGGGGTTCCTGCCCGGCACCGGGCAGGAGTTCGGCGGGATCATTCGCCACGGCGCCAAACTGCTGTACGCATTTGCGGAGGCTACGGTCCCGAAGATTACGGTCATTTTGCGGAAGGCTTACGGCGGCGCATATTGTGTGATGGGCTCGAAGCATATTCGGACCGACATCAACCTGGCGTGGCCGTCTGCGGAGATCGCGGTGATGGGGCCGGAAGGAGCCGTGAATATTGTCTACCGGCGCGAACTGGCCGCCGCCGCGGACAAGGACGGAGTGCGGCAGCAGAAGATCGAAGAGTTCCGCGAGCGCTTTGCCAACCCGTTTGTCGCGGCGGAGCGGGGCTACGTGGACGATGTGATCGAGCCCCGCGAAACGCGCCCGCGCGTGATTCGCGGTTTGCGGCTGCTGGAGACCAAAGTGGATACGATGCCGCGTAAGAAGCACGGAAACATCCCGCTGTAGGATTGCCGCGCCGCGAAATGCCGTGGAGTACAATCTGGCTGATATGACACCCGAAATTCCGGCCTCCACAGCCCCAGAGCCGCAGGGGATGAGCGCCGCCTCGCGCGTAACGGGCGTTTTCTTCGAGCCGGGCGCAACCTTTCAGGACATCGCCCGAAAACCCGGTTTTCTGATTCCGATGCTGCTGGTGATCGTCGCCGGCTTCGTATTCAACGTCCTCATGGGCCAGCGCGTCGGTTGGGAGCGCGTTATCCAGCAACGGCAGGAGATGATGGGCCAGGCGGCCCAGCAACGTCTCGCGCAGTTGCCTGCCGAGCAGCGCGAACAACAGGAAAGAATACAGCTGAAAGTAACGCCGATTTTCAGCTACTTGGGCGCGGTGCTCGGTCCGCCTTTCTTCTGGCTCATCAACGCAGCGCTGATCGTACTCATCGTTAAAGTCATGATGAGCGTCCCGGTCACTTTCAAGCAGGTCTACTCCATCGTGGCTTGGGCCGCGCTCCCCGTGGTAGTGCAGACCATACTTAAGATCGTCGTGCTGTACCTGAAGAAACCGGACGAATTCAACGTGATGAATCCGCTCGCGTTCAATCCGGGAGCCTTTATGGACCCGGCGACCAGTTCCAAGGGGCTGTACGTCGTCGCGGTGAGCCTGGACGCATTCATCATCTGGGCGCTGGTGCTGACAGGAATCGGATTGAAGGCGGCGGGTGGCAAGCGAATTTCGTTCGGAGGCGCCATGATCGCTGCCATCGTACCGGTCGCCCTCTTCGTTTTGATCGGCGCCGGCGCAGCTGCCGCTTTTTCCTAGAAACTGGCGCCGTTTCGGTGTAAGATTATTTCGCTCTGTTTCCCCCGGACCCATACTAACGAGGATCAAATCATGCCCATGAAGAAGAAGGCCGCGAAAAAAGCAGTGAAGAAAGCCGCAAAGAAGGCGCCCGCGAAGAAGGCCGCGAAAAAAGGCGCACCCGCAAAGAAGGCAGCCAAGAAATCGGCGAAGAAAACCGCCAAGGGGCCGGCGAAAAAGGCCGCAAAGAAGAAGTCCGCGCCGAAGAAGCGGGCCCCCGCCGCTGCTCCCCCAGCCGCGAGTATGCCGGACGAAGTGGCGGGCGAGATGGAGCAGACACAGGACACTGAACTCTGAGCAGTGAGCCCGTCGTCCGGCCTCGGATCGTGGTCCTGGTGGGACTGCCGGGCTCTGGAAAATCAACCTGGCTGAGCCGCATCGGAGCGAGAGGTTTGTCTTCGGACGCGGTTCGCGGATTATTAGTCGACGACGAGACGAACCAGACCATTCACGACCGGGTGTTTCAGACGATCCGTTATCTGCTTCGGCAGAGGCTGGAGCTGAAACGCCCGGTAACTTACATCGACGCCACCAGCTTGACCCCGCAGGAACGCGCGCCTTATATCGCGATGGGGCGAGCTTACGGCTGCGATGTCGAGGCGATCTTCTTCGAGGCGCCCGTGGAAGTGTGCCGCGAACGTAACCGGGCTCGGGCCAGGATTGTGCCGGAAGAGGCAATCGAGACGATGGCCGCCAAGCTGGTCCCGCCGTCGCTCGAAGAAGGATTCACACGCGTTTCGGTTATTGGACCTCATCCTTGAACGAAAACACAGGGTCGATATCCACCGGAATGTCTGTTGTCGCCGCCAGCGCCTTCGTTAATTCGGCCGGCATTTTGTTGTACTTGGTGAACCACGCTTCCACTCCGGCCCGGTCGCCCATGGCTTCGAACACCAGCAGCTTCTGCGCCAGCTGAGCGAGCGTCGCCGGCATTTTCGCATAGTTGATGCTGTATCGACCCGCGTCGGCCGTGAGGGCCTTGTTCTCCAGCAGGTAATTGAATTCCATCAATTCCGCGCGTCCGTGCGCCTCGCCCGCCCCGAAACGGAGAGTGCGGAAAATCCCGGCGACATAAGAACTGTAAAACTCCTCCAGGCGACCCTTAGGGAGAGCACTGTGGTCCACGAGCCACTTCAGGCCGAACATCCCTACCACGTCAGCCTTGGCTTCTTCCAGACCGGAATATGCGGGGCCGATGGCCTCGCGAATATCCACCTGCTTGCCGTTCTGGCGAGCAAACGACGGACCTAGGCCATGGCAGATCTCGTGGAGCAGCGTCCCGGCGAGATACCCTTCGCCGGAGGCCTTGGACGCCTGCGCCGCGGGCATCAGACGGCGTGCGATAGGCAGGATCACATAGTTTACGCGCGCATCCATGAAGTTCTTGAAGAAGATCTGCTTGCTACCTTTCTCCTGGTGAATCCGGGGATCGTTAGGCAGGTTGTCGGCTACGGCCTGATATCCGTGACGCAGGTCGCCGCCGCGATACGGCGCGTCCATCACTTCCATGGGCGCGACGCGGCCACGCTTCGAAGGCCGGTCGGCAGGGTCGAGCGGCAGCGCGTCCTGAATGTCCGGCACATATTTCTGGTAGACGGCGAGTTTGCGGCTCTCCTCCTCGTTGCGCACCAGGATCGACGAACCATATGAAGTCTTCACACCGAGCAGACCGTCGAGGTAGGTTTCATACGGGGCGAAGATCACATCGAACTTTGGATCCTTGAGGTCGAGCCACGCGAGGTCGCTCTGGTAGTAATCGTCGCTGAGGAGCGCGTCGGCGCGGAGCCGCAGGAACTTCGCGAAGGCCGGGTCGGGGCTCAGAGCCGCGGCGTCGCGAAGCGCCCTGGCCATCGGATCCAGCCACCGCTTGTATTCCACGCGGTACGGTACGCCGACCAGGCGGTCGCCTTGCTTCTTCACAACTGTGAAGGGGCTATAGATCGCGGCCTTGTCCTCGGGATGCTGCGCCACGTACTGCTCGATCTGCGCGCGCGTAAGTCCTCTCGGATAGAGCTCGCGGCCGGGTGGCATCGGCTCGGCTTTCGTGAACGGCCGATTATCGTCGAGCAGGTCCCACCGGCACCCCATGATCATAAGGAGGCGCTTGAGGGATGGGTCGGTCGCGCCTCTGTACATGGCGAGCCCGGCGGTGTCGCTCTGGCGCCAGTAGAGGTCGTCGAGCAGGCGCGATGCTTCGACGAGTTTGTCCACCATCTGGCGTTCTTTGTCCGACACGCCCGCCGTTTGGAAAGGCATCTCCACCGTCTTCCACTTGGCGAGGCGGGTCGCGATCGTCTCTTCGGTCCAGGCGGCGAGCGGGAGCAGGAGAGCGGCCAGGACTAGCGTGCGCTTCATGTACAGTATGGTAGCGCTGGCGCACGCCGGGACAGCCGAACTCTCAGGCTTGGGCGGCGGCTTTCTTCGGAGCGCCGGCGAGGAAGGGCTGGTTCATCAAAACTGCCGAGCCCTCCAATTGCGGGTGCTGCGAATAGCCGTTCTTTTGCAGCGCCGCCCGGGTGCGAGCTACGGCTTGAACCATTGACTGCGTGACGCCGTTTGGAGCCGAGAGGGTTTCGAGCAGGTAATACGTGAGCGCGCCGTTCGGGCGTCCGTTGATCTCGGCGTCGGCGGATTCCTCACGCTGCGAGCAGCCGGAGATCAGCACGACATTCAGGCCGTTGATGACGTGTTGCCAGCCTTGCGGCTTGATGCCCTTCGCCTCCGCGGTGCGCATGCGCCACGCGATATCCGCGGGCATCGGCATGGCCTTAATCTTCCTGCGCGAGGGCAGGATGGCTCGTGCGAGATCGCCCGAGAAGCAGGAATCCGAAACCCACTCGAACTGGACGCCGGCCGGCACGCCTTTGAAAAGTCCGGCGAACTCTTTGTCGCGGATCGCGTGCGCCTCGGTCCAGTCGAAATCGACGGGGCAGATGCACTCGTCGACACGCGTAACTTTACCGTTCGCATCGCGGATCGGAAACTGCGCGCCGTGGCCGCTGTAATGGAAGACCACTCGGTCGCCTGATCGCAAACCGTCCAGGAGCCACTTCAGGCGGTCATTGATCGCGGCAGTAGTGGCGCGGGAATCCGTAACCAGCCGGATATCTCCTTCATCGAATCCGCAGTGTCCGACTAAGAACTCCGCCATGTCAGTTACGTCGTTTACGCACCCGCGCAGCTCGTTTCCGGGGTACTCATTGATGCCGACGAGTAATGCTCGAGTCATATCTCACCTCCGTGTTCCGTAAGCGGATTTGAAACCCTAATCCTTAGTGCGCTGGGCGCCAAGGGGCGTTTCACTGGATTTGCGGCGGAGGAGGCGTTCGGTGGTAGATACTCGTGTGGGAGCAAACTGCCGGACTGCGGCGACCAGGTATGGGCGGAACTCGCGAATCCAGTAACCGATGTAGCCGGTTGCGCGAATTTCGGCCAGGGCGGATCGGTAATGGTCCAGCAGCCCTTCGGCCAGAACCTGTCCGGTTCGGCGGCTGGCCGTTCGCGCCGCATTGGACAGCCACCGCACGTTCGCAGGTAATTTCCTGACCGCGGAGATGGCTATCAGCGAGGACAATTCGAGCACGGAACGGTTTTGTGCGGCGGCCTCCTGCTGCAGATCGGCCCACTGCGCGCGGACAGAGGCGGCCGAAGGGATGAGCGCGCGCGGAACTTGCGCTGCATTTTGGCGAAGCCTGGTCCATTCCTCCCGCAGGTCGGCTGCATTGAGCGGCGGCGTGTTCATGGCCTCGGCGAGCCGTCCGCTGCTCTGCTCCAGGCCGTCTAGAAGCTGTTCCAGGCTCTCGAACTTACGGCCACGCTCCAGCAGGCCATCGCGCTCGAGGGCTTCCGCGATTTCGGGAATCAGCTCTCGGCCGGCTCCGGCGAGATCCGAAAGGGCAGCCAGCACCCAGACGGGCGACGCACGGAAGGCGGCCAAGCCCGCGATGCTGACCACGTTGCCCGCCAGCCACCGACCCATGTAGTCGTCGGGGACGTGCTCGGACTTGGGATATGCGTCTTCCATCTGGCCGACCGTTTCGATGAGGAAACGTGCGGTCGATTCGACCAGCGTGTCATAGATCTTGGAGCGCCGCACTCGCAAGGGCAGCACGACATCGCCGAGTTCGTGCACGGCCCCGCCTGCCAGGGCTGAGGCGGATCGCAGCAGCCGTTCCGGGAGCGAGCAAAGGTAAGCAGGCACTCGATCGCCGATCATTTGCGAGCCGCGGCCACCAAAAAAAGCGAGCCCGTCACGAAGATCACGTCTTGCTCGCCGGCATCGCGCACCATAGCGAGCGCTGCGTCGATGTTCGCCGCGACACGCAGGTTGGGATGGCTCACCATTTGCGCCAACACCTCAGGTGCGAGCGCCCGAGCCTGGCGGGGCGCCGTCGCGATCACTTCATAAGCACGCGGGAAAAGAATTCCGGCGATCTCCTCGACGGCTTTGTCGCGCATCGCTCCGTAGATCAGCCGAACGCGGCGATCGGCGTAGAATCGGTCGATGTAAGCAGCGAGTGCGCGGGCGCCGGCGGGGTTGTGTGCCCCATCCAGGATGATCTCGGGTATCTCGGAAATGCGCTCCAGGCGGCCCGGCCAGCGCGTTTGAGCGATGCCGGTCTCGACCGCAGAATTCGGGACTCCGAGCCCGTGTAATGCCACCGAGGCCGTAACGGCGTTCTCCACCTGGTGCTCGCCGGCGAGCGGGCAACCAATGCGCAGGGTGGTTTTGCCCTCCAGGCGAAAGCGGCTGCCGCGTGGGTGCAACTCGAGTTCGCGGACGTGCCACGAATCCGTCCTCTCGATTGCGATGCGCAGCTCGGCGGCGCGGTCGCACAGTACGCGGGCGGCTTCGGGTCGCTGCTGCGCGAAAACCGCGGGCACACCGGCCTTCAGGATGCCCGCCTTCTCTCCGGCGATCGATTCCAGGCTTTTGCCGAGGAAGGCTTCGTGATCGTAATCCACGGGCGTGATGACGCACAGCTCGGGGTGGACTACGTTCGTGGCGTCCAACCTACCGCCAAGCCCGACTTCCAGCACCACAGTATCGACAGCTTCCTCCGCGAAAACCAGGAAAGCCATCGCAGTGACGGTTTCGAAATACGTCGTGTGGAGATCGACTTGTCCGGCGTCCAGCAGCTTCTCTACGACGCCATGGACAGCCTCGAACACGGCCGTGAACCGCTCTGACGAAATCGGCCGGCCGTCGATCTGGATTCGCTCCGTCGGCTCAGCGAGGTGGGGAGAGGTGAAAAGTCCGGTCCGGCGGCCACTCGCGCGCAAGGCCGATTCGATCATCGCACTCGTGGAGCCCTTACCATTGGTTCCTGCGACGTGTACGAACCTGCAAAGGTCCTGGGGTCGTCCCAAGGCGTCCAACACGCTGCGAATGCGATCCAGGCCCAGCTTGGCCGTCTTGATCTCGTTGCCGAGCGCGTAAAGGAACTGAACGGAGTCGGGGTAGTTCACTTATCCTGCGAAGAACTTGAAGGATCGCGAGATGAAGTTCTTCAGTTCGGGGCGCGGCACTACCGCGTCGAGCATACCGTGCTTCAGCAGGAATTCGCTGCGCTGAAAGCCTTCCGGCAGCTTCTGACGGATGGTCTGCTCGATAACGCGCGGGCCGGCGAAACCGATCAGCGCACCGGGCTCTGCGATATTGAGATCGCCCAGCATCGCGTAACTGGCCGTGACGCCGCCTGTCGTAGGATCGGTCAGGACGCTGATGTATGGAAGCCGGGTCTCGTCGAGGCGCATGAGCGCAGCCGAGATTTTGGCCATCTGCATGAGGCTGACGGCGCCTTCCTGCATGCGGGCGCCGCCCGAAGCGGAGACGATCACCAGCGGCGTGCGCTGCTCGATCGCGCGTTCGATGGCCCGCGCGATTTTTTCGCCCACAACGCAGCCCATACTGCCACCGATGAACGCATACTCCATGGCGCAGATCTGGACCTTGCGCCCGTCGAGCCGCCCCGTCGCCGAAATCAGCGCGTCGGAAAGTCCCGTATTGTCACGCATGGCCTGCAGGCGAGCGCGGTACGGCTTGCTGTCGACGAAGCCAAGCGGGTCGGATGAAGCAAGACAGTCGTCATGGGTCTCGAAGTCGCTATCAAAGAGCTGCTTGAGCCGCGTTCGCGCGTCCACGCGAAAATGGTGGCTGCATTTCGGACACGTGTACCAGCTGGCTTCCAGGTCTTTCTTCCAAATGATCTGGCGGCAGCCGTCGCACTTTTGCCAGAGCCCCTCGGTGCGGACGCGCTTCTCGCCGTTCTCCGGCTTGGCGGGAGCTTCGGCCCCGGCCTTATCCCGTTTGAACCACGACATGCACGTCTACGTTAGCGCGGGTAGGGATGGCCCCGCAAGGTCGCGAACGCACGGTAAATCTGTTCGGCCAGGACAACGCGGGCCAGTTCGTGGGGGAGCGTCATGCGAGAAAGCGACAGTAGAAGGTCGGCTCGGTCCCTCCAGCCGGACGGGAGGCCATCATGACCGCCGACCACGAACATAAGATCGCGGCTTTCCTGCTCGGCGTGGGCGACAATCGCGGTGAATTCGGCCGAGTCGATGGCCCTCCCGGCGGGGTCGAGCAGGATTTTTCGCGCGCTCGGATGACGTTCCCAGATGTCGGTGCGGTCGGGACGGATCTCCCGCATTTCGGCAGTCGAGTAGCGGCCGGCCCGCTCCATGAAATCGGCCGCAAGAGCGTTAGCGTTGCGATCTTTCGGTTTACCGATGAAGTAGAGGAAAACCTTCACGCCGCCGGTATGTCCACCAGCTTGGCGCTGCGCCAGAGACGCTCGAGTGAGTAATACTCGCGCGCCTTGGGCGAGAAGATATGCACCAGGAGATCGCCGTAATCGGCAAGGATCCAGTCGGCCTGGTTGTAACCTTCAAGGCTGAGGGGGAGTTCGCCGGCCTCACGCTTCAGCTGCAGTTGAACTTCGTCGCTGATGGCTTGGCTTTGGCGCTGATTCGCGCCGGTACAGATCACAAAGTAATCGGCGAAGGAAGTAATGCCGGTGAGATCCAATACTTTGATGTCGGCGGCTTTCTTGGACTCTGCCGCCCGGACGGCTATCAACCAGGATGGCGCCTCGGTCAGAACACGCTCCTGCTGGTATCGTACTACAGTCTTGTGTGGCAGGCGCCGAGACTTAAGCGCCTGCCCCCACAGGAAGCCGATCAGAATTGCAGCCGCAATACAAGCTGCATGATGCGCGGGTCACGCGCGCCGCTTACGGTGCCGAAGCCGTTGATGTTGTTGATCGTACCATCGGCCCTCTGGTACAGGTTCGTGATCGTGGGATTGGTGAGTCCCGAGAAGTTCAGGGTGCTGTTGATGCCGCTGTACTGAGTATGGTTGAACGCGTTGAATGCGTCCGCGCGCATCTGCAACCGGATCCGCTCCTTCCAGGCGAATTCCTTCTGGAGGGAGATGTTGAAGTTGTTGATTCCCGGGTTGATCATGTAGTTGCGCGGTGCATCCAGTCCGGTGGTGCCAACCGGTGGAATCGTGAAGGCCGCCGGGTTAAGGCGATTGTACGGATTGTCCGATCCGGTCCGAGGATTGCCGACCAGTTTCAGGCGGAACCCTTCGGTATAGGAACCGGTGAGGTTCTGGTTGCCGATACCCGAGATGCTGATTCCGGGAGTGAACGGCGAACCCGTCTGGAAGGTCGTTCCGCCGGAAAGCTGCCAGCCGTCGAGCAACATGTGGGCGGTGGGATGGTTGCGGAAGACCGACGGTAGATCCCACGTGTAGAACAGGTTGAACGTATGCTGCCTGTGGAACGACAGCAGTGCGTAGTTGGCGACCCGGGTCTGGTTGTCGATCCGGTTGAAGTTGCCCCGATCGTCGGAAGTACCCAGCGCGCGCGCCCAGGTGTAGTTCGCGCCGAACACCAGGCCTTTGGAGAAGCGCCGCTGCAGCGTGGACTGCCACGAGTTGTAGTTCGCCGTACCGCCGAACTGATGCAGGGTGATGTCGCCGAAACCGGGGTAGGGTCGCAGGAAATCGCGGTCATATGCGGCTGATCCGAGAACGCTGCTGTTCTTGGTCGGATCCTGGTTCCCCGGAAGGAACGTCGCGCCATACGGGATAGCGTTCAGGTTCAGACGCTGCAACTGGTGCCGCGACTGGCTTCCCACATAGGAGGTGTCGAGAATCAGGTTAGCCGGCAACTTCGCCTGGATGCCGAAGTTCTCGCTATACACCGTGGGAACGTTCCCGTTGTAGTCGAACGCATTCAGGCCCAGGGGCGCCAGCAGCACGTTCTTCGCATCCACGCCGCTGAGGAACCCATTGGTCAGGGTCGGAGCGATGGTGGTAGGCGGATTGGTCAACATGTCGAACACTTCGTTGCCCTGGAAGCGATCGTAGAAGATGCCTGCTCCGGCCCGCAGGATCAGGCTCTGCTTGCCGGTGAGGTCGTACGCCAGGCCGAATCGCGGCGCAAAGTGAATACCGCGATCCTTGATAAGGTACTTGCTGACGTCCTTACCCGCCTTTGCGATTCCATCCAGGATGTTACCTGAGTTAGGCACGATTTTCCCGATGGCCGTTATGTCGGAGAGCGTCTGACCTGTGGCCCGATCCATGGCGACCTTGGTCCCATTCACGAGCGCGGGATAGTACAACCGCACGCCCTGCTTCTGATCATAGAGATTCGGCAGGAACGTGGCAGTCTGTTCGTCCGCATCGAACTGCGGCTGAATCCACTGGAAACGGAGGCCGTAGTCCAGCGTCAACCGGCGGTTCACCTTGAAGGTATCCTGCACGTACCACTCGGCGTTCGTGTAACGATATTTTCCGGTGAAGTAACCAGACGCCTGGTTGAAGGTGCGGAACACACCGACAGCCATATTGGAGAATCCGAAACCGGTGTCCAGCGGGTTGGACGAATCGTCGCCGAAGTCGATCTGTCCGCTGGAATTCGCGAACGAGGTCTGATCCTTGCGGCTGCGTTGGATGTATAGCCCCGCCTTCAGCACGTGACGGTCGATGACCTTGGTCACGTTGTCGATCCATTCGATGGTCGTGTTGTAGTTGTAGAAGGGAGCGTTGTTGGTCCCGAAGCTCTGTTCGTTGCCGATACGCGATCCGGCGTAATTGAAGCGCGGGATGAAATCGTTCTGGACGGCGTTGGGATAGAGCAGCGGTATATTAATTCCCGTCTTGGCGCGCGACAGGCCGTCATTCACGGGATCGATGTGGATGATATTTTTCCCGAAACCCCAAGTGGCTTCGTTGGTCATGCTCGGGCTGATCAGCGTCGTTGCGCTCACTACAAAACTGCGGCCCGGGCGCGAGTCGGTGATCGGGACCTTGGGGAATCCGGAACCCAGCACGAACGAACCGTACGCCGAGGTTACTGAATCGAAGTTATTCAGGAAGTGAGAAAACACCTTCCACTTCTGGCTGATGTTCCAGTCGCCGCGGATCAGGTCTTCCCGGCGCGGATAGGAATCCGGAAGTTGGGTGCGATAGTTGAATCCGATATTGCCCAGAGCGTTCGGCTCGGGATAGAACTTCAGAACAGCCAGCCCCGGAGCATACAGTCGGTTGGCTGGAATCTTCCCAAGCACGCCGCCATCGGCGAAACAGCCGGTGGTATTGTTGGCATTGCACGGATTGGGAGACAGAGGATCCTTGATGAAACGGTACGGATTCCCGTTCTTGTCCACGCTCTGCGAGAAATCGCCCTGGCGCTCCAGGAGAGTTGGCACGGTCATGTCGCGGCGGTTCTGTGGTTTCAACTGCCGCTGATATTCCTGGCTCCAAAAGAAGAACAGCTTATTCTTGTCGCGGTTGAACTTACCGGGGATATACACCGGTCCGCCGATCGTGTAGCCGATATCGTTAAATCGGAACAACTGGCGGGGCAGGTTATCGCGGTTGTTCTTCCAGTTATCGGCGTTCAAACCTTCGTGCCGGTGGAACCAGTAAGCACTGCCATGGAAATCGCTGGAACCCGAGCGGGTTACTACGCTGATCTGCGCGCCGCTGGAACGGCCATATTCCGCCTGGTAAGTGCTGGTGAGAACTTTGAACTCCTGGACAGCGTCCAGGCTGATGGTAGCGAGCTGATCGCCATTGTTTCCGGTATCGACATTGCCTAGCCCGTCGAGCGTCAGGTTGTTCTGGTCGAACCGGGCGCCGTTCGCCGAAATGTTAGCCAATCCGGCATGTCCGCCGGTTGTGAGATTCGCGGTGCTCACTACTCCCGGAAGAAGTCCGACCAACTGGAGGTAACTTCGGCTGTTGACAGCGACGTTTTCCAATTCCTTGGCCGTCATCGCGTCGGAACGCTCTGCGCTCTCCGTTTTCAATTGCACTACCTGACCGGTTACTTCCACCGACTCGGTAATCTGACCGACTTCCAGGACAATGTCACCGATGGACAGGCGGTCATTCGCCAGCACGTTGATTTCCGCGGTTTCCGCTTTACGAAACCCTGGCGAGGTGACCGAAACCTTGTACCTGCCCGGCAGAAGGTTAGTAAACACAAACCTTCCTTCTGAGTCCGTATTCGCGTTGCCCGTTGTTTTCTTCTCTAACTCGGTTATGCTGATGCTGGCGTTAACGATAGCCGCCTGCTGTGCATCTCGAACGGTGCCGACGATCGACCCCTGAGACGTCTGGCTGCGGAGCGGCAGCAGTGATGCAGCCAAGAGCGCAAGCGTCGTGGCGATTCTCTTCGTAGAGAGCATACGATCCCTTTCTGTGATGGTTAAGGCTGCAGAGTTAGAACACCCTGCACCACCCCTTTTGGGCAGAGTATATACCGAGTGGGCGAATCATGACAAGACTTTCTGCCAAAAATTGTTGCATAGGCAAACAATTTCTTTACAAGAGCGACGAATGCAAGCGCTTGCGTATGTGGAACCCCGGAAAGCGACCGGGTCGCCGGGCCGGTTGCGCATTCATGATATTCTGCTCCCGTGAAAATCCCCGCGCTGCTGCTGCCTTGGCTCGCCGCCGGCGTTCTGGCCGCCGAGCTGCGCATCGACCCGGCCAAGATCGTGGATCTGACGCACAGCTTTGACGAATCCACGATCTATTGGCCTACGGAGAAGGGCTTCCAATACGAGAAAGAAATCTGGGGCATGCAGCCCGGCGGTTACTTCTATGCGTCAGGCCGGTTTACGACTGCCGAACACGGGGGTACCCATTTCGACAGCCCGATACACTTTGCCGAAGGCCAGGCCACCGTGGACCAGATCGCGGTTTCGCAGCTCATCGGACCCGTAGTGGTGATCGATGTGTCGGCCGCCTGCGCCAAGAACCGGGACTATCTCGCATCCCCGGACGACATTGCGGCATGGGAGAAGGTGCACGGCAGAATTCCCGCGGACTCCATCATCCTGTTCCGCACCGGTTGGAGCCGCCGATGGCCTGACAAGCAGCAGTACCTGGGAACAGACAAACCCGGGGACGTCGCCAACCTTCACTTTCCCGGAATTGCGCCCGAGACCGCAAAGCTCCTGTTGCAAAGGAAGCCGCGCGCCGTTGCCATTGATACGGCGAGCATCGACTACGGTCAGTCCAAGGATTTTCTCGTGCACCGCACATTGTTCGCCGCGGGCGTATACGGCATCGAGAACGTAGACAACGCCGGCCGGCTGCCCGCCACGGGCGCGACGGTCATCGCCCTGCCGATGAAGATCAAGGGCGGCAGCGGCGGCCCCTGCCGGATAATCGCAATTCTTCCATAACTGATATGTCCACTTACATCGGAGCTATCGACCAGGGGACCACCAGCACACGCTTCATTGTTTTCGATCGCGCTGGCCGCGTCGTCTCGTGCGCACAGCGTGAGCATGAGCAGATCTATCCGCAGCCCGGCTGGGTTGAGCATGACCCGGAGGAGATCTGGCGGCGCACGCAGGAGGTAATCCGTGACGCGCTCGATCAGCGCGGGCTTCGCGCCGCCGATCTCGCGGCAATCGGCGTCACCAACCAACGCGAGACGACGATCGTATGGGAGCGGCGCAGCGGGCGCCCGGTCTACAATGCGCTCGTCTGGCAGGACACACGCGTCGATCGTTACATCGCCGAGTTGTCGCGCGACGGCGGCATGGACCGGTTCCGAGCCAAAACGGGCCTGCCAGTTTCGACTTATTTCAGCGGGCTCAAGATCCGCTGGATTCTCGACAATGTCCACGGGGTGCGGGAGAAAGCTCAGGCTGGTGACTTGGCGTTCGGCAATATCGATACGTGGCTGCTGTGGAAACTCGCAGGCCTGCACGTCACCGACTGCACCAACGCCAGCCGCACGCAACTGATGAACCTGGGTACGCTGGATTGGGACGACGAGCTGCTGGATGCGTTCCGCGTCCCCCGTAGGATGTTGCCCCGGATTGTTTCCTCGAGCGAGGTGTACGGCCCTGTGAAAGAGGGTCCGCTGGAGGGTGTTCCGATCGCCGGCGTGCTCGGCGACCAGCAGGCTGCACTGGTAGGACAGGCGTGTCTGCGTCCCGGCGAGGCGAAAAATACATACGGCACGGGATGCTTTTTGCTGATGAACAGCGGCTGCCAGCAGGTTGCCTCGACGTCCGGCCTCCTGACCACCGTGGCTTACCGGTTCGGGACGCAGCCGGCGTCTTACGCGCTCGAGGGCAGCGTCGCAATTACCGGTGCGCTGGTGCAATGGATCCGCGACAACTTCGGCCTGATCGAGAAGAGCGCCGATATCGAGACGCTCGCGCGCACAGTAAAGGACAACGGGGGCGTATACTTCGTGCCCGCGTTTTCGGGCTTGTACGCGCCGTACTGGAAATCGAGCGCCCGGGGCGTGATCGCCGGGTTGACGCGTTATACCAACAAGGGTCACCTGGCTCGCGCGGTTCTGGAGGCGACGGCATTTCAGACGCGGGAGGTAGTGGAAGCCATGGAGGCCGACGCCGGCATTCCCGTCGGCGTCTTACGGACGGACGGTGGAATGGTGGAGAACGAGTTATTGATGCAATTCCAGGCGGACATCCTGGATCGGACCGTGGTGCGTCCCGCGGTCAAGGAGACCACAGCTCTTGGAGCATGTTACGCCGCCGGCCTCGCGGTCGGCTTTTTCGGAAGCCCGGAAGAGTTGATCGAGCGGTGGGCGGCGGATTACACGTGGAAACCGCGCATGGAACCTACGGAGCGTGAATCGATGTACCGGTTTTGGAAGAAAGCAGTCACACGGTCGTTCGATTGGGTGGAGGAGAGCCAATGAATCCGGGCTTTATAGGCGAGTTCATGGGTACCCTGGTGTTGATCCTGCTGGGGGACGGCGTAGTTGCCAACGTGCTGCTCCGCCGGACCAAGGCCGAGGGCGCCGGGTGGATGGTGATCACTACGGGATGGGCGTTCGCGGTGACGTTCGGCGTCTTCACTGCGGTCGCGTGCGGCAGCCGCGAAGCGCATCTGAATCCCGCGGTCACGCTCGGTATGGCGATTGTTTCGGGGGACTACAGCAAAGTCGCCTCATACATGCCCGCACAACTCCTCGGCGCATTGGTTGGCGCCTGTCTCGTGTGGCTGCATTATCTTCCGCACTGGACGGTCACGGAGGATACCGGGTTGAAGCTGGGGTGCTTCGCCACCGGTCCGGCGATTCGAGCCTTGGGTCCGAACCTACTGAGCGAGATTATAGGCACCGCTGTGTTAGTGCTCGGCGCCGCGGCGATCTTCTCGAAGAGAATGGGCGCCGATCCGTCGCCAGGGTTGGGGCCGTATCTCGTTGGCGCCTTAGTGTGGGGGATTGGATTGTCCCTGGGCGGGACGACAGGTTACGCGATTAACCCGGCACGCGACTTAGGCCCGCGAATCGCGCACGCCGTCCTGCCGCTCGGCAAGAAAGCCGGTTCCGATTGGGGTTATGCGCCGGTCCCGATAATCGGACCGCTAATTGGAGCCGGTATTGCCGGCGGTTTGGTGCGCGTACTACATATGTGAACTGGTAAGAGAGACTATCTGCGGCTCGCCGCCTTGCACTCTTCGCACGGACATATCTCCCGGAAGTGTTCGTAAGAATAAATGCCCGAGTTATGTCCGTCGCTCCAGTTGATGCGGATCGCATAATTCCCGACTGGTTCCACTCCCAACATCTTCAGAGCAGGCTTGTACATCTGGAATGGGTTCGCTGACTCCGGCTGCCTTGGCGGTGTACCGTGCGCTCCCGTGCATGTCGCGCACGGGCACTTATCCCGCAGATACTGCAGCGAGTATTCGCTATGGTGCCCATCCTTCCAATCAATCTTGATGCCTTTGGACTTCGAGATGGCAATGTGCTCGGGATCGGTAGCTATGGGCATGATTACTTCGGTTACTTGGAAAGCCGTTCGACGTCACGAACACCCGATATACGCCGCATCGCGGACACCAGCTTCTCTAACTGGCGCTTGTCGCGCACATCGACCGTCATCTCGACTACTCCGCCGTCGTGATCCAACGCGCCTTTGGCCTCCAGGCTGCGAATGTTACTGTTTTCGTTCGACAGCACGGAGGTGAGTTGGTTCAGCATCCCGGGACGGTCGTCCGTGTGAATCACCAGTCGAACAGGGAAAGCGTCCTCGGCCGTGCGCGCCCACTCCACTTCGATCTTTCGCTCCACGTCGTAGAGCAGGCTCTGGACGTTGTGACAGTTGGTGGAGTGCACGGCCACGCCTTTACCGCGCGTCACGTAGCCGACAATGGCCTCTCCCCGAATAGGATTGCAGCATTTGGCGCGGTACACGAGCAGGTCGTCTACGCCCCGGACCTTGATAACGCCATCGCCGTCGCGCGGCTTGCCCGGCATTGCGCCCGGACCCGACGGGCCCGCCGGTTCCAGCGGCAGCTTGGACTCGGGCGCATCTTCCTTCACGACGCCGGGTGCGATTTTGCTGAGTACCTGTCGCGCGGAGAACTTACCGTAGCCCAGGGCGGCGTACAGGTCCTCCATCTTGCTGTAGCCGTAATCGGCGGCTACCTGCTCCAGTTCGGCTTTCGTGGCCCTGGAAATGGACACGCCGAAGCGGCGGGCTTCCTTCTCCAGGTACTTCTGGCCGATCTCGATCGCTTTCAAACGCTCACTCGCGTTGATGACGTGCTTGATCTTATTGCGGGCGCGCGACGTCTTGACGAAAGCCAGCCAGTCCTTGCTCGGAGAATGGCCGGGTTGCGTGACGATCTCGACGATATCGCCGTTGCGAAGCTGCGATCGCAGCGGCACGATTCTACCGTTAACTTTAGCGCCTACGCATGTGTGGCCGACATCCGAGTGAATCGCATAAGCAAAGTCAATGGGAGTAGCGTCCCGCGGCAGCACGATAACCTTACCGCGTGGCGTGAACGTGTAGGCTTCCTCCGGGTACAGGTCCACCTTCAATGTGGACATGAACTCGCCGGGATCCTGCATCTCCCGCTGCCACTCCACCAGGTGGCGCAACCACGCGATTCGCTGATCGTCCGCGGCGGGACCTTTCCGGCCTTCCTTATATTTCCAGTGCGCCGCGATGCCTTCTTCGGCGATGCGGTGCATCTCTTCGGTGCGGATCTGGACTTCGAACGTCTGCCCGTGCGGTCCGACCACGGAGGTGTGCAGCGACTGGTACAGGTTTGGCCGGGGGATCGCAATGAAATCCTTGATGCGGCCCGGAATCGGGCGCCACTTGTTGTGGATCACGCCCAACGCTGCATAGCAGTTCTTCACCGAATCGGTGATGATTCGCAGCGCCATAAGATCGTAGACCTGGTCCACCGTGATCTTCTGGCGCCGGAGCTTTTGAAACACCGAATACGGCCGTTTCACGCGGCCTTCGATCCGCGCCGGTATGCCTTCGTGCCGCAGCTCGGCGTCTACAGTCTGGCGAATCTCTTCCAGGAACTCCTCGTTGGAGTGACGCCGCGATTCGATGGCTTCCAGGATCTCGCGGTATGCATCCGACTCGAGATGCTGGAATGCGAGATCTTCCAGCTCTCCGCGGACCTTTCCCATCCCAAGCCGGTGCGCGATGGGAGCATAAATTTCGAGAGTCTCCCGTGCGATGCGCTGGCGCCGCTCGAGAGGCAGGTAGCCGAGCGTCCGCATGTTATGCATGCGATCCGCGAGCTTGACGATAATGACGCGGATGTCCTCCACCATGGCCAGGAGCATCTTGCGAAAGCTCTCGGCCTGGCGATCCTCGGCGGAGAAGAAGTCGAGTTTGCTCAGCTTCGTGACGCCATCAACGCACCGTGCCACCTCTTCGCCGAAGTCCTTACGGACCTGATCGACCGTAACGCTGGTATCCTCAACGATGTCATGCAGGAGTCCGGTCTCGATAGCGACCAGATCCATGCGCATGTCGGCCAGGATGTGGGCTACCATCAGCGGATGAACGAGGTACGGCTCGCCGGAACTCCTCAGCTGCCCCTGATGCTGCTTCTCCGCGAACTGGAACGCACGCTGAACGTTGGTGAGGTCGTCTTTGGGCCGGTATTCGCGGATCTTGGATTCGAGCTCGCTGTAAAGCTGTTCTACAGGGTCCGGCGGAGGTACAGAGCCTTCAGAGTGGGGGAGCGCTTCGGGGGACACCTAATTCAAGGTTATCATGCTCCGAGGTTGAGATTAGACGCAGAGACGCGGAGATAAGCGCGGAGCAAAACCAACAAATAAGGTCTTCCCCGCGCTTATCTCCGCGCCTCCGCGTCTCCGCGTCGGAAAAACTGCTTCGAACTGTTCCTATTTCGCGGGCTCAGCCACAATCCCGCCAGGAGTCGCCTTGGCTTTCGCTTCGGCCTTCTTCTTCCTGGTTTCCATGTTCTTCTGGACCCAATCCTCGGCGATCTTGATCTGCTTCTGGTACTCTTCCTTCGAGTCCATCAGATCGGCGCGTTCGCGGATAAGCAGGTTCTCGTACGCCATCGCGTCGTCGTAATCGGGGTCGATCTCGAGGGCCTTGTCCAGAGACTGTAAGCCGGCCTCAATCACCGGACTCCACTTGGCTTTCAGCTCCTCTTTGACCTTCTTGTCCTTAATTGGTCCCGGGTCTTCCGGCTTCATACCGAGCGCGGCTCGAGCCTTCCCATACGCGGGAAACCACTCCGACCACGCGATGAACCCGAGGCTGTAATACGCCTCTTTGTTCTTCGGATCGACGGCGATCAGCTTCTGATACCACTCTCGCGACTCATCCCACTTTTGCATATTGAGCGCGAGCGAAGCCAGATAAGCCATGGCCGTCTTGTCTTTCGGGTTTTGCTCCAGCACGTCCATGAAGCCCTTCTTCGCCGCCTGAGCCATTTGCTTGTTTTCGGGCGACTCGGCTCCCGGGATCCACTGTTGCATGTACGCCGTGGCCAGGTAAAGCCGCGCCGACGCGAAATTGGGATCCAATTCCACGGCGGTCTTAAAATGCTCCACGGCTTCCGGATACTGCGCGTTCTTGAATGCGGCCACTCCCTTGTTGAGCTGGTCGCGCGATTTCAACTTCTGGCAGCCCCCAGCGAGCACAACAGTCGCTAGCACGAGGCCGCAGGTAACGGCCTGACGTTTCATTCTCCGGCCTCCACTTTGGCGGTCATGAGCCCGACCTTATCGATCCCGGCGCCGTGGGCAATATCGATCAGCTTCGCTACCCACAGGAACTCCAGGTTCGGATCGCCCTTCACGAACACCACCCGCTCGGCGCGCGTCTTGAAAATATCCGACAACCGGCCGCCCATCTGATTCTCATCCGTGGGCTCCTGGTTGATCATCATCTTGTGGTCTCGGTCAATGCTGATCACGACCGTGCGCGTGTCCGAAGCATTGGGCTTCTGATTCGGCGGAGGCGGCTGCGGGATGAGCGCCTCGAGACCCTTGGGCGTCAGCGGAGTGATCACCATGAAAATAATGATCAGCACCAGCAAAACGTCGATCATGGGCGTTACGTTGATGTCGCCTTTCGGACCGCTACCCGATCCGCCAACTGCCATTCCCATACGAATTACTCCTTGCTAAAAAAGCTTTCAGTTATCAGCTTTCAGCTCTCGGCTTTCAATGCCGCAGTGGACGCGCCCAAATTCCGAACGGGCGAGCGGCCCAGCTGACAGCTGATGGCGAGAGCCTGTTCCCTACGGCGTCGCGGCGCCGCCTGACGGCGTAGCCGGCTTTGCCTTCTCTTGAATCTGCTCGGTCAGCAAACCGATGTTATCTACACCAGCCGCGCGTAGGTTGTCCACAACGTCCACCACCTTTTCGTACCTTGCGCGGGCGTCCGACTTAACGAAGACGGTCTTGTCCACGCGATTCGTGAGCAAGTCCTTGATCTTCGGCGGCAGATCCTCCGACAGCAGCACGGTGGTGTTCAGAAAAACCTTACCGTCTTTGCTCACCGCGACGATGATCGCATCGCTCTTGTCCGCCGCCTGCATGGGGATCGGGTTCTTGGTCTTCGCCAGTTCCACCGTCACGCCCTTGGACAACATGGGCGTGATAACCATGAAGATGATGAGCATCACGAGCATCACGTCCACCATGGGCGTGACGTTGATGTCAGCCACCGGCGGCGGTGCTTTATGTTTCAGTACTGATTCTTTTTCCTTCGCCATCGTCTGTCTCCACGGAACTCGGGAGCGATTGGGGAGCCTCGCAGGAGGCTCCCCTCCATTTCAACTCGCCAAATTCCAGCTAACTACTTACGAACCGCCGCCCGCTGAGAGCGCTTCAAGAAGTAGTCGATCAACTCGGAGCTGGAGTTGCCCATCTCCACGTCGAACGCTTCGATCTTGTTGGTGAAGTAGTTGAACATCCAGACCGCGGGGATAGCCACGAACAAGCCGATAGCGGTGGTAACCAGCGCTTCCGAAATACCACCCGCGACCGCGCCGAGACCGGTCGACTTCTCGGTCGAAATGCTCTTGAACGCGTTGATGATGCCCACGACGGTGCCGAACAGACCAACGAACGGCGCCGTGGAACCGATGGTAGCCAAACCGCTGACGCCGCGCTTCAGTTCGGCGTGAACGATGGCTTCGGCGCGCTCCAGGGCTCGGCGGGACGCGTCGATTTCTTCACCGGGTATTTCCGTGTTTAGCTGATGCGCCTGAAACTCCTGCAGGCCGGCCACAACGACCTTCGCCAGGTGGCTCTTCTTGAACCGGTCTGCAATTTTTACAGCTTCATCCAGCTTACCTTCCCTTAGCGCTCCTGCTACCGCCGGAGCGAACATGCGCGACTGCTTCCGGGCTGCGTTGTAGGCCATGAAGCGATCGATCATCACGCCGATCGAATACGCCGACATCAGGAAGAGGAGGATGACGACGCAACGAGCCGGCCAGCCCATCGCTCTCCACATTGAGATGGGATCGAATTGTACCTGGGATTCCTGCAGTAAAAGCAGGGCCCATACTTGGAGTTGCAAAAGCATACTGTATCTTTCTCCTGCGAGTTGAAATGAGTTTTCTAAGCTAACTTACATTGGGACGTGTTCGACGCGGCTTCGGCTACTACTGGTTCAGGGTGAAGTTCACGTCGATGGTGGTAACAACTTCGACCGGCTCGCCGTTGAGCAGAGTCGGTTTGTACACCCACTGTTTCACCGCTTCAATAGCGGCCGGGACGAGCAGGGGGTGAGCGCCGGGAAGCGCCTTGAGTTCCTGGATCGTTCCGTCTTTGGAGATGATCGCGCTGAGGTGCACCACGCCCGAGATGCGGGCCTGCTTCGCCAGCTGCGGATAGACCGGCTTCACCTGCTTGATCAGGTTAGCCTGCTGCACCTGTCCGCCGATCTTGATGCGCTGCACCTGTTGCGGCTTTGCTTCCTCTTTCTTCGGCGGAGGCGGCGGAGGCGGCGCCGCGGAGGGCACCGATCCGATAATGCCGCCCAGCACGCCGCCCGGAGTGCCGCCGGCAACGCCGCCAGGGACGCCGCCGACCACGCCCGCTACGCCGGCTGTGGGAGGTGGAAGCTCTTCTTCTTTAATCTGCGCAATCTCTTTCGGAATCGCCTTCGGCGCCATCAGTTTGCCCGCGTCAAACTGCCGCGGAATCACTTTCACGATTTTCACGGGCTGCGGAGCCGCTGCGGGCGGCGGAGGCGGCGGAGGAGGAGGCGGAGCTACCAGAAAGCTTTGCAGGGTCGCGGCCGGGAGTACATCGAAATAGATCATCGGGATGACGATCAAGATCCCCAGCAGGCCAACCTGAATCAATGTGGCGACCAGAACGGTCCAGGTCTTTTTGGTTTTGCCCGTTTGAACGAATGTCTGAGCAAACATTTCCATAGAGCTTCCTACCTTTCAACAGGCAGCGCAAAACCCGCAGCCAGTCGGCTACCGGCCGGTCGGATTTTCAAAGCTGCAATCCAGTGCACCATTACTTTACCGCTTTTGCCGGAGTCCGGGGAGCCGCTTGCGACCGCGGGGCCGCGGCAACCGGCGATCCGCCGCTCGGCCGCTTGCGCTTATCCGCATAGTTGTGCCAGAACAACACAATCGGGCTCGCGATGAACACCGACGAATACGTTCCGACTATAATTCCGCAAACCAGAGCAAACGAGAAGCCATGTAAGACGGGACCGCCGAACAGGAACAACGCGATCACCGCCAGGAAAGTCAAACCCGACGTCATAATGGTCCGGCTCAACGTCTGGTTGATGGCGCGGTTCATCACGATGTCAAGCGGATCCCGTCGCGAGATCTTCAGGTTCTCTCGAATGCGATCGAAGATCACGATCGTGTCGTTCATCGAATAACCGACCAACGTCAGGAGGGCGGCGATGACCGTCATCGAAATTTCTTTGTTGAACAGAGAGAACAGGCCCACCGTGATGATCGTGTCGTGGAACACTGCAATCACGGCGCCGAGGCCGTAGATCCACTCGAACCGGAACGCGATATACACCAGCATCCCACCGAGCGCGTATAGCGTCGCGAGCACCGCTTTCCTGCGAAGGTCCGCGCCGACCTTGGGGCCGACCATTTCGGTCCGCACGATGTGATATGGCGCGAGGTACGTTTCCTGGCGCAGCGCGTTCATCGCGGCGGCGTTCATACCAGGAACGGAAGAAAGCTGATTGTAATCCGTGAGCAGTCCGGAATAGCGGTCATCGCGAGCCTTTACGATATCGGAGGCCAGCGTCCGCAACTGCTGTTCGGAGAGCGCCACTCCGGCGCGCGCCAACGGATCGCGGAGCCGCTCGATCACAGCTTCTGTCCCGGCGTTGTTCAGATCCAGCTTGCCGCTTCCGGGTTGACCGAAATTTGACGCCAGAACCTGTTCCATAGCCTGCCGGTTCACCATCAGCTGGCCTTCGCTCTGCAGCTCGGTAGCGATCTGCACGTCATTCTGCGCGGTCGCTCCGGTGAAGTTCTGAACAGTAACTTCACCCTTGATTTGCGGCGAGCTGCGCAGAGCCGCGCGAATCTTATCGAGCGGTGGCTGCTGCGCGAACTTCACCACCATCTCCGCGCCGCCTTTGAAATCGATGCCGTACCTGAGCCCACCCTTGGCCACGACACTACCGAGTCCCGCTACCGTTAACACCAGCGAGGCAATAATAAAGGGCCATTTCTTGCCCAGGAAGTCGAAATTCGTGTTTTTGAATAATTCCATCGAAGCTTGCCATGCTGGTGTGCTTCAATACCTTGGACACCAGCCCTAGGGTAAATGTTCCCGCCTGCGTTGAGACGTCTAGATACTCAGCGCTTCCATACGTCGGCGCCCGGACAGTTCCCAGTCGAAAATCGTCCGGGAAACGAAAACAGCAGTGAAAACGTTCGCAATCAAACCGATCACCAGGGTCACCGCAAACCCCTTCACCGGGCCCTCGCCAAAGAGGAACAGAAACGCGCACGATACCACCGTGGTTACGTGGGTGTCCACAATGGTCCACCACGCCTTGTTAAATCCAGTGTCCACCGCCGCGATCACGCCTTTGCCCGATCGCAGTTCCTCGCGAATTCGCTCGAAGATGAGGACGTTGGAATCCACCGCCATACCAATAGTCAAAATTACGCCCGCAATTCCGGGCAGCGTCAGAACCGCGTGGAAATAGGAGATGGCGGCCAGGAGCACCACCGCGTTGAGGATAAGCGCAAGCACCGCGTTCACGCCCGAGCGCTTGTAGTAGATGAGCATCACGAAGATCACAGCGATCAGGCCTACCACACCCGACATGATCCCTTCTTTGATGGAATCGGCGCCCAGCGACGGACCGATCGACCGCTCTTCGTTATACTTCACACCCGCCGGCAGCGATCCCGAACGGAGGAACCGTGAAAGATCAGTGGCTTCCTCTTCACTGCCCAGGTTGGTGATGCGGCCGGAATCTTCGATCCGGCTTTGAATCGAGGCGACGCTGACGATCTTGTCATCCAGAACTACAGCGAGCCGGTTGCCGACATTGGCTTCGGTAAACCGCGCGAACCGCTTACCCGCATCCGGCGACAAAGTAAAATTCGTTTCCCACTTGCGGTACTCGTCCTGCCCCGCGTGAGCATTGCGCATTTCGCGGCCGGACACCACAGGAGTCTTGCCCACGAGGTACCAGGACGCCTCGGACCCGGCGCGCGGCACAGTCTGAACTGCCTTGGTGCCGAACGGCAGCACGCCGCCGTGCTGCGCCTGCAAAGCTTCCTTAGACGGGAACGGACCGTCCTTTACCTCGGCGATCTCCAGTCGCGCCGCAGTCCCGATAATTGCCTTCACGCGCGCCGGATCGTCCACGCCCGGCAGTTGAACCAGCAGTTCGTAGTCGGATCCGGCGCGGCCGTATTGCTGCACCGCGCTCTCGGAAACACCCAGCGCGTCGATGCGGTTCGAGATCGTGTCTTTCGCGCGCTGCACCGTGTCTACCTTTAAAGAGTTCAGCTCGGCGGGCTTGAGTTTCAGGGAATAGTCGGTGGAGTTGAGTGCTGTGTACGTGTAGGTGGGATAGCGATCGTTGACGACCTGGCGGAATCCGGTGGACATCGTGGGTGGGACGCCTTTGACAAGGATCTCGACGTTATCGGCGTCAGCCACCGTCTTGGGCTCCGTGGAGTCCATACTCTGATACTGGACGTTCTGCTTCCGCAGGTCTTCCTTGAGCCGCTCGATGGTTTGGTCGGCGTCGGCCTTCACTGCGTCCTGCACCTGGATCTCGAGCACCAGGTAGCTGCCGCCCTTCAGGTCGAGACCCAGGCGGATATTGTTATTGAAATTCTGGACCAGCTCGGTCTTATTCTTCGGAAACCCGATGATGCCGTAAACACAAACCAGCAGCGTGACGATGATGATAATGCTGCGCGCCTTGATATTCTTCTTCATGGAATTCAGAACCGTAAACGGATTATGCCTGCTTCTTTCCTTCGCCTGCGACAAGACTCGAGACCGCGCTGCGCGCGACCTGGAGCTTGACATTGTCCGGCTTGACCCGGAGCACTAGCGTGTCGTCGGCTTCGATGGCGATGATCGTTCCCACAATCCCGCCGCTGGTCACCACGATGTTTCCATTCTGCAAACCCGACAGCATTTTCTGCTGTTGTTTGCGCTGCCGCTGCATCGGGAGAATTAACAGGAAGTAAAAGATCCCGCCTATGAGAACCATGGGCAAAAGCATGCCCAGCGACGAGCCGGGAGGCGGCGACGACGTCGTTTGCAGAAGCAGAGAAAGAAACACGTTCAGACCAACTGGCGATCACTCGGCTTCGACGGATGCCGAGCGTACACACTTCAAGTATTCTGGGAACGAATCCGATATTATAGCGTGCCTAATCTCACGCATGATGTCAAGGTACCGCTGGATGTTGTGCCTCGTCGCCAGTACCGCGAACAACATCTCCCCGGACTGGAACAAATGGCGAAGATAAGCTCGGGAGTGTCTCTGACAAGTATAACATCGGCAGTTTGAATCCAGGGGTCGCGCATCGTCGCGGAAACGCGCGTTCTTGATGATCACGCGGCCCTCGGATGTAAAGAGGCATCCGTTCCGCGCGTTACGAGTTGGCAGAACGCAATCCATCAGATCCACGCCGCGCGCGACGTATTCCGGAAGCTCGTGCGGCATCCCCACTCCCATCGCGTAGCGCGGTCGTTTGCGCGGCAGGATCTCCTCCGTCGCCTCGACCATTTCCATGCTGAGCGGCCGCGGCTCACCGACGGACAGGCCCCCGATCGCATACCCCTCGGCGTCGAGATCGAGTAACTGCTGCGCGCATTCCCGGCGCAGGTCGGCGAACATCGAGCCCTGCACGATAGGAAATAGCGCTGTGGTCCTCTGGCCCTCGCGCGCGCGGAAGTGATCCGTAGCCTGCCGTGCCCATTGCACTGTGCGCTGCATGCTCTGGCGCGCGTACTCGTGACTGACCGGGTACTCGGGACACTCGTCCAGAACCATGGCGATGTCACTGCCGAACGCGAGTTGTGCATCCACGGTCGATTCCGGCGTGAACGAATGCGTCGCGCCGTCCAGGTGGGATTGGAAAACAACGCCGTGCTCGCTGATCTTACGCAGGGCGCTGAGGCTGAACACTTGGTAGCCGCCGGAATCGGTGAGGATGGCGTGCGGCCACGACATGAACCGGTGCAGCCCGCCGAAGTTGCGGATCAACTCCGCGCCAGGCCGCAGGTATAAATGGTACGTATTCGAGAGCAGAATCCGTACGCCGAGATCTTCACTCAGGTCTCGGGAGGTGAGCCCTTTGACCGTGGCCTGGGTGCCGACGGGCATGAACATCGGCGTTTCGATGATCCCGTGAGGGGTGTGAAGGAGACCCGCCCGAGCGCGGGTGGCCGAGCACTCGGCGACAAGTTCGAATTGTACAGCCAACTAATGATTGTAGGGCGGACCGCCAGGTCTGCGCGGGACGGCTACGTCCCGCTCGGAGCGCTCCGCCCTTTACAAGCTTCAGCTCATCCCACAACCTGAGTGCCCGCAATTGCAGGAAATCTCCGTCGTGTCCCCCGCATCCGAGCAATACTGGCTGCAATATTTGTCGCCGTCCCGAACCGTACAGTTACAGGACGGATGAGCACACTTCTTCGTGTCGGCCATATCTGCCTCCACGCCTATACCGAGCACGACTTCTGCCCCGTCCAAAAATTTTTGTCGATTTGCGCCCAGTCGTGCGTCGTCATCGCGAAGGAGACAACCACCGTGAAACACCTCGTTCTGATCCCGACCCTGCTGCTGGCCCCGCTGGCGGTCGTCGCGGCCGATTCGAAATCCGAGCCCGCGTCCGGCGCTCCCGCTGCGTTCAGCCGGCTGAAAAGCCTCGTCGGCGAGTGGCAAGCCGATACCCCCATGGGCAAAGCGCGGCTCACCTATGAGCTGGTTGCGTCCGGGACGGCAGTCCTCGAGCGCGAAGCCATCGGCGACATGCCGCCCATGATCACCATGTATTACCTGGACGGGAACCGGCTGCTGCTCACGCATTACTGCATGGTCGGCAACCAACCGCGCATGCAAGCCCAGAATTACGACCCGGCCGCACGCGAACTGAAGTTTCAGTTCGTCGATGCCACGAACCTGCCCTCGGCTAACGCGGCGCACATGCACAGCGCCACGTTCCGTTTCGTCGACGACGACCATTTCAAATCCGCGTGGGATTTTTATGACGGCGGCAAACCGAAAGAGACGCATGCCGCCGAGTACACGCGGGTACGATAGGAGAGACGATGCCTCAATTCTTGTTGCTTTTGTATGATGATCCGACGAAGTGGCAAACGATCAGCCCCGAGGACATGCAGACCGCGATGGGCAAGTACCGCGAGTGGACCACGAAGCCGTTCACAAAGGGAGCCGCACGCCTGGCTGACGATTTGGGGAAAGTCCTGCGGTCCAAAGCCGGCAAGCCGGTGGCCAGCGACGGCCCGTACAGCGAGACCAAGGAAGTGCTCGGCGGCTACTACCTGATCGAGGCTGCGGACTACGACGACGCCGTGCGGATCGCCAACGACCACCCGCACGTAGAGTACGGCGGCACGATCGAAATCCGCCGGCTGTGGGGACAGTAGGCGCCCTACTTCCCCCGCAACCGGAACGTCACTCCCACAACTGCCGTCACCGGGTACGCCGGCGTGCCGTGGATCCTCGCGATCACCGGCGCGTTCGGCGCAACCCGCGATTCAAAATAGTTCTGCGTCTCGTAGTAATCCCGATTGGTCAGGTTATCCAGGCTGAGGTTCAACTCCACCCCGCGGCGGATCTGCTTCGCCACGCCCAGGTCGAAAACCGTGTGCCCGCTCGCCGCGATCGAGGGATCCTCGCCGTCCAGCCGGTAATGATTGATCGCCCGCATGCGCAGCGACCCGCTCCAGCCGTGCCAGCCTGCCAGCGTTAGAGCGGCATTCGCCACGAAGTGCGGAGCGCTGTCCACGTACACGCGATGATCGCCGCCACGAAAGAACGCATTGGAGATCTTGGTCATTCCGCCGTTCAGCGAAAGATGCCGCGTGATGGCCGCCGAAAGCTTACCCTCGTATCCATATGCGCGGCTGGGCCCCTTGAACTCGAGACTGCCATCGTCGGGAATGTAGACCTGCTCGTTCGAGTGGTCGATCCAGAAGGCGTCAGCGCTCAGCCCGAACCGGCCGAAATTCGACGAAGCACCGGCCTGATAGAAATCCGTGGTCGCCAGGCGCGGCATTTCCGGATACTGCACCACTCCGCGAGCATCCGTGCTGTTGATGCCGCGGCCGTAATTCACATGCAGCGTCAGTGGAATCCACTCCGACGGAGTGAACACCGCGCTTCCCTTCCCTTGCCAGCGTCCCGCGGCTTCCACACCACCTAACGCGGAGAACCAAAACTCGTCGTAGCGCAATCCTCCGGAGAGTAGCATCCGGCCTCGCAGTAACGTGACGCTCTCCTGCGCGTACCCGGCTCCATTCGTCACATGAGCATCGGCGCGTGTGGTTACTCCCGTTGGATTGCGTCCGTCGCGCGGGTACAGACCCACGTTAATCTCGTTCTCGTGAAAGTTGCCGCCCGTCACCAGCACCGCCGGCGATCCGCCCAGCCGGTGCACGTGCGTGTACTGCGCGTTGGCGCCTTCCTGCAGCCGTGAATCGTGCTGCTGAAATGCATCGCCGTTGACAGGATCGTTCAGGAAGAAAGTGAAATTGGAGTAGAGGTCGAACAGGGAGCGCGACACGAACGCGTCCGCCTTGAACGCGTCGCCATTCGTGAATTGCCGGCTGTAGTACGACGAGAACGTGCCCATACGGACCCGCCCTCCGTCCGTGGGATCGATGTAGCCGAACCGGTCCAGTTCGCCGGAGTTCACCAGGTCGAGCGGGAGTTGTCCTGACGAATAAAAATCGTTCCGGCCGAACAGTGCCCGGAATCCCAGCTTCTGCTGATCGCCTAACGACCGTGTGTAGTTGGCGTTCACGTTGTCGCGGCGATACCGGCCGGGATTCTGAAATGGCCCGTCGGTATAAGAGCCCTCGTACGCCAGATAAGCATCCACGCGTTGCGCATCCGGGCTATAGGCAAAAAAGCCGCGTCCCGTATTGAAATTTCCGCCCTGCAGCCGAAGCGTGAACTGATCCGGCAGCGATTCGCGTTGCCTGATATGAACCACACCGAGACCGCTGAAATCCCCATACTCGGCGCGGAACGGTCCGTTAATCACGGTGACGTCCTGGATCAGTTCAGGACTCAGCGCCTTCAGCGATCCGAGATAACCTTGGCCGTGGCCCTGCGTGCCCTGGTTTTGCTGCACATCGTCCACGAGCACTTTTAGCCCGCCATTTACGCCGCCATGATCGAGGTTGAATCCGAACCGCCGGATCTCGAGCGATTTCCCGCCGCCTTCGTGCTGCCCTAAATCGATTCCGGAATTCAGCTGATGGAACACCTGGTCGTCGCGTGTGAAAAGCGTCCGGTCGAAGACTTCTGAATTCCGCAGGTCTAACGTAGGCTCCGTGCTCGTGGCGGTGATGACGACACTGTCTTTTTTCGCGGTTATCTCCGTGAACTGAAGATCGAAGGTGGCGATGGAGGAAATCGCCACCTCCCGCCGGACCGGCGCCAGCCCTGGGGAGCTGGCGCTCAGTTCGTAGTTGCCCGCCGCCACGGCGTGGATTTCATACCGCCCCGCGGCGTCGGTTTTGGTTTCCACCGCGCCGTCCGGACCCCGGAGCTGGACAGTAGCTCCAGGAATGGGCTGCCCTTGGGGGTCGGCAATCCGTCCGGACACCTCCGCCGCAAGGGCCACACAAGCGGCGAAGCTATAAAGCGCAATGGCTTTCCAAACTCTCATCTCGCATTTCCTGATTTCATTCCAGATTACGAGAGTTCAGCGCATTCGGATTTACCAGCCTGCTCGTCGAAGCGCGACCGCCGCCGCAAACCCGTCCGGTCATCGCCCGTCTCCTGCCGCTGCGCAACGACCGGCTGGCAAGGCCATATTGCCGCACGTCCGCATCGGCGTCCAGGTCGCAACCGAATTCGAGCCGGCGCTGCCTTTCATCCGCGACCCAACAGCGAGCGTCACTCCGCCACACCTCGAACGGCTTGCCCGTGACCCTTTCCGACTCCGCCTTCCGTTCGGCTTCGGCGTCCGCGGCAGCGCGTACGAAGTCCGTTCCGGCGCTCGCCGGATGCACAGGCAGACCGCGGCCGTACTGTGAATCCAAGTCCGGCGAGCCCTAGATTGAGGACAAACAGTACCGCCCTGCCAGGATCTCGTGCTGAAGTGGATCAGGTATCCGCAAGCTATCGTGATGCCGGCTGGATCACACGAATCGCCTGGTTGCCGGAGTCACTGACATAGAGTTTGCCCGCCGCGTCGAACGCCAGTCCCCACGGCGCGTTGAGATCGGCATTGATGGCCGCGCCCTCATCGTTCTGATAACAGCAGCTGCCGGTACCGGCGAACGTGCTGATGCGACCGTTCGTGTCCACCATCCGGATCCGATTCTGAACCGCGTCGCTGATGTACAAATTCCCGAGCTGGTCAATCGCGACCGATTGAGGCTTGTCGAGCCGCGCAAATGGGCCCAAGCCGCCATCGCCGAGAAAAGGAATATCGCTTCCAGCCACGGTGCTGATCGTGCCGGTAGACGCCGCTATCCGCCGCACGCGGCGGTTTCCCTGATCGACGACATACAGGTTGTTCGCGCCATCCAACGCTACGGAAGTCGGGAAATTCAGGAGCGCATCCTTCGCCGGACCGTCATCGCCCGAGAAGCCTGGACGGGTGCCGGTGATGCTGTCGATAATGCCGTCTGGCGACACGCGGCGTATCGTTTGATTCAGCGTATCGGCGATGTACATGTTGTAGTTCGAATCCACTACGAGACTCTGCGGCACGTGCAGCGCGGCCTTCAACGCCGGCCCGCCGTCGCCAAAGAGCCCGGCGTTGCCGTTCCCAACGATGGTTGCGATGTTGCCATCCAGGATTGCGCGGATGCGATTGTTTCCGGAATCCGCGATGTATACCGTACCGCCAGGGCCCACACTGACGCCCATGGGCGTGTTCAGCGCAGCCTGAGTGGCAGGTCCACCGTCACCCGAAAACCCACGCTCGCCCGTGCCTGCAATCGTCTCGATCGCACCCGACGGAGAGATCCGGCGCACACGGTTATTTTGTGAATCGGCGAAATAGATATTGCCTGCGCCGTCCACCGCAACCCCGGCGGGTGTGTTCAGCTGAGCCCGGGATGCCGGTCCGCCATCGCCCGAGTAGCTGGCGATGCCGTTCCCGGCTGCGTCCATCAGCACGTTCTCGGCGGTCACTTTCCAGATGCGGTAGTCGCCGATATCCAGACCCGAGCCCGAACCGATCGAACCCTCGGCGAAGTAAACGATCCCCGACGGATCCACCGCGACCCCGGTCGGCCCACCCAGCCGCACAGTGAGCGCGAGCCGGCCTTCCACAGGTTGCGATCCGAGAGGGCTTCCCGCGATGGTGCTGAGCACGCCTTCGCGCACCACGCGTATGCGGCTGTTGCCGAGATCCGCGATGTAGATCGCGCCTGCGGGACCAACCGTGACATCCGTCGGAAGGATGAAGCTCGCCGCGATCGCAAGCCCATTGTCACCGAACGACCCGGGTGTTCCGCTGCCCGCGAACGTAATGATCGTGCCGTCGCCCGCGACGCGGCGAATGCGATGGTTGAACGTGTCCGCGATGTACACGAATCCGGCTCCATCGACGGCCACTCCTTCGGGACCGTTCAAAGATGCCAGCCATGCCGGGCCGCCATCGCCGGCGTAGCCCCGGTCCGTCGTGCCTGCCCAGGTCGTGATCACACCGAAAGCATCAATCCGGCGGATCACACTATTGCCCGTATCGGCGACATAGAGGTTACCCGCCGCATCCAGGGCAAGCCCTTGGGGATGATCCAGCCGGGCGTTTACTGCGGGTCCGTTATCTCCCAGGAATCCGGCTTGGCCGTCCCCGGCGACGCGCTGGATTTTGCCGTCGGTAGTAATCTTACGGACGGTGCTGGAGTCCTTGTCGCTTACATAAACGTTCCCGGCGTTGTCCACGACGATTCCCGTGGGATATGCCAGGCACGCGGCCAGCGCGGAGCCGCCGTCGCCGGTGTTGCCGGCGCGCCCGGTTCCGGCGATACGCGTCAAAGTGCCTGCCGGATCCACTTTGAATACCGAATGGATACTGCCGAAATATAGATTCCCGGAACCATCCACGGCAACGCGTGGTGGATCTCCAATGGAAGCTGTCGCCGCGGTACCGGGGGTTATGGGCGGGACTCCGCCAGCTACAGTCGAGATACTATACTGCTGCCCCCAAAAAGGAATCTGGAAGAAAAGAAAAAGCGGGAGTAACCTGCCCATATTGTGCCCAATTACACCAACCTGAGGTAAAGGAAACGGATTTTTGACTATAGCATGACGCGCAGCGCGTAGGACCGGCGGCCAGGGCGCCCCGCCGACTCAGCGCGAAAAAGCTCTGCATGCGACGTTGCGCCAGGCCGAGATCAAAATCCCGAATGTGAGCGATGCTGACCGTGCGACACAACCCTGTTCGATTTTGCGTGCTGTTGCTGACCGCCGCGGGCGCTATCTCCGCGGCTTCCCTCCATCCTTCAGTCACCTTTGAGGCAAATCGGGGGCAGGGACCATCCGGCGCGGATTTCTTCACGCGCGGCAAGGTCTTTTCAATGTCGCTGCGGTCGGACCGCATGGATTGGCAGTCTCGCGATTCGCGCGTGACCGCATTCCTCGAAGGCGCAAGGCAACGCCGCGCCGAAGCGGAGAACCGGAACGCGGGCGTCGTGCACTATCCGAACGCGCGCATCTATGACGTCCCCACCTACGCCCGCGTAAAGTATAGCGGTGTGTATCCAGGCGTAGATTTGGTGTTCTATGGCCGTGAAGGGCGCATCGAATACGATTTCATCGTTGCTCCCGGCGTCGATCCCGCGCGGATCCGCATGCGCTATGAAGGCGCACGCCGCCTGAGCATCGACGGCGCGGGCGATCTGCTCGTCGAAACCAGCGACGGAACCCTGCGCCAGCCGCGGCCGGACGTCTACCAGCAGACCAGCAGCGGTCGCCGCGAAATCGCAGGCGCTTATCGAGTACACGGCACTCGAGTACAGTTCGAGCTGGGTGGGTACGACCACTCACTGCCCCTGATCATCGATCCCGCGATGACCTGGGCAACTTATCTCGGCGAAGGCTCCGCATTTACAAACGGCGAGAGTATGGCCTTGGATCCCGCCGGCAACATATACGTTGCGGGAACGATTATCGGAACGGATGGCTCCGAACAAGCCTTCGTTTCCAAGTTGACGCCCGACGGATCGACCGTCCTGTTCAAATCCGTGCTCATCGGAAAGGCGGACATCACCTGTCATGCGGTTGCCGTCGATGCGGACGGGAACATGTACCTCGGCGGTGATAGCGATGCGACCAATTTTCCGGCTGCCAGTCCCCTCTCTTCCTATCCCAACAATCCCGACGAGATGTACAAAGCGTGGATTCTCAAACTGGACGCTGGTGGAAAGATCATCCTGTACTCCGGTTTCCTGGGCGGCAGCTTAAGCGATACGACACTCGGAATCGCCGTGGACGCCTCCAAGAACGCATATGTAGTCGGCGGGACTTACTCGCGCGATTTTCCCGTCACCCGCAACGCTGTGCAGCCGGCCTTGGCCGGAACCTTGAACGCCTTCATTACAGAGCTCGACCCCAACGGAAATCGTCTCTACTCCACTTACCTGGGCGGCTCCGAACTGGAGACAGCATTCAGTGTCGCCGTGGATTCCACTGGTAATTTCTACGTCGGCGGTGACACCCAGTCGGACGATTTTCCGGTGAGTGCGAACGCCATCCAGGGTCGTCGCGCTGGAGACAACGAAACCTTCGTAGCCAAGTTTTCTCCGGACGGTTCGCTGCTCTATTCCACCGTCCTGGGAGGCAAGGACTACGACAGTATGTGCGCGATCGCGGTCGATAGCGCCGGCTTCGTATACGTCGCGGGTATCACGAAATCCAAGGACTTTCCGGTGGCCAAAGCCGCCCAACCCGCTCTGGCGGGAATCTCCGATCTCTTTCTTGCGAAGCTCGACTTGAGTGCGCCGGCCCTCGTCTATTCGACCTACCTCGGCGGATCGGACATGGACGCCACCACTACCATGACCATCGACCCGGCAGGCAATCTCTTCGTTTCCGGAATCAGCAGATCGAAGGACTTCCCGCTGCGCGATGCGTTCCAGAAGTCGCTCCAAGGTCCGATGAACGGCGTCGTAGCCGCGCTGGACAAAAATGGCGCGCTACTGTTTTCGAGCTACCTCGGCGGTTCGGGGAGCGTGGATGGCAAACTGGGCGACACGGGCAATTACATCGCATTGAACTGCGCGGGCGGCCTAGTCGTTATGGGCGACACGTTCTCCGCCGACTTCCCGGCCACCGCCGGCACGTTCTCCACCTCATTCCATGGAACCGGTGATGCATGGGTCGCGAAGATCGCGTCCGGCGGGAACCCGGTGATCAACCAGGCGGGCGTCGTCAATGCTGCCAGCCTATCCGACGGTCCGCTGGCCCCCGGTTCGGCCATGTCGATACTGGGCGCTGGCCTCGGGCTCGCCACACAACAGGCCACGACGTCCCCGGGACCCACAACACTAGCGGGAGTCTCGGTCCTGATCAACGGCAAGCCGGCGCCGATTATCGCGGCGTCATATGGCCGCGTAGACGTGCAACTGCCCGCTGACCTCGTTCCGGGCTCTGCATTCGCGTCGGTGAGCGTACCTTGCGGAACCACACCGGAGGTGAGTTTCAGCGTCGCGCCGGCCGCGCCGTACATCGGGCTTACCAGCGCCGGAGGCGCCATGGCGTTCCGAATGGACGGCTCTCCGGTCACTGCCGACGCTCCTGCGACATCGGGGAATTCGGTAATGATCGCTCTGACGGGAACGGGTACGGCGGACAATCCCAACGTCACCGCAACCATCGGCGGAGTTGACGCGCCGGTACAGGCTCTGACGCCTGTCGCTTCGGCCGGCGGTTGGATGCAGGCTAAAGTGGCGATACCCGCCGGTATGAACGCGGGGTCATATAACGTGGTGATCACCGTCAGCGGTGTTGCCAGCAACACCGCACCCTTATACGTGCAGTAGATTCACACCTGGCCTTGTGACGCACGGCAGGTGAGTCCGGGGCAGCATGCGAAAATAGCCGTATGGGTACTCGCATTCTGGCTGCTGTCTTCGCGGTCTGCCTCACCGCGATGGGCCAGACGCTAACGATCGACAAGCTCACCTCGTTCGTCGAGTCCGAAGCCAGGCTGATCCAACAGGGTAAGGAAACGGACCACAACGCCGCGAGATTTCTGGCGAATGTGAAGCTTTCCGAGAAGCTCGACGATCGCACCATCGAACAGATGCAAGGCCGGGTGAAAATCCCGCCAAAGATGCTTCAGGCTCTCGAGGCGTTGCGCGATCGCAGTCAGAATCTTGCAGCGGCGCCACCCGTAGTGACGGCGGAGTTACCCCCGCCGCCTTCTTCAATTGAACAGGCCGCTATCATCGATGAAGTGCGTAAGTGGGCACTGGATTACAGCCGTAATCTTCCGGATTTCATCTGCCTCCAGGTGACCCGCCGCGCGCTTGCTCCGGCGCCCGGGACCAAGTACGGCGGTCCGTCCGATGGCGATCCCGCATGGCGCGAACAGGACACGCTCACGATGCGCCTGAGCTACTTCTCTCAGAAGGAAGACTACAAGCTGATCCTGATTAACAACCGTTACACGACGCAGGATTATCGCACCCTGGGCGGCGCCACCTCTTCGGGCGAGTTCGGCAGCTTGCTGCGTCAGATTTTCGAGCCGGGTACCCAGGCGCATTTCGAATGGGACCACTGGGCCACCCTACGGAAACGGCCCACGATGGCGTTTTCTTACCGCGTACACCAATCGCGATCGCAATGGCACGTAGTTTATGAACGGAGTATGGACGTGGTTCCGGCGTACAGCGGCCTGGTTTACGTCGATCAGGAGACGCACCAGGTGACCCGCGTCACATTACATGCCGACGATCTTCCCCCAGCCTTCCCGGTTAAGAGAGCGGAGACGATTCTCGACTACGACTACACCGATATCGCCGGCCATTCCTTCCTGCTGCCCCTCAGGTCCGAGACCATCATGCTGGCTGAAGGTATCCTGTCCCGCAACCGGACCGAGTTCGTAAATTACAATCGTTACTCGGCCGATACGGTGATCAAGTTCGATTCGATCAACGAGACACCGGAAGCTTTGCCGGACGATAAAACCAAGGAATCTCAGCCCGCGAAAAAGAAACAGTAGCCAGTCCGCCGGCTCAGCAAGAACCGGGTAAACGTCCGGTTTCCGCCTGCAGCCGCGCGTAACATTTGCGCGGCAACTTGTTCTTTCTGCACGGAGCCTCTTTGCGCGGGCTCTCACTTCCCTTGCGGTTTCAGCCATTTAGGAATCTGTAGCGTTGGTTACACGATTGCACTTTACCGGGCAGGAGCAAGGTATCCATGTCTGCCCCGTCCGGTGTCCGAGTGGATTTCAAACGTCAAGCGGAGTTTGCTCCCGCCGCGGGCGTGCCACTCGAGTGCCTGACGTTTCCGGCAGCCATCGTTGACCGTGCTTCGTTTGTTCGCGCCGTGAATTCAGCCTGGGCCTCTGAGTACAAAACCGGGCCGGGTGACAGCTGGAGAAGGTGGTGCGGTGAAGCTCACACCACCAAGGCCAGCATGAATACGGCGCTGCTGGAGGGGATCCAGAACATACTCAACGGCGCTTCCGGGCCCTTCGTGCAGGACTGCACCGGCTGCTCACGGCCTCACCGGATCACTGTGTCTTTGTGCCCGGAGGGGGCTCTGATTTCGAGCCAGGTTTTGCCGACGCCGCAGGAATCCGATCGCCAGGTGTCGGCCCGCATGGAAATCATGGGACGGCTCGCTTCAGGCGTAGCGCACGATTTCGCGAACCTGATCACACTGATCTGCGGCTACAGCGACATCGTAATGAGCCATGTGGGCGAACACGATCCCTTGCGGCCGGAACTGGATGAGATCCGCAAGGCGGCGATGCGAGGCGCCCGGCTCACGCGGCAGCTGCTGGGATTCTCGCGCGGCGAAGGATCGGAAGCCAAGCCGCTGGATCTGAATGGCCTCGTCGCTGATATGGAGGCCATGCTCCGGCCGATTATCGGCGAACACATCGAGGTCGTAACGGACTTGAGTCCGGACTTGGGCACGGTCGAGGCCGACCCCGGGCAAATGGAACAGGTCCTCATGAATTTGATTTTGAACGCGCGCGACGCGACGCCTGCCGGCGGCCGGATCCGCATCGAGACGTGCAACGGCGAACTGGATGAATCCACCGCCTCGATACACGGCGTCGAGCCCGGGCGTTATATCCTGCTCACGGTGAGCGATAACGGCCGCGGGATCGACGGCGAGTCGATGCCGCGCATTTTCGATCCGTTCTTCACTACCAAAGAGGCCGGCCGCGGAACCGGGCTGGGACTCAGTAACGTACGCAGCATCATTAGGGCGGCTCGTGGCGACATCTGGGTGTGCAGCGCACCGGGTGAAGGAGCCTGTTTCCGTGTTTGTCTGCCGCGCGTCGAAGAGATGCCCGAACAGGACGCGCAACACAGCGTTCAGGCCCAGGGAGCCGGCGAAACCGTTCTGCTGGTAGAAGATGAGGAAAGCGTTCGCCGCCTGCTTTCGTTGATTTTACGGCGAAGCGGCTACCAGGTGCTCGAGGCGTCCAGCGGCCCGGAGGCCCTCGAGATCTTCGAACGGCGAGCGTCGGAGATCCACGTAGTATTAACGGACATGGTCATGCCCAACATGTCCGGCCGTGAATTGGGACAGCGCATACAAAGCCTGCGCCCCGACACCAAGATCATGTACATGTCCGGGTACACTGACGACGTACTGCGCGGTGCGGGCGCCCTCAGTCCCGGTATGTCATTCTTGGCCAAGCCTTTGCGTCCCGAAGTCCTCTCCGCCCGGATGCGCGAAGTGCTGGACGCTCCGGTTCGGCGTCCGTCTTAGGCCGTCCGCTCTACCATTCAACCCCGGATAGGCCCCGATCAGCCACAAACCCTCCAACCGCTTCGGGCGAATGTGCTGTAATGTAAGCACTTCTCTGATATGCCGGACTTACCGACGCGTGTCCGGCGGGGGTGGAACGCTGCGACCCGCCGCGTGCGCGAGCTGCGCATGATCGCTAAAGGACTCGCGTCTACGGATCATCCGATCCTCGCCCACGTGATCCCAATGCGGCGCTGCAATCTCGCCTGTGCATATTGCAACGAATACGACGACCGCTCCAAACCGGTGCCTCTGGACCTGATGTTCGAACGCCTGGACCGGCTGGCCGCCTTGGGAACTACGATCATCACGATTTCGGGCGGCGAACCGCTTCTCCATCCCGAGCTGGATGCGGTCATCTCGCGGGTTCGGAGAAGTGGCATGTTGGCGGGAATGATCACGAACGGCTATCTTCTGACGGCTGACCGGATAAGAAGGCTGAACCGCGCCGGCCTCGATCATCTCCAGATCTCCATCGACAACGTGATGCCGGACGAGGTGTCTAAGAAGAGCCTGAAGGTGCTCGACAAAAAGCTCCAGCTCCTCTCCGAACACGCCGAGTTTCACGTGAACATCAACTCAGTAGTAGGCGGCGGAATCCGGAATCCGCACGATGCGCTGGTCATCGGACGTCGCGCGCTGGAACTCGGCTTCACTTCCACCGTCGGGATTATTCACGACGGCGAGGGACAGCTGCAGCCCTTGCGCGACGAAGAACGCGAGGTCTACGCAACCATGCGTTCGATGGAGAAGAGCAGCTACGCGCGGATCAACTATTTCCAGGACAACATCGCGCATGGGCGGGAAAACAGCTGGCGATGCCGGTCCGGCGCACGGTATCTGTATATCTGCGAGGACGGCCTGGTGCACTACTGCTCACAGCAGCGCGGCTATCCGGCGAAGCCATTGGCCCAGTACACCGTAGAGGACATCCGCCGCGAATATCGGACCGAGAAGGGTTGTGCCCCGCGCTGCACTGTCGCGTGTGTGCACCAGATTTCCTATATGGATTTCTGGCGAGGCCCGCAGGACCTGGCTCCATCCGTCGCTGACGACGCAACGGCGCAGCGGCTGGTCCAGATTCAGTAGGACCTCGCCGGCTGCAGGCAATCCACGATGTTCAAGAGGTCGCCCGCATCCACAGGCTTCGTAACGTACGCATCGCAGAGTTCCTGAAAGGACTGAGCGTTGCTGTTCGAATCGTCTTTCGCGGTGATCATGACCACGTTGGCGGCATGCGCGCGAATGCGGCCCGACTGCTCTTCGTCCTGCCGGATCGTCCGCAATGCCTCCACCCCATTCACGCCCGGCATAATGATATACACAAATCACGTCATCCGGCTGGTGGGTTCATCGTCTCCGACCAGGATTCTCATGCTCCGCTCCATGAAACTCTTTGTGTGTCACCCGAGAGGAACGCCTCCACCTCTTCCGGCGTCACGTTCGGCGGCCCCAAGTGCGGCAATACGGTCCAGTCCAGTCCGATCGACAACATCGCCGACCGGTTGCCAACATTGATGTGCTGCAACCGGATTGTGGACACGACTTTAGAAAACTGTCCGCGCACGGTGTACAGGCCTGACCCGGAATAGGTAAAGGCCACAATCGCCATATCCTTCCATCGCTGGACACGATCGGCGGGCCCGAGGACCAGCTTGACGTTGGTGTGTACCACGTCCAGCATCTCCCGCAGCACGGCCCGCCCGAATCGCGATGCCACCAGTTCGGCCCGTTGCAACCGGAAGGCAGCAACATAAGCATCGCCGGCGGGCGCCTTTTCCATTTCGGCGGGCTCCGGCGGCCGCGCGGCCTGACCGACGACGTTCAGGCGGAGCACACTCAGGCAACTTTCGACTTCACCTCGCAGCGCGGCGAGTTCCTCGAGTTCGGACGTCTCTTCGACCCCTCTCGCGATTTCTCCCAGGCGCGTTACCGATGCTCCCGGGCCGGTCGTTTCGGCCAACGACTGAGCCATCATGCGAATGATCGCTTGCAGGTGGTCTCTTTCCGAGCGGAAATAGCGTGCGACTCGCTGGCCGTAGGTATCCAGCGAGTCTCCCGCAACGAGTTGCAGCTCAGTTGGCGTTTTGATTGCGTCCATCGCCGAATTCGGACGGCCTTCCCGAAAGTCTTATCGACAGGACAGGCGATTTTACTTAATCCACAATCGCAATTGCACCGTGTGATGCTCGAGGACGAGACGGTCTAATGCGCTTCGAGCATCTTGCGCACAAGGACAAGTTGCCCGAGGTGGTACGAATTATGGTCGGCGATGAGCAGCGCCTCGCGCAGCAGTGTCTGTCCGTCGCCCCACGGAAATGGCCCGTACAGATCCTGCTTCGGATCTCGAATCATGGCGATAAACTCGGCGAGGTCTTTGCGGATGGCGCGAACCGAACGCGTCCAGTCTTCGGGCTTTTCCGGAGCCTGCGCAGCGGGCCAGTATCCTTCGGGCCACTTGGGCGATTTGTGATCCGCCGATTGGCTGAAGCGCAGGATGTCGTCCTGCGCGATCCGGATGTGCTCCAGCAACTCCCAGGCGGAGTGGGGCCCGCCATCCGGGCGCTCGCCCGCGCGGTCGACCGGGAAATCCTTGACCGCATCTTTGAAAGTGATGTGGGCGTGACCGCCATCCAGTAATTGCACCAAGTGCTCGCGCAACGCTTCATCGTGGGTCATGATTTGAGAACACGCTAGCACAGCCAATCGGCGCACGACTGTATTGGCGCGCGCCCGCAAAACCATGCGTTTTGGGCAAATTGCCCAAACAGCCGTGCTTAAGTCCTTTATTTCTCGCAGATCTTGTGGTGGATTTGGGCAATTTGCCCAAAGAGCCGGGATGGCGCGCCTGGGATTGTGGTGAGTGTCACCGAAATTCCGTCACGCTTTTCCGAATACGCGGTTGAAAAACTCACGCGTCCGACCGCGGATATCGTGCAGGGTGGCGTCGATGCGCTCGCGGTGCAGATGCTCGGGAGTCCAACGGCGCACCAGGTCGGTAAGGAGCGCCAGCTGCGATTGCGCTTCGGGCAGACTGCCTTCGGCGTGGCCGGTTGCCACGCGCTGGGCATGGTCGAGCGCACGGTAGAAAGTCGCCGCATCGCGCAGAAAGTCGGCGTCCTCGCGGTCGAGGTGGCCCATTTTCTCGATGACGTCGATGCGCTCGGGCGTGTTCAGCACCTTATAGAAGATACCCGCGCCTTTCAGCCGCAGATACATCAACGCGAAATCGATATCGTAATAACCGCCCGCCGCGGACTTAGTGGGATTGCGCTGGCCCTGCTCGCGCTCCAGGCGGGCGCGCATCGCCGCGAGCTCCTTCCGCGACCGCATGCTTTGGCCGTAGCGGCGCCAGTCGAGCTCCTGCAGCTCGTGCAGAAACTCGGTGGCGCGCTCGACGTTGCCCGCCACGGCTCGCGACTTCATCCACGCGATTCCCTCCCAGGCTTCGGCGTGGCTCGCGAAGTAGGTCTTGTAGGCGGCTTCGGACTGCACCAGATCGCCCTCGCGGCCGTTGGGCCGAAGGCGCGTATCGACGGCGAACACCTGGCCTTCGCTCGTGTACGAGCTCAGAATCTGGATCATGCGCCCGGCCACATCGGTCCAGAACACGTGTTCGGCGGCGTAACGGTCCGGAAGCACGAACGCGAGGTCGGCGTCCGAGCCCAGGTCGAATTCACCCATTCCGAGGCGGCCCAGTGCAATCACCATCATCTGGTCGGATGGCGTGTACGGTTCCTCAACGCGCGAGCGCGTCTCGTGCAGCGCAATTTCGTATGAGGCGGCGATGACGCGATCGGCGAGCCGCGAAGTCTGGCTCAGCGTTTGGAAAATCGCCGCGGATTTCAGGATGCTGTCGCTCTGGATGCGGAGCATCTGGCGGCGGTAGAACCGGCGGAGCGCATCGCCATCCGGCAGCGGACCTTCGTCGGGCTCGAACGGCTTGCCGATCTCTTCCAGCAGTTCCGGATGGCGCAGCAGTTCGTCGGCGAAGTAGGGACTGTGCTCAAAGATGTCCAGCACTCCGGCCGCGAGTTCCTGGTCCTCGTCGAGGCGCTTCAATACATCCGGCCGGACTACAGCCTTTTCGAGAAAATGCTCGAACCGCTCGCGTCCGCGGCTCAGCCCGGCGTCGGCGACAGCCTCCGCAAGCTGGGGCGCCGTCTGATCGAGGTAGCGCGAGAGATTGGTCGGGCGTTCCTCGGCCTCTGTGGTGATCTCGTAGTACATCGGGCGCTGCGAGTGGATCACGCGGTCGTACATCAGCCGGACGGAAGCGAGGTGCTCGTTCACCTTGGCGGTGAGTGTAGCGGCGGTGAAGGGCTCTCCGGAAGCGTCTGGCGGAAGCTTGCGGGCGAGGATTTCGAGTGCTTCGGGATCGGTCGGCAGGCTGTGGATTTGGCGATCCTCGTCCATTTGGAGCCGGTGCTCGATGGTGCGCAGGAACTGGTATGCCGAGGCCAGCTCGGCGTACTCGACCGCGGAGAGCAGTCCTTTGTCGCGCAGGCGGAACAGCGCCAGCATGGTACCGCCGTGGCGCACCCACTGCTCGCGCCCGCCGTGCAGCCGCTGGAGGCACTGCACGAGGAATTCGATATCGCGGATCCCGCCAGGCGCAAGTTTCACGTCCAGGCCGCCGGGCGCGCCGCGCTTCAGCGCCATCTTCTCGCTGATCCTCTGCCGCGCCTCGGATACCGCTTCTACCGCTCGGAAATCCAGAGTGCTCTGGTAAATGAGCGGTTCGACGAATTCCAACAGCACTTCACCCGGTTCGGGGTCGCCGGCGGACACGCGCGCCTTGATGAGCATTTGCTTTTCCCAGTCGCGCGCGCGCTCGCGATAGTCTTTCCAGCACATTGGGATCCTAAGCTTAGAATTCCACGTGGACAAGTTGTCGCG
>JADMIO010845889.1_pt1 | contig 110967 bp, 86 predicted proteins | sample 8958161 | NCBI WGS metagenome assembly JADMIO01 (sample SAMN16585339, study PRJNA669376) | soil metagenome | isolation source: Crop rotation soil | place: USA: Cullars Rotation, Alabama | collected 2011 | reverse complement strand
GCCGCGACTTCAAGTCACGTGAATTCCAAGCTTCGGATCCCACTGTGCTGGAAAGGATCGGCCAAACGGCGGACCTGTGCCCGGCGGACAAGAAGCTGTATGCCCTGCGCGATGTCACCGCGACGGTCCCCAGCATCCCGCTGATCGTGGCGAGCATCATGTCAAAGAAGCTCGCGGAATCGCTCGACCGATTGGTGCTAGATGTGAAATTCGGCAGCGGGGCTTTCATGCAAACGCGCCCGGATGCCGAGGCGCTCGCCGCCGCGCTCACCGCAGTGGGGCACGAGATGGGTGTGGCCACTTCGCATGTGCTGACGCCGATGGATGAACCGCTGGGCCGAGCCGTGGGCAATGCGCTCGAAGTGGCCGAATCAGTAGAAACGCTGCAAGGGCGTGGGCCGTCGGATCTCGTGGCGCTCACGCTCGACCTCGCAGAACGAGTGTCAAATGTGCCGCGCGCCCAGCTCGCACGCTGGCTGGATGACGGGACGGCGTGGCGGAAGTTTGTGGCGATGGTCGAGGCGCAAGGGGGCAATACCGGTGCGCTGGAACGTATTCGCGAAGTCCATCGCGCACCGCTCCAGCGCGATATCGCGGCGCCGCGTACCGGACGTCTGGCCAAGCTCGACGCGGGCTGCATTGGCCGCGCATGCGTGACGCTGGGCGCCGGTCGCACGCAGGTGTCGGATGCGATTGATTTTGCCGTGGGCTGCGAAGCGCTGAAGAACGTTGGCTCGACGGTCGAAAAGTCCGAACCAATCCTGCGCATTCATGCCCGCAATGAGGCGACGCTACACGCGGCGCAGATGGAATTCGAGCGAGCGGTCGGCGTCGAGTGAAAGTCAGCCTGGAGGGAAGCGCTCTGTTGCTTCCGTGATTGTAGTGCACGCTCCGGCATCGACGGAGCGATGCCCTCCAGTACGCACTCGCGCGCCGGCCATCTCCATCTGATGCGCCGCGCTCGCTTTGGCAATCAACGCTTCTCCGAAAGAATATAGTGTCCGGTCTTCGTGACCTCCACGACCGGCATACGCTTCGTTTTTTCGAAATCGTCGTGGATGGGTTGGAGCTCGGACCAGAACGCAGCGTGGTCGGGATTGCGCTGCTTCACCGCTTTCCAAGCTTCCCCGCTCATACGGGCAGGGAAGATGTGAACGGTGATGTCGCGCTGGCCGGGGGCGCGCGTGTCGTCCAGAAGTGTGTAGAGTTCCTCGATCGCGGGGTTGCCGAGGGGCAGGCAGCCAATGGTCACGTTGCTGCCGTGGATGTAGATTTCGCCGCCGGGTTTTTCGCGGTCGGACAGGATGCGGTCGGAAGCATTCGGGTAGTCGAGGCCGAGCGAGAGGTGAAAACGGCTCACGGGGTTGAAGACCGAGATGCGATAGCAACCCTCGGGGACCTGTCGATCACCCTCGCGGCGCTTCGGGCCGAGCGTGCCGGAACGGGCCAGAACGGGATAGGTTTTCAACAGGCGCATCGCTTCATTGCCGCCTGCAGCCCAGAGCTCGAGTTCGTCGGACTGCTTGAAGGCGCGTAGGAAAACCGCTCGCGGCGGATAGGCAAGGCCGGCTTGTTTGCAAAGTTCGCGAGCGGCGGCCCCGTGCCGCTGGCGGGCGAGGGCAAGGCGTGCGGGACCGTCCAATGCTTGAAAATCTTCCTCCGCTTGCATGGGGATGTTCAGCCACATCGCGGCGGATGCGGCGAGCAGAAGGTATGCGGGATTTTTCACGGGCGTGGAATCTTGTTTGCGTCCGTGGCGGCGGGCCAGCGATAAAGTGTGCGATGAAGTATCGCCGATTTGGACGCACGGAACTGCAAATGCCGGTCTTTTCCTGCGGGGGGATGCGTTTCCAGCAAAGCTGGGAAGACATCGTGCCGGAGAAGGTGGAGGAGGCGGGGCAGCGCAACCTCGAGGCGACGCTGCTGCGGGCGCTGGAACTCGGGATCAATCACCTGGAAACGGCACGCGGCTACGGATCGAGCGAGATGCAGTTTGGCTGGCTGCTGCCAAAGCTGCCGCGGGAGAAAATGATCGTGCAGACGAAGATCGCGCCCTTTGCCGCAGCGCGGGAGTTCCGGGCGACCTTCGAGAAATCGATGAAGTATCTGCGGCTCGATCATGTGGACTTGCTCTCGCTGCATGGGATCAACAATGCGGAACTGCTCGACTGGTCGCTGCGCAAGGGCGGCTGCCTTGAGGAGGCGCGGAAGCTGCAGCGAGAGGGGCGCTGCCGGTTCATTGGATTCAGCACGCACGCGACGACGGATATCATCCTGCGCGCCATCGAGAGCGACGAGTTCGATTACGTGAACATCCATTGGTATTTCGTGAACGACTTCAACTGGTCGGCGATCGAGGCGGCGGCACGGCGGGACATGGGGGTATTCATCATCAGCCCGAACGACAAAGGCGGGAAGTTGTATGAGCCGCCGCCGAAGTTGACAGAGCTGTGCGCGCCGCTCTCGCCGATCGCGTTCAACAATCTGTACTGCCTAGCGCGGCCCGAAGTGCACACACTCAGCGTGGGTGCGGCGCGGCCGGAGGACTTCGATGAGCACGTGGCGTCGCTCGCGCACTACGACAACGCGGCGACGGTCGCCGCGCCGATCGAGCAGCGGCTGCGCGCGGAGATGGAGCGGGTGCTGGGCGCGGATTGGTGCGCTCGCGGGTTATCCGGCCTGCCGAATTACGTGGATGTGCCCGGCGAGGTGAACGTGCAGGAAATTCTGCGGCTCTGGACGTTCGCGCAGGCGCTGGATCTCACGGGCTGGGGGAAAATGCGCTACAATCTCATGGGGAACGCGGGACATTGGTTTCCGGGGGCGAACGCGGCGAAGTTCAACAAAAAGAAAATTCGCGCGGCGCTGGGCGATTATCCGTTTGCGGAGCGCATCCCAGGGATTCTGGCGGAGGCGCATGCGTTGCTGGTGGAGGCGCCGAAGAAGCGGCTGAGCCAGGGCGGGGACTGATTTCGCTGCGCCCGGAAAAACAAACAGCCGGACCGCAGTCGCGGGCCGGCTGTTCGTGAAAAATTTCGCAGGGCGAATTACTGGACGTTGAAACGGAACTTCGCCTTGGCGCGCTTGGCGTTGATCTTGGCCTTGCGCTTGGATTTCTGTGTGGGCGTTTCAAACGCGCGGAGGCGGCGGACTTCATCGAGGATTCCCTCGGTTTCGAGTTTGCTCTTCAAACGCTTGAGGGCGCGATCAATGGGCTCTCCTTTGCGAACGATGACTTCGGGCATATGTGATTTTTAGTAAGCGATGCGGATTGGTAAAAAGGGTGACAGCAGCGTAGGGGGCACGGGGAGGCCCGTCAATGCTAGGTTTGCGGGTTTTTTCGTCATCTGAAAGGGAACTGAAAGTTTAGGGGTTCGAGGGATTGATAAATATTTTAATTAAGATGCGATTGGTGAGCTGGAGGGGAATTTTTTACCGCAATTTAGTGCAATTTAGCGATATTTACTCTGGGGAGAAGGTGTGCTTTCCCTCGCGTTATGAAAGTGATTCAACTTTTCTGGGATGGAGATCGAGTGATTGTTGCATAACTATTTTATAGTCAGGTTTTTATCTGTGTAGCTTTCCGACACCTCTTGAAGGATGCATGTAGGAGCTATTAACCTAAACTTCTCTTCATCAATCGGATGCTACATTCAACCGGAGGGTGACCAGAAAGCAGAAAACGCCCCGGCATTCACCGGGGCGTTCTCAAGCTTTCTTACTGGTTTTTAGTAGCGACGTCCGCCACCGCCACCGCCACCACCGCCACGGTAGCCACCGCCGCCGCCACCACCACCACCGCCGCCGGAAAAGCTGCGGCGCGGGCCGCCACCGGTGCGATCTTCGCGCGGGCGGGCTTCGTTGACGGTGAGGTTACGGCCATGGAAATCCTTGCCGTGAAAGAGGCTGATGGCCTTCTGAGCTTCGTCGTCCGAGGACATGGTGACGAAGGCGAAGCCGCGGGAACGGCCGGTCATGCGGTCCTGCATGAGGGCGCATTCGGTGACGGAACCGGCCTGGGAGAAGAGCTCCTGAAGGTCGTTTTCAATGGTGTCGAAGGAAAGATTCCCGACGTAGAGTTTGTTACCCATATTGTTAGTTTGTTTACTTTGCTGATGCGGAGTCTTCTGCGGCTGTTTCCGTTCATCGGATTTCAAATCGCCACTGGAAATCCGCGGAACTTACCCGCGCATCTAACACAACTAGCAATCTACCAACGCCCCTTTGGGCTCTGAATTAGCGGCGGAAGTAGATCACGTTTCGGGAGTTTTGCAAGCGATGTTTTCGGGGGGATGGGTGCCCGCCTTGCGCAGTGAGAGTGCGATTCGCGTGACGTGATGCGGCCCGGGCGTCTGTGGCTGCGTCTTCAGGATGCGCCTTCGGCGGGTTGGTGGGTCATGGCGCGACGAAGCGCGCCATCCACCATCCGCTCTATTGTTGCGGCACTGGTTGGTGCGAATGGGGCGCGAATGGGCACAACGGTACGCGTTCTACAGGGTGTCGTGCCTATCACTCCCGCTCCAGAGGTGAAATCAGGACATTCCCTTCGGGCACTTCCTGCGAGGGCGTGAAGAGTTCGCCGATAGAGGCGGCGTAGGTCTCGAATGGGTCGGGCATGGCGAGGTGGGCGGTGTTCTCGACGGAGATGGTGTCCCACTCGATGACGTAGGGGAGGGGGCGCCGCTGGAACCCGGCGACGGCGCGGCCGCGGCCATGGGCGCGGGTATCGGGAGGTGGCGTGCGGGTGGCGTGGGCACTGCGGGCGGCGTCGTTGAAGGCGCGGATGTGAGGGGCGGGATCGAGGGCGAAGAAGAGGCCGCGCGCGGGGTCGATCTGGTGGTATTCGAGGTCGAGGCTGGCCAGCCATGGGTCGTTCCATTCGAGGCCCTCGGATTCGCGGAACTGCTCGAGGAGCCATTTCTTGGAAATCCAATCGACGCCGCCGATAAGCGATTCGGGTTTGCTGCCGAGGGCGTCGAGGGTGGAACTCCAATTGGCGATGATCCAATCCGTCTCCTCATCGCGTCCGCCGAGATGGCGACGGGCATGGGCGAGGAATTCGTGCTGGAGATCGAGCGCGTCGCGGGTGCGACCGTCTTCGAGCTGCACGGCGCCGCGACCCGTGCCGGCATGGCTGATCTGCCGGGTGGCGAGGACGGCGTCGCGCAGGACAACGTCGTCGGGCAGCGCGCCCTCCTCGATGAGCGTGAGGACGAGCGCGGTGGTGCCGAGCTTCAGCGCGCAGGCGTAGGGCGACATGTTCGAGTCACCGATGAGCAGATGTAAGCGGCGGTATTTGCGGTAATCGGCGAGGGGTTCGTCGCGGGCGTTGATGATCGCGCGATTGAACTGCACCCACTGGTAGATGTCGTTGACGATGTAGTCCGCGCGCTGGCTGAGTTGGAAATCGACGGGCGCGGCATCGGGCGGGAGATCGAAATCGAAGGCGAGCGGGCTGGCCATGCCGACGCGGCCCGCGCCGGTGAAAATCTGGCGGGTGGCGAGGAAGGAAAGGAGTGTGCCGAGGCGCGGGGTGTCGAGGGCGACTTCGCGCCGCATCAGGTAGTTCTCGTGGCAGCCGAACGTTGCGCCGGTGTGGTGGTCGATGTTGTTCTTGATGAAGGCGACTTCGTCGGCGACGCCCATGCCGTCGATGGCCTCCTGCAGGAGGAGGTCGCCCGCGACTTCCAAGGCCACGGCGTTATGCAGCGTGCGGCACTCGGGCGTGGCGTATTCGAGGTGCCCCATGTCGAGGTAAAGCCGCCCGCCGTTCAGCAAAAAACCGCCGTTGCCCGGCGGTTCCTCGTAGTCGCGATAGTGCAGGTCGATGACCCCGGCCTGCATTTTCTTGAAGATGTGGTTTTTGACCCGGGCGGGCCAGGTCTCGACATTGCCCGTCGCGCGGTCGCCAGTGATGAGGCAACCATATTCGGTTTCGATGCCGACGACGCGGTTCATGGGCCGATGGGTCGAAAATACCGAATGCGCTCAAATCCTGCATTCACGTGATTGCGGTTGGCATAACGCGTACGCTGGTCGTCAGCCCGGAGGGCTGCCGGAACGTAGCCGGGGGTAACACCCCCGGAGATCGTATGGAAGACGGAGCGCACCCCGGAGGTGGTGCTGGAGGTGAGGACGAATGAATCCGGCACCCCTCCGGGGTGCGGGCCAATGGAGCGGAGTTTTCCGGGGGTGTTACCCCCGGCTACGTTCCGCCACGCCTCTGGCGTGGTTTTCGCGCAGGCTGCCAGCTCGAAAATCCTCGCGTTCATTGGCCCTCGGCGTGTGCGATCAGTCCCCCCGGTAAAGGATGCGGCCGCATTGCTCGCAGTTGACGACCTCCTTGCCGGCCTTGCACTTCGCGGCGGTCGTGGGGGTGACTTTCATGTGGCAGCCGTTGCAGACGTCGTGTTCGAGCGCGACGACCGCCTCGCCGTTCTTGAGCTTGAAAAGGCGCTCGTAGCTGTCGCGCAGATCCTCATCAAGCTTGCCGGCGAGGTCCGCGCGTTCTGTGTCGAGCGCGCCAAGCTGCTCCTCCAGGGCCTTGATCTTCGCGGCGATATCGGCCAGTTGCCGATCCACCTGCGCCTTGGTCGTACCGAGCTCCTTCTCGGTCGTGGCGACGACCGCCTTTTGCTTTTCCGCGTCCTCCATCAACTCCAGTTCGCGGTCCTCGATCGTCTGGATTTCCTTCTCGAAGCGCTCGATCTCATGGCTGAGCGCCTGGAACTCCTCGTTCTTGCGCGTCTGGAACTTCTGCGTCTGGAATTTCGCAATCTGGCCGCGGCGCGTTTCGGCATCGTTTTCGAGCTTCTTGCGCTCGACCTCGATTTCCTTGCCTTTCAGCTTGGCGGCCTCGACGGCTTTCTGCGCGGCGGCGAGGCGATCCTCGCAGCCCTTGCGTTCGAGGGGTGCGTTGGTGAGTTCGACGCGACGGGTGCGGATTTTTCGGTCGCGGTCCTGAAGGGTGAGCAGTTGTTCGATCTCTAAAAGCATTGGCGCAATTTGCGCGCCGTCCCGCGCGCTAGTAAAGCATCGACTCCTCCGGGGGCGCGGTTTTCTCCACCTTTTCCGCCTTGAGCACGGAAACCCGCCGCCCGTTTTCGACGGGAAATTCGGACTTCGCGGTGATTTTCACCCAGGTCATTTCTGGGAAGTCGGGGAGCTTATCCGTCTCCACGAGCGTGGCGACGGGCCGGGCATCCGCGGCGCAGCAGGTCATGAACATCCGCACGGCCTTGAAGCGCTTCGCCGCTTCGCCGCCGGACTTATCCGGCATGAATTGCCCGATCAGCACGACCGTCTTGCCCTCGAAATCCTTGCGCAAGACGTTGTCCTGCGCGGCGTAGAGGAGATCGAGCACCTCGGCGATGATATGGCCCTCCGGCGTCCGCTGGAGGTAATCGACGGGAGCGGGGTCTGGCGCTGGGGTGGTGGCGGTAGCGGCGGGGGCAGCTGGAGCGTCCGGGGTGGGTGCGGCTGTGGAATTAGCTGCTGGAGCGGCATCCGGCGCCGGAGCGGGAGGGGTATTATCCTGTGGCGCCGGAGCGGGGTCCTTGGTCGGTAGCGGCATCGACGGTGGGGCAGCCACGATGCGCGGGGCGTTGCCGAGGACCGAGGCATCGGTGATCACACCGCGATTTTCCATGGTCGTGCGGCTGAAGGCCTGCGGCGTGAAAAAGGCCGCGGCGGTGATCGGCAGGAGGAGCACCATGAAGGTGAGGATTTTCCCCGTGGCCAGCCGCGAGAGCGAGTGCCCGCATTCCGCCGACGAGCAGCAGGACGCGTCAGCCTTGAAAAACAAGAAGGCCAGCGCCATGAGCCCGAGGACGATGCCCGCCGCAAAGACGTAATGGCGGAACATCGGGATGAGGAAATCGTTCACGCGCCCGGTAAAATGAAAGGTGAGCAGGATCGCGCTCCAGGCGGCGAGGGTGAGACACGGGAGCCAGCGGTTGAAGAGCGTGTTCATTTGGACGGGTGCGTTGGTGGACTAATGGACTCTGGAGATGGTGGACGCAAGTGTGGGTGCGGAGAAATCTGGTGGGGAACGGTTGCGGTTTAGAGCAGTTTCGCTTTAGTCTGTCGCATATTGAGCGTGCTGAAAGAAGTTACGACAGTGCGTGGGAGAAAAGCGCTCCAGCGCGCGTGCCGTTGCTTTGACCAGCGCGGGAAAGGTGCGTGCGGCGGCCGCTCGCAGGTGGGCCTTGAGTTTGGCGAACGCCATCTCGATTGGATTGAGGTCCGGGCTGTAGGCGGGCAGATAATGAAGTTCGGCCCCGCAACTCTCTATGGCTTCGGCCACACCACCGACTTTGTGGGAGGAAAGATTGTCGCAAATAACCAGGTCTCCCGGACGCAGTTCCAAGCAGAGCACCTGCTGCACGTAAGCCAGGAACATGGCTCCATCCATGGGGCCATCGATGAGCAAAGGCGCGCCCAGCCGATCATGGCGCAGTGCGGCGATCAGCGTCGAAGTCTGCCAATGGCCGTGCGGAAGGATCCCAAGGCAACGCGCTCCGCGCAGGGCGCGTCCATAAAGCCGGCCCATTCTGGTATTGAGGCCGGTCTCGTCCAGGAAGACCAACCTTTCGGCGCTCCAAGCACGACGCACCACCGCCCACTGCTCTCGCGCCAAGGCCACGTCAGGACGCAGTCGCTCGGCGGCGCCCACGGTTTTTTTTATAGTTGAGCCCCAGTTGCTCGAGACGCTTCCACAAGGCGTTGATCCCGATCTTGACCCGTAAACGCCGCCGACAACGCTCCTGGAGTTCGGCCAAAGTCAGATCGTTCTGTTGTTCAATCCAGCCACGCAGGGTGGCCTCATGGGCGGCCAGGCGCGAACGGCGATAACCGCCCATCTGCCGCGTCCCCACACCGCCGGTCGTTTCGTGCAAGACCCAATAGCGTTCCACGCTGCGCTTGGAAACCGCGAAGCGCTTGGCGAGTTCTTCCGCGCTCGCTCCGGCTTCTCGCGCGGCCACGATCCTCTGCCGCAGATCTTCGCTGTAAGGCTTCATGCGTCATCTTACTGCTTCTTGCTCTTTGCGTCAAACTAAAGCGAAAACGCTCTAGGAGAGCTGGGATCTGGAATGTGGAGCCGACTGTGCGGGGCTGAACACCCAACATCCAACGTCCAACACCCAACATCCAATGAGACTGGTGCTGCGCGCGGGTAGGGTATTGGAGCTACCCGAAGACGCCCATCGGAATCTGCGAACAGAGGAGGGCGATGATGACGAAAAGCGCGATGGCCAGGACGACGACGAAGCGGCGCTTAAAGATCAGGCCGTATAGCCAAAAGAGCTTGAGGTCGAACATGGGGCCGAAGACGAGGAAGGCCAGCTTCGCTTGCATCGGGAAGGCGGTGAAGGTCCAGGCGACGAAGGCGTCGGTGGTGCTGCACAGGGCGAGCAGCGCGGCGAGGCCCATCATGGAGACGATGGCGAGCAGCGGCGAGGTCGCGAGAGGGGCAAGAACGGCCTGGTTGACGGCGGTGTTGAAGACGCTGGTGATGGCGACGCCGATGACGAAGAAGAAGGCGACGTCGAGGAAATCCGCGGTGGCCGATTGGACGGAGAGGAGGAGCTTGCGCGGGACGGAGGCTTGGGAGACGAGGGTGCTGAAGTCCACGGGGAGGTCGGACGCCGGGCCGGAGATGGTGAGGCCGGTGCGGCGCGCGGCGGGTGCGGCGCCGGGAATGGCGGATTGGAGAATGAGGGGCTGGGGGAGTTTGCGGACGATGAGTCCGACGACGACCGCGATCGCGTAGCCGAAGCCGAGCCGTAGGAAGGTCATCAGAATTGGGTCGCTTTTCGCGAACGCCTGATACGTGCTGAGCGCCACGATGGGGCTGACGATGGGCGCGCCGAGCATGTAGGTGACAGCGCAGGAGAGCGGCAGGCCTTTCTTGATGAAGCGCCGCACGACGACGACGCTGCCACATTCGCACATCGGGAAGATCAGCCCGAGCACGCCGCTGAGGAGGACGGCGGCGATGGGGTTGCGCGGGAGCATTTTCTCGACGCGCTCGGAGGAAACGAAGACATCGACAACGCCGGAGATGAGGGAGCCGAGAAGCAAAAAGGGAATGCCCTCGAAAAGGACGCTCAGGAAGGCGAAAGCGAAGTCGTGGAAATTGAAGTTGAACCAATTCATGCCGGAGGCGGCTAAATGAGTGCGCAACCGCGCGGCGTGTTAGGTGAAGTTTCCAAGGCGGCGAGAAGGTGCGCGGGTCTGGCGATGCTGGCAAGTCTGGCGCAAAGTGGTTTTGGAGTGCGGTGGCAGAGCGCAGCGGCGACACCGCTTTGGGATGCGCCGGAGGCGCGCGGTGGACGGTTCAAGTGGAGCAGAGCGCGGGCAAAGATGCCCGCGAGACGCGAATAAGATTGGAAACCCACTCTTTGCAGCCCGCCACGTCGCTGCGCGCCCTTCGCGGTAATAATGGGGTGTCGGCTGGTGTTTGGCGGTGGGCTGCCGGAATCCCGGTTGTGCCCCCTGCTTATTTTTTCGATCGTTCCCTCCAGGCATTCAGATGACGTCCGACTTTATCGCGCAGGGATTCGCTGGTTGGAGGAGGCGTTGAGAGGAATCCATAGACCGCTGAATCCGGGACGGTCTGGATTATTGCCCGGGAGTAATACACCCGCGGAGCGCGGGAAGCGCAGATGGCCCGGATGAACAGCGACGCCACGAGGGTGGTGAGAACGATTTTGCGCCGCCTGTGCAGCACTTCGCCAATCGGACCGTAAGGCGCGAGGTGATAGTCGAGGGTGAGCCAGCGGGTCATGGCGAACATGAGACACGTGGGGCGGGGAACCGCTCAATCCCGCGGAATTCCATTTGCCCCATCCGCCTACCCACGGCATGAAGCGCGCTCCGAATGCCACCGTTGATCTCCATCGTCGTCCCGACGCTCAATCAGGCTGCTTACATCGAGCAAACGCTGGCGTCGATCGTGGGGCAGGGGTGGCCGCGGCTGGAACTGATCGTGATGGATGGCGGGAGCACGGATGGGACGCGAGGTATCGTGGAGAAATTTGGCGCGCAGGTGACGCGGTTCATTTCCGAGCGGGATCGCGGACAGGCGGACGCGATCAACAAGGGGATGCGGCTGGCGATGGGGGATATCCTGGCGTGGTTGAACTCGGACGACTACTACCTGCCGCAGACGCTCGAGCGGGTGGCGGCGGCGCTGGGCGAGGTGACGCAGCCACGGCTGGTCTATGGCGGGTGCCGGTTTCTGTATGAGGCGGATGGCTCGACGAAGGACATGCCGGCGGAGCCGTTCGATGGGGAGCGGTTGAAGACGTGCGATTTCGTTTACCAGCCGAGTGCGTTTTGGACGCGGGAGCTGTGGAAGCGGACGGGGGAGTTGAACGAAGCGCAGCATTTCACGCTGGATTGGGATTGGTGGCTGCGCGCGGCGACGCAGGGGGAATTCGCGCCGCTTGGCGAGGTGCTCTCGGTGTATCGCTTTCACGATGCGCACAAGACGGGGAGCGGTGCGTCGCGGCGGTCGGAGGAAATCGTGGCGCTGGTGGAAAAGTATGCGGCGCCGGAGTGGGCGGCAGCCTTTCGCGCGGTGGCGGCGAAGCTCGGCGCGCTGGAGAAGACCTGGCGATGGTGCGCGGGGCGGCGCGGGCTCTGGACGCTGCACCGGCTGCTCCATCTTGACCTCTACGGGCGGCATGGTGACAAGATCGACCGCGCTTTTTCGCAACTCCACGTCTGATGTCCGTCCGCCAATTCATCCTCGATGGTCTCAACCGCGTCTTCCGCCTGCGTGGGATGGAACTGCGCACGGTGCCGACGGCCAACACGGATACCGGGATGGACGCAGGGATCGCGCGGGTGGCCCGGCTCGTGCCGGAGATCGCGACGGTGGTGGATGTGGGTGCGGCAGCGGGGCTGTGGACGCGGCGGGCGTTGCAGCATTTTCCAAAGGCGCGCCATCTCCTCATCGAGCCGCTGCAGGAGCGAGAGGCGGAACTGGCGGCGCTGCGGGTGGAACATCCGAATGTGGAGTTTGCGCTGGCGGCCGCGGGTGAGGCGCCCGGGGAGGTGACGCTGAATGTGGCCGGGAATCTCGATAGTAGCGGGGTTTATGGGCCGTCGGCGCCGAATCCGCGAGCGGTTCCGCTGACCACGATCGACCGGGAAATCGAAGCGCGGAAATTGCCCGCGCCGTATTTTTTCAAGCTCGATACGCATGGTTTCGAGGTGCCGGTCTTGAACGGCGCCGCAGCGAGCCTCGCGAAGACGGCGCTGCTGATGATCGAGGTGAACAACTTTTCCATTTGTCCCGGCTGTTTGCGTTTCCATGAACTCTGCGCGTGGCTTGAGGAGCGCGGTTTCCGGACTTGCGATTTGCTGGAGCCGATGCGGCGGGAGCGGGACAATGTGCTCTGGCAGATGGATCTGGTTTTTGCGCGTCACGATCACCCGGCCTTTGCCACCTCGACCTATCGTTAACCCGCCCACCATTTCCGTCATCACGCCGACGCTGAACCGGGCGCGGTTCCTCGGCGAGGCCATCGAGAGCGTGCTGGCGCAGGGGTATGCAAATTTCGAGCACATCGTGGTGGATGCGGTTTCGACGGATGAGACGCCGGTGGTGCTGGCACGGTATCCGCACCTGCGGGTGATCTGCGAGCCGGATCGGGGGCTTTACGATGCGATGAACAAGGGGCTGCGGATGGCGCGCGGGGAGTTCATCGGGTTGCTCAATAGCGACGATCTTTATCCGCCGGGGGCTTTTTCCAACGCGATGGCGGCGAGCGAGGGAGTGGATGTTGTCTCCGGAGGCGGCCAGGTTTTCAAGGATGCCGACAAGAGCGTGGTTCGCGAAGTGATCGAGCCACGCGAGACGGCGCTCAATTTGCACAATGTGCTCTCGGGCTTTCCGCTCATCAACGCGCGGTTTTACCGGCGATCACTGGTCGAGAGGGTGGGGGAATTCGATCTCGCGTATCCGATTGCCGCGGATCGCGAATGGCTTTTTCGCATGGTGCTGGCGGAGCCGCGGGAGGCGTTGGTGAAACAGCTTTTTTTCCGGCATCGGCAGCACGATGAATCGCTCACCTTCGATGCCGCCGGGCGTAATGAGACGGACTATCGCGAGCAGCACGCGGCCTTTGCGGAGAAGTATCTCGCCCAGGGTTCGCTGACCGCGGAGTTGCGGCGGGAGCTGCGGCGCTATCACGCGCGGGAATCGGCGTCGGTGGCGGCGGCGCATTGGAAGTCCGGGCGCGGTGACCGGGTGCGGGAATGGGCGCGGCGCGGGAGGGCGCAGAATGCGCTCTGGCCGCTGTGGTTTGCGAAGCGGCTTGCGGGGCAGATGCTCGGCCTGTAGAGGTCGGGGACGTGATGCGATCGGGCTCGTGCAACTCTCGAAACTCAACGGTATCTTGCGTGCTTGCCGTCGTTTGCGGCGCTGACACCCGGGCGGATCGATTGTGTTTGCGAGCCGATCGTGGCGTTTTAAGAGCAGGGCTGATCCATGAGTAATACACCCGCGCTGCCTTCCATTGCCGTTGTCACGCCGTCGTTCAATCATGGGAAATATCTCGAGGCTTCGCTGCGTTCGGTGCGCGAGCAGGATTATCCGAAGCTCGAGCATGTGGTGATCGACGGCGGCTCGACGGACGACAGCGTCGCCATCATCCAGCGCCACGCCTCCTCTCTTGCGGCGTGGGTGAGCGAGCCCGACAAGGGAAGCTACGACGCGGTGCGAAAAGGCATTGCGATGACGAAAGGGGAAATCATCGGCTGGATTAACAGCGACGACATTTACCTGCCGGGTGCGCTGAAGGTCGTCGGCGATATTTTTGCGCGGTTCCCCGGGGTCGAATGGATCTCGACGCTGTTTCCCATCCTGCTCGACAAGGAAGGGCGTGCGGTCCGAGCGGATTGGAAGCCGGGGTTCAGTCGCGAAGGGTTCATGGCCGGGGAATACCTGCCGGCTCCCGGGGCTTTTTCCTTCGGGCATGTGCAGCAGGAATCGACCTTTTTCCGGCGGTCGCTCTGGGAGTGCGTGGGTGGCGAAATCGATCCGGAGTTTCGGCTGGCCGGGGATTTTGCGCTGTGGGCGCAGTTTTTTCAGCATGCGGATTTGGTCGGCGTGGCCACACCGCTGGCGGCGTATCGTATTCATGGCGAACAGGTGATGGGGCGCGATCGGGGAGGCTATGGCGAGGAGTGCGAGCGCGTTTTGCAAAAATATGGGGGCCGGCGGGGTGGCGAGGCGCATCGGTGGATGCGCGAGATTGCGCGGCGTTTTCCCGTTGCCGCTCATGCCGGACTGGCGCGCATGGGCGCGATGCAACGCGCGCGGGTGGTCCGGTGGGACCTCGCGGCTGGGGCGTGGCAACTCGAGGAGTGTTTCATTTGATGTTCGGGAGGGATCGAAGGGCGCGGGCGACTGGCGAGAGGATGTCGTGCTCGGACGTTGACGCTGCCGCGCAGCGCGTGCATTTAGGCGGCGATGCCGAAGGTCAGCGTCATTCTTCCATTTTATAACCGAGCCGCCACGCTCCCGCGGTGCATCGACAGCGTGCGTGCGCAGACCTACACGGATTGGGAAATGGTGGCGGTGGACGATTGCTCGAAGGACGACTCGGTGGCGGTCATCGAGCGTTATGGCGATCCTCGCATTCGTGTGCTGCGGCACGAGAAGAACCAGGGTGCCGGCCCGGCGCGGGACACGGCGATGCGCAATGCGCAGGGTGAGTGGTTCGCGCTGATCGACTCCGACGACGAATGGCTGCCGCGAAAACTCGAACTGCAGATGGCCGCGCTGGAGCGCGATGGGCGCAGCAAGCTCTGCATCTGCGCGTTTCATTTCATCCGGGATGGGAAAACCGTGCTCAAGCCGAAGCCGTTCCAGGATTCCTTCGAGCGCGCGCTACATCGGGAGTGCAGCTTCAACTTCGGGACGATCCTCGTGATTCATCGCGATCTCGCGTTGAGTCTTGGCGGCTTCGATCCTGATTTGCCACGACATGAGGATTGGGAGTGGATGCTGCGCGCGGCGCTGCAGGGGCACTCGCCGGTCTTCGTCGAGGAACCGCAGGCGCGGGTGCATTGCGTGGATCACCCGCGACTGGAGCAGTTCGTGCCCTCGACCGAGCGCTTCCTTGCGAAATACGACGCGACGTTTCGCCTGAGCGGCGAGGATTACCGGCGGCAGGTGGTGGCGTATCACTACGAGTCGGTGGCCTCGATGTCCTACGAGCAGCGGCACTACGCGCTCGGGCACCGTTACTTGCTGCGTTCCTTTGCCGCGTGGCCGTGGCGCAACCCGCTCGCGCTCGCGGCGCTGCCCTTGAGCGTGTTCGACTGGGCGCTGGGGACGCACATCATCCAGTGGGGCGCGCAACTGCGGCGCGCCTTGTTTGAAAACGATCCTCCGGTGGTCTCTTGAGCACGCCCGCCGTCACGGTCCTGCTTGCGGTTTACAACGGCGCGGCCCTGCTGCGGGCGAGCGTCGGGAGCATTCTCGCGCAGACTTTCACGGACTTCGAGCTGCTCGTGGTCGATGACGGCTCGACGGACGAGACGCCCGCCATTCTGCGCGAATACAAGGATTCGCGATTACGGGTGGTGAAGAACGAGCGGAATCTCGGGCTGACGCGCAGCCTCAATCGCGGGCTCGCGGAGGCGCGCGGGAAGTTCATTGCGCGGCATGATGCGGACGATCTCAGCGATGCGCGGCGGCTGGAAAAGCAGGTGGCCTTTCTCTCCCAGCATCCCGAGGTGCAGTTGCTCGGTACCTGTGCGTGGCGCATCAGCCCCGAGGGCCGCACCACCGGGCCGAACGATCTGCCGGTGACGCACGACGCGATTCGCTGGGCGAGCGTGACGGACAATCCGTTTCTCCACACCTCGGTGATGTTTCGCCGCGATTGTGTGCTGGGCGAATTCCGCGGCTACGAGGAGCGCTTCGCGATCTGCCAGGATTTTGAGCTGTGGAACCGGATCGCCGCGCGGTATCCCGTGGCAAACCTGCGCGCCCGGCTGGTGCGAATGCGCGAGCACCCATCGTCGATGACGCGCACGCAATCGGCGGAAACCACCGCCGAGATGGAGCGCATCTTCGCGGCGAATTGGGCGAATATCTTTCCGCAGCGGCCGCTGACCAAAGCCGAGTGCGATCTGCTTTTGAATTTTCGCCTGCGCTTCGACGCGGGTAAGCTCCCCGAATTGCGCGCGCTGCTCGCCAGGCTGCTCGCGAAATACCTGTCGCAGCATCCCGCTGCGCGCAATAATGCCGACTTGCACGCCACGCTCTGCCGGCAATCGCTCCGGCTCGCCTACAAATTCCTGCGCACCGCGCCGCTCACCGCGTGCGGCGATATCGTGCGCGCCTTTTTCCACTCGCCTGGCGAATGGGCCGCGCAGGCCGGCGCGGCGCTGTGGGCCTGCTGTCGATGAAGACGCGCACCCGGGTCCTGCATGTGATCGACAGTTTCGACCTCGGCGGCGGCCAGACGGCGCTGTTGAACCTGCTACGCGCGGCGAACCGCGAGCGCTACGAAATCGAAGTCGCGTGCATGCACGGGCGTGGTGTTTTTTGGGACGAGTTCGCAAAGCTGGGCGTGCGTGTGCATTCACTGTCGCCGCGCAAATGGCTGCCGCTCTACCTTCCGCGGCTGGCGGCGCTGATCCGCGCGCGGCGGTTTGACATCGTGCATTGCCATCTCTTCGGCTCGAACTGGATCGCCAAGCCGTTCGCCGCGCTGCTCGGCGTGCCGGTCCGGATCAATCACGACCAATGCAACGACGCGTTGCGTTACGAGAACTCGTTCGCCTTCGCGTTGGATCAAGTCACGAATCGCCTGTCCTCGCATGTGTGCGCGGTGTCGAAATCGACACGGGATTTTTTGGTGCGGCGCGAAGGGCTGCCGGCGGAACGGATTTCGCTGGTCTATAACAGCGTCGATTTCACGCGATTCTCCCCGCCCGCGGAACGCCCGCGCCATCGCCGTTTCGTCGTGCTTGGAGTCGGGCGGTTGCACCCGCAGAAGAACTTCGCGCTGTTCCTCGAAGTCGCCCGGCTTTTTCCGGATGCGGAGTTTCGCATCGCGGGTACCGGTCCCGAGGAGGCCATGCTGCGCGCGCTCGCGGCGTCGCTCGGGATCGCGGAGCGCGTGCATTTTCTCGGGCATGTCTCGGATACCCGGGCGCTCTATGCGGATGCGGATGCGTTGCTCATGACTTCGCGTTTCGAGGGCACTCCGTTGACCATCATGGAGGCGATGGCCATGCGCCTGCCCATCGTTGCCCCGCGTCTCGATGGCATCGGCGAGATCTTGAGCGATGGCGTGGATGCGCTGCTCGTCGATCCCGCGGCGTGCGACGGTTTCGTGACGGCCCTCACCCGCTTGATCGCCGAACCCGCGCTGGCGGTGCGCCTGGCGCTGGCGGCGGAAGCGAAGGTGCGCGCCCGCTTTTCCGCGGAGACGATGGCCGCCCAGGTGGAGGCGATTTATGAACGGTGTCTGGCGGCCGCGTCATAAATCCCGGGCTGCGCTGGTTTTGGCGCGACGGATCATCCCGCGATTCAATTGCTTCCGCCGGGTTGACATTTATCGTCTGCGCCCGTTACTTTTGCGTCACATGAAACGACTCATTCTCCCGCTCGTAGCGCTGGCCCTGGCAGCGACGAGCCTCGCAGCGGAGCCGGCCAAATTGCTCGACAAGGCCAATGTGCTCCCGCTCGCCATCGACGACGCCTTCCAGTTTCGCAAAACGAAGACGCTCTTTTACGACCCGAAGATCAATAAGTCGGCCTACGACAACATGCTCAACTTCGAGCGCAAGCGCGTCGCGTTCGGCGCGCTCACGCAGAGTGACCGGCGCGAGCGCTGGGGGCACTATTACACGTTTTTCTGGCGCACTTCGCGGCCCGCGGACCTCACGGTGCGCTTCGAATACCGCCAGCAAAATCTCGGGGCTCACGTGCAGGCCCGGGAATTGCACTACCCCACCGCCAAGGGTTCGTTGAAATCCGAGTTCCAGATCATCGGAGACGACTACGAGCAGGACGGCAAGGTCACGGCCTGGCGGGCACTGCTCATCGAAAACGGCAAAATTGTCGCCCTGAATCAGTCGTTCCTCTGGAACTGAGACGTCGAATGAAAACGTGGGAGCAGCGTCGTATCATCGTCTCCTCGTCCCGTCGTCAAAAACCGGGGCGCGGGGCATGCATCTAGCATAGATTAGCCTTATTCGAGCCGTGAACACTGTGCCCTCCATCCTCGTCGGAACCGCCGACCGCACGGTCCTGGTCCGCGTAGAAGGCAAGGGGACGTTTTTGAACAGCACGGGGCTAAAGGAATTTGCCAAGGAAATGACCAACCGCGGTTTTCGCGATTTCGTCGTGGATTTGAAAAACTGCCCGGTCATGGACTCGACGTTCATGGGCATCCTCGCCTTCGTGGCGATGCGGCTGCGCAAGCTGGGCTCGGGGGAAATGCGCGCGATCAACCTCAACGAACGCAACCGCGACCTGCTCTGCAATCTCGGCCTCGACCAGCTTTTCACCATTTCCACGGCGGACGAACTCCCCTGTGCCCAGCCCCTCCCGCTCGACGCCGCCGACAAGAAGACCCAAAAACAGACCATGCTCGAGGCGCACGAGGCGGTGATCGCGGCGAACCCGGCGAACGCGGCGAAGTTCAAGGACGTCCTCGACTATCTCAAACAGGATCTCCCGCCGGCGCAATAGAAAGGCAGGATGCGGGCGGAATACTATCTCATCCTCGTCGTCGCAGCGATGGCGCTGGTGTGCTGGCGGATCGTGCGGCGGATGCGGGAGAAGATGCAGGCGCTGGATCGGGCGCGGGAGCAAATCCAGGAGGAGGAAACGCGGGTCTTCGATTTTCTGCACGGCCTCGGCGAGGCCTTCTCGGCGGACCACAGTGCGGAGGATTTGCACCGCTTGATCGTCGATGGGGCGATGCGCATCGTCGATGGGCACGGCGGCGCGCTCTATCTGCCGCAACTCAAGGGCGACGGGCTGCGGCGCAGTTACGGGACGGTGCAGGATTCGGTGATCTTCGAGGTGCCGGAGGAGGCCGCGAAGTCGCCGGACTTGTTGCGGACGTTCCTGCGCTGGCACAGCGTGGCGCCCGGCGCGGGCCTGATCGGTGAAGTGTGGGAGCGGGGCGAGCCGCTCAATGTGCGCAGCGACCACCCCCAATTGCAAAAACCCGGTGCGCCCGCCACGGCGATGGTCGCGCCGCTCATTTTCAATGGGCAAAAGCTCGGGCTGCTGCTCGTCACGCGGCGCGCGGGCAGCGAGCCGTTTCTCGGCACCACATTCCAGATTTTCAAGACGATCGCCGAGCAGTCTGCGTATGCGCTCTTCACCACCGCGATCTTTGCCGAGGCGGCGGAGAAGCGGCGCATGGACGAGGACCTGGTGGTGGCGAACGAGATTCAGCGCATCATGCTGCCGGCGCGCGCACCGACGATCGCGGGATATCAAATCAGCGGCGTCAACCTTCCCGCGAAGCAGGTGAGCGGCGATTATTACGACTACATCGCGGTCGATCCAGGGCACGTCGGTGTGGTCATCGCCGATGTCTCGGGCAAGGGCGTGCCGGCGTCGCTGATCATGGCGATGTGCCGCAGTGTGCTGCGCAGCCAGGCGGGCGGGCAGATCTCGCCGGCGGGAGTACTGCGTGCGGTGAACACGCAGCTTTTTCCGGACATCAAGGAGGATATGTTCATCAGCATGGCCTACGCGGTTCTCGATGCGCAGAATTCCACGATCGCGCTCTGCCGCGCGGGGCACGACGCGCCGCTGCTCTATCGCGCAAAGGATAAAACGGTTTCGCGCATCAATCCCCCCGGCATGGCGCTGGGGATCGACGACGGCGGGGTGTTCAACCGCGTGGCCAACGATTTTTCCATCACGCTGGAAAAGGACGACTGCCTGATCCTCTACACAGACGGGGTAAGCGAGGCGCTCGATCCGCGCGGCGAGGAATTTGGCTTGGAAAAGATTGTCGAATCCATCCAGGCCAGCGCCGGGGAAGGTGCGGCGGCCATCATCTCCCGGTTGACGGATGACGTAAGAGCGTTCATCGGTCCCCACCCACAAAACGACGACATCACCTTGATCGCCATCCGCAAGCAATAATGAGCCAGGAAAACCAGGAACCCACACCGAATCCCGAAGAGCCCACACCAGACCACGCGAACGCCGAATCGCTGCTGACCCAGTTGCAGCTCGATGTCGAGCGCTTCCGGGATCTCGCGTTGCGCAGCCAGGCGGATTTGGACAATTACCGCAAGCGCGCCGTGCGCGAAAAGGAGGACGCCATCAAGTATTCCAATGGCTCTTTTCTCGAGCGGCTCATCCCGATCCTCGATAATTTCGAACTCGGCCTGACGGCGGCTCGCGCGGACAAGGGCGCGGGCGCGATTCTCGAGGGCATGGAGATGGTGGCGCGCCAGTTGCAGGATTTTCTGCGGGACTGCGGCGTCGAGCCGGTGGATGCGCAGCCCGGCGTGCCTTTCGACCCGAATGTGCACGAGGCGGTCGGCCAGCAGGAGAGCGCGGAAATCGCCGAGGGTGCGGTGATGCAGCAGTTGCGCCGGGGCTTCAAGCTGCGCGAGCGGCTCCTGCGTCCGGCGATGGTCATGGTTTCCAAGGGAAAGGGCGGCGCTTGAGCGGGTTATTCGTGTCTTTCGGAAATTTTAGCCTACAATCGCGGGTTTCATAAATGGCCACCAAGCGCGATTATTACGAAGTCCTCGAGGTCACCCGCACCGCCACCGGTGAGGAGATCAAGAAGTCTTATCGCCGGCTCGCCGTGAAATATCATCCGGACAAGAATCCGGGCGATCACGCGGCGGAGGAGAAATTCAAGGAGCTGGGCGAGGCTTACGATGTCGTGAGCGATGAGCAAAAACGCGCGGCCTACGATCGCTTCGGGCATGGGGCATTCCAGGGCGGCGCGGGAGCGCGCGGGGGCGGAGCGGGCGGGGGCTTCCACGACCCGTTCGATATTTTTCGCGAGGTCTTCGGCGCGAGCGGTGGTGGCGGCGCTGGGAATATCTTCGAGCAGTTTTTCGGCGGCGGCGGGCAGCGCACGGATCGCGAAGGCCGGCAGCGCGGTTCGGATCTGCGCTACGATTTGCAGATCGAACTCGAGGAAGCCGCCAAGGGCGTGGACAAGGAGATCGATGTCTCGAAGCTCGAAGCCTGCCCGACCTGCTCCGGTTCCGGGGCCGAGACGGGATCGAAGGCGGTAATGTGCCCGGCGTGCAACGGGCGCGGCCAAGTCGTCAGTTCGCGCGGTTTTTTCCAGGTTTCGCAAACGTGCTCGCGCTGCCGCGGGACCGGCCAGGTGATCGAGCGCCCGTGTCGCAAATGCGGCGGCGAGGGCCGCACGGAGCTGGCCTCGCGGGTCAAGCTGCGGATTCCTGCCGGCATCGAGGACGGCTCGCGCTTGCGCAGCCAGCGCAACGGCGAAGCTGGCATTCGCGGCGGCCAGCCGGGCGACCTTTACGTTGTCATTCACGTCAAGGAGCACGAAATTTTCGAGCGGGAAGGGGAGCATCTCTACTGCGAGGTGCCGATCTCGTTCACGGCAGCGGCGTTGGGCAGCGAAGTCGAGGTGCCCACGCTCGACGGCCGGGCTACGATCAAGATTCCGCAGGGCACGCAAAGCGGCACGGTCTTCAAGTTGCGTGGGAAGGGCATGCCGATCCTCAATTCGTCGTCGCGCGGCGATCTAATGGTCCGCGCGATCGTGGAGGTGCCGACCAAGCTCAACAGCGAGCAGCGCAAAAAGCTCGAGGAGTTTTCCGGGTTGATGGGCGAGGACAATGCGCCGCTCCATAAGAGCTTTTTTGAAAAGGCCAAGGACTTCTTCGGCTGAGCGTGCGTGCCCCGGATGATGCTCCCGCAAAGTGCGAAGCCCATCCGGTTGGTCCGCCCGGGCACGCTTGAGCATTCCGCCGCCTGTGCGCCCCGATGAAATCGCTTCCTCCCTCCCGCTATCTCGCGCTGCTGGCGGTGCTATCCCTTGGGCTGGCCGCGGCGGTGGCGCTCCTGACCTGGCGCGTCGATCCGCTGAATTTTTACCGGATGCCGGCCCGCGCGCCCTATCTCAGCGAGCAGGCTCGCTATCGCAATCCGGGTTTGGCGCGGCACGCGGACTACGACGCGGCCATCCTCGGTACCTCGGTGTCACTCGGTTTCGACCGCCGGCACCTGGACGAAAAGCTCGGCGTGCGCTCGCTCAACCTCGCCATGCAGGGCGCCTCGGCGCACGAACAGGCGCTGCTGCTGGGTGTCGCGTTGCGCAGCGGGCGCGTGCGGCGGGTGGTGTGGGACCTGAACTACGAATTCTTTCGTGGATCGCCCGAATGGGTATCCGATTACGACGGCCCGTTTCCGATGAACTTCTTCGACACCAACCCGTGGAATGAAGTGCCGCATTACTTGCTCAACTGGGACGTCGCGAAAATCAGCGCCCGCGTATTGCTCCATCGCGCACCGCCCGGCGACGTGGACGAACTGACGCAACTCCACGCCCCACGTCCGCCCGGCCTCGCCAGTGTGCGCGCCGCATACGATCGCGCGCGCCGGGGCGCCTTCGTTTTCAAGACGCAGCCCGCCGAATTCACCCCTGCCCTGACCGCGGCCAGCTTCGATGCAAACTGCCTCGCGCTCATCCGCGCGCATCCCGAAGTGCAATTCGACCTGTATTTCCCCGCGTTCTCCATCGCCTACCACGCGCTGGTGCGCGAAGTCGCCCCGCCGGCCTTCGAGGCGATGCTCGCCTGGAAGGAGGATATCGCGCGCAAAGTTGTCGCGCTACCGAATGTGCGGTTGCACGATTTTCAGGGGCGCGCCGAAATTGTCCGCGATTTCGCCCGCTACACGGACACCGTGCATTGCGACGCGCGCACGCACGACCTGCTCATCGAGGCGTTCGCCTCCGGCGGGAATCGCGCCACGCCCGAAAGCCTTGCTCGTGCCGCCGATTTCCTACGCGCAAATGCGACCCCGGACTGGGCATCCCCTCGCTAACTCCTGTCGTCGCGTTTACCGCGGCGCCTTCGTGATCACCTTCGGCTCATCGGCCGCCGGCTTCGGCGGCGCCGGCGCAGGTGCAGGCGTGGCATTGCTCGCCACCTGATTGCGCAACCGCTGCGCGGCCAGGACGAAATGATTGTTGTCCCCGAATCGTCGCCACGGGCCAACCGGCACTTCGCTCACATTGACGAAGCGCCAGTCGGTGATGTCCGTATTGGCGAGGCCGAGGTAATCGCGCACCGCGGGCGAAACGTCGAGGCCCGCGCCTCCGTTGAGGTTCGGCTTCGGACGCTCATTGCCGAAGACGTAGGTGAAGCTGTCCGTGCTGAACGGGCCGCAGTCGCTCCATTGCGCGTAGGCGGTCTTGTTCCCCCGGCGAATGGCCACCCAATGATTCTGGCAGACGCTCTGCCCCTCGCGCACGAATGCGGCCTTGAACCACGGAATCTTCTGCGCCTCGGGTTTCGTCGTGCCGCGGGTCACGTCGTTGTAAGGCAGCGCGCAATAAAACGGGTTTTGTCGCGGGACGAAATTGACGGGATGAAATTCGCGCCGCGCCGAGGGATCGGGATTGTCGTAACCGCCGTAGCTGGTGGCCCAGTCGAGATCCCAGGAACTGCTGCGATTGTGCACCGGGTTATTACCCGAGGCGGCTTCGCCGACCCAAAAAACCGTCGTGACGATCCCAGTCTTCCAGCCGAATCCGCCCGCGCCGGGCCGGGCTGTCGTCGGGGCGACGACGCGCGGCTCGATCTGCAAGAGCGCGGCCTCGCGCAGCTTCATTGCGTATTGCGCGAATTCTTCGCTGCTGGTGTAGGGCGATTGCGCCAGGAGCCGCCCGGCGGCGAGACAGACGATGCCTGCGAGATACGGATAAAGTCTGTGCATGTTCAGGAACGCGGGCTGCGTATAGGTGCGGATGGCGAAAGCGTCCAGTGATTTTTCCGCGATCACGGATCTGGATCGGGCACGAGGCTCGCCACGCCAGCGCTGGTGGGACCGAGGAAAAATCCGTGGGCCGCGGATTGCTTTTGCAGGATTACGGTTTGGAACTTCAGCGGTTTCGTCGTTCCCGGTGGCGTGAATTTTCCGGTGATGCTCCCATTGCCGATCGCGGCCTTGGCGGAGACTTTGTTGGTGTTCGTTCCGGCGACGGAGATCTTATTGTCCGTGCCGAAGATCAGCGGGATCGTGAGCGCATTTGCGAGACCGCCGTCGCTGAGATCGAACCGGACGTTCCCATCGGCGTCCGCCACGGAGAGGCCGGGCAGGATCGCCTGGCCGGCGGGGGCGGAAAACTTCGAGCCGATCGCATCGGTGTTCACGCCGGCCAGCCAGCCACCGGAATACGATTTCGCCGCGGGATTGGACGGCTTGAACCACAAGAGCGCCAGGCCATCGAGATCGCTCACGCCCGGCATGTCGCGAAATGCGACCGGTCCGCTGACCGAGCCCTTTTTCCCATTCGTCGCGAGGTAAAGCGGCAGCATGTTCGTCTTCGAGAGCGCATTGGCGTAGCTAAACTTCGTCCCTTCCTGCAAGGTGCCCGCAATCTTGACCACGCCATTCGCGCCGACGGTGAGCGTGGCGACTCCGCTGCCCGTCGGCACCGCCGGTGTGCCGCTGAGCGGCGTCGCACCGCTGAAGACCGCGGTGTATTTCCCAGCCAGGCCCGCAGGAAGATTCATGAAGGGCGCCACCGGATTCGCCTTCGCGGTATAGAGCGCCCGGTCGGCTTCGAGGGTGGCGAAATCGTTCGCGCCATCCTTGATCGTGCCCGTGAGCTTGTCCGTGCCGCCGCTGGTGTCGTCGCGCAGCGTCAGGACGAGCGGCGACTGGCCCTTGCGCGGGAGCGTGAGCGTCGGTGTGCCCGCCTTGCCAAAGCGCACCTGCCCGGTGGTCAGCACCGTTCCCTTGAACTTGTAAACCGACGGCCCGAGTTGAAGCTGGCCCGTGCACTTCGCGCTCGCACTAACGGTGAAGGTGAGGAGGCCAGTCTTTTCGTGAAGCGGAGTGCCCACCGGTTTCGCGAGGCCGTGATAGGTGCCCACTTCGACGTTGAAGGCGGCCAGCGCGATCGTGAAGGTCTGCACCGCGCTCGTGTCGCTGCCGCCACCGTTATCGTGGATTTGCACGTCCACCGTCGTGTTGCCGGCGGCGCCGGCGGCGGGAGTGTAGGTGAGGGTGCCATCGGGGGCGACCGCAGGCTGGGTGGAAAAGAGCGCCGGTTGCGCCGCGGTGACGATGAGGTTCACCGCCTGTCCTGTTTCATCTGCAGGACCGGCGCTGATCGCCGATGCCCAGTTCGGCACGGTTTGCGGCCCGGAATCCGCGAGCACGATCTGGTTGGGCCCCGCGAGAAAGACGGGCGTATCGTTCACCGCGCCGACCTGCACGATGAACGTGTCCGTGGCGGTGCCGCCCGTGCCGTCGCTGACCGTGAGCGTGATCGTCGCGCTGCCATTGCGATCCGGCGCGGGTGTGGCCTGCACGGTCCGGTTCGCGCCACTGCCGCCGAGCGCAATCTGATCCGTGGGCACGAGTGTGGTATCGGAGGAAGACGCCATGACGGTGAGATTGCCGGCGGCGGTTTCGGCGTCGCCGATGGTGAAGGGAATGACGCCGGTGGCGGTGTCCTCGAGGATATTCTGGTTGCCGACGTTTGCGATCGTGGGCGTTCCGTTGACTACGAAGGTCTTCGTATATTCATTGTCCGTTTCGTCGGTCTCAGGCACCGCCCCGCCCGTATCGATGACGATGCGCACCGCATGCACTCCGGCGGCGAGCGGTCCGATGGGAAAATCCGTCACGATATCGAAGGCTCCCACGCCGAAGGGAGGATTGGAACTCCATGTGGTCGCGAGCACGCCGTCCACATATAGCGCCGTCGTGAACGCCGCCGCCGTGGGCAGCGTTCCGTCGTTGGTGAGCGCGCGGTCGAGGTAGATGGTATCGGTGCTGTTGAGGGCGGGGCTGTCCACGCTGGTGCCTGTCGTCTTTGCAAGGACGACGCGGTCGGACCACCCCGCGGGCTTGACCGGCGTGAGATTAGCGCCCTGTACTACGAAGTTCTTCGTATAAATGTTGTCGTTCTCATTGGATTCCGCGACCTCCCCTTGCGCATCCGTCTTCAATACGATCGTATGCGGTCCCGGGGAAAACGCCCCGAGCGCGATGTCCTCCTGCTTCACGGTCGTCCCGGCGGCGAGCGGGAACTGCTGATCGAAGGTGCGCCGCAGCACGCCATCGACGAAAAGCTGCGTGATGAAATACCCGTGCGCCGTGGCGCTGCCGGCATTGGCAAAGGCGGCATCGACGAACAGTGCATCGGTGGACGCGATCACACCCGCGTCGGTGTTCGTGCCCGCCACCGTCGAGACGACGATGCGATCCGTCCAACCCGCGGGTTGCACCGGGGTGAGATTCACTTCACCGACCGCCAGGGGCGCGGTTGCAGTATTGTTCGCAGTGCTGTTTTCCAAGCCGCTGAGGTTCACGTAAACCAGGTTGTTCGCCGCCCCCGCGGAGACGCCCCGGGCGCTGATCGTGACGGTCGCCGAGGCGCCGCTCGGCAGGGTGCCGAGGCTCGCGGTGACCTGGTTGCCGATGTGCGAAACCGAGCCCTGGCTGCTCGACGCCGCGTCGAACGCGAGCGCCGCCGGGAGGTCATCGATGAGCATCACCGCATTCGCGTCCGCCGGGCCGTTGTTATAAACGGTCGCCGTGAAGGTCACGAAATCGCCCACCCCGATAACCGTGGCGGAGGCGGACAGCGTGGGACTCAGGTCCGCATTCGGACCGTTGTTCGAGTCGGTGATTGGGCGAATGGTCAGCGACCAGCCATTGGCGATGCTGCCCTCGTCGGTGTTAAACTCATCGCGCACGAAAAGCTGCCACGTGCCATTGGCGGTGTCGCCGCCGAAGGTGCCGAGCCGGTTCGCATACGGCGCGGCGGGCGCGGGTGCGTTGAGGCTGTTGTTCAGGTCGTCGAAGGCTGTCGGCTTGTAGGTGCCGGTGTTGGGAGGATCGGGCACGGTGTCGAAAGCGTCGTCGTCGAAGGTCAGCGTGGCATTGAGTACCGCGTCATTTCCCACGTCGGAGAGCAGTACCACCTTGCGCCCCGTCGGGCTGACGAGCAGCACGTCCACGTCCGACGCAAACTCGTGCGAGAAATTCGACAGCTTCGCCGTGACCTTGCCGACCGGCAGCGCGATGCCGCTGACGAGGATGCCCGATGGATAAGGCGTGGCCGGTCCGACGCTGGGAATGGTGATGGCCGTTCCATTCGCAAACGTCTGCGGGGCGCCGAGCACGCCGATGGGGAAGTCCGTGCTCGCGGTCCCGAGATAAGCGCCGCCGTCCGTGAAGCGAAAGGTCAGCGTGACCTTGCCTCCCGGCGCCCCGTTGGCCTGGAAGGTGAAGCTGCGGCTCGCGGAGGCGCCCGTCGCCAGCGCACCGTAGCTTTGCGCGGGGCCCGGGCCGCCCACGCCGCCGGTCGGAAGCAGCGTGGCCGTTAGATTGCCCGCCGCGCCAGCGCCGTCATTGGTCAGCATGAGCGAAACGGTGATCGTTTCCCCGGGATCGACCGCGTTGTTCACGGGGAGAAAACTCTCCGCCGTCATCACCGGCGCGGAGGGCGTGACGATCGCGCCGCCCGCCACCGACTGCGCCGCGGCGAGCGCGTCCACGATGCCCGCGCCAGCGATATCGTCGAAGCCCGCCAATTCCGTATCCAGCAGCGTGTCCGTCAGTGCCGCGCGCACCTGCTGCGGCGTGAGTTGGCGGTTGCGCGACCAGACCAGCGCGGCGATCGCGGCGGCGTGAGGCGCGGCGGCGGAGGTACCGTAGAATGTCGTGAATCCCGCCACCGATGTGCTCACGCCGTCCGCTGCCGTGAGGTCTGGCTTGAGGCGCACCACACCCCCGGTCACGGAGAGATCGCCGGGCGTGATCGGCGTTCCGTCGGGAAAATAAAAGACGCGCCGCGGACCATCCGAGGTGAAGGCTTCCACGGGATTCGTCAGCGGCGGATTCGTTCCCCCGGTGAACGGGTTGGGATAGGAAAGGTTCGCATCCGTCGCCGCCACCGCGAGCGCGCCGCTGGCCGCGGGATGCCCGTAGATCGTGCCCTTTGTGTTCGTCTCGAGCGTGCCGCCAACGGTGTTGAGATGCAGGCAGCGCGGCTGGGCGTCCGGGGCTTTCACGATGATGAACCGGACGCCGGGATCAGGCGTGGCCAGTTCCTCGTAAGGGTCTTGGTGTCCGTTTTGGAAGTTCGTGCTCGCGCCCAGGATTTGCGTCCCTGTCGAGTCGAGCATGTAGAGGTCGTAATCGTTCCGCGAAGCCCCCGGTGGATCGGACCAAAAGAGCGTCGCGCCGAAGCCCGTGAGCGTGAGCGTATCGTAGGCATTCGCGCCGAAGCTATGCAGCCGGCCCGCCTTGCCAATCATCGCGCCCGTCGCGCCGCCGTCCACGAAATCCCCCTCCCACGTGCCGCTCGTGCCCTTCTGCTGGTTGCCGTCGTTGCCCGCCGCGCTGAAGAACAGTGCGCCATCCGCCACCACCTGGTCCACCGCCTGCGAGACCGGCCCGTCGTGAAATGGCGACTCATCGAAATAACCCACGTCGTCCACCAGGATGTCGCAACCCGCCGCGCGCAGATCGAGGATGTTTTGCGCGTATTGTGCCTCGCTCAGGTAGGCGCTCGCGAAGAACAGCTCCGCATCCGGCGCGAGGTCGTGGATGATTTCCAGCATCGCTGTGCCCTCGCCGGTATTGCCGAGGCCCGCCTGCCCCGGCAGCACCGTCACCGGCCCGAGTTCCCCGGCGGCCTGCGATAGCCCCAATTTGTCCACACTGTCCGACAGCACCCCCACCTTCATCCCGCGCCCGGTGGCCTTGAGGTTCGTGCGCACGAGATTTGCGCGATGCGTCCGGTCCCCCTCTGAGAGCGCCGCGTGCGTCCGCGCGCCCACCGGCGGCTTGATAAAGCGCACATCGCCCCGCGCCGCCAGCGCCTCGAGCTGTCCCCGTGGTACCCGCGCGCGAATCGCGTGAAACCGTGGCACCGCCGCCACCACCTCCGCGCCGACGCGCGCCAGTTCCGCCAGCAACGCCACATTCACCGTGCAATCGAGATCCACCGTTTCCAGCCCGCCCGGCGTCAGGCGCACCTTCCCCTCCAGCGCCACCACCCCGTTCGCGATCCTCTCCCCGCGCCCTTTCTTCACCGCAAAAACCAGCCGCGAATCCATCTTCCGCTGCGCCGCCGTCCGCCCCGCCTTTTCCGCCTGCAACGCCTCCACCTGCCCCCGTACCCCCGCATCCAGCGCCGCGAGATCCTGCGCAGCGGCAGGCAGCGCGGCGAGAGTCAATACGATGAGGGTGCGGAGCAGCGTGGGAGTGAAGTTCAAAGGGAGACGCAGGCGGAATTTTGACGGCGCAATCTGCCTGCACTTGGCCAATCCGGCAAATGGTCTTGTCGGCGGCTGATTGCGCTGTTCGACTTTGTGTCCACCCGGGATTGGGCGCCCAATGCCGACTAATCCCGTCTGAGGCGCTGCCAAGCGCTTGGGAAAACCACATTAAGACAACAACACCAATGCGAGAGGTTTTCGTTAATCAGGATCACGCCCGCGTCGGCTTCTACAAGTCGGTTCTCGATGAGGCCGGTATTCCCAATTTCGTCCGAAATGAAATCGCCAACAATATCACCGAGATACCGTCGCCACTATTTTTCCCGGCACTCTGTGTTGTCCATGACGAGGACTATGACGAGGCGATGCGTATTCTCGGCGAGATATACTACGCGCGACCGTCTCAGGCGGCGGATTGGTCATGCTCCAATTGCCGGGAGCAGGTTCCAGGTACATTCGACTCCTGCTGGCAGTGCGGCGCTCTTCGCTCAGATTTAGAGACGAACCTCGGCGAGACTGAAAACGTGTAACTCTTGTGCGCTATCGAGCGCCTGCTCCGCACGTCGGCGCTTATTGTTTGAGCCCCGCGATTAATCAACGAACACAAATTCGTTCGTCGAGAGCAGCACCTGCGCGAGTTTCTCCCACGGCGTGAGGGTAGGGGGGAGGGGCTTGGGGAATTGCGTTTTGGCGTTCCACTCCACACCGTCGCCGCGCATCACGGGGGCCCACTGAAAGGAGTCGGAGTTATTGTCGGCGCGGCAGGCGACGATGAAATCCACGGTATCGCCGGCTTTAATCTCGACGCGCTCGACGTTCGTCGGAACGGACGCCTTCGGCTCGGCGACCACGTGGAAGACTTCGCCCGCGCGGCTGGAGACGATCCACGCCTCGACCCCATCGCCGGCTTCCGCGGGGCGCGCGAGCGTGCCGGTGATGTTGACGACAGTATCGCGCGGGGCCGTCCAACGGCGGATCGTGGAATGCTGCGCGTCGAGGCCGGGATGGCCGCCGGAGTCATTGAGCAGCGTGAAGTTGAGTTTCTCATCGGGCACCTTCGGGCCGCCCTTCCATGTGTTTTCGGAGAAGTGCGGAAGGCGGGTGAATTGAACGGTCTTCGCGGCGGGATCGTAGGAACCGTAGCCGCATTGCCACATCGGTGTCTCGCCGGTGCGCGTGGTTTCGGCGGTGAGGAAACGCAGCGCAGATTCGACTTCCGCCGGTTCGGCGCGGCGGGCGAACACGCGCTCGTAAAGCTGCTGCACCTGCCACTCCGACGTCCCTTTGTCGGCGGCGAAATCCGGCTTCGCGACCAGCGTCCGCGCCTGCTCGACCGCGAAGGGATTGTTCATCATGAACAGCGCCTGCTGCGGCACCGTGGTGACGAAACGCTGCGGGCTCGTGGTGTCCGGGCTGGCGAAATCGAATGTGCGGAAGACGCCCGGGAGATTCTGCCGGTCGATGAAGCCGTAGAGGGTGCGGCGCCTGGATTTCGGCTGCGTCAGGTCGACGGCCTGTCCGCCCATCTTCGGGTCAAGCACGCCGGCCACGCTGAGCAGAGAATCGCGCGTCGCCTCGAAGTCGAGGCGCTGCCGGTTCTGGTGCGCGACCAAGCGGTTCTCCGGGTCGGCCTTGTCCGCTTCGGGCCGCGTATCGCTGGATTGCCGGTAGGCAGTGCTGAGCATGATCAGCCGGTGGAGCTTCTTCGCCGACCAACCTTCCTCCATGAACTTCGTTGCCAGCCAGTCGAGCAGCTCCGGGTGCGTCGGCGCATCGCCGCGCGTCCCAAAATCGCCGGGTGTGCGCACGAGACCTTTGCCGAAATGATGCGACCAGACGCGATTCACGAAGACGCGCGCGGTGAGCGGGTTGTCGCGGCTGGCGATGGCGCGCCCGAGCTCCAGTCGCCCGCTGCCCTGCGTGAAGGGCTGCGGATTTCCCCCGGTCAGCACCGCGACGAACTGCCGCTTCACCGGTTCGCCCGGCCGGTCGGGATTGCCGCGGACGAAAACGCGCGGCTCCATCGGCGCTGGGTTATCGACCATCACCATCGCGCGGGCCGGCGCCCCAGCGGTCGCATTGAGCAGGTCGATCTTGTTGCGCAGGTCGCGCACGCGGTCGCGATCCGCGCTGCTCAGGAGCCCCTTCATCGCGTCGCGGTCGAGCGGTGCGAAAACGAGCGGGACACCGCAGCCGAGCGTGGCCGCGATGGTGAAATCCACGGACTTCACCGCATAAAAGCGATCGAGATCGGCGCGCCGTGCCGCGAGGTCCGCCTCGTATTTCTTCGTCTCCGCCGGATCGCCCTCACCGGGGATCTTGGGCAGCTCGGCAGGTTCATTCGAAGAGGCGAACACACCGTAAAGCGCGTAATAATCCTTCTGCGAAATCGGATCGAATTTGTGATCGTGACAACGCGCACACGCGATGGTCAGGCCCATCAGCCCGCGGCTGATCAAGTCGATGCGATCGTCGATGATATCGTGCGGATTGTTCAAAAAGCGGCGCCCGACCGTGAGAAATCCCATCGCCGCGAGATCCGCCGGATTTTCCTTCGGCGCCACGAAATCCGCCGCGAGCTGGTCGATCACGAAACGGTCGTAAGGCATATCCTCGTTGAACGCGCGGACGACCCAATCGCGAAACGTGTATGCGAAGGGATACTTCCGTTCCTCCTGGAAGACGTAGCCCTTCGAGTCCGCATAGCGCGCGACATCGAGCCAATAGCGCCCCCAGCGCTCCCCGTAGCGCGGCGAAGCGAGCAGGCGGTCCACCACCCTGGCGAATGAACCCGGTGCCGTATCGCTCTCGAATGCGGCGACCTCCTCGGCCGTCGGCGGGAGCCCGGTCAGGTCGAAAGTTGCGCGCCGCAACAGCGTGCGCTTATCCGCCGCAGGCGCGAAGCCGAGGCCCGCCGGTTCCAGCTTCGCGAGCAGGAAGGCATCGACCGGATTTCGGATTTGCGATTTCGGGTTTTGAATTTCCGGCGGTACCGGATTGGCGATCGGCCGGAAAGCCCAGTGCGTTTTCGCCGCAGCCTCGGCCGTGGTGGCCACAGGCTTGTCGTTCTCGGGCCACGGCACGCCCAATTTTACCCACTCGGTCAGCGCGGCGATCTGCGCGTCCGGCAGCTTGTCGGCCTTCGCGGGCATCTTCGAGTCGCCGATGTGATTGATGGACTTGATCAGCGAACTTTCCTCCGGCTTGCCCGGCACGATGACCGGCCCGTCATCGCCCCCCTTGAGTAACGCGTCCCGGGAGTCCATGCGCAGCCCGCCCTTCTGTTTCTCCGGGCCGTGGCATTTGTAGCACTGGTCCGCGAGCACCGGGCGGACCTGTTTTTCGAAAAACTCGATCTGTTCCGGGGGCACGGCCGCACGCGCACCACAGAGCGCGAAAGCGGCGAGGACGGAATAAACGAGCGGAAAATGACGCATGAGCAATTCCCATCATAAACCAGAACAGCCTCTGATGCTTGGGCGATTTAGCGGTGTCCTGTTTGCCGCCGAGAACGCGAGGGGATGTGAAGTTTCCGGGGAACCACTTTCAAGTCCTTCGCGCTCTTCGCGTTCTTCGCGCTTTTACTCAGGAGTTGGGGGCGATTTCCCGTGCTGGACATTCGGCGGGAATCGGCTACAAATCCGGCAACTTCCTATCTCCTATGAAGAACTTCCTCACCCTCGCCACCCTCACCGCCGCCTTCGCCGTGTCCGCCTTCGCGGAAGCGCCGAAACCGCTCTTCGACATGCGCAAGGCGCTGACCGCTGCCGGCAAGGACCAGAAAATGGTTTTTCTCCTCATGGGCCGCGAGGCGTGCGGCAACTGCAACGCGACCAAAAAGATGATCTCGGAGGGCCAGATTCCCGTCACTGCGGAGGAATACGTGATGGCGGACTTGAACGTCGACGATGCGAAGGTGCAGGGCGAGTTCATGCGCAAATACAGCAAGGAAAACTTCGGCAACACGCTGCCCTTCGTGGTCGTGACCGATTCGCGCGGCAAAGCGCTCGCCAGCAGCAGCGGCTACAAGGACCCGGAGGCGTGGAAGACCCTCCTCGCGGACGCCAAGACCAAGGCCGGTGCAGCGGGGGCAAAACCCGGCGCGGCTGGTGCGACCACCGACAAGAAGGACCCGAACTGGCCCTTCAAAAACAAATAGGCGGCTCTTCAAGCTATTGGGTTGCCGGGCGTGCGGCGGTCGATGCGAAGAATATAGACCGTGCGAGTAGTGTGCTCGGGCTAATAGGCGATCAAGAAATCGCCAGCTAGCCTGTTAGCGATTCGGCAGTTGTGGATGTCTTCGTTATGAAAGTCGGCGCAGGTCGAAGGTAGCTCGGCGATGGCTTCGATGTGCGGCAGGAGCCGCGCAATGGCCTGATCTTCGATGGCAAGTAGTGTCAGCAACGCCTCTTCATCGACGACGTAGCGATAACGGGCCATCTATTCCCTTGCTGCGAGCTTTGCGCGGAACTCTTCCTCGGTGACGATCCCTTGGCCGGCGAGTGCACGGTCCGAGCCGTTGCGCGAGATCCGTAGTTCGCACTGGGTCGGCGGCCAATTCCCGAGCCCAAAGTTGTCTGGCAAGTTGAACCCGATCGGCATCGCTCAACTGTTCAACCTCCTCGAGAATTTCGGCGAGACTCATGGACGAAATTTTAAGTGAGGGGACGATGCTTTGTCAGACAGCCGCAGGCCTACCCGTAGCGTAATGCCTCGATCGGCTCGATGCGCGAGGCTTTGAAGGCGGGGTAGAGGCCGCTCAGTACGCCGATCATCACGGCGAAACCGAAGCTTACGATGACGTTGCTGGCCTCGAGCACTGGGGCGTTTTCCGCCGGCGAAATCATGATCAGGAGCTTGATCATGCCGAGGCTCGCCACCAATCCGAGGAGACCGCCGATGACGCCGATGACCGCCGCTTCGACGACGATCTGGATGAAAATATGGTGTCCTTTCGCTCCGACCGCGCGCCGCACTCCGATCTCGCGGATCCGCTCGGTGATCGAGGCCAGCATGATGTTCGTGATGCCAATGCCGCCGACGAGCAGCGAGATGCTGGCGATCAGTCCGCCACTCAGCCGCGTGTTGCGCACGTTCTCTTCAATCTTGTCAAACCACTCCTCGCGCGTGTCGAAGCCGAAATCCTCCACGCCGCGGTGCGTCATGCGCAAGACGTTGCCGACCTGATTGAGCGTCTCCTTGAAGCGGTCGGTGTTGGCCACTTGGAAGATGAGGCTGTCGAGTTTGTAGTTGGGGCCGGCTTCCTGGGTGCCGACCACCGTCGAGCTGCGGAACTCGTAGAGCGCTGTGCTGATTGGGATGACGATCTGCGTATTCTTGCGCGTGAACGGGCTGTAGCGATTCATCGACTGGCCGCCCTTGCGCGAGCCGCCTCCACCACCGCCTCCGTAGGTGAGGGGCTTGAGGCCTAGTTCGCGACGGCGCTTGTCCTCGTCGCGTTCGTAATACTGGAAAATACCGACGATGGTGAACGGCCGCTGATTGATGGTGATGGTTTCGCCGAGGGCATTGAAATTGGGCCGGTCGGGCCAGAGCCGGTCCACGACCATGCGGCCTACGACACAAACGTGCGAGGCGTCGTTCACATCGAGCCAGGCGAGCGGACGACCATGCTCGACGGTGTGTTTGCTGATTGGAAGATAGTCGGGCCAGGCGCCCTTGACCTCGGTTTTAAAGCTTTCGCTTCCGGCTCCCACCATGCCAGGGATATCGACGACCGGCGAGACATACGAAACGAGACCCGCGGAACGCTCGATGGCCTCGGCGTCCGCGAGGGTGCGCCCGGGCGAAATCTCGGCCACGAACTCCTGCTCGACCGGTACCTCCTGGCTGATCACGCCGACAAACTCGATGCCGCCGATCTGCTTCATGTATTCCCGCATGCCCTTGGCCATCCCGGCCGTGAGCGAATACATCGCGAGCAGCGAAGCCACGCCGAGGATGACGCCGAGCATCGTGAGAAAGCTGCGAAACTTGTGCGCCCAGATTTCCTTGAATCCAATGAGCAGGCCCATCCAGAGATTCATGACACTATCTTCCCGTCGTGAATTTCAATCCGCCGCGGCGCATTGTTCGCGATGTTGTTATCGTGCGTCACAAGGACCACGGTGCGGCCCTGGTCGCTGAGTTCGCGGAAGAGCTCGAGGATCGTCGCCCCGGTGTGCGAGTCGAGGTTGCCCGTCGGCTCATCGGCGAAAATGATCTTGGGATCGTTGACCAGCGCCCGGGCGATGGCTACGCGCTGCATCTGGCCGCCGCTCAATTGCAGCGGGGTGTTGTGCATGCGGTTGGTCAATTGCACGCGCTCGATGGCGCGGAGCGCTCGCTCGCGCCGCACCTTCGCGCTCGTGCCGGAGTAAATCATCGGCAGCTCGACGTTTTGCAGGACGTTGAACTTCGGCAGGAGATTGAAGGCCTGGAAGACGAAGCCGATCTTCTGGTTGCGCATCTCGGCGAGCCGGTTGCCGCTCGCGCGGCTCACGTCGATGCCGTCGATGTGCATCGTGCCGGTGCTCGGTGTGTCGAGGCAGCCGAGCAGGTGCATGAGCGTGGATTTGCCGCTGCCGCTCGGGCCGATGATCGCCGCATATTCACCCTGCTCGATATCGAGATGGATGCCATCGAGGGCGACGATCTCCTGTTCACCGACCCGGTAGCGCTTGGTGACCTCGCGCAGTTCGATCAGGGCCATCGTATAAGATCGGCGATGATCGCCTGCAGCGCGCGGAACGCTCTTAGGAAACCGGTCTTCCAAGCCCGCAAGGGATCGTGGAGCAGGAGCGATGCGCCCGAGATTGCCGGAATTTGATAGTCGATCACTGCCTGTTTCCAGTGGCCTACGAGCGCTTGCCCTGGGTGGGGGCACTGGGCGCGCTAGGCGCTCCCACTCCGCCCGGCCCGCCGCCGCGATCGGGTTCGACGAGGAGGACGGTCTCGCCCTCGGAAACGCCCTTGATGATTTCCACGAAGTCGATGTTCGCCACCCCCACCTTCACCTCGCGCCTCTCGGTGACGATACCGTTGCGCACATACACGACCTTCTTGCCCCCGTCGCCCTTGAAGACCGCCGAAATCGGCACGCTGATCGCCCCGTCCGCCTTGGCGATCGGGATGCGCATGTTCACGCTCATGCCGGGACGCAGGCGCTTGGTCGGATTGTCGATCAGGGCGCGGACCTCGAAGCCCTTGATGCTGTTTTTCACGTCCGCCTTCGGTGCGATGAAAGTGATCTTCGCCTCCATCTCCACGTCCTTGAACGATTCCGCGCGGAGTTTCACGTGCTGGTCCTGCGTGAGCTTGGCGACATCGACCTGGTTGACTTGCGTAATGACGAGCAGCTTCGAGAGATCCGCCATTGTCATCAGCGACGTGCCGTTGTTCACGCTCGCCGCCGCGATCACCACCTGGCCTTCGATCACTGGGAGAACCAGGATCGTCCCGTCCATTGGCGCGATCACCTTGGTCTTGCTCAATTTGTCCTCGAGGATTTGCAGTTTGCGCTGCGCCTTGACGAGGTCGTTCTTCGCCATGTCGAACTCCGAGGAGAGGTTGTCGAAGACTTCGCGGCTGACCAGCTTCGAGTCGAAGAGATCCTTGCTGCGGTCGAAGTTGCGCTGGATTTTTTCGACGTTGAGGTTGGCGCCGTCGATGTCCGTCAGGACCGATTTTTTCTCGGAGAGCAGATCGGTGTCGTCGATTTCCACGAGCACATCGCCCTGCTTCACAATATCGCCGGCGTCCACATGGAGCTTCTTGATCTTTCCACCGACCTCCGCCTTCACCTCGAGCTGCAGCTTCGGCGTCACATCGCCGCTCACGTCCACCGCGAAATCGATGTCGCGCTTCTCGGCCTTGGTGATGAAGCGATCCGGGATTTCCCCGTCTCCACTCCCGGCGAGGGCTTTGTGGGCGTAAAAATACCACCCGCCCGCGGTCAGGGCGGCAATCAGGAGGACGATGATCGTCGGTTTCTTCATTCAGTATAAGTCGGAGACACGCAATAGCGTGCTACCGACACAGACCACCGGGGCGGGCGAAACTTAGCCCGCATGCACACTGTAGGAACTCAGCGCAGATAGATGCGGGGGACGAATTGCCCTCCGATGGCGAATCCAATGGAGAGCAGCGCCAGTGCCATCCCCACGCAGCCCAGCACCCAAGCGAACCCAAAACGCTGCCCAAAAGTGAGGATACGCCCTTCCCAACTCTGGGCGTCGTAGGCGACGGTCACTTTTTCCCCCGTCTTGAATCCCGGTGGGTTGCTACTGTAGCTGCGCACGAATTCATGCGGTTGCCCGTCGCTTCCCATGAACCGCACGCGCGGCTTGTAGCTGGAACCCTTCGATCCCCGCACCCGGATGATCTCGATCACCTCGCCCTCGGTGATCTTGGCCTTTGAAATCCAGCCGTGTTCACTGAAGGCGAGGAGTATCGCCAAAAGGAAAAGACCCGCGCCAATTAACAAGAGGATATTCATACGGAGGAGCTTGAAAAACGAGATGCGGGACGACGTCTGGACAGGGCCCGGCCGTTGTCCCGAATCTTCGGGATGCATCGGATCGAGCGGCAGGTCCATTTAGGTTGAGAATAATGGGCTTGGACGCCCACGCGCCAGTTCTGGCGTGGAAAAAACTCGCTGCCGATTGAGCGCGGGATTCCGGCGTCGCCTTACGGCTGGAAGACCCAGAGTTCCTCGCCCTTGCCTTCGTGCTCGGTCCCGATGCCGGAACAACTGAAGTAAACCCGGTTGATGAAGGTGGCGCCGGTCAGGTTCACGACCTCCGCGAGGTGGCTCGGGTTCTTCACGACAAATCCCTGGCCGGTCTTGACCTGCGTCGCCTGGACGGTCGCGACGGTATTATCGATCTGCCACAGGGTCGGGCCGCTGCCGTCATCGCCGACGAAGTAAACCGTCGATTCCGAAACACCGATGTATTCGGTGACTACGATATCGGCGTTGGTGATGCTGACGATCTTCTGCGGACTGTCGAAGCTGACATCCCGGTAGAGGTGGTAACCCGTGCCGTTGTTCGCCAGCCAGTAAACCTCGCTGCCGATCAGCTTGAAGTCCTTGGGCAGGGAACTGCCGCCATTGGCGACGATGTCGGCGCGGTATCCCGCGGTCTGGCTGAAGCTGCTCGCGGTAAACGGCTCGTTGCCGTAAGTCGGATCGGTGCCGGCAAAGTAAGCGAGGCTGCCGGTTCCCGAGGAGAAGGAACTCGGATTCACGCCCGTGCTGGTCAGGTAATAAGCCAGGTTGTTGTTGGTGTCGTATAGAGTGACCTCCCGGTTGAAATTGTTGAGGTTGCCGCCGGCGGCGAAGACCACATCGCTGCCCGCCAGGACGAAGCCGAACGGGAAGGTGTTCAGATTGGCGTTGCCGCTGTCGGTCCGGGAGACGAGGGCCACCTCGGCGGTGTTGGCAGACGTGCCATCGAGGGTCCTGTAGAGTTGGTAAAAGTTGGCGCCGTAAGCCCCGAAGAAGATCTGGTCTGGCGCCGTGCCCGAGGGACGGGCGAGGAATTCATAGGGAAAGGAACCGTTCACACCGGGGTTGATGTCCCGCACGATGTGGGTGTTCTTGGCCCCGGGTTTGCCGTTGCTGACAAACGGCTCGACACCCTGCTTCGCCGTCTTTCCGGCGAAGACGATGCCCATGGTGTGCTTGTCGTCGCCCATGTAGTAGGGCTTGATCCCGGGGTCGAAGGGGAAGCCCTCGGTGGTGTGCAGGGAGTCGAACTTCAGCAGGCGAATGGTGCTCATCGCCGAGCCTTTGGTGGTGTAAACGCCTTCGCCCTGGACGTGGAAAAACATTTTGTCGGCCACATTGACGTCAAAGGCGCGGACGAAATTATCCGCCACCTTGGTCACGCCCTTCTTGGTCAGGTTGCGAATGCGCCCAGGCTTGCGGTTGAGCACCGGGTCGGCGACGTGCAGATTACCCTTGGTCAGGCTCTTCACGTAGATGCCGGTATTGCCGCCTTTGTCGGTGGCGGTGAAGTAGAGCTTGTAGTTCGAGAAGGTGATGTTCGCGGGGTGGGCGTCACCGGCGGTATTGATGTCCGTGACGGGCTGGGCCGGGATGGTCTTGGTGCCGGCATAAGCGGGCGCGAGCAGGGCGAGAATGGAACCGGTGAGAGCGAGAGCGAGGCGAGTTTTCATAAAAGCGATAGATTCTGCAGTCAGAAGGGATGCCGGGATGCCGTGCGCCGCTCAAGTCCGAATTGTTCGGACTTGAAATTATTGCTCGGGTTCGCGCCCCGTCGGCAGGCTCACCTCGAAGACCGTATCCGCATCGCCCTCCTCGGAGCCGGGCCGCGGCGCAAGGCCCAGTGCCTGGTAGGCGGTTTCCAGGGCGCGGGGATTGTTGCGCAGCTCAGGGAAGACGACCAGCAGGCGCTGCTTGATCCAGCGTTTCGCCAGGCGATTGTCCAGCGGGTGCAGCTTGTGCTCGCGGGCAAAGGCGTTTTTGATCTTTTGGAAGAGGCCGGTGGTCATGCTCGCGATTTATCGCCGCAGAAAAAGCACGAGATGGGTGAGAAGGCAAACGCCATTCATGGTGACAAAGATGAGGATGGGTTCACTCGGGCGCCGCGCCACGCGCGGAACCACATTCTCCGGGCGCATCGCCCACGCCAGTGCAAAACTGGCCAGGAGCCAGGTCGCGGCGTTTTGCGGAGGCGGCCAGGCAGGGGCGGCGAAATTGGCCGGATACCACAGCCACCACGAGCGCCATTTCCAGGCGAGCGGTTCCAGGTTGGCGTCGGCGAGGGTAGCCAGCATGGCTGTCGCGAAAGCCACGCGTGCATGGCTGGCGCGGGGGAGCGCCCGCAAGGCCACTTCCCGCGCGCTCACCACCACGACCAACCACAGCAGTAGGACCGCGATGGGCACCGGCCCGATTTTGATCCCGAAATGCTCCGAATACAGGACCGGCCCCTGCGGCCAGCGCGTGTAGGCGCTCGCCGCCGCGACGACCAGCGCCACCCCTAGCGTAAGCCCTGCCCAGCGCCGCGCGACGCCGAGCCCTTCCGCGTGCGCGAGGGCGAGGTAAACATTCGCCGCCGCGAGGACGATCCATGCCGGGTCGAGGATATGCAGCAGCCCGGACAGGGCCCCGCGGAGGTCAGGATTCCGCACCGCTTCCGTGAGTTGCACCTCGCCGAATCCCGTCGCCCATACCACCGCCACCATTGTGGTCCAGAGCATGAACAACGTCCCAAGGCAGCCGACGAGCGGCGCGAGGGCGCGGGCGAGAGCGGATTCGGAGCGGGGCATTGCGGCGCAGCTTAGAAGATCCGGGCTTCAGAGGAAGCTTCGCGTGCCGCAATCTTTCTCTTCCTCTTCCGCTTAATCTTCCTCCCCCCGGCTGGAATTAAGAGGAAGCGGAAGATTAAGAGGAAGAGCCGCTTCGCGTAAATCCGCTGTTGTGAGCCTCCCGTATTCCGCTATGGGTGATGGTTCATGTCATTTCAGGAATTTGGTTTAATCGACGAGGTGGTCCATGGCGTGCAGTCCATGGGCTACGTCGATCCCACACCCATCCAGCTTCGCGCCATCCCCGTCGTTCTTTCGGGCAAGGACCTCATGGGCAGTGCCCAGACCGGCACCGGCAAGACCGCCGCCTTCGCCCTCCCACTGCTCTCGAAGATCGCCAAACACGGCCCGCTCCGGCTCCTCGTCCTCGAACCCACCCGCGAACTCGCGGCCCAGGTCGAGACGGCCTTCCGCGACTACGCCCGCTTCATGGACGTAAAGATCGGCCTCGTCCACGGCGGCGTCGGTTTTGGCGAACAGCGCAACGCCTTGAAGAGCGGTCTCGACGTCCTCGTCGCCACGCCCGGGCGATTGCTCGATTTCATGGAAGGCGGCGAGGTTCCGCTCAATACGGTGCAGTATCTCGTGCTCGACGAGGTTGATCGCATGCTCGACATGGGCTTCCTCCCGCAGGTCCGCAAAATCGTCGAAAAGTGCCCGAAGAAACGCCAGACGCTCTTCTTCTCCGCCACGCTTCCGCCCGAGATCCAGACGATGACCTCCTGGGTGCTCACCGACCCCGAGATCATCGAGATCGGCGCCCGCTTCAGCCCCGCTGAGACCGTCACGCACGCGCTCTATCCCGTCGCCAAGGACCAGAAATTCGACCTCCTCCTCGCCCTCCTCGACCGCACCCACTACGAGAGCGTCATCATTTTCTGCTCCACGAAAATGGCCGCCGACAAGGTCACGCACCAGCTCAAGGCCAAGCAGCACGCCGTCGTCGCCATGCATAGCGACCGCACCCAGCGCGACCGTGAGGAAGCGCTCGCCGGCTTCAAGGCCGGCAAATACGAAGTGCTCGTCGCTACCGATCTCGCCGCCCGCGGCCTCGACATCGCCGGCGTCTCGCACGTCATCAACTTCGACGTCCCCGGCCATCCCGAGGACTACGTCCACCGCATCGGCCGTACCGGCCGCGCGCAATTGCTCGGCGATGCCTTCACCATCTTCTGCGCCGAGGACCTCGACCACGTCCGCAAGATCGAGCGCTTCATCGGCCGCAAAGTCCCGCGCTTGAAACTCGAAGGCTTCAACTACCTCTACACCGCCCTCTTCAACGAAGACCAGATCCCCGCCGGCGGCCTCGGCAAAGGCGTCCGCACCCTCTCGGGCTATTCCTTCGGCGGCCGGCGGAAGAAGTAGCCGCGCGTCGGCCGGCCCCCCCTCACCAAAATCGGCAAAAGCGCCGAATGTCCCACGGTGGTGGATGGCGCGCTCCGTCGCGCCATGGTCACAAACCCCGCCGCAGGCGGCACTCTCGAGCATGAAAAATCGCTCTCATCTCAAGGCATAGGTCCCATTCGTCCCATTGGTCCTATAAGTCCCATCTCGCTGCCTTGTGTGGCAGCTCCCACCAACCGACCGTAAAATATGGCGCCCCCTAAACGGCGTCATCCCCCGTCGCCTTCGGAGCCTCGCCCTCTACCGCCGCAGGATTGTCGCTCACTGCTTCCGCAGGCAGCCGTGCCAGCACCTGCTCCTTGATGCGATCGCACATTTCCCGCGTCGGCTTCGTGTCGAACTTATAGTCGTCGATCACATACGAACCGGCCTGCCCGTCGATCTCATAAAGCACCGTCGCATACCCCTTCGAATCCCATTTCTTCAGCCCCAGCCCCGTGATCGCCCCGAACGGCACACGAACCCCCTTCGAGGTCGTGAACGCCTCTTCGTCGAGCCGCAAAACCCCGTTCATTTGCGTAAGGTAATAGACCAGCACGGCCACCCCCACGATGGCGCAAAGCGCCCCACAGAGGAACTGCCCGCGAATTTGCTCCGGCGTAAATGCGTAAGGCGGATACGGCTCCTTCAGCTCGTGTTTTTCCAAGTATTTCGTCCATTCGTCCTGCACCCACCCCTTCTCTTTCGCGAAGGCCGTCCACTCGGACTCCTTGTCCGCATCGTGAAACCGCTTCCATTCCGCGTAGCGCGCATTGCTGCCCGGATAGCCCACGATCCCATCGAAAAAGAAAAAACCCGCGCAACCGAGAAACATCAAGATGATCAGCAGCTTTTGCTTCTTCCAAATGGAGGTGACGCGGGCTTCGAGGGGCATTGGGTGCTTTTGTAGTAGCGGGACCGAGAGACGGCAATTGGAATGAGTAATGGGGCAATGGGGAAATGAGTAATGAGGTAATGAGTGAATGAGTAAGGAATGTCCCAATGTCCAATGCCGAATGTCGAATGCAGCGCCGCTGCGGGAGAATTAGTCATTCCGGCCTTCGTCATTATTTACTCATTCACTCATTACCTCATTACTCATTTCATTTCCCCCCATTGCCTCATTACTCATCCTCCCCCTGATCCGCTCTCCCGCCCACCTCGCATGCTCCGCAATCAACGGTTCCGCATCCTGCGCCGCCCGTTCCAGCGCCGGCAGATCCTCCGCCGTGCCGACATTCCCCAGCGCCACGCACACATTCCGGAGAAAGCCCCGGCGCTTGATCCGCTTGATCGGCGACTTGCGAAAGAGCGTGCGGAATCCTTCGTCATCGAGCGCGAGGAAATCGCGCAGCGCCCACTCCTCGACAAACTCGCGCGCCCCAAACGCCGACTCCCGCGAGGCCCGCGCGAAGCGGTTCCACGGGCACGCCTCGAGGCAATCGTCGCACCCGTAAATGCGGTCACCGAGCAGCGGACGCAGCGCCTCCGGGATCGCGCCCTTGTTTTCAATCGTCAGATACGAAATGCACAACCGCGCATCCAGCTCATGCGGCGCGGTGATCGCCCCCGTCGGGCAGGCTGCGATGCACCGCGTGCATTTCCCGCAATGATCCGGCATCGGCGCATCCGCCTCGATTTCCAGCGTCGTTAAAATCTCCGCGAGAAAGAACCAGGTTCCCAGCTTCGGATGCACCAGCATCGTCGATTTCCCATGCCACCCCGCCCCCGCGAGCGCCGCAAAATCCCGCTCCAGCACCGGCCCCGTATCCACATAGCACCGTTGCGTCCCCCCTCGCGCCCGCAGCCACTCATCGAGCCCCGCCAGCTTCTTCTCGATCACTTCATGATAATCATCCCCCCAGGCATATCGCGCAATGCGCCCCCCGGCTTTGGACCTTGGACCTTGGACCTTGGACCTTGGACTTTGGACCCAATAGTTCATCGCCAGCACAATCACACTCCGCACTCCCGGCAACACCTGCTCCGGTGACGTGCGCCGATCCGCATTCCGCGCCAGCCACGCCATCTCGCCCGCGCGTCCGTCCGCGAGCCACGCGCGGAATTCCTCCGCGTGCGGAGGCACCGTGGCCGGTGCGACGCGGCAGAGATCGAACCCGAGCGACCCGGCGAACGCGATCAGTTCAGCTTTCACGGCGTCACCCTACCACCCGAATTCCTTCCGTGCCTCTGCGATGATGACCTCGGCCGCCCCGCGATGATCGAGCCGCGTCGTATCCACCGTGAACTGCGCCGCGGCATCGTAGAGCGCCTGTCGCGCCGCCAGCATCTCGCGCACCGTCGCACGCGGATCGGCCGTGTGCAGCAGCGGCCGTTTCTGGTTCCGCGAGACCCGCTCGTAGATCGTCTCCTCGCTCGCCGTGAGCTGCACCACAAACCCCAGCTCCCGCAGCAGCGTACGATTACTCTCCCGCAGCACCACTCCGCCGCCCGTTGCGAGCACGCTGCGCGAGAACATCCCGCACGACTCCAGAACATTCGTCTCGAGGTCGCGAAAATGCGCCTCCCCGTGCAGCGCAAAGATCTGCGCGATCGGCAGCCCGCTCCGCTCGACGATCAGCGCGTCCGTATCCACGAATTGAAACCGTAGCATCCGCGCCACATGCTTCCCGATGGACGACTTCCCGCTTCCCATAAATCCGACGAGGACGATGTTAGTGCGTGGTGCGGTCATGTGGCAGTTGGTCCCCAGTGACTAATCAGTTCCCGCCTCACTGCGCACGCCGAGACTGCGCCGAGTTTCGCGAATCGTCAGGACAATATTGTGATCGCAATGAAGGGGGCAGGTAGGGACGCACCTCCGGGGCGTCCAACTCCGCCTTCTGTGTTCTCCGCGCTTGCTGTAATATATCCCCAAGACCATTTCTCCTTGCAAAAAATCGCGAATATGCTACCCTAGATTCTCATGGAGAGAAGGTTGCGAATGCTGATGAGCAGGGGCCGAAAATGCGGAATACACCGGCCAAATGCCATTTCCCTCACACTGGAAATCAAGCCTGTTCAACCCCAATCAAGGCAACAAATTCAAAATCCGATAAACACCTTCACCACCGCCAATTTTCCCGAAAACCGCGGGATCGCCCCGGTGCTCTATTTCTTGCTTTTCCGAAGCTCGATTTCGATGAATCGCAGCATCTCCTCGAACTCCGCCGGTCGATACCCGGACGAGGCAAAGACGATCGTGCCATCGGCGCCGATCAGGAAATTCCGTGGGATATCCTGCTGGGCATACTTGCCAAACACCTCGCGCTTCGGATCGGCCGCGATGGGCAGCGTGAGCTTCTTCTCCGTCTTGAACTTCGCCAATTCCTCGCTGCCGTGTTCACGGCCAATCGCGACGACATTGAGCCCCCGATCCTTGAATGCCTGCCATACATCTTTCTCCAGTCGCGGCATCTCCGCCATGCACGGGCCACACCACGTCGCGAAAAAATTCACAAGGACCACTTTGCCACTCAGCTTCTCTGTGGAAACCTCCGCCCCGTCCGTCGTGGTGACCGTGAACGTCGGCGCTTTTTCACCCACTTTAACGAGGGTATTGGGCGGCTCCTGGGCTTTGCCGCCGGGCAGGAGCCCGAGCGCGAAGACGATTCCGCAACGGATGGTGATGGAGTTCATGAAATCGGGACCTTGCGAATTCATATTCTTCAACCCCGCCTCCCGCCGTGCAAGCATTCCCGCTTCACGCCACGTTCGGCGTTGCAATTCCGGTCTCCGGCAGCTTCATATACCAGCCTTGAAGAAACAATCATCGCTCGTCGCCGTCGTCATGGGCAGCCGCTCCGATTGGGAGACGATGAAGCATGCCGTCGACATCCTCGGAGACTTCAAAGTGCCTCACGAAAAGCGTGTCGTGTCCGCGCATCGCACGCCCGATCTCATGGCGCAATTCGCGAAGGAAGCCGCGGGGCGGGGGATCCAGGTCATCATCGCCGGGGCCGGTGGCTCTGCCCATCTGCCCGGCATGATCGCCGCCCACACTCCGCTGCCCGTGCTCGGCGTCCCGGTCGAGAGCAAGATGCTGCGCGGGGTGGACTCCCTCCTTTCCATCGTGCAGATGCCCGCCGGCATCCCCGTCGGCACCCTTGCCATCGGCGCCGCTGGCGCGAAGAACGCCGCGCTCCTTGCCGTCGCCATTCTCGCCCTGCGCGACCAGGCGCTGCATGCCGCGCTGGAGAAATTCCGCGCCACACAAACCGGGGAGGTCCTCGCCGCCGAGCTCGAGTGAAAAACGAGGGCGTCTTTCTTCCCGGCAGCATCGTGGGCGTCATGGGTGGCGGCCAGCTCGGGCGCATGTTTGCCATTGCCGCCCGCCGCATGGGCTATCGCGTGCATACCTTTTCCCCCGATGAAGACACCCCCGCCGGCCAGATCGCAGACGTGGAAATCGCCGCGCGATACGAGGACGAAAACGCGGTGCGCAAATTCGCGCGCGGTGTCGATGTGGTCACTTTCGAGTTCGAAAACATCCCCAGCCAGACGCTGGCCTGGTGCGCTGAGGAAACGGTGGTGCGGCCCGGCGGGCGCGTGCTGGACATCTGCCAGCATCGCCTGCGCGAGAAAAATTTCCTGCGCGCCGCGGGGTTGCCGCTCCCGCGTTTCATGCAGGTCGAAAGTGCCGATAAATTGCGCGACGCCGTGGCCCAGCTCGGCACGCCGTGCGTCCTCAAGACGGCCTCCTTCGGCTACGACGGCAAGGGCCAGGCGAAGATCGAAGCGGGCGCGGACCTCGATGCGGTGTGGGCTCCCATGGCGGGACAGACCGCCGTGGTCGAGGCGTGGGCCTCCTTTGAAAAAGAGATCAGCGTCCTCATCGCGCGCGGTGTGGATGGCACGACGGCCACTTATCCCGTCTGCGAAAACCGCCACGCGCACCACATCCTGGATGTCACCATCGTTCCCGCAAATATCGATCCCGCAGTCGCCGCGCACGCGTGCGAACTGGCTGCGCGCATCGCCACGGAACTCGAACTCGTCGGCCTCCTCGCCGTCGAAATGTTCCTGCTCCCTGATGGCCAGCTCCTCGTCAATGAACTCGCGCCCCGCCCGCACAACAGCGGCCACTTTTCCTTCGATGCCTGCGTCACGAGCCAGTTCGAGCAGCAACTCCGCGCCGTCTGCGGGCTGCCGCTCGGCGATACGCAATTGCTCCGCCCGTGCGCCATGGTCAACCTGCTCGGTGACGTGTGGCGCGACGGCGAACCGAACTGGGCTGCCGCGCTCGCGCTGGGCGATGTGAAGCTGCATCTCTACGGCAAACTGGGCCCGCGTCCCGGGCGCAAGATGGGCCATCTCGTGGCCTTCGGGGAAACTCCCGCCGCCGCCGCCGGGCGCGCCCTCGCCGCCCGCGCCGCGCTCACGGCGCGATGAAGACCCGTCTTCTCCCGGCGGCCACCCCCGCCGAACGCACCGCGGCCATCGATGCCGCCGTCCGCCTGCTCCACGCCGGCGAAGTCGTCGCGCTCCCCACCGAGACCGTCTATGGCCTCGCTGCCGATGCCACGCGCGCCGATGCCGTGGTGAAGATCTTCGAGGCCAAGGAACGCCCGTTCTTCGATCCGCTCATCGTCCACCTCCCCGCACGCGAGTGGCTCTACCGCGTCGCTGCGTGCGACGACATCATGATCCTCGTCGAGGAACTCGCCGCCGCATTCTGGCCCGGTCCGCTCACCCTCGTCCTCCCGCGCTGGCAACTCGTCCCCGACATCGTCACCGCCGGCCTGGACACCGTCGCCGTCCGTATGAGCGCGCATCCCGTCTTCCACGAAATCGTTCGTAGTTTCGGCAAACCGCTCGCCGCCCCCAGCGCCAACCGCTTCGGTCGCATCAGCCCCACCACCGGCGCCCACGTCGTCAGCGAACTCGACGCTCGCATCCCCCTCGTCGTCGATGCCGGCCCCACCGAGCACGGCCTCGAGTCCACCATCGTCGCCGTCGAACCGGGCCGCCTCCGCTTCCTCCGCGCCGGCCCCATCACCATCGAGGAACTCGAAACCTTCGCTCCCATCGAAATCGCCTCCATGGGAGGAGAACCCCCGGACTTGGGTAAACCCGGGGAGCGCAAGGTGCATACCTCGCCGTTTCCTGGCGATACTCCGGCGGTTTTTGCAAAGCCCGAGGCACCTGGCCAGCTCGCCAGCCACTACGCGCCGCGCACGCGCTTGTTTGTGCATGAAAAATTAAGCGACGGATGGGAGAGGGCGTTACCTTTTTGGGCTATGCTAACTGGATATCGGCGAGGGCTGCTGGCGTGGCAAAGCGGAACGCCCGACCGCGTTTACGAGCATGTGGAAATTCTTAGTCCCGCTGGAGATCTACGCGAAGCCGCGGCCACCTTGTTCGCCAAATTACGCCGTCTCGACGAACTCGGTTTGGATGGGATTGTCGCGGAGGAAGTGCCAAAGACCGGCCTCGGCGTCGCCATCATGGACCGCCTCCGCAAAGCCGCCCATGAATGAAGTTTCCGTCTCGATCACCCGACCTTCTTCCTTCCCCACTCTGAGAATCTGTTGCGGCCGACCTATCCCCTTGCAAATTCTTCAATCTGTGCTCTATTTCTCGACTCAAGCCCGCTCCGGAAGCCGGTTCCCAAGGTGGTCAGCGGCACAGAGGCAAATGGAGGCAATCAAAGTAAATCAAACCAAATCAAAGCGCGTCGCCGAAACACGACTTCTGTTGAATTATGCGCCATTGCGCCGCGCATTATTGCGCTCATCGAATCCCTATATCGCCACTGCGCTACAGAGGCCGTTAAGCCAATTTAAGCCAAATTGCGCTGAATTGCGGGCTTCCCATTTCGTCGCCGCATCCAGCCTCACCTGGCCCCTCGTGCCCAAACTCCGATTTGGGCACGCCCTTGCGGGCGAAACTCCGTTTTGCGCGGAGGAAGTGTTCTGCAGCCGGCCTGCACGTGACCTGATCCATGCCTGACGACGCCAAAAAACAAACCGGCAAAGCCGCCGCCGTCGTCGGTGCCGCCGTGATGTGCTCCCGCATCCTCGGCCTCGCCCGCGAGATGATCTTCAACGGACTCTTCGGTGCCGGCCGCACCCTCGACATCTTCATCACCGCCTTCCGTGTCCCGAACCTCCTCCGCGACCTCTTCGCCGAGGGCGCTCTTTCCACCGCCTTCGTCACCACCTTCTCCAAGAAAATCGCCGCCGAGGGCGACGCCTCCGCGTGGAAGCTCGCCTGCAAGATCGGCACACTGACCCTCGTGGTCATGAGCGCCATTACCCTCGCTGGCGTCGTCTTCTCGCCGCAACTCATCGGCCTCCTCGCCGGCGGCTTCGAGGGCGACGACGCCACCCGCACCGCGCAACTCACCGCCCTCATGTTCCCCTTCATCCTCATGGTCTCGCTCGCCGCGCTGGTCATGGGTATGCTTAATGCGAAGCACGTCTTCGGCTGGCCCGCGATGGCCTCCTCGTTTTTCAACATTGGTTCCATCCTAGGCGGCGTTGCGCTCGGTTGGTGGTTCGATCCCAAATTCGGTCCTCGCGCCTTGTATGGCCTCGGCATTGGCACCCTCATCGGCGGCACCCTGCAACTCGTCGTCCAGCTTCCCGCCCTGTGGAAAATCGGCTTCCGCCCGCGCCTCGACTTTGCCTGGCGCGACGAAGGCGTCCGCGCCGTCCTGCGCCTCATGGCTCCCGCGATCATCGCCGCCAGCGCCGTGCAGGTGAACGTGATGGTCAACACCTCCTTCGCTTCGCACTGCGAAAAAGGCTCCGTCGCCTGGCTCAACAACGCCTTCCGCCTCATGCAACTCCCCCTCGGCATCTTCGGCGTCGCCATCGGTACCGTCACATTGCCACTCCTCTCGAAGAGCATCGCCCTCGGCAACCGCGACGAATTCCGCTCCGTCCTCGCCCGCGGCATGCGCCTCGCCCTCGCCCTCACCATCCCCTCGAGCGTCGGCCTCATCGTCCTCGCACGCCCCATCATCAGCCTCATCTACGAGCACGGCAAAGTCACCGCGTACCAGACCGACCAAAGCGCCGCCGCCCTCCAGCTCTACGCCCTCGGCCTCGTCGCCTATTCCGCGATGAAAGTCCTCGCCCCCGCCTTTTACGCCATCGACAAGCGCAACACCCCCATGGTCGTCAGCTTCATCGCCATTGGCGTGAACCTCCTCCTCAACTGGATCTTCACCTTTCGCATGAACCTCGGCCACCGCGGCCTCGCCCTCAGCACCGGTTGCGTCGCCACCATCAACTTCCTCGCCCTCTACGCCCTCATGCGCCGCGAAACCGGCGCCCTCGAAACCCGGCAAATGTGCAGCGTCCTCCTCAAGCTCGTCGTCGCCAGCGCCGCCCTCGGCGCCGTCTGCCTCGCCGCGCAAAAATGGCTCCTCGCCACCTGGTCCCAACGCCCCTTCGTCTGGCAGGCCGCCATGCTCTTCGCCACCATCGGCGTCGCCGGCGCCACCTTCTTCATCGTCGCGCGTCTCTTGCGCATCGAGGAACTCGACGACGCTACCGACGTCCTCCGCCGCAAGCTCGGACGCCGTTTTTCCCGCGCGTGAAACCCGCGTGAAAAAACCTGCCCTTCCCACTTGCGCCCCGTGCCGCACTGCATACCCTACCGCCCCCGAAACGGCACCGGGTCGGTAGCTCAATGGTAGAGCAGCGCCCTTTTAAGGCGTTGGTTGAGAGTTCGAGTCTCTCCCGACCCACTGCCCGCAAGTGCTCTTGAAATGTTGTTGTTGCAGGGTGCTCTCTGTTTGAGAAGCCTACTGGGCGCCGGTCAGGCGTTCGAGAGCCTGGACGATGGCGGCGGCGCGGGTTTCGCAGCCGAGTTTCTCGAAGATATTGGCCGCGTGCTTTTTTGCCGTGGGAGCGGACATGCCGAGGATGACGGCAATCTCGGGATTGCTTTTCCCTTGGGCGATCCAAAGCAGCACTTCCGCTTCGCGCGGTGTGAGCCCGAGCGCGAGTAGCGGTTCGGCGGAGGAGAAATCGGGACCCCGCGCCGCCTGGGTGCGGGCACGGCTCTCGATCTTTTCGAACCGGACGAGCCGGGTGCGGACGGTCTCCAGCAGATCGGCATTCGGGACGGGTTTGGTGAGATAGTCGTCGGCGCCGGAATTCATGCCGGCGCGCTGTTCGCGCTTATCGCCCCTAGCGGTGAGGAAGATGAATGGGACGCTTTCGGTGGCGGGGATCGCGCGGAGTTCCGCGAGCACGCCATAGCCATCGAGTTCCGGCATCATGACATCGCACAGGATGAGATCGGGAGGCTGCGCGGTCGCGAGTTCCACGCCCTGGCGTCCATTTTCGGCGCCGACGGCGTCGTAGCCGTTCAACTCGAGCAGGCGCACAAGGTTTTTGCGCATCTGCGGCTGATCTTCGATGACGAGGATCCGTTTCATTTGGAGGATTTTTTTCGGGCGACGGCCGGGAAGAGGGGAAGGCGTACGGTCACGGTGGTACCGCGACCGAGCTCGCTTTTCAGCCCCACCTTGCCGCGATGGAGGTGGACGCACCGCTGCACGATGAGCAGGCCGAGGCCGCTGCCGGGAATATCGCTTACATTTCGCGCGCGATAAAACGCTTGGAAAATCCGGGTGCAGTCGTCTGGCGGAATGCCGATGCCCCGGTCGGTCACCGTGAAAATGGCCTCGCGCCCCTGACGGGTGCAGGCGAACTCGACGGTCGAGCCCGCGGGCGAATACTTCACGGCATTGGTGATGAGATTGGTGAAGATGTGGCGCAGCAGAGCTTCATCGCCGCGGGCTGCGACGGAAATCCCGCGGCCCGCCACAAAGGTAATGCCGGACCGGCGCTGCGTAGCGGAGAGCATTTCATCCACGAGTTGCGCGCAGAAAGAGCCCACCTCCAACGGAGCGGGCGCGAAGCGCATTTGCCCGGCATCCACCTTGCCGAGGAGCAATACTTCGTCGATGAGCTGCGACATGTGCGCGGTCGAATCGCAGATGGTCTGCAACTGCTGGTCCAGCTCCGCGGGCGCGAGCTGCGTGCGGTAATCGCGCACCATCTCCGCGCAGGACTGGATCACGGCCAGGGGCGTGCGGAATTCGTGCGAGACCATGGAGACGAACGAACTCTTCAGCTCGCTCAGTTCTTTTTCGCGGGCCAGGGAGCGCAGCAGTTCCTGCTCGGCGCGTTTGCGTTCCTCGATATCTCGCCAGACCACCAGCATGACCGGGGCTTCGGCGATATCGTGCACCAGGGTGAGCATCACCTCCACATGCAGCGGCGAGCCATCCCCGCGAAGATGCACCCACTCGAAACGCGCGATGCCGTCCGCGGTGAGCTCGCTCAAGAGACTGGCGGCGCGCTCCTCGGAGGTACGTCCATCCGGCTGCCGTGGAGGCGAAATATCCGCCGGACTGCGGCCGATGATGGCGCGTGGATCGTCGAGGCCGAGCAACTGCAGCGCGGCGCGATTGCACTCCGTGAAACGGAAGGTCTGGGTATCGACGAGGAGGATGGGATCGTTCGACCGTTCGAAAAGCAGGCGAAAGATGCCTTCCGTCGTACCGCGCGCTTTCTCAGCCTGATGACGCTCAGCCAGGTCACGCCAGACGGTATAGATGAAGGGCCGATCCCCAAGCTGAATGGAAGTGAGCATGACCTCCACGGCGAAGGGGGTGCCGTCCATGCGCCGGTGCATCCATTCGAATCGGTGCGTCCCTTTCACGACGGCCATGGCGATCATCTGGGCGGCCTTCTCGATGGAGAGCCGATCATCCGGTTGCCGCTCCGGTGAAAGGCTCCATGGATGCTGCTGCAGCACCTCATCTCGTGTGGCGGCGCCGAGCATCCGCAGCGCGGCGGCATTGCAATCGACGAACCGATTGCTCCGCCGATCGAAAAGAAGAATGGCCTCTGCCGTGCGCTCGAAAAGGTGGCGAAAGGGATCGTCGCTGCCGCCCGGCGTCTGCAGCGGAGAAAGCAGGGTGCTCGCAGAGCGGCGAGAGCGTGCGGAGCGGGGCATCGCTGGGTATTGAGCGTTCACTCTGCCACGAAAGCAAGCGCCTACGCCCATCGGCGTATGCCATTCGCCTCGAGAAGCGGCCCCATACGCCAGGCGGCCAATTTTCGGAAACGGGAAACGACGGCACGCTCAGCCCATATGAAAAACCAATCCTTCTCCGCCGTCGAACTCCTCGAGTCCCGCATCGCCCCCGCCGCCGTCCTCACCTTCACCGACGTGGATGGCGACATCGTGAAGATCATCTCCAGCCAAAGGCAGCAAGGCTGCCCTGGAGGCTGTGGTAACGACCGCGCCGGAGGGGGTGGGCTCCAAGATCCTCCTCATCGATCTTTCCGAAAACCCCGTCTTCAACAATACGAGCTTGAAGGTGTTGGCCACGAAGCCGGCGGGCGGTGCGGGCGACGGACTGGTGAATGTGGACCGCATCGATGCCGGCGACGACGGCCAGGATGCCACGGACTTCGGACTGAATCTCGGCACCGTCGTGGTGGATGGGGAACTGCGCGATTTCGACGCGGGCAAGAACACGCCGGCTTCCAAGGTGGGTGCGATCAAGGTGCAAAGCACGGCGGGCGCGCGGGTCTGGTTGCTCAACGCGAGCGTCGGCAGCGTCATCGTCAAGGACGACCTGCGCGGGGCGGAATTGAATATCGCCGGCTCGCTCGGCTCGCTCAAGATCGGTGGTTCGCTGATCGGCGAGGGATCCTTCGAAACCGGCTATATTTCCGTGGTGGGCAAGATCGGCAGCATCAAGATCGGCGAAGATTGGCTGGGTGGCGCCGGTGACCGTTCCGGGGCGATCTTCGCGGATCGCGTGGGTTCGCTCACGGTGGGTGGAGATATCCTGGGCGCCGGGGGAAAATTCAGCGGGCGATTGGATGCGCAGACGATGGGCGCCGCGAAGGTGATGGGCGACGTGATTGGAGGGATGGGCGAATACTCCGGCGTGGTCCATACGAGTGCGGCAATGAAGAGTATCTTCATCGGCGGCGATCTCGTGGGGGTCGCTCCGAACAGCGGGATGGTGAGCGCGCTGGGAAGCTTCAAGAAAAGCACGATCGGCTCCGCACGTGTCCTGGGCTCGATCATCGGAGGAGACAATTTCTCCGGGAGCCTGGAAGGTGAGGGCGGAATCGCGAAGCTGCGTGTGGGTGGCGATGTGAAAGGAAGTAACGGAGCGTTCGCGGGAACGGTCCGGATGGGCGATGCCGGGACCGTCGTCATCGGCGGCTCGATCATTGGCGGAACGGCGAACTCATCCGGCTCGCTGAGCGGAGGCATACTCGCCAGTGTGACTATTGGGAAGGATGTGCTGGGCGGATCGGCGAGCGGAGCCGCTTCCGTGATGTTTGCGGGATCGATTGCGGCCGCGAAGATCGGGGCCTTGGAGATCGGCGGCAGCCTCGTGGGCGGCACGGACAACAGCACCGGCACGCTGGTCAAAAGCGGCGTGGTCTACGCGACGAAGGGGATCGGCACAGCGCATATCGGCGGTGATCTCACCGGCAAGACCGGCAGTGGAGGCGTCAATCCAGCCGAGATCCGCGTCGACGCCCTGGCGAACAAAGGCGCGGGGATCGCGAAGGTGCAAGTGGACGGGAATGTCTCGCTGGCGATGATTTCCGTGGACGGCGCCGATGGCAGCATTGGCGCGGTGCAAGTGGGAGGGAACTGGACCGGCTCGTCGATCACCGCCGGAGCCCTGCTGGGCGTCGACGGGAAAGTGGGCACATCGGACGATACGGCTAACACGACAGGCGACGATCCGGCCTTGGTTTCGCGGATCGCCTCGATCCAGATCAAGGGAAGCGTCACCGGGACGGCGGCGGCTGGAGACAGTTATGGCTTCGTCGCGCAAAAGATCGGCGCCTTCAAAATGGGCGCGAGCAAATTAACGCTCACGACCGGAGCCGGGAACGACAACGTGGGGACCAACCAGGCAGAGTTCGTGTTTGGCGATGCGCAGGTGCGGGAGTTAGCGGTGTGACTCGCTTGAAGCGCGCGGACGTCGCCGGGTTGTTAGTGAACGCCAGCGCGCCGACATCGCGCCCACATGGTATTTTTTGAGCATGCGGAATCTCAGTCCACATAGACGAATTCGTCGGCGTTCATGAGCATGCGGCAGAGTTGCGGGAGGCCGTATTGCTTGACGAGGGTGGTGGCGGCGGCGAGTTCGTCGGCGGTGGGGGGCCGGCTGAAGGCGAGGGAGAAGGCGCGGGTGACTTGCGCGGAAAGATCGGGGCCGGCTTCGGTTTGTACGCGAGTGGCGAAGTGGGCGGACTGTTTTTGCATGAAGTCGTTGTTGAGGAGGGCGAGCGACTGCAATGCGGTGGTGGTGACGTTGCGGGCGGGGGTGAGGTTGGCGGAGTTGGGGCAGTCGAGGGTGGTCATGAACTGCTGCGGCGTGGTGCGGACAACGAAGCGGTAAATACTGCGCCGCCAAAGCTCGGGTTTGTCGGGAGTGATGTATTTGTAAACGGGGGCGTATTCCTCGGTGTAGTCGAAGTCGCGGTAGCCGGGGCCGAACATTTCCGGGTTCAGTTTGCCGCTGACGGCGAGGACGGTGTCGTGCAGGGACTCGGCATCGAGGCGACGCGGGTTCATGCGCCAGAGGAGGCGGTTGCCGGCATCGAGGTTGCGGGCCTTTTCCGCGCCGGCGGATGTGGAGCGCTGACGGTAGGTGGCACTGGTGCAGATGAGGCGGTGCATGGCTTTCAACGACCAGCCGCGCGCGGCGAATTCGTCGGCGAGCCAGTCGAGGAGTTCGGGATGGCTGGGTTTGCCACCGCCGGTGCCGAAATCGCTCGGGGTATCGACGAGGCCGGTGCCGAAATGGTGATGCCACAGGCGATTGACGATGACGCGGCGGGTGAGCGGATTGGCGGGATCGGTGATCCAATTGGCGAGGGCGACGCGGCGGGCGCCTTCGGGGGTTTGGGCATCGGCGAGCGCGGGCTTGAGTGAAGCGAGGACGGCGAGCGAGCCGGGGGTGACCTCGTCGCCCGGCTGCTCGGGATCGCCGCGGCGCAGGACTTTCACGGGCGCGGGAGATTCGCTCACCACGGCATAGACTTTCGCGGGTGCGGGGAGGGACTTGAGCTTTTGCTCGAGGTCGGCGAGCTGCGCGCGGAGTTTTTCGAGGTTCGCTTTTTCGTCGGCGTTGAGCGCTGGAGGCGCGGCGGCGGCGATGCGCGGGTCGCCGTAAAAAATCTGGTCGAAGCCAATGTTGCCGTCGGCGCCGTCGGTGCTCATGAGGGTGAGGAAGCGGGCGGTTTCGGGGAGGAGGAGATTGACGAAGAGCGGGCCGGTTTTAGGGCCGATGCGTTCGGCGGTGAAGGCAACGTCGCCATCGACAAAGATGCGCACGTCGGCATTGGTGCCGTCGCCGTCGGGACGGCCGCCATAACCGACGCTGGCGCGGAAACGAAGCGTGCCCGTTTTGAGTGCAGCGCGCATGGGGGCGAGGTCGAAGGTGATGGCGGCGCTGGCGTGCAGGCCGAGGAGCGAGTGACCGGGCGTGGCGAAATCGAGGTCGCCGATTTTGGTCGTGCCCTGCGGGTTGATGGGACCGTTGCGGATGGCATCCCACGCTTCGCCGCCGGTCTTCGGAATGCCGCGCACTTTCAAGCCAGTGGTGCTGATCGGGATCTCGGCGTTGCCGTCACCATTGGGAAAGACCACGCCATCCACGAAATCGCCATCGACCGGCACGAAGACATTCGCCTTTGGTCGAAGTCCCGAAAGCGCGCCGTCCTGCGGTTTGCCCGTTTCGACGTTGATGCCCGTGCCCTTTTTGCCGGAGCCGTTGCCGTCGCCACCGCCGACGATATCCGCGAGATCGAGGCCGCGATTTTCGAGGCGTGCGAGCTGCGCTTTCGTCGAGACGATCTCGCGATCGAGGCGCGTCTTTTCCTCCGCGAGGCGGCGCGTCTCACCGGCGTCCACATCGCGCTCGCCGCGCTTCACCCCGGCGAAGACAGCCCAGAGCGAGTAGTATTCGCGCTGCAAAATGGGGTCGAGCTTGTGGTCGTGGCAGCGGGCGCAATTGACGGTCATGGCGCACGAGGCGGTCATGACTTGTGTGACCATGTCGTCGAGGTCGTCGGCGCGGGCGAGGCGCTTGAGGACGGGGCTGGGCGTCTCGGCCTGGCCGACAAAATCCCACGGGCCGGCGGCGAGGAAGCCGGTGGCGGTGACGGCGGCGGGGTCGTCGGGGCGCAGCACGTCGCCGGCGATCTGGTCGCGAAGGAATTGGTCGTAGGGCTGGTCGGCGTTGAGCGCGCGGATGACCCAATCGCGGTAGCGCCAGGCGTTGTCGCGGCGCTGGTCGCGCTCGAAGCCGTGGGTGTCGGCGTAGTGGGCGATGTCGAGCCAGTGGCGGGCCCAGCGTTCGCCGTAGTGAGGGCTGGCGAGAAGCTGATCGACGGTGGCGGCGATGAGTGAATCGTGACTGGCGACTGGTGATTGGTATTCGCGGACGAAGGCGTCGGATTGCTCGGGAGTCGGAGGAAGGCCGAGGAGATCGAAATAGAGGCGGCGGATGAGCGCGCGGGGATCGGCTTCGGGGGACATCGTGAGGCCTTGTTCGGCGAGCCTGGCGGCGATGAAGGCGTCGATGGGATTTCGGATTTCGGATATCGGCTTTCGGATAGGTGCTGCCGGTGAGTTTTCCGCAGTCGAGGCGGCTTCCCTCCTTTCCGGTATCCGGTTTCCGCTTTCCAGTTTCGGCACGGGCGGGCGGACGACGGGCTGGAAGGACCACCAGTCGCGGGGGTCTTTGCGGCCGGCGATGGGGGTATCGGGCCATGGGGCGCCTTGATCGATCCAGGCGCGGAGGAGTGAGATTTGGTCGAAACTGATCGGATCGCCCTTGGGGGGCATCTTCGTGTCGGGGTCGAGGCGGGCGACGAAATGGATGAGGGGGCTCTCGGCGCTTTTGCCGGGGCGGATGTCGGGGGCGTGGTCGTCGCCGCCCTGGAGGGCGCGTTCCTTTAGGTCGAGGCGGAAGCCGCCCTTTTGCTTATCGACGCCGTGGCATTTGAGGCAGTTCTTCTCGAAGATGGGCCAGATGTCCTGCGTGAAATCGACCGGGCGGGCGGCGGGGGGCGGAAGCTTGGTAAGGTCGAGCCCGGCCGCAAGCGAAGTCGCCGCGAAAGCGGAGAAGGCGATGAGGGCGGGGAACGGACGCATGAGGAGTTCAGCAGGAAGACCGGCGCGAGGCGGGGCTTCTTAGCCGGAGTGAGGCGAGGGGGTTAGTGAGGGGTGGGAGATGGTTCTCAACGAGGTTTGATTTAGTCGGATTTAGTTGGCCTGGCGATGATTTTACTCTGGAATCGAGGGGGTGGGGTGAGCGGCCAAGGGTTGTAAGGTGGTCCGCAATGGAATTTGGCGCAATTTACCGCAATTTACCTTAAATGGCTTTGCGACCGGAGCTCGCAAATGATTCGCAGATGGCTCCTGTGCAGTCATTTGTGATTGCATTGGTTGAGGGTAAACGAGGAGGGGTTGATAGGGTGGGTTTGAGGGTTCAGTGACGTGGTTTTTAGTGATCGGTTTGGTGCCGTCCCAGACCTCCTCCTGACCTATTTTCCAAGCGACACGACGCCCGCTTTTCGAGGGTGTTCCCACCTCTGGAGCGAATCCGAGGGAACAATAGCGCACTTTCGGAAAAATGCAAATGCGGCACTTGGCGTGTGCATCCGCAGATGAGTGACAGGGAATTTCATAAAAATAACTATAGACATTCAATGTAAATACATTAAATACACTCTAAATCCATAGAGTCGGTCAGCCGAAAGACTCCAAAACTCCCTGTTCCCACCCATGAAAACGAAGCCCTTCCGAACAGTCGCGTCCGTGGCATTTGCGACGGCTTTGCTCGCACTTTTTTTCAGCGCGGCGGTGCCAGTGGTGCCACATGCCGCGCCTGTGGCCGCCGAGCCCGTGGTCACCGGACCCGTGGCCACTGTGTTTGAATACCCGGACGGGCGCCGGCTGCGGATGTTCGTGCAGCGCGACCCGGAGAGCGACGTGCGCCTGGACGTGCAGACGGCGACGGCGCCCGACGGTCCGTGGGCGACGGTCGCCTTCAGCACGCCCGGCAAGCCGTTCGAGGGCCCGGGCTATGTGGGTGGGGATACGATGACGCCCGGAATCAAGACCGTGGAGGTGCGGGATACGGTGAATGCGGAGGAGGGGACGAAGCGGTTCATGCGGGTGCGGGTACGAGGCAAATAGGAGCGATTGCCATGAAAGCGAAACCACTACACTCGCTCATTACCAGTGCGCTTGCAGTTGCGATTTTGATGATGGGACTTTGCGTGACGTTGCCGATGGCGCGTGGCGATGGCGTCGTCCAACAATGGGTGACGCGTTTCAATGGACTGTGGAATGGGAACGATTTTCCCGTGGCGGTCACGGTGGACACCGCGGGCAATGTGATTGTTGCAGGCATTTCCTACAGCGGGAGCAGCAACCCGGATTACTATGTGGCCAAATATGCGGCGGCGGATGGGCAACTCCTGTGGCAGCAATTTTACAATGGCCCGGCGGACCGGGAAGACGAAGCCGCGGCGTTGGTCCTGGACGCCGGCGGGAATGCGATCGTCACCGGGAGTTCCCGCAATCCGAGCGGTTATTTCAATATCTACACCGCGAAGTATGCGGCGGCGAATGGAGCACTGCTGTGGGAAACGCACCGATCTTTTTCCAAAAACGAGACGGCCAATGCGATCGCAGTGGACGCCAGCGGCAATGCGATCGTGGCGGGCTATTCCGGCAGTGATTGCTACACGGTGAAATACGCGGCGGCGAACGGAGCGCAGCTGTGGGAAAAGCGCCACAATGAATCCGGCATTTACTCCGACTCGGCCAAGGCGGTGGTGGTGCAGGGTAATGGGGATGTGATTGTGACGGGCGAATCCTACAATGCGAACAAGAACCCGGACATCTACACCGCCAAATACGCCGGGGGAAATGGGGCGCTGGTCTGGGAGCGGCGTTATGCCGGGCCGAACAATCGCGGGGAGGGCGGGCAGGCGGTGGTCGTGGATGGCAGCGGGAATGTGGCGATCACGGGGTATAGCGCAGGCAGTGGGAGCGACGGCAGCTTTTACACGGCCAAATACGCGGCGGCGAGTGGAGCGATCCTGTGGGAGAGAAGTTACAATACATCGACGAACAACCAATACGACCGCCGGGCCGTGGCGATGGACAGCGCGGGGAATGTGATTGTCGGAGGCAGAACCGGGATCGGGCCGAACCTCTACACGGCGAAATACGCGGCGGCCGACGGGGCGATGCTCTGGGAGCGACGACATGACAGCACGAGCGATTACTCCACCTCGTATTCGCTGGCGGTCGACGCGGGCGGCAATGTGGTCGTCGCCGGCATCACTTACGACTCGCAGACCAAAGCGAATTTTTACACGGCCAAATATACGGCGGCGGAGGGCGCGCTGCTGTGGGAGAAAATCTACGATGGGCCGGACAGGCTCTTCGACTCGGGAACCTATCTGGCGCTCACTCCGGACGGCGGCGTGGCGATCACCGGCTATTCCTACAGCGACCCCGGGCTGACCAGAGACTTCGCCACCGTGAAATACGCGCCGGTGGAGACGACGACGGTCGGGGCGCAGCAGGTCACGCCGACGGTGATGCAATTCCATGGCACGGCCAATCCGGGCGGGATCGTGACGATCGCGTCTTTCGAGTGGGGTACGACACCGGCGCTGGGCCACGTGACGCTGGCGAAGGACCTTGGCTCGGGCGCGAGCTCCGTCGCGGTGACGAACCAGGCGAGCGGGGTGCCGGCCGGGGCGACGATCTATTTCCGCATCCGCAGCGATAGCAACGAGGGGACGAACTACGGAAGGATCCTGAGCACCACCAATTTCATCCCGCTCGCGACTTGGAAGCAACTGCACCTCGGCGACGCGAATGCGCCGGACCTCGGCGATCCCGAGGGCGATGGGCTGGCGACGCTCGCGGAATATGGGCTCGGCTTTCTCCCTGCAACACCGAACACCGCACCCGCGGCCACTCTCTTCGATTACGCGGAGGGGCGGCGGCTGCGGATGTTCGTGCAGCGGGACCCGGCGCACAATGAAGCCATCGTGGAAGTGCAGGCAGCCGGTGCACCCGATGGACCGTGGGCGACGGTCGCGCTGAGCAACCTTGGCAAGCCGTTTGCCGGTCCAGGCTATGTGGGTGGGGACAGCCTGACACCGGGGCTGAAAGCGGTGGAGGTGCGCGATATTGTGAATGTGAGCAGTGCGGGGCAGCGGTTCATGAGGGTGAGGGTGACACGGTGACGGGAGGGACAACGATGAACGTGACAAACTTCCTAGCCATAAGAACAAGACATTCCCTCCGACTTGATTCGGCTGTGAAGATATTGTCGGCGATGCTTGCGGCATCGGTCCTTGTGCGTCTCGTTCCGGTGGCGAATGCGCAGGTGCCGGACACATTGAGATACAATCTCCCCGCTCCGGTTGGGTTCTTGCAGGGTAATGCCCGGCTGGGTGCGAGTGTGGCGATCGACGGGAGCTACGTGGTGGCAGGAGCGGCCGACGATGGGTTCCTGGCGGAATCGGCTGGGGCGGTGAAGATATTCGACACGGCAACCGGGGCTTTGCGATTCACACTCACCGCGCCCTATGCAGCGGATTGGGCAGACTTCGGAAAAGCGGTGGCGATCTCCGGGACACGGGTGGCGGTCGGTGACCCGGTCAAAAGGACAATCTATGTGTATGACCTGGCCCGAACTACGCCCAACACGCCCACCGCCATCCTCTCCAGCCCGGGAGGGGGCAGTGAATTGTTTGGCTTCGGTGTGGCTATGTCGGGAACGCGGTTGGTGGCTTGGTTGGGAGGCGGCGACCACGTCTATGTTTACGACCTGGCCGGCTCAAACCCCACGAAGCCTGCAGTGACACTCAGCAAGCCCTTCCCAGGCGCTACTCGATTTGGTGTGGCTGCTGCGATTTCGGATACGCGTGTCGTTGTGGGGTTTCCCAACGACGGTGCCATGGGAAGAGGTACCGGAAGCGTTTATGTCTATGATGTCGGGAGCACGACTCCCCAAACGCCGGTGGCCATTCTTTATCGACCCAATGCGAGGATCGGCGACGAATTTGGCAACACGGTGGCGATTTCCGGCAGCCGCGTTGTGGTCGGAATGAGATATCACACCAACGCTGGTGCAAATGTCGAGAGCGGGTATGTCTTCGACCTCGCTACGGCGACGCCGCTGGTGCCTGTGGCATCGCTTGCCAAACCAGGTGTGCCTTGGTCGGGATACTTCGACACGCCGGTGGCGATTGCCGGGACCCGCGTGGCGATCGGTGTTCCGAAGGATGGCCTCGCTTATCTGTATGACCTCGCGAGTGGGACCCCAACGACGGCGTTGGCCACGCTCAACGACCCCAGCCCGGGAGGCACAACCGCATTCGGTTCGGCCCTTGCGATCTCCGGCGCGCAGGTCGTGGTGGGCGACCCGGAGGACGACACCGGGCAGGTCAGCGCCGGGAGCGCATTCCTCTTCGATATGAGCAGCTCGTCGCCGGCGACACCGGTGGCCACCTTCAACAGCCCCAGTCCATCGCGGCAGGACTTTTTTGGCGAAGCGCTGGCGGTTTCCGGTACTCGCATGGTCGTCGCGGCGCCCGGTCGCAAGACTGCTTATCTCTACGATCTTTCCAGCGCGCTGCCGATGGTGCCGGTGGGCGCGTTCACCATTCCGAAAACGAGCGCTTATGGCGATTTTCGTTACGCGGTGGCGATCGCGGGGACGAGTGTGGTGATTGGAAACGCCGATGACATCACCGGTGGTGCCCGCTCGGGCCGGGCGTTTGTATATGATCTTGCCGGACCGAATCCGATGCAGCCCGCGTTGACGATCGAAAACCCCGAACCGGTCACGGATGCTGCTTTCGGTATCTCCGTGGCGATCGCGGGCACCCACGTGGTGATTGGGGCTCCCAAGGCAAAAGTCGGAGGGATGCCAACCGGCCGGGCTTATGCATTCGACCTGGCAAGCCCGACACCGGCGGCGCCCATCGCCATCCTCGAAGAGCCCATTCCGGCTGGCTATGCCGAATTCGGCAGGGCGGTGGCTATCGCGGGAACACGCATCGTCGTTGCCGCGCCGAATTCCGGCACAAACTTCCCCGGTAGCGGGAGTGTATATGCCTACGATCTCGCCGGCGCGGCACTGTCTGTGCCCGTCGCCACACTTCGCAAGAGCAACGCGGTAGGCAATGAACACATTGGCGCTTCGGTGGCGATCTCCGGCTCCCGTATCGCGGTCGGTATTCCCTCCGAAGGTAACGCGGGAGCGGTGGCGATTTACGATCTTGCCGGTGCCAATCCAACGTTGCCGGTTGTCACGCTGGCCCCCGCCTACACCAGCCTGGCCCCGGTGTCCGGGTTTGGAAGTGCGGTCGCGATTTCCGGGACGCGCCTCGCGGTTGGAGCGCCGTCGAGCTCGGGTGCCGGAGTCTTCAATGTCGGGGTCGCTTACGTTTACGACCTGAGCAGTCCTACAGCCACGACACCCGTGGCTGTGTTGAAAAATCCCCGTCGAGCATACGGATATTTCGGATACGCAGTGGCCATCGACGAGACCACCGTGGCGATCGGGACGCCCTACGACAGCTTCGCTGCTGCGGCCAAAGGTGTGGCTTACGTATTCGGACCGGGACCGTTCGCGTCGTGGAAGCATGCTGTTCTCGGGAACGACTTTGGAGCGGAGACTGGCGACACGGACCACGATGGGGTGATTCATTTGTTGGAATACACGCTCGGGTTGGATCCCGGCGTGCCGGATCGGGCAGCGTTGCCGCAAGGAACGGCGTTTGATTATGTGGATGGAAGGCGGCTGCGGATGCTGGTGCCACGCGATCCGGCGCACAACGATGTGACGGTGGAGGTGCAGGCGGCGGGGAATTTGACGGGGCCGTGGACGACGGTGGCGGCGAGTGTGCTCGGAGGGCCGTTTGCGGGAGCGGGATATTTCGGAGGGGATGGGGCGGGGCCGGGGGTGAAGACCGTGGAGGTGCGGGATATTGTGAATGTGAGCAGTGCGGGGCAGCGGTTCATGAGGGTGAAGGTGACGCATTGAGGGCGCGGGGAAACGCGTCCTCCGTTCCCGGAACGGGAACGCCCTGCGCGCGATGTGGGGGCACATCGCGCGCGGGGGTGCTGGCGGGGCAGGGGGATCTGGAGCGGGTGCTTCCTTCGATCTTCCTCTTGGTCCTTCGGTTCGGAATTGGAGGAAGATTAAGATTAAGAGGAAGAGGAAGATTACGTCGGCGACGCGCCAATTCATTATGCATAGCGTGTTGGAAGCCCTCCCGGAGGGGCTATGCTTTAGAAGGAAGGCACAGGGGGTGCTTTAGCATTGGTGATCGAAGATTGGCCGCGGCTGGATGGTTTTACCACGCCGGTGCGGCGTTTCCTCGTTGCCCACACTCTCCAACCCATGAAAATCCTGTACCGCGTGGCGGCCCTGGCCGCTTTCGTTTTGTCACTGGCGGCACCCGCGCCGGTGCTGGCTGCGCCGGGGGATCTCGATGCGTTCGATACCCTGATGCAGCACAATGTCGCCACCGGCTCGATGGGGCCGAGTGCCACGGTGATGCAGCCGGATGGGAAGATTCTTGCCGGCGGTTTCTTTTACTTTGATACCATTCCCACCCGCAAATGGCTCGTCCGACTCCAACCAGACGGGTCGCCGGATACGGGATTCAATCATCAGCTGGATCTCACCGCCGAGACGATCGCGGTGCAGCCGGATGGGAAGATCGTCATCACCGGTGGATTCGGCACAATAGGGGGAATCACGCGAAACCACATCGCACGGCTCAATGCGGATGGGACGCTGGATACCGGTTTCGATCCCAATCCCAACAACTACGTCTATGGCGCAGCCGTGCAGCCGGATGGAAAGGTGCTGCTCTGGGGGAAGTTTACCGCGTTGCAACCCAATGGCGCGGCTACGGCGACGTCCCGGTCGTCACTCGCACGTGTGAATGCCGACGGAACGCTGGACCCGGATTTTTCGCCGCTCGTTCCTGTCACTCCCGTTTTTAACCAATACCTCAATACCGTCGCCGTGCAGGCCGATGGGAAGATTTTGGTCGGGGGCGTTTTTGCGGCGGCGCGATCAACCGGCGCGGCGACGCCCATCGCGCGAAGCTGCCTCGTCCGGTTCGATGCCGCCGGCGTGGTGGATGAGAGCTTCGACCCGAATACCGGTGAAGTGACCAACATTCTCGTGCGGGGGGATGGGAAGATTTTGATCGGAGGCTATTTCGATTATCTTCAACCCAATGGGGGCGCGGTCGTCGCGCGCAAGAACATGGCGTTGCTGAATCCCGATGGGACGGTTGACCCCAGCTTCGTGCCGGACCCGAGCGTGCCTTACGCGGGGGCGAGCTTGGGCTTGCAGGCGGATGGCAAGGTGATTGTGGGTGAGATTTACACGCAGGCCCTGGGCTTTCAGGTCGTGCGGCTCAATGCGGACGGCTCGTTGGGAGCGGGTTTCCTACCGAGGCCGCAAGCGGGGCGGTATGTGAACGGGGTGGACTTGCAGGCGGATGGGAAGGTGCTGCTCTCGGGGACCTTCGACACGCTGCAGCCGAATAACGCGCCCGCGCCGATCACGCGGGCGAAGCTGGCGCGGCTGTTGAACGATCCGGCGACGCAGACGCTGACGGTGTCGGACACCGCGCATGTGCAGTGGCAGCGCGGGGGATCGGCGCCGGAGGTGAGCCGGACGACGTTCGAGCTCTCCACGAATGGCGGCACGAGCTGGACGCCGCTGGGCGCGGGTACGTGGGCGACGGCGAATGGCCGCTGGGAGATGAGCGGGCTGGCGCTGCCGCGGAGTGGGATGATCCGCGCGCGTGGCGTGACCAATGGCGGCTTCCATAACAATAGCTACGGGCTCATCGAGCAGGTGCAGGCGTTCGATTTTCCGCCGACGCCGGGGGATGTCGATACGCTCGATGCGCATTTCCAGCACTCGATCAACAACTTCAACGGTGTGAATGCCACCGCCGTGCAACCGGACGGCAAAATCCTGGTCGGTGGCACCTATGTCTCGGGGCTCGGTCCCACGCGCAAATATCTCGTACGGCTCAACGAAGATGGGACACTCGACGAGGCGTTCGATCCACAAGTGACCGGCTACGTCTGGGGCATCGCGGTGCAGGCGGATGGGAAGATTGTCATCGTCGGCGACATCTTTACGATCGCGGGAAGCACGCGCAATTTCGTCGCCCGGCTCAACCCCGATGGGACGCTGGATACGGACTTCGACCCCAACGCCAACTCTCCTGTCATCGGCGTAGCGATTCAGGCCGATGGGAAGGTACTGGTCTGGGGGAATTTTACCGCGCTCAGCCCAAATGGCGTGGCCACAGTATCGACACATCGATCGATCGCGCGCCTGAATCCCAACGGAACTGTGGACGAAGACTTCGACCCTGCGCCCAGCTTTGGAAGCTACGTCTTAACCCTGGAGGAGCAATCGGATGGAAGGCTGTTGGTCGGCGGTAATTTTCTCTCGATCCGGCCACACGGTTCGGCTTCACCGGTTTCACGTCACTATCTCGCGCGGCTCAATGTCGATGGAACGCTGGATATGGATTTCGATCCACAGCCGAGCGGGGTGGTCGAGAACATTGCCGCGCGAGCGGATGGGAAAATAGTGGTTTCTGGCCAGTTTGGTACGTTTCAACCGAATGGCACGCCCACTGCGCCGCGCCCATATGTCGCCCGCCTCAATAGCGACGGGACGGTTGACGCGGGCTTTGCGCTGCCTTGGAGCATCGGACTTTCCATACGCAGCCTCACATTACAGGCTAACGGAAAGGTATTGATCGGTGGAGCTTTCACCGGAGCAAACGGCGGCCCTTCTTTCGTCGTGCGCCTCAATTCCGACGGGACACCGGATGCGGCGTTCGACCCCAAGCCGAGTCACGAGGTCAACAGCGTGGAGATTCAAGGCGATGGGAAGGTGCTGCTGGGTGGGCGCTTCGACACGGTCCAGCCCAACGGTGCACCGGCGCCGATCACGCGCACGATGATCGCCCGGCTGGAAAACGATCCCGCGGTTCAGGTTCTCACTGCTCCGGACGCGACCCAGGCAATCTGGCAGCGCAGCGGTGCGGCGCCGGAGTTGAGCCACGCTTACTTTGAGCTTTCCACCGATGGCGGCGGCAGTTGGGCTCCGCTTGGTCCCGCTGCGCGGGTAATTGGTACATCGAACTGGCAATTGACCGGCCTGGCTCTGCCGTTGAATGGGCGACTCCGCGCCCGCGGCGCCACCGGCGGCGGCTACGGGCACAGCAGCCACGGCCTCATTGAGCAGGCGATAGAGTTTACTTTTGTTGCGCCGAGTCCGCTCGAGCAATGGAAGCTGTCGCATCTTGGGGATGCCAATGCCGCGGACCTCGGCGATCCGGACTACGACGGGCTGGTGACGCTGGCGGAGTATGGGCTCGATCTTTCTCCCGGGATGCCCAGCACGGCGCCCGTTGCGGGGGTGTTTCAATATGTGGATGGACAGCGACTGGGAATCATCCTCCGTCGCAATCCGGCGCATAACGACGTGACGGTGGAAGTGCAGGCGGCGGATTTTCCCGAGGGGCCGTGGACGACGGTGGCGACGAGTGTGAACGGCGCGCCCTTCACCGGGCCGGGGTTCGTGCACGAGGAGGTGGAGAATTCGGGGGTGTTGACTGTGGAAATCAGCGACACGGTGACGGTGAGCGAAGCGCCGCAGCGGTTCCTGCGCGTGGAGGTGACACGGTAAGGGATCGCCGGGATGAATCCGCCAATGCACACCGATCTTCAGCGAGAGGTTAGCGATCAAGACCTGGAGGGCACTGTTAAATATACCATTGCATCGATACGTCTCATCAGAATAGCATCTTCCGCATTCGCGACTACGGGGCAGTGACGGTGAGGTCGCGTTCCATGGCAGCAACGACCCAAACACCCTAATGATTATTCGCCCACCATCACGTGAAAGGCAGCGCCGGATAGCTTCCGGATTTTTTGTGGCCATTGCCAGTCTCGCGGCGGTGGTTTCCAACGCGCATGGCGACGGTGTGGCCCAGCAGTGGACGACGCGCCATACGCGGCCGGTCTATGGGTATAGCGATGGGGCGAGGGCGCTCGTCGTGGATGGCAGTGGGAGCGTGATCGTGACCGGATACAGCACCACCCAAAACGGTTCCGATTACTATACCGCCAAGTATGGGGCGGGGACCGGGACGCTGCTTTGGGAAAAAACTTACAATGGCCCCAGCCAATATAACACGGACGAGGCCAAGGCGGTGGCGGTGGATGGCGACGGCAATGTGATCGTGACCGGACGATCCACCTCCGGAAGTTACGACGATTATTACACGGCCAAGTATGCGGCGGCGGACGGCGCCTTATTGTGGGAGCAGCGCTACGACGGGCCGGCCCACCGGCACGATGTGCCCGCGGCGCTGGCGGTGGACGGCGCCGGAAATGTGGTGGTCACGGGCTATTCCGCTGGGTCCGGCGCGAACACGAGCGATTACTATACAGTCAAGTATGCCGCAGCGGATGGGGCGGTGCTCTGGGAGAAACGCTATGACGGGTCCGGCTTTGGCGATGCCGCCACAGCGGTGGCGCTTGATGGCGTCGGAAATGTCATCGTGACCGGAAATTCCCGGCCAGCCAACAAGCATGATGACTATTACACGGCCAAATACGCGGCGGCCGATGGCGCGCTGCTTTGGGAACGACGATACAATGGGCCGAAGAACGATTACGATTATGCCACCGCGGTGGCTGTCGATGCCGACGGCAATGTCATCGTGACGGGCTCTTCCTACGCCAATAGCGAAACCGACTTTTACACGGCCAAGTATGCCGCGGCGGATGGGGCTCTGCTCTGGGAAAAACGTTACGATGGGCCGGCGGGCCTCGAGGACAAGGCCCATGCGGTGGCGGTGGATGGCAGCGGCAATGTCATTGTCACGGGGGAATCCCGGTCGAACGGCCTCCCCGACTACTACACCGCCAAGTATGCTGCGGCAGATGGAGCCCTGCTTTGGGAAAGACGTTATGACGACGTCTATCATGAAGCCGACGTGGCCTATGCCGTGGTGGTGGACGGCAATGGCGATGTCATCGTCTCCGGCGCGGCCTGGATCAATCACTACGACTATTACACGGTCAAATACGCGAGCGCGGACGGAGCCACCCGGTGGGAGAAGCATTACAACAAAAGCCAAATTGACTACGTGGTGGACAAGAGCCTGGCGCTCACACCCGACGGCGGCGTCGCGGTGACCGGCACGTCGTATGATCGAAACGACGACTTCCTGACGATCAAATACATGCCCGTGGAAACGACGACGCTGGCCGCGAGCGCCGTGGGTGTGACGAGCGCGACCTTCAACGGATCGGTCAGCCCCGGCGGGGTCTTCACCAGCGTGCGCTACGAATGGGGAACGACGCCGGCGCTGGGCAACGTCACCAACGAAGTGTGGATCGGCGACGGTACGGTCTCCGTGCCCGTGCCCCTGGCGACGGCCGGGCTGCCCGCGGATGCGACCATTTATTTCCGCATCCGGTCGGACAGCAGCGAAGGCACGAACTACGGGGCGGTGCTGAGTTTCACGCTCTCGCAGTTCAAGGGTTGGAAGCTCACGTACCTCGGGGACGAGAACGCGCCGGACGACGGCGATCCGGATGGCGATGGGCTGGAGACGCTGGCGGAGTATGGGCTGGCACTGTTTCCCATGATCCCGGAGACCGCACCGGAGGTGACGGCTTTCGATTACGCGGATGGCCGGCGGCTGCGAATGGTGGTGCAGCGCGATCCGTCGCACTACGATGTGACCGTGGAGGTGCAGGCGGCGGATTTTCCCGAGGGGCCGTGGACGACGGTGGCGACGAGTGCGAATGGCGCGCCCTTCACCGGGCCGGGCTATGTGAGCGGGGAGGACGGGGCGCCGGGGTTGAAGACGGTGGAAGTGCGCGATGTCGTGAGGGTGGGGGAGGCGGGGCAGCGGTTCATGCGGGCGCGGGTGACACATTGAGGGCAGGCCGGCACGCCGGCGCGGGTTGGTTCCGCGAATCATGAATCCGGCTCATGATTTTCACGAAAACTCCTCCTGCCGGTGGATCACATTTTTGTTGCTTTCCCCCAGCCTATTGCGGACAAAGAGCCCATCCCTGCCCGCTGTCCAAATCGGCGGCGCCACCAACCAACTTCACGCCAGCCTCGCCACTACTCATCCACTAAAGAGCGGCCTTCGTCCCACCGGGAACGCGCATTCATGGAATGCACCTCCCCTTGGAAAAATCACGCGGGCACAAACACGTCTCATGACCCGTTCCACTACCGCCAAACTGTTCCTCGCCGTCGCCGCCCTCGCGCTCGGTACCACCGCCGCCTACGCCGATGAGGCCGCGCTGATCGACGCCCTCGTTAAGAAAGGCGTTCTCTCCACGAAGGAGGCCGCGCACATCCGCGAGGACATCGGGAAGGATACCGGCACTCCCGGCGCGAATATCAAGCTTAGCGATTCCGTCAGCCAGTTGAAGCTCTACGGCGACGTGCGCATGCGCTATCGCTACGACAATCTCGACACGCAAATCGATCCCGCGCCGAACAGCCCGAGCGGCTCCCAGCGTTCGCGCTTCCAGTTCCGCCTCCGCCTCGACGCCGAATTCAGCCTCGGCCCGGACTGGCTCGCGGGCGTCGAACTCTCGACCAACGAAAACTCCTCCGCCGGGCTCCAGACCTTCGACGGCGGCTTCAAAAAGTATCCGATCTTCATCAGCAAGGCCTACATCGCGTGGCACAACGACTGGCTGAAAATGCAGATCGGCAAGACCGCCAATCCTTTCTACACCACCGATCTTGTGTGGGACCCGGATATTTCGCCCTCGGGTCTCTTCGAGAGCATCGACCTCGGCAAGCTCATTGCCCCGGATGACGAAGGCTATGCGAAAGCCGGCTTCTCAAAGGACGGCAAGTCCATCCCCGCCGAACCGCACAAGCGCCCGTGGGACCTCATCCTGAATGCCGGGCAAATGTATTACAGCGACAACAACGAGTTTAATTTCGACAACGACTCGTCCACCGATGCGATGATCTTCCAGACGCAACTCGTCGCGAGCTACAGGTTCGGAAACGGCGTCAAGGCCACGGTGGCTCCCGGCTGGTTCGTGGAGAATGCCGCAACGCTTTCGGGCTTCGTCCGCAACAATTCCTTCCAGGATAACACGCTCGTCTCCGGCGCGTCCCGCAACCTGAACATCCTGCTCGCTCCCGGCGATGTGTCGTTCAAGATCGGCGCCATTCCGTTCAAGGTTTACTGGGACTTCGCGTATAACATCGAGGGCCGCAAGCGCACGGAGAACATCTACCGCCTCGGCTTTCAGGATGCGCCGACCGATCCGACCGACTTCAGCAAGCATCACAGCAATCGCGACGACCTCGCCTATCTCGTCGGTTTCCAGATCGGCCAGACCAACAAGGCCGGCGACTGGTCCTTCCTCGCGAACTGGCGCGAAACCGGCATCGGCGCCGTCGATCCGAACCTGCATGACGACGATTACGCGCTCGGGTTTTCCAACATGAAGGGCTTCAAGCTCGTCGGTTCCTATAACTTCACCGACTTCGCCAACCTCAGCCTCGTTTACCTCTGGGGTGAAAACATCCGCAAGAACCTGACCGGCGGCGAGGCCACCTCCGGCAACTTCATCGGCAACGCCAACCACGCCGACGTCTTCATGGTGGATTTCACCGTTAAATTCTAATCGACCTTCCACGAAGGGCGCAACAGCCCTGACCCTTGGTCATAAAACCGGAGCCCGGTCGCGAGTTTGGCGCGGCCGGGCTCTCCTTTTTCGGATGTTTCCGGGGAGATTAGCCTTCCGAAATACTTATCCTTCGCCTCATTTCAGGTCGCGTGTCATCGTCTATAGATCGAACATGAAACGCGCCTTGCAGATTTCGCCGCTCATCGTTTCCGGCGGTCTCATCGCCTTCATTGTCTTCCTTTGGGCGTGGAGCTATCGGGCTCCCCATTCGATGAGATACACCCTCGCGTGGGGTGAGATGGAGTGGCAGATTGATCGAGGTCTCATTGTGGCGGATTTGGTGCGCGGTGACGTTGGGTATCGTGGCTTTGAGTGGGATTCTCACCGGAGATCGGCCGGCTGGGGTAGGGAATGGCTGGAGATGTCCAAGCCGGTGGCGGGATTCGGCCGATTTCTTGCCGACCATGGTTTTGCCATGTGGTCTTATAACCGCTCGTTGGATTGGGTCTTTGGGCCGATGCTGCCGGGGAACGTGGTCTTTTGTCCGTTTTGGTTTGTTCTCCTGCTTCCGATTTCGTTGCTGGCCTGGCGCTGCCGCGGCCTTGTTCGGCGGTGTAGGTCGGTCCATGCGATGGGGTGAGCATTCGCTCTGCCGGTTGTGATGTGGTGGATTGGTTTCAGTCTGATTGGAAACTGACATCCGCGGTTCTACAGCCCCGACTCCGTCCACTTCTCGAAGAGCGGCCAGCGCAATTGTTTCGAACTCCATCCGATCGCATAGCGCAGCTTCGGTCCCGGGAATTGGCTGCGCGGGAGACGAATGACACCGTCTTCCCCAGCGTGGAAGAACTTCAGGTCGAGGCCGGGCTGGAGCATGCAGACAATTTTGCCCGGCGCTTCGCCCTCGAATTTCGGGCGGATGACGATCTCGCCGCCGACGGCCTCCACTTCCGCGGTGAGCTTGGGGAAGGTGGCGATGAAGTCGGCTTCCTCGGTCATCGCGCGATCCAGGGCGGCATCGTAGGCGGCGACCACGCGATCGAGACTAAGGCCGCAGGCCTGCATGGCATCGCGCCAAAGCGCCTCGCCGCTCAGCCCGGCCGGCGCGCGCGCCCGCGCAAAGGCGCGCAACAGCTTGCCCGGCGCCTCCTCGCCGTGCGTGGCGACGAGCGCCTCGCAGAAGACTTCGCCCAGCGGGTAGGCGAGAGTGCCGTCGCGCTCCTTGCTGAGCTTGTCGTTGCTGACCAGCGTCGGGAACGGCACCTTCCCGCGCGACGCGGCCAGGGCGGCCAGGCGGTGCATCGACTGGCGCTCTTCGTCGGTGGAGAAAAACTTGTGCTCCACGAAAGTCGCGAGGCCCTCGTGAAAGAAGCGCGCATTGTCGAATTGGCGCATCATCGCGCCGTTGCTCAGTTGCTCGATATAGACATGCGTCGTCTCGTGTCCGATCACGGCTTCCAATTCGTGCATCGGCAGCTCGAGGCCGAGAGGCACGCGGATTTTCGTCCAGTTGGTCTGCCCCGCCGCATGCTCCATCACGGCGCCGCCGAGGTCCGCCACGATTCGCCCGGGCACGGGAGAGGCGCCGAGAAAAGTCATCACCTGGTCGTGAATCTCGTCCGCCTTGGCCATCAGCTCCTTCGCCGACTTCCGCTGAATCTCGCGATACACATAGTCGTAGCGCTTCGTCTGCCCGGTCGCGAAAGATCCCTCCGCGGCCTTCACGCTGCCGACCTCGGGCGGCGGAGAGCCGATGAACTGATTTCCGAAATACACCACCGCGCCGATCCACACCGCCGGGACGAGCGCGATGCCGACGAAGCGCAGCACCGAGACGAATCGCCAGCGGCGCACGCGCTGCGTCGCATGCTGGACGCCATCGCCGAGCGTTTGGAAACCCAGCCAGGCGATGCCCAGCGACACCGCGCTCGCGCCCAGCGCCGCCGCCGCGTGGCGCCACGGAAAATGCACGCCTTTCCCATTGTCCGGATAAGCGATCAATTGATGCGGATCGAACAAGCCCGACCACGGCACGTCGTTGACCCGCAGCCAAAGGAATCCCCAGAACACGAAGCCCACCACGAGCGCGAACCATTTCCGCGCGAAGGACAGCATCGCCGCCACGCACAGCAGGTAGATCGCCGCGAGGCACTGCTGCACGAACCACGAGCCCATCGCCAGCCACGCCACGGGCTCGCTCGTGGATTGATGCTCGGCCGCCGCGGAAAGCAGGTCCATCGCCAGCGACAGCAGCGGCGTGAGCAGCAGCACCGCGACGCCCGCGCACATCTTGCCGCAGAAAATCCGCGTGCGCGAAAGCGGCAGCGCGTCGAGGAAAAGCAGCGTGCCTTCATTGCTCTCGCTCACGAGGAGGTTGGCGCCGGTCATCGCGGCAAACAGGCCGATGAAGATCAGCAGCCCGGTGCCCTCGTCCGCGTGCGACGATGAATCGGGCATATCCAGAAACTCCGTGGCCACGCCATACGTGAAGAGCGCGCCGAAGAAAGCGACGGTGAGCAGCGTCATCGGGCGCAACGCGCGGATTTCCTTGCGCAGTAACTCGATCATGGTTTCGCCTCCGGTGGCGCCGCGGGGCTGGCCGCTTGCACGGCTTCGCGCCACTCGGCCACGAACGTGTCGAGCGACACACCGGTCGCCTTGCGGAAGCGGCGCGGTACCGGATTGAGCACGTCGCGCAGCCACGCGCGCGAATCCTTCTTCTCCACCTCCACCGCGAGCACGGAGTTGAGAAAGCGGCGGCTCGCCTCCTCGCCGTGCTTCGCGTGGAGCACGCGCATGCCCATCGCGGCCAGCGCGTGCGTGTCGTCGCCGGCGCGCTTGAGCAGCGTCAGCCAGCGATCCACGTCGCGCGCGGAGAAATCGCGGGGCATGGCTTTGCGCGCGGCGCGAAGTTCCTCTTCGTTTTTGCCGGGCGGATCGTTGCGGCTCGGCCACCAGACGTCGAAGCCCTCGAGGACCCAGTACGCCCGCTCGTGATTGAGCCGCCCGAGGCTCTTGGTGAGCAGGGAGTGAAACACAGCCTCGTAGAGCAGCTTCCGTTCGTCGAAATTTTCCGCCGTGAGATTCATCCGGAGCATGACGCCCTGTTGTTTCTTGATCCCCGCATCCTCGACTACGTTCGGTTTCAAATAGCGGCGATGCACGATGAAGAACGGCGGCATCGTTTTGCAATGCAGGTAGTCCGCCACCGCGGCGAGTTCGTCCGCGACCCGCACCGCCATGTGCTCCAGCGCGGCATTTTCCTTCGAGGTCGGGTAATCCACCGCCGCCGACGCGGAGACCTGCACGGGGCCGCGCGTCACATCCACCGAGCCCGGCAAATGAATCGGCTCCGCGTTCTTCGCGCCCTCGTCGCGCATGATCGCCACGAGGAGCACCGCGAAAATGCCGAAAGTCAGCGCCACTTTCTCCCGCGAGGACATCCGCTGCGCCAGCGCCGCGGCGATGTTCGCATCGCGCGCCAGCCCGAGCATGAACCCCGCGCCCATCCAGAACAGCGCGTAAGCCGACGTCACCGCGAGCTGCGTCCACGGCACCACGAACCGCTCATACGCGAAGCGATCGCCGGTCAGCTCGAACGGCCCATACACCGCGGGATCGATATCGAACGCGATCCAATCCGACTTGATAACCACGAAGGCCAAGACCCCGAACAAAAACCGATACCGCCCCATGAACCCGTGCGCAAAGCACAGGCTCCACAGGAACCACACGTAGCACAGCGAGCGCAGCGTCAGCAGCACGAGAAAAAGCGGCGTCACCACATCCGCGCTCGAGCTGCGCTGCCACGCCACCCCGAGCACCGCCAGCGCCGAACCGGCCATCAGCACGAGGCCCAGCGCGTATTTGATCGCGATCATCCGCCACCGCGGCAGCGGCAGGCCCTCGAGGAAAAGCTGCGTCTTGTGCCGGTATTCGGTGACGATCAGCACCTGCGCGAGCACCAGCCCCGCGAGCGGCAGGAACGTCAGCAGCAGAAACCGCACGGAGGCGAACGGCGTGCCGAACGCGCGCGACATGAACCCGTTCTTCAGGATCACCCCCACGCCCGCGACCACGAGCAGCAGCACGAAGACCAGCGCCAGGCCGTGCTGGCGCAATTCCTTCTCGATCAACCCGCGATTCATACCCGCACTTTCCGCGAGCCCACGCAGGCGATGAAGATATCCTCCAGCCGCAGCCGCGTGACCTCCGCGCCCTCCGGCAGGACCAGCCCGTCCCACGCCGCCGGTTCGCCCTTGAACGTCAGCGTGCGCACGCCGTCGTATTCATCGTCGCGCCACGTCTCGAAGGCGCCGTTCGCGGAAAACTCCGTGCCCGCCGGCAGCCGCACGCGGCGCACGCATTCGCGCAAATCGTCGAGCCGCCCCTCGAACCGCATCCGCCCCTGGTGAATGATCCCCACGCGATCCGCGCAACGCTCCACCTCGTCGATCAGGTGCGACGAAAAAAGCGTGGTGCGCCCGTGCTGCCGCGATTGCGCCACGATGATCTCCATGAATTCCCGCCGCGCCACCGGGTCCAGCCCCGCCGTCGGTTCATCGAGCACCAGCAACGCCGGCCGCGGTGCCAGCGCCAGCGCCAGCGCGACCTTCGCCCGCATCCCACCCGACAGCTCCGTCGTCCGCCGGTCCGGCGGAATCTCGAACACCTCCAGCAGCCGCGCGTATTCCGCCTTGTCCCACGTCGGATAAAACGACCCCACGAACCGCCCCAGCGCGCGGCACGTCATCCACGGGTAAAAATTCTGCTCCTGCGACACATACCCGATCCGCCGCTTCTGCGCCACGGACGTGCGCCGCGTCGTCTCCCCGAGGATCGAGATCGTCCCCGCATCCGCCGCGATGATCCCCATCAGCAACCGGATCGTCGTCGTCTTCCCCGCCCCATTGATCCCGAGAAACCCATAAATCTCCCCCTCGTGCACATTGAGATCCACCCCATCCGCCGCCGGCACCTTCCCAAAATGCCGCTTCAACCCCCGCACCTCCAGCACCGCCGGGCGGGCGGGGGGCAGAACCGTTAACCCAGTTCCCTCACCTCCGCTCCCTGCTCCCTGCTCAGCCGAGGCTGAGTGCCCGGCATCGCCGTCACCGCTGTCACCACTTACGGCTGGAGCGTCGGATTCAGCGGATGACCCCGATGGGAGCGGACTGGATGAATCGTTGGAAAACATGTTCTGGAGATCGGAGTGGCAGACTCGCGGCGCGTATTTGTCGTCTCATCCCAGCCCCTTGTCGCGCAAGTTCCGATGCTTGTTTTTAAAGCCGGAAAACGCGGAGTCCGTCGCTAGTAATGGCGTTCTTTGCCTTTGACATTAGCCTCCCAGCCTTCCGAAACTGCCTGTTCCCGAGCCGCTTCACCTTCATTAGCGCAAGATATGAAAATCCCCACCCCTCAACGCACAGCGTATTTTGCCCCGGCAGCTTCCTACGTCAGTCAATCGCCTTCGAAATGGCTGCCGTTAGTGCTGCGCGTGCTGACCATGGCGCTCACAATTATGGGACAGCCGTTTGCGAACGCGCAATTTGCGAAAGACGATGAAGTGGAGCTGACGCGCGACGAACCATTGCTCTTCAACGGAAACGTTTATCGCCAAGGTCGCAAAGGCGAAACATTTCAAGTCGCTGCTTATCGAGCCGACCATCACCAGATCTTTCTCATAGCCAAGGACAACGCCGGGAAAACATTTGCCCTCAGCGTCCCGGACGCTGCAGTGACTCTTGCGCGCCAGGATGCCAGCCACGTCGCCGAACAGGCCTTTACCGCGCTGCGAGCGGGGCAACTTGAAGAGGCGCAAAAGGAACTATTGCGGACGGCGCACGCTGATCCGGACCGAAAAATCTGCGCGGAACTCGCGTTGCATGCGGGAACTTTGAACGACTCGATCCGCGCTTTCCAACAGGCTCTGCTGCAGCAAAAGCAACAGCAACCGGAATTGGAGCGGCAGTTGCACAATGCCGCCGTCGCCGATCGGCCGAATCCACTGAAACCGGGCGATTCGAGCAACCACCAGCGGGCCGAGGAGATGCGCCGCGTCGTGGAGGAGAAACAAGCGCGGCTCAAGGAAGCGATCACCAAGGCACGAGGACGAATAAAAACGGAGTTGGAGGCGTTCGATGAAATCACTCGGAGGCAGGTCGCGGCGGGCGCATTCAGCGAGGCATTGGCACTCGTGGAAATGGGGGAATTGCTCGCGGATCGCCACTTGGAAAAATCTGCCTTCAAGTCGCGCGTCAACGAAACCGTGCGGCGGGAATTGCGCATCAAAGTCGCCGCGGGAGAGGAAAAGCTCGCCGAAGCGAAACGGAACATCGCGCAGAAGATGCTCACGACCGCACGCCGGAATCTCGAGGATGGGCTGATAGAGGAGCCCGGTTCGGTGAAGCTTCGGCTGCTCCACACTCAAGTGAGCGGCCTCCTCAAGCGCTTCGGGGGCGCGCTCGCGCTCGCCTCGTCGCAGCGGGAGATCAAGCACTACGAGGAGGCCTTGCGGACCCTCGAAACAGCGCAGGCCGATTGCACGGACGACGCGGCGGCGGAAGAGCTGGCCACCGGCTTGAAAAAAGTCATCGCTGAAAAGCAGGAACGTCTTGCCAAGGCGCGCACCGCTGAGAAGGCCGGTGATTTTCCCACTGCGCTCGAGGCGTATGACACTTATGCACTGGACTCGGACGCGAAGCGGGTGCTGCCGATCTATGCAAGGCAGCAGGAGGACGCGGGCAATTTCCTGCTCGCTTACACGCTTTTTGGCCGTGCGGAACTTTCCGGGGACATGCAGCGCGTGCAAGCCATGCGGGATGCACAAGCCGCAGAATACGACAAGGCACGCATCCTTGCCGCCGATGGGAAATTTGCCGATGCGCTGGCGATCTACCAGCGCTACAAGGATGCCGCCCGCCAGAAGGGTGCCTTATTGGAGGAGGGTGTCTTCCTCGAGCGACTGCAGAAGTTCGACGAAGCATTGGCCGTGTATGGCCAAGCTAATCTTGCGGATGAGATCATTCGCTTGAAGGGATTCATGGCGAACCGCGAAAGTCTGCTCGCTGACGCGGCGCATCAGGAGCAGGCCGCCAACTATGAAAAAGCGCTTCAGCTTTACCAATCGGCAGAAGCGAAGGCTGATGCACAGCGCGTGGCCGCGAGTCTTGCCAAGGACTTTGAGGGCAAAAAGGATTACGAGTCTGCCCTTCCGTATTTCGAAATGGCGGGATTATTCGAGGAAGCTGGCCGCATTCGCAAAACTTACGATCTTGCCCAAGTTTCCTTTACCCGCCGGCTTGCGGACCCGGAGCTGTATAAGCGCTGTGCTCCAGCATGCGTCACGGTGCTTAGCAGCTCTGCCGAGGGCAATGGACTTGGAAGCGGCTTCTTCGTCGCCAAGGGCGGCTACATTCTTACCAATCACCACGTTGTGTTAAACGCCCAGAAAATCCGCATCGCGACGAATTCTGAAAAAAAATACGACGCTCGTGTCGTGGGTTGGTTGGAGGTTCCGGACCTGGCAGTACTCAAGGCTGAGATCTCAGATCACCCGACGCTCGTTCTGGCCGACTCCGACAAGGTGGAAACGGCCGCTCATGTTGCGGCCATTGGTTCGCCCATGAACTATCGGCAAAGCTTTACGGCGGGGAGCATCAGTAGCACTGACCGCGAATACATCGGCAATAAGTGCTTTCAAATCAGCGTCCTTATCAACCACGGCAACAGCGGCGGCCCGTTGCTGGACGAATATGGAAAGGTGATCGGAATCAATTCATTCGGCAAGGGAACGGCCGCGATGTCTGGCGATGGGCAGTCCATCGGATCGGGGATTGAAGGCATCAATTTTGCCATCAAGAGCAATGAAGCGCGGGAACTTTTGCGGAAGCACGTTCCCGGTTTCGGCGATCGCTGATTCGCGTGAAGAGGGCACCCGCACACTCTGTGGATTTACCGGACATTTCTCCAAACCCTTCGCGCCCTTCGCCCCTTCGCGGTATCGACAAAGCGCCGGGCCACCCGAAAATACAGCCCACTTTCCCTGAACAAACCCGCGTCCCGACGCGTCTGCCCTCCATGCGCCACCCGTTCCTCATCCTCGCCGCCTTCGCCACCCTCCTTTCCGCCCCCGCTCTCCGCGCTGCGGAACCCGCGCCCAACCCACCCCCGCTGACCAAGGAGGACGCGCGGTTGATCCTCGAGGCGATGGATTGGCGGGACGTGAATGTGGTGGCGGTGGTGCAGGGGGTGAACGAGAAGAAGGTCGTCGCGCCGACGCTGGCGCTCGTCCTCGCGCTGGCCAAGCGGGATGGCGACTATCGCGACCTCAAGCTCGATCTCTACTACGACCGCGACCTCGGCTGGTTCAGCTACGAGAGCAGCCCGAAGCTCTTCCGCATCTGGACCCGCAACGGCTACCGCGAAATCAAAGCCGGAATCGGGGGCTAGGCGCGCGTTCGCTCGCAAAAATCCGAGGGTTATTTGATGAACCGCGAAGCACGCGAAGAACGCGAAGGGAGGGGAGCACGCGAAAGGCACAAAAGGCGCGAAGGATTTGCTGGGGGGAGTTGCATACGCCAGTGGAGGATCTTCACATTCGTGGCGCCCTTCGCGTCCTTTGCGCTCTTCGCGGTGATATGAAGCCGTTGCCAAAAAACTCGCGTTAACCCGCAACATACCAATCCGTGTCATCCCCGTTCCCACCTTTCCGCTCGCTTCTCTGCTTCGCCAGTCGCGTTCTCGCGCTTCTCGCCGGCGCCGCCCCGCTCCACGCCGATGAGCCGCGCTGGAATGCGACCGCCGAATGCCAGATGGTCACCCTCCCGCAAAAGACCGCCCTCGCGCTCCTGCCCGAACTCCACGACGAGGCGAAGATCGAGGCCGCCTTCGCGAAAATCCAGGAATCCATCGCCAAGAGCGAAGCCCAACTGGTCGCGAATCTCATCGCGAAAACGACCGCGACTTTGCAGTCGCTCCAACAGCCAGCCCCATCGACTCTGGCTCCTTCTCCACCGGCACCTCCCCAATCGAAGATGGCGGTGGCGGAATCCGTGGAGGAAATCCGCTATGGCACGTCTTACGATCCGCCGCAGTTGCCGCAGGGGGCCGTGGATCGGCCGGAGATTCTCGAGAAATGGCCGCATGTGGGTGTCGTCCCGACCCAGATGGAAACACGCAATGTAGGCGCCACCCTGGAGTTTGGCGGAGGCCTCACGGACGACGGGCAGGCCATGGCCGTCGAATGCGTGCCGTCGCATCTCCGGCTGTTGCGTTACTTGAAGATCGACGCGGGCCGGTTGCCCGGCGGCGAGCGCCTTTTCATCGAGCAGCCGCTCTTTCATAGCCTGAAGAACCAATGCTCGCTCTATCTGCGTAATGGCCAGCGCGTGCTGGTCGGCATGCACAAATTGCCTGAGCCGGCGGATACCGTGGAGTTGTTTTTTCTCCGCGTTTCGTGGACGAAGGTGCCATGAACGCCCCCTGCCTCATGTTCGTCGCGCTGGTTGCGCTCGCCGGCACGGCCAGCACACCGCAGGAAACGTGGTCGGTGCGCGCGGAGTGGATGGCCGTGAGTGTCCCGGATGCAGACGCGCTCCGGTTGGTGCCCGCCATTCGCCATCCGCGAACCGCGGAAAAGGCGGTCGCGGAAATCGAGGGCATGATCGCGGCGGGCACGGCCACGCTCCATGGACGGCCGGTCGGGTGGACGAAAAGTGGTGTCCACGGCGTGGCAGAGCAGATCGAGGAACTACGCTTTCCCACCGAACAATCTCCCCTGGGAGGTATCCCGCAAAACTTTACCAATGCCCCCCTCCAGCCCGCTCAACCGCGCATCCTGCCGCCCTACCCCGACACCGATGTGCCCGTGGCGTTTGAAACGCGCAACGTGGGCATGATCCTGGAAATCGAGCCCACGGTGCAGGCTGACGGCCGGACGATTGCCGTCAATATCGTCACGCGGCATACGTGGTTGAAACGCTGGCAACGCGTCCTGGACAAACCAAGTGCGACCGGCGGCATTTTAGAGCAGCCGCAATTCCGCACTTTCCAAACCACCACTTCCTTCGACGCCGATTCCGGGAGCTGGCGCCTCCTCGGGGTTTACGCAGGCGCCGCACCGGCCGGGCATACCGAGATCTCGCTGCTTCGCACCACGGCAATTTCCGCGACACCATGAAACCCGCGCCACTCATCGCCGCCCTGCTGTTCGCCATTGCCGGCGCCTCTTGCGACCGCAGCCCGCTCTTCGAGCAGGATGAAACCTGGAACGTGGATTGCGAATTGCAGGTCGTCTCGATGCCCGAGGAACTGGCTCTGCCGCTGGTGAGCGATCTGCGCAACCCGCGCCGCTCCGAGGGCGCATTCAAGGATGTGCAAAAGCTCATCGCCGAAAAACGAGCCATCCTCATCGGATGGCCGATCCTGACGACGAAGAGCGGCCAGCGCGCTGTGGTCGAGCAGGTCGATGAGTTCCGCTATGCCACCGAATACGATCCGCCCGGCAAGACCGTGACCACCGAGTCTCCCACTCCGCAGGACACCCCCGCCGACGCGGTGGACCCGGCTGCGACGACGGAAGCCAAACCCGCGGAGCCTCCCCCGGTCAAGACGACCACCACGGGAATCTCCAATGGCGGGCCGACCGCTTTCGAGACGCGCAATGTCGGGGTGACTTTCGAGGTCGAGCCCGTGATTTCCGCCGACGGGGAGATGATCGAGATGAATTTCGTCCCGCAGCACGTGCGGTTTTTGAAATGGGAGGCAGCATCGCTGGAAACCACTCCCGGCGAGAAAGTCACGGTCCAGCAGCCGCGCTTCGTCACCAACAAGGTCACGACCTCGATAACCTTCCGCAATGGCGAGCGGAAGTTGATCGGCCTGTTCAAGGCGATCGAGCCGGCGGGTCACGTGGAGTTGTTCATCCTGCGCGTGGATGCCTTGAAGCGAAAGGTGGCGGTGGAGCGGAGACCCAACAGCTTCGGCGGTCCCCAATCAGGCGCCGCCCATTGAAGACGCGCGGCACGATCTCCGGCACCATCGGTGCGGCTCTCCTGCGAGGGTGTCGCCCGCTCGCGATGCTGGCGCTCGCTGGCCTTTGCGCCTCATGCCGCCACACGCAGCCGGCAGCGGCGGCGCCGTCCGGTTTTCCGCCCGGGTCGCAAATCGAATGCGATCTGCAAGTGGTCTCGCTACCGGAGGCACTAGCCACGCCGCTCGCGGAGAGCCTGCGCGATCCGCAGCGCGTGGAAGGCGCGTTCAACGAATTGCAAAAGCACATCGCGGCAAAGCGCGCCATCCTGGTCGGCTGGCCGATCCTGACGACGAAAAACGGCGACCGGGCCGTGGCCCAGCAGGACGATGAACTCCGCTTCCGGAAGGAAGGCACACCACCCAGCGGCTTTGAGACCGAGAAGGCGGGAGTGAGCTTGATGATCAGCCCGGAAATCGCGGATGACGGCGAGCACGCCTACATCGGGATCGACGCGCGCAGCGTCCGGATGCTCGAATGGACAAAGGTGACTTCGGAATCCGATTTCTTCACGATCCCTGACGTCCCGGATCAAAAGGATGTCTCGGAATGGGAAACCGAGCATCGGCGTTACACCATCGATCAGCCACGGCTCTCGAAACACGAGGTGAAGGACACGGTGATCTTTCGCAACGGCGAGCGGAAGCTGATTGGTGTTTCCAAGGTGCCGAAGCCGGAGGGCCACGTGGAGCTGTTCATCCTGCATGTGGAAGCGCGGTGAAACGATCAGGTGCGCCCCATATGTATTCTCCTCTCCGGATCATCCTCCTTACCATTTATGCCGTCCTCGCCGGTGCGTCGCCCCTTTGCGCGGAGGCACCGCGATGGAATGTGACGGCGGAATGCGACATGATCACCCTTCCGCAAAAGGCCGCCCTCGCGCTCATCCCGGAACTCCAGGACGAGACGAAAATCGAGGCCGCCTTTGCGAGGCTCCAGGCCATGATCGAGCGTAAGGAAGCCACACTTGTTGCGCATCAAGTAGCGAAAGGGCGCGACGGTGAAAAGGTGGTGGTGGAGACGGTCGAGGAATTTCGCTATGCGACGGCTTACCATTCTCCCGAGATACCCCCGGTCCCGGCGGAGAAGGAGGCGGCGGCGAAAGCTCCCACGGTCGCGGGGGTCACCCCAAGCGATTTTGAAACGCGTAATCTTGGGGTCACCCTCGAGATGGAATCCAAAGCGCTCGACGGGGGGCGCGCCCTTTCGGTCGATGTGACGGCGCAGCATGTGCTCCTGCATCGCATGGAGAAATTCGATGCCGGCCGACGGCCGGATGGCAAACAGCTCAGCATCGAACAACCGCAGTTCGGATCGTTTCGGGACACGTGCTCGATGCTGCTACGCAACGGGCAGCGCGTGTTGCTGGGAGTGCATAAATTTCCGGGTACCCAGGCGGAGACGATGGAGATTTGTCTGTTGAAGGTTTCCGCAGTCGCCGCGCCATGAAGTTGCCCGCACTCGTTGCCGTCCTCGCGTTGTTTGCCGGTGCCGCGCCCTTGCGCGCCGGGCTGGAACAGTGGCAGGTGCGCGTGGAAATGCAGATCGTGAGCGTGCCGACGCAGGTGGCACTGCAAATCGTGCCGCCCCTGCGCGATCCCCGGCAGGTGGCAGTGACGGTCGCAGACCTGCAAACAAAAATCGCCCGTGGTGAAGCCACCCTGCTCGCGTGGCCGATGTTCTGGACCAAAAGCGGGCAGCGCGGTTCGTCGGAAGACATCGAGGAGATCCGGTATCCGACGGAATTTGAACCGCCACAGGTTCCCGGAGTAATCCCCCCACGCCGCGCTCCCCCGGTGGACGGACTGCCAAATGCCTACGAGACGCGGAACCTGGGCGTGATGTTTGAAGCCAACCCGCTCGTGCGCGGAGACGGCACGTGGGTCGATCTCGAACTGGATGCCCTGCGGGTCGCATTCTTCGGTTTCAGGCGTTTCGGTCCAGCCCGGCCCGAACGCAAATTGATCGGCGCCTTCGATCAACCCAGGTTCTTCACCGCCAGAACCACGACTTCGATGTTCGTCCGCAATGGCGAATGGACGCTGGTCGCCAACCCCGTCGTCTCCGCGCCCGAGCCGCACATTGAATTGTTCCTGCTCCGCGCCACGGCGCAACGCCTCGCCCGATGAAAATTCATCCCATTCTTCCCGCCCTCGGCCTCCTCGTCTCCTGTATGTCCTGCGAGCGCGGCCTGCTCACGGAGCAGCGCTCCGTGTGGGAAGTTCACCTCGATCTCCAGGTTGTCTCGGTGCCGGAGGAACTGGCAATGCCGCTCGTTGACAACCTCCGCGATGCACGCCGTTCCGAGGGCGCTTACAAGGACGTCCAAAAGCTCCTTGTCGAAAAGCGCGCCATTCTCGTCGGCTGGCCGAGCGTGACGACCAAATCGGGCCAGCGGGCGGTGGTCGAGCAGATCGAGGAGATTCGTTACGCAACGGAGTATCAAGCCGCGGCCACCGCCATCGCGCCGTCCGCCCTTCTCGTGGACCAGGCGGCCAAGCCGGAGTCTTCCAAGCCGGACGCCGTCACTTTCGAGCCCTTCCCCGCCTCCTTCGAAACGCGCAATAGCGGGGTGTCCTTCGAGGTCGAGCCGGTCGTCGCGGCAGACGGCGAGATGATCGAGCTCAGCATGGTTCCGCAGGATGTGCGCCTCCTCGGCTGGAGCACGGCGACCATCGAAAAGAATCCACCGGGGATGAAACTCAGCGTCAATCAACCCCGCTTCCAAACGAACAAGCTGAACACGTCGATGACCTTCCGCAATGGCGAGCGGCGATTAATCGGCCTCTTCAAGGTGGCGGAGCCAGCCGGGCACGTCGAGATGTTCATCCTGCGCGTGGATGCAGTCAAACGGAGGATCGCAATCGAGCAGATGCCGCCGCCGCCCAGCGCACCCGCGAAGGCACCGCCCGCGCCATCTGGCCTGGCTCCGGCACCGCCGGCGGACGCGACCAGCGGCGGGCATATTGTCCCGGAAAAGCGCGAGGAGAACCCGTGATTCACCGCCGGAATGATCCCCGCACGAAGGCGCAACCCTACGGCGCGAGGCGCTCGATTTTCCATGTGGCGTCCGCGCCGCGCGTGTAGCGGAAGCGGTCGTGAAGACGGCTCTGGCGGCCCTGCCAGAATTCGAGGGTGTGCGGCACGATGCGGTAGCCGCCCCAGTTTTCGGGGCGCGGGATGTTTTCCTCGCCGAAGCGCGCCCGCGCCTCGGCGAAACGGCCCTCGAGGAGGTCGCGATTCTCCAGGACCTCGCTTTGCTGCGAGGCCCAGGCACCGAGGCGGCTGGCCACGGGGCGCGATTGGAAATAGGCGTCGCTTTCCGCGGTGGAGGTCTTCTCCGCCCGCCCGACCACGTGCACCTGCCGCTCCAGCGCGATCCAGAGGAAGGTCAGCGAGCAGCGCGGCTCGTGCGCGAGATGGCGCGCCTTGTCGCCCTCGTAGTTGGTGAAAAAGGTGAACCCGCGCGCGTCGCAGACCTTCAGCAGGATGGTGCGCGACCAGGGCTGTCCGCCGGCATCGACCGTCGCGAGGATCATGGCGTTGGGCTCGAGGAGTTCACGGGCCGTGGCCTCGTGCAGCCAGGCCTGGAATTGCCGGATGGGATCGGGATCGAGTTCGACACGGCGGAGACCGCGCTGGGTGTAATCCTGGCGCAGGGCGGCGAGTTCGGCGGGTGTGAGCGGCATCGCCGGAGTAATACCATTACTGGCGAACCATCAGGCGAACTAAAAACGGGGGCGCGAGCAAAGGAATGGGGTTTGCGACCAAGCAAGCTGGCCGTGACTGAGGTATGGGGATCGAGCGGATTTCGCCCGCGTGGGGTGGCGGCAGTTGGAAAACCGCCATTCCTTGGCGGTGCCGTCGCGGCCTGTGGTGAGGGTGATGGGCGGACGGTGCGAAAGCCTTAGGGAAAATGTTTTCCAGACTAAAAACGCGTTGACGGGAGCGCAATTGAGATTCAGTCTCAGCCTCAGATGAACGCCGCGCGCTCAACGCCATTTTGCTCCTCCAACTGCGACCTTTTTGTCTCCCCCCCGGCGATGCGCTCGACTTCTCCGCTTTATCCAGTGGCGCTGCGCCTTTTCGCCCTGTTTTTGACCGCCTTCGCGTGGCCCAGCGCCCGGGCCGATTTGCTCGACGATTTTGGCCTGCTGCAGGACCGTTACAGCGAGGCGATCCTCGATGCCTGCGCCGGTTCCCTCGATGAATCGGCCGCGCCGGAACTTCGCGCGGCGGCGGAGGCGTTCGGGAAGAATATCGGCAGCGCGGAAGGCAAAGCCGCGTGGTCCGGGGTCGCAACCGGGAAGGCGCCCGCAGGCGAGGATGGCGCGCGTTTTGCCGGCGCGGCCCTCGCGCAAATGCAGCATGTGCTCGCGCTGGAGATGCTCGCGCAGACGCGCGCGGGGAATGTCGCCCGGGCGCAGGAATGGCGTGCGCTGATCGTCGTGCCGAAACACGCCAGCGCCGTCGAGGGTGCGCTCGCTTTGCAAAACATGAGCGCGCCGCAGGTCGGTGCCGTCTCCGAACTGCTCGCGAAGGAATACGTCTCCTGGCAGGCCACGCGCGTGCGGGAGAAGCTCGACGCGCTGAAGCGCACCGTCGCCGAGGGGCACGCCAACGCGGCGCTGCTCGCGGCCCGGCTCGCGGAGATCGAGGGGCTGGCTTCGTTTCCGCAGGAAGTGCTGAATCCCGCGCACGCGCCCGCCACAGCCAATGCCGCCGTCGTCTCCACGGAACTTCTCGCCCCGGCGCGCGCCGCGGACTGGCCCGCTTTCCTCACGGCCTTCGATGGCTGGCGCAACACCGTCGAGGCGGCGCTGCCGAATTTGCTCTCGAAGGATGAAGTCGCGCGCCGCGAGCGGCTGCTGCTGAAAATGCTGCACCTCGTGCCGAAGGAATATCACAACGGCGTGCGCGATGGCGAAGTGGTGGTGCCGCTGGAATATCGCGAGGCGCAGACCTTCACGGTACAGGCCGAGCAGATCGTCAACGAACTCGCCGCGAGCTGGCGCACGGACAAGGCCGCGGCCTACGCGAAATCGGGCGCCACGGTGCGCGATCGCCTCGAGGAATTGGAGCAGTCCATCAAGGCGAAAGCCGCGCCGGACGACGTCGAGGATCACGTGAAGGCGACGGTCAAGCTGCTCGAGAACGATTTCGGCCTCAGCCTCGCGAAGACGGGCGTGAACCTCGTCGAGGAAACGCTGCTCGAAGTCCGCACTCTGCTCGCGCAAAGCCTCGCGCTGGCCCAGGCGGGCAAGTGGTCGCAGGCGGACTCGGTGCGGCTCGATGCCTACACCAGCTTCGACACCGCGATCGAGCCGCGGGTCCTGCCACGTGCGCCGCAACTCGGCCTCCGCGCCGAGCGCAGCTTCCTGGATGGCGGCGACGAGGGCATCGGCATCAAGGCCGCGCTCGACCGCCGCATGAAGGGCGCGGAATTGGACGCCGCCTATCAGCGCACGCTCACCGCCGTGAACGAATGCGGCGCGATGCTTAAGGTCGCCGTCTCGCCGGCCACCGTGGCCTTCACCGCCTCGACCATCGTCATGCGTGAAGGACTCGAGGCGGTGGTGATTCTCGCCGCCATTCTCGCCGGCCTGCGCGGCGTGGAAAATCGCCGCCCGCGCAAGCATCTCGTGGCCGGAGCGTGGTGCGCGGTCGCGGGCACGATCCTCACTTTCTGGCTCTCGCGCACGCTGATCAAATCGCTCGTGCAATACGGGGAATACCTCGAGGCGGTCATCTCCGTGCTCGCGGTGATCATCCTGCTGATGGTCACCAACTGGGTCTTCCACAAGGTCTATTGGGTGCAGTGGAACGCCAAGTTGCGCAAACTCACCAAGGCCGTGGATGCGCAGGAAGGACGGCGTTTCGAGTGGCTCGGCATGGTTGGCGTGGGTTTCCTCACAATTTATCGCGAAGGGTTCGAGACTTCGCTGTTCCTGCAATCGCTGATCCTCGAGGGCGGCATCAAGGCAGTGTCGGTCGGGTTTGCCATCGGGCTGTTGTTCGTGGGCGGCATTGGCGCCACGGTCTTCATTGTCGGCGCGAAACTGCCGTATCGGAAATTGCTCGTCATTACCGGCGTGCTGGTCGTCTCGATCATGGTCACCTTCCTTGGCTCGACGGTGCGCTTGTTCCAGACGGTCGGTTGGATGCCGATTCACTCGATCACTGGCCTGCATATCCCGAGTTGGATGGGGCTCTGGCTGGGCCTCTATCCAAGTTGGGAAGGCCTGCTCATCCCGCCGCTCGGCCTCGCCTACGTGGCGGGCGCCTGGCTGTGGACGAAATGGCAGGCGATGCGCAACCCCGCACCCCATTTGCAAGCCCAGGAATCCGAGCAAGCCGCTGCGCCGACGCTGGCGAAGATCGGCGGGTAGCTTGGTCCGACGCGTCGCCCCTGCGAGCGGTGGAGCACGCGGCTCGCGTGCACTGTGCGGCGGCCCGCCGCACAGGAGAGCATCCACGTGTTTTCCAAATCGATCCAATCCGGAATTCGATTTAGAGCAATTTAAATAAAACTGTAGCCCCGCCTGGCGCGACTGGAAATCCCGGACGGCAGCGCCCCATGAGCTTTAGCGGCGGTCTATGACCGTCGCTGATTTCTCTCCAGCGAATGGCGACGGTCATAGACCGCCGCTACAGACATTGCGATCTGCACCGTAGATTACGGCTACGGTTTTATTTTATATGCTCTAGACAGCAAACTCTTCTCAAGGCCTTCGGCGGGCCTCCGAAGGCGGCACGCGAGCCGCGTGCTCCGCCCAAGCGCCCAAGGCAGCGCGCCGGCAGTGCCCGGTCAGGTCAGGAACGGATTCGTCGTCCGTTCGACGCCGACTTTCGTCGCAGGGCCATGGCCGGGGAGGACGGTCACATCGTCGCCGAGGCGGAAGATCTTCTCCCGGATGCCGCTTAGCAACAGCTCGTGATCTCCGCCCGGCAGGTCGGTGCGCCCGATCCCGCCCGCAAACAGCACATCGCCTCCAAACAGGACCTGCGCCGACTTCTCCAGGAAGCACAGGCTCCCCGGGCAATGCCCCGGTACCAGCAATACCTGAAAATCGATCCCCTGAATCCGGCACGAATCCGCCTCCTCGATCGTCCTCCCCCCCTTCACCGGCTCAATTTCCCAGAGAAAACCAAAGCGCTTGAAGTAATCCGGCTCCTTCACCATCGGGTCCGTCTCCGGGTGGTAAACCACCTCGCAGCCGTGTTCCCGCTCGATGCGGGCGGCATCCCAGACGTGGTCGATGTGGCCGTGGGTCAAAAGCAGCGATTTTACCCGATGTCCACGAGCGGTCAGCCATTCCGCGGTATCCTGCGGGGCATCGATCAAAATGCCGCCTTCGGGGAGGAAAAAGCAGTTCGTGTCAAAGACGCCGCCGGTAAAAGAGTCGAGTTGCATCAGGCCTGTGAATGACACCGTTCCAAGCACGCGTCCAGCTACAGCAGCCCTTGCGATGCACTTTCCGCAACGGCGCATTGCGCTTTTCAAGTAATCTGTCAGTTTCCTTAACCGCGTCTCACGTTTTTTATCACTTCTGCATGAAACTCTATCGCACGTCTCTCCGGGCCCTCACCCTCCTCTGCGCCTTTTCGCTTCTCCATGCGGATGAACCGGATCCCAGCCAAATCCAGATCTCCGTTGGCCGCCTGCTCGAGCAGGGCCATTACAGCCGGCGCAAGCTCGACGACAGTGCGTCGCGGCAGTTGCTCACGAACTATCTTGAGGCGCTCGATTACAATCACCTGTTCTACACCCAGAAGGATGTCGATGGCTTCAAGCGCAAATACGAGACGACGCTCGACGACGACATTCTGCTCGGCGCGGCCGATCCCGCGCAGGCGATGTTCAACACCTACAAGAAACGCGTCGAGGATCGCATCGCGAAGGTGAAGGAACTGCTCAAGCAGCAATACGATTTCAAGAGCGACCGCACCGTGGAGATCAACCGGCAGAAGTCGGCCTGGCCGAAGGACGACGCCGAGGCGGACCAGATCTGGCAGAATCGCGTCGAGAACGAATTGCTCGCCGAGGCGCTCTCGAAGACCTCGAAAGACCCCGTTGCGCGCCTGACCAAGCGTTACGACCAGCTCCTGCGCAATATCCACGAGATGACCAAGGAGGACATCAACAAGACCTTCCTGAGCACGCTCGCGCAGACCTACGATCCGCACTCCGAATATCTCAGCCGCTCGGAGCTGGAGAATTTCAGCATCAATATGCGGCTCTCGCTGATCGGCATCGGCGCCGTGCTGCAGAGCGATGAAGGTTTTGCGAAAATCGCGGAACTCGTGGTCGGCGGGCCGGCTTTCAAGAGCGGCCAGATCAAGGTCGGCGATCGGGTTTCCGGCGTCGCGCAAGGCGACAAGGAATTCGTCGATACGGTGGACATGAAGCTCGACAAGGTCGTCGAGATGATCCGCGGGAAAAAGGACACCATCGTGCGCCTGCAGGTGCTGCCCTTGGGCGCCGACCCGAACGTGCGCAAGATCGTTGAGATCAAGCGCGAGGAAATTCAGCTCAAGGAGCAGGCGGCGAAAGCCGAGATCATCGACCGTCCGATGCCCGATGGCACCACCCAGCGCCTCGGTTGGATCATCCTACCCTCGTTCTATGCCGACATGGAAAAGAGTGGCGCAGCCGGCGCGAAGAGCACGACCAAGGATGTGCTCGCGTTGATCAACCGGTTGAAGCAGGAAGGCATCACCGGGTTGGTCATGGATCTGCGCCGCAATGGCGGCGGTTCGCTCGAGGAGGCGGTGAATTTGACGGGGCTGTTCGTGAAGAAGGGCCCGGTCGTGCAGGCCAAGGACAGCAACGGCGTGGTGCACGTGTCGCGGGATCGCGACAGCACCATCGCGTGGGATGGTCCGCTCGTTGTGCTCACCAACCGGTTGAGCGCCAGCGCCAGCGAGATTTTCGCCGCGGCGTTGCAGGATTATGGCCGCGCAGTGATCGTCGGCGACTCCAGCACCTTCGGCAAGGGCACCGTGCAGACGATGCTCGAAATTGGCCGCGTGATGCCCTTCCTCGGCGGCGGCAACGAAGCCGGCGCGCTCAAGCTCACGATCCAGAAGTTCTATCGCATCGCCGGTGGCTCGACCCAGCTCAAGGGCGTGATTCCGGACTTGAAGTTGCCGTCGCTCACCGACCATCCGGAGATCGGCGAAGCGGCGATGAAAGGACCGCTGCCTTATGACACCGTCGATCCGGTGCCCTTCGACAAATGGGAGCATCCGCTGTTCAAGGATGACCTCAGCCACCGCTCCGCCGCGCGCGTCGCCGCCGACCCGGAGTTCCGTTACATCATGGAAGACACCGCGCTCGTGACCAAGCGGCTCGACGATAACAAACTCGTGCTCAACCTCGACCAGCGCAAAGCCGAGATGGATGACGACAAGGCCCGCAAGGAAAAGCGCACCGCCGAGCGCGCCAAGGTGAAGGCGCCCGATGAGAAACGCTACACGGTGACGCTCGACAATGTCGGGAACAAGGATCTCGAGCTTTACGTGCCGGAGAAGAAAAAGAGCGCCAAGGCCGAGAAAGACGACGGCACGCCGAAGAAGGTGGAAGATCCCAAGGAGGGCAAGGAAGGCAAGGATACGCCGGACATCAAGCCCAGTACCGGCGATGACGACGATGGCGATGACGAACTCGGCGACAAACCGCCGCTCGTCGATGCCATCCGCGCCGAAACGCTGAATATCCTCGCCGACCTCGTGGAACTGACCCGCGGACCCAAGACCGCGCAGGCCGCCCCGGGGAAATAATCCCACGGGCCACGCCGCCAACAGCGTGGACTTCGAACCAATCATCCCGGAGCAGTTCGGTGTGGGTCGGCGGCATCGTGCACCCGCAAAAGGCGGGCGCGAGAGCTATAGGCCTTGGTTGTCGCGTGAATCGCCGTGCGTTTCCAACCATGCAGCCGATTGATTCATACCGGGAGAAGGGTTTCTTCGGCAGTCGTCGCATGGAGCTATTCGAGGACCGGGTGGTGGTCACCGGCTACAACGCATTCGTCAGTGACTACCAGTTGATCGTGCCGCTGGCGACTCTGGAGCCCACCGTCAACCACCTCGGCATCCACGAGCAGATTCGATTGATCGGCATCGTCGTCTTCGTAGGCGGCGGCCTTGGTGCGCTTTCGTGGGGTGGTCACCCTCCCATCTACGCGCATGCCGGATTTTGGGTCTGCGGCCTTTTTTCCCTCTTTGGCTTTTACCTGCTGCTCCGGTCATTTCGACGTATCGAGGCCGCCGCGTTCTTCACGTCCGCCGGCATCCATCGCTTGACCATCGCCAGGATCGGCCCCGATACGGCCCGCTTCCAGAATTTCGTGGAACGGATCGCATCGCAGATTGCACTCTGCCGGGCAGTGCCGTAAGGAAGCTCTCCTCCGGAGACCCCGGTTCGGATGGCGAAAAATGGTCAGATTGCAGGCAGGACGGGTGGCGCGGTGGCCTGAGCAAGCCTTGCGGCATCTTGTCCCTTGCACTTTTCGGATTTTCCCCTTGCAAAATTCGGTCGTTGTGATATGCATTAAACTCGGAAACAAGGGGTTGCATAGAGAGAGGGCCGCTAAGTTGTCGGGCAGGGGAACGTGTCGGTCTCGCAACCCAATCACACTGGAAGGCAAACCAAAGCAAACCAAAGCAAACCACAATTGAAAATCGATAGTCCGCAGTGGGGCTTCCCACGAAGCCCGGTTCAAATGGTGAAAAATGGTCAGAACGTACTGGAGGCCCGGCTTCGTGGCGGAAAGCGCTCCCTGCCTTCCCGACCGTCGAAATCGCCACTCGCGCGTCCGGAAGATTTTCCCACCGTAGATGAGTTTCCGATTTCGGATTCTCGCGCTGCCCGCTTAGCTTCCGCCCGTGGAACACACCCGCACCGCCACCTTTTCCGAACGTCTCGTCCGCTTTCTCGGCCTTGCGCTGGGACGCCTGATTTACAAGGTCGCCGCGCACGGCGTCGACCGCCTGCCTGCGGGTGGCTTCCTGCTCCTCCCGAACCATCTCACGTGGATCGACACCATCGTGCTCCAGCTCGCGTGCCCGCGTCCGATCCGGTTCATCATGATCGACACGATCTATCGCATCCCGGGGCTCAACCTGATCTTCCGGGCCGTCGGCGCGATCCCGATTTCGCCGAAGCATGCGAAAGACGCGATCCGCACCGCCGCCGAGCACATTCAGCAGGGCAATATCGTCTGCATTTTTCCCGAGGGCGAATTGCCGCGCAACGGCATCCTGCTGCGGCTCAAGCGCGGCTACGAATTGATCGCGCGCGCGGCGGATTGTCCCGTGGTGCCGGTGTGGATGGACCAGCTCTGGGGCAGCATCTTCTCTCACATCGGCGGCAAATTCTTTTTCAAGATGCCCCGGCGCATCCCGTATCCCGTTACCGTTGCGTTCGGCGAACCGATTCCCGCGAAGGACGCGGACATCGCGCATGTGCGCGAGCGGTTTCTGGATCTCGGCGAATTTTGCTACCAGCATCGCGAGACACTGCGCGAGCATCTCGGGCGCGCGTGCCTGCGCGGTTTGAAGCGGCGGCAATTTTCAACGGCGGTGATCGACGGCATGGATCACTCGAAGCTGTCACGCGGTATGCTGCTCGCGGTTGGCCTCGCGCTGAGTCGCTGGCTCTCGCGGCAGACCAGCGCGGCGCGCATCGGCATCGTGCTGCCGCCGGGCAAGGGCGGCTTGCTCGCCAACCTCGCGGTGCTGCTCACCGATCGCATCCCGGTGAATCTCAACTTCACCGCGGGCCGCGCGGCGATCGAGTCTTCGATCGAAAAGGCCGCGCTCACCCACTGCCTCACCGCGGGGCCGGTGATGAAGAAACTCGGCGATTTTCCGTGGCCGAAGCAGGTCGTGCAAATCGAGGAAATCCTCCCGCGGTTGCGCGCGCAAATCCTGTTCTGGCGCGTGGTCGCCCTTTTGCTCCCGGCGTTCGTCCTCGCGTGGATCATCGATCTCCCGCGCGAAGGCGGCGAAGCCGAGGCCTTGTTGCTTTTCACCAGCGGCTCGAGTGGCGCGCCGAAGGGTGTCGCGCTGACCCACCGGAACCTGCGCGGGAATGTCGCGCAGTTCGGCGAGATGCTCGACCTCGGCCACGAGGATCACATCCTCGGGTGCCTGCCATTTTTTCACAGCTTCGGCGCGACAGTCACGGTGCTGTTTCCGCTCATAGAGGGCATCCCGCTGGTCACTTATCCGAGCCCGCTGGAAGTGGGGAAGCTCGCTGCGCTGATCGAGAAGTATCACATCGCGCTGTTCGTCTCCACGCCCACATTCTTGCGCAGCTTCCTGCGCAAGGTGACTCCCGAGCAACTCAAGAGCATCAAGCTGCTCGTCACGGGGGCGGAGAAGCTGCCGCAGGATTTGGCCGCGGCGTTCGACGAAAAATTTCAGATCAAAGTCCTCCAGGGTTACGGGCTCACCGAGACGAGCCCCGTCGCTGCGATCAATCTCCCCAACCCGAAGGCCACGCGCCCGGCCGACGCGGTGCAGCCGAGCAATCGCGATGGCTCGGCGGGCAAGCTTGCGCCGGGCATCGCGGCGCGGATCCGCGACCCGGAGACCGGTGCGGATCTCAGCCTGCACGATACCGGGATGCTATGGTTGCGCGGAGTGAACATTTTCAAGGGCTACCTCGACGATCCCACGCGCTCCGCGGAGGTGCTGGACGACGGGTGGTTCAAGACGGGCGATCTCGCGCGGTTCGATGAGGACGGGTTTCTGTTCATCGAGGGGCGGGTCAGCCGTTTCTCGAAGATCGCGGGGGAGATGGTGCCGCACGAGACCGTGGAGCATCGCATCGTCGAGGCGCTGGCGCTGCCGCAGGATGAGCGCGTGATCGCCATCGCGGGCATTCCCGATGAGGCGAAGGGCGAGGCGCTGGTGCTGCTCACGGCGCGCGACCTCGATGTAAAGGAGCTGCGCGAGAAACTCAGCGCGGCGGGCACGCCGAATTTGTGGATTCCGAAGACCATCAAGCGTGTGGACGCGATCCCCGTGCTTGGGACGGGGAAGCTCGATCTCGCGCGTTGCAAGGAACTCGCGCTGGAGTAGTGCGCGGACTCGCGATGGAAGTTTCGCCAACCCTCCCTACAGTCCTCCGAACCTCCACATGAATCCCGCGCGTGAAAAATAACCGCCCCGCCCTGTGCCCCGGCGTCGAGGCGCTGCCGTTGGCGACGCGCCGCAGCTTCCTCTGGCAACTCGGCGGCGGCCTCGGGGGAGTCGCCCTCGCTTCGCTCCTTTCGCGCGACGGCCTCCTCGCCGCCGCTCCCGCCAATCCGCTCGCGCCGAAGCCCCCGCACTTCGCGCCGAAGGCGAAAGCGGTTATCCAGATCTTTTGTCCCGGTGGCTTGAGCCACGTCGATACGTGGGATTACAAGCCGGAGCTGGAGCGCCTGCATGGGAAGCCCTTCGATGCGGAACTCGGCAAGCAAACCTTTGCCGGTGTCGCCGGGAACTACGGCAAGAGTTTCTGGTCGTTCCGCCAGCACGGCCAGTGCGGGCGTTGGATCAGCGATCTCTTCCCGCAACTCGCGAAGCACGTGGACGAGATCGCCTTCATCAATTCGATGCAGGGCAAATCCGCGCTGCATGGCCCGGCGATGTTCATGATGAACAGCGGCTTCATCCGCCCCGGCTTCCCGGCGATGGGTGCGTGGGTCACCTATGGCCTCGGCAGCGAAAGCGAGAATCTGCCCGCCTTTGTCGTGTTGCCCGATCCGCGCGGCCTGCCGCCGGGCGGCATCGTCAATTGGGGCGCGGGATTTCTTCCCGCTGTGCATCAAGGCACCGTCCTCGAAACGGCGGCGGACAAAGCTCCCATCGCCGATCTCTTCCCCGCGCAAGCGGTCTCCGCCGAGGCCGAACGCGATGGCCGCGCTTTCCTGCAGGCGCTGAATGCCGCGCATGCCGCCGCGCGCGCCGACTCGCTGCTCGATGCCCGCATCGCCTCCTACGAACTGGCCGCGCGCCTTCAGCTCAGCGCGCCCGAGGCTGTGAATATCTCCGCCGAAAGCGCCGCCACGCTTGCACCCTATCTGCTCGACGACGAATCCGCCGGCCCGTTTGGCCGCCAGTGCCTGCTGGCGCGGCGTCTCGTCGAGCGCGGGGTGCGCTTCGTGCAGATTTTTTGCGGCGCGGAAAATACGTCGTCGAAAAAGATCCGCCCGAATTGGGACAGCCACGAGGATATCGTGCGCGATCACGGTTACTGGGGCCGCGTGCTCGACACCGGCGCGAGCGCGCTGCTCACCGATCTCCGCGCGCGGGGCCTGCTCGACAGCACGCTCGTCATCTGCACGAGTGAGTTTGGGCGCCAGCCTTTCATGCAAGGAGGCAACAAGGGGCGCGACCACAACCCCGGCGCGTTCACTGCGTGGCTGGCCGGCGGTGGCATCAAGGGTGGCGTGAGTTATGGCACGAGCGATGAAGTCGGGTTCAAAGCTGCGATGCACCCAACGTATTGTTACGATATGCACGCCACCGCCCTTCACCTGCTCGGCCTCGATCACGAGCGGTTGAGCTTTTACCAAAACGGCATCCAGCGCCGCCTCACCGACGTGCACGGCGAAGTGATTCACGATTTGCTCGTATAGGTTTCCATGAGACGCATGAGTCCTATCGGTCCCATGAAATACGCGTGCGCGTTCATCGCTCTCGCAGTATTCGCCACCGCTGCGGAGCTCCCGCCGCCCGCGAATCGGCCCGTCGATTTCGTGAAGGACGTCCAGCCCATCTTCGAGGCGAAGTGCGCGAAGTGCCACGGCGCGGAAAAGCAAAAAGGCGGCTACCGCCTCGACGACCGGCAGACTGCGCTGCATGGAGGCGACGAGCATGCGCCGAACATTCTGCCCGGCAAAAGCGCCGACAGCCCACTCGTGCAATTCATCGCCGGCCTCGATCCCGATCTGAAGATGCCGAGCAAAGGCGACCCGCTCACGCCCGAGCAGATCGGCCTCGTCCGCGCATGGATCGACCAGGGGGCTACCTGGCCCGACAGCGCGAGCGCTGGTCGCAAGGATCCGAAGGACTGGTGGTCGCTCAAGGCGATCGTGCGCTCGCCGGTGCCGCCCGCGCCTGCGGAATTGCCGAATCCCATCGATGCCTTCGTCCGTGCCAAGCTCACCGAAAAGGGTCTCTCGATGTCCCCGGAAGCGGACGCGCGAACGCTCATGCGCCGCCTTTATTTCGATCTGCTTGGGCTGCCGCCGGCTCCCGAGGAAGTGGACGCTTTCGTCCGGGAGTTCAATGGGGCCGATGGGACGAATGCGGCCTATGCGAAGCTGGTTGACCGGTTGCTCGCCAGCCCGCGCTACGGCGAACGCTGGGCGCGCCACTGGCTCGATGTCGTTCACTTCGGCGAGACACATGGTTACGACAAGGACCAGCCGCGCCCGAATGCCTGGCCCTATCGCGATTACGTCATCCGCGCGTTCAACGACGATAAACCGTTCGCGCGTTTCGTGCAGGAGCAGATCGCGGGCGACGTGCTTTTCCCGAACACTGCCGACGGCATCGAGGCGCTCGGTTTCATTTCCGCCGGCCCGTGGGATTTCATCGGCCACGCCGAGGTGCCGGAGTCGAAGATCGACGGCAAGATCGCGCGCCATCTCGATCGGGACGACATGGTGAGCAACACGATTAACACCTTCTGCTCGCTCACCGTGCACTGTGCGCAGTGCCACAATCACAAGTTCGACCCGATCCCGCAGGAGGACTACTACTCGCTGCAAGCGGTCTTCGCGGCGCTCGACCGCGCGGACAAGGTGTATGACCTCGACCCCGCCGTCGCCGCGCAGCGCGCCGAGTTGACGGCGAAGCAACGCGCGCTGAAGGCGAAGAAGGACGAACTGGAGAAGGCGTTGACCAAATCCGGCGGCAGTGTCGTCGGGTTGCTCGACCGCTTGATCGACGAAGGGACGCGCGGGCCGGAGGCTGGCGAACGCGTGGAGTTCGGGTGGCACAGCGGTATCGAGGCGAAGCAGGATGTGGTGAAGTGGGTGCAGGTCGATCTCGGCGCGCCGCAGCCGATCGAGGAGATCGTCATCGCTGGGTGCCACGATTCGTTCAACAACATCGGGGCGGGCTTTGGTTTTCCGGTGCGTTTCAAAGTGGAAGTTTCGGACGATGAGAAATTCGCGAATGCGGTTGCGATTGACGACCAGACGGCGGCGGACTTTGCGAATCCCGGCGTGGCTCCGCGCCGCATCGCTGCGGGGAAGATGGCGCGCTACATCCGCGTCACCGCGACGAGGCTCGCGCCGCGGATGAACGATTTCATTTTTGCGCTCGCGGAGTTGCAGGCGCTCGACAAGGGCGGTCGCAATCTCGCGCTTGGTGCGACGGTCACCTCGCTCGATAGCATCGAGGCTCCGCCGCGCTGGGGACGCGCGAATCTCACGGATGGCTACCACTATGGCGGGATCGTGAAGCTCGCGCCGGACCAACTCGCCGGCCTGAAGGCGCGTCGCGACGAACTGCTCGCCAAGGCCACGCAACCGGAGGTGCGCGACCAAGCCGCGACGGCCAAGCGTGAACTCGCCGAAGTGGAAGCGGCGCTGGCGAAATTGCCGCCGGCCCACATAGCTTACATCGGCACGATCCACAACGGCTCCGGAACCTTCACCGGCACGGGAGCGACGGGCGGCAAGCCGCGTGCGATTACGCTGCTCGCGCGGGGCGACGTGACCAAGCCCGGCAAGCCTGTCGAGCCTGGCGCGCTCACGGCCATCGAGGCACTTCCGGCACACTTCGATGCAAACACGCCGGAGGGGCAGCGGCGGGCAGCGCTGGCGCACTGGCTGACGGACGAGAAGAATCCGCTGACGTGGCGCAGCATCGTCAACCGGGTGTGGCAATATCACTTCGGGCGCGGCCTTGTGGATTCGCCGAATGACTTCGGGCACATGGGGCAGCTTCCTTCGCACCCGGAGTTGCTCGATTGGCTGGCGGCGGAGTTTCGCGACAGCGGGGGATCGTTCAAGAAGCTGCATCGCCTGATCGTGACGAGCGCGGTGTATCGGCAGGCCTCGGTCTCGCGGGAGGATTACGCGGCGATCGACTCCGGCAATGCGCTGCTCTGGCGACAGAACCGGCGGAAGCTCGAGGCGGAGGCGATCCGGGACAGCCTGCTCGCGGTGTCGGGGCAACTCGATCTGCGGATGGGCGGGCCGAGCTTCCAGGATTTCGTGGTGACGCATCCTGAGCATTCGCCGCATTACGAATACCAACTGGCCGACCCGGAGAACCCGGCGCTGCATCGGCGGTCGGTCTATCGGTTTCTGGTGCGCTCGCAGCAGCAGCCGTTCATGAGCGCGCTGGATTGCGCGGATCCGTCGATGCTGGTGGATAAGCGCAACCAGACGCTGACGCCGCTGCAGGCGCTGGCGCAGCTCAACAACCAGCTCTCGCTGGCGATGGCGAAGCACTTTGCGGGGCGGGTGGAGAAGGAGGGGGATCTCGGTGCGCAGGTGACGGGGGCGTTTCGGCTGGCGCTGGCGCGGAATCCAACGGCGGAGGAGTTGCGGGCGCTCGCCGACTATGCGACGCGATTCGGGCTGACTAATACTTGCCGGGCGATTCTGAACCTTAACGAATTTGCTTTTGTCGATTGAAGGTGTTCCGGCACCCGCTCCGGGGTGCTGATCAGGTAGGTTGGGGTTCCGGGGGTGTTCGCTCGCTGCGCTCGCTTGACCCCCGGCTACTGTCCTGCAGTCCTCCGGACTGCCAGTAGTCGCATGTCTGCGGGAAGGGGTGGGGGATGTAAGCACGCGCGGGTGGGGAAGGGGTGGGTGAGAGGGTGGGTACGGATGAGGAAAGGGGGCTAGATAAGTGGGTAGGATTGGGTGAGGGTTGGTTGTGGTCTTGGTTCAGAAGTGATGTCAGTAAGCTTCTGCGTGGACGCCGCGGTTGGGGCCGTGAGTTTTGGCGGAGACATTGGCGCCGTGGGGGTGGTGACGGCCTACGCTGACGCCTGCGGAGCATCCGCAGAGTGTGACGGCCAGCGATGCGAGGCACAGGAAGCTGAGGAATTTTTTCATATCTGGATTTTGCCGGGTTTCATTTCGTTTGAGTGGGCGGGGCTTTTTCCGGGTCGGTGTGTGGGTGGTAATCGCTTAGCCAGAATGGGAAGGCGCCTTGGGGGCCCTCCAGCTCCCCAAGGCGCTCCACGGTGCGTGGAAGTGTGGCGATGTGCGTGACGCGGATGTTATTGGCGGTCGTTGTCCTTCGGGTTGCGCTTTTCGTTGTCGGATTTTTTCGGCGGGCGTTCGCTCTTTTCACCGGTGTTCTTTTTCGAGGGCTCGGGCTTGTCCCCGGCATTCTTCTGCGGGTGGTCGCTCTTTTCGGCGGGCTGGCCGGCGGGGCGATCGGTTTTCTCCGGAGATTTGTCGGGCTTGTCGGTGTTGCCGGGTTTTTCGACAGACTTAAGGGCGTCGCGCTCAGCTTGGGCGCGGGCTTTCTCGTTGGCTCCCTCCGACTTCGGGTTGAACTTGGCGCCTTCACGCTCGGCTTTCTCGGCAGCGGCGGCGGGGTCGCGGTCGACGTCCTCGCCGGGGCGGACGGTTTTGCCTTGTTCGCGGTCGGCGGCGTTTTTGTCGCGGTTGGGATTGGATTGGGGCTGGGTGGGCGAGGCCTCGCGAGCGGGCTGATTTTTCGGGTTAGCACGATCCGGGGTTTTCTCGCCGATGGGGTCGGGACGGTTGCGGTCGTTGGGCTGGCTGGCGTTGGGCTGTTTGTTGTCGCGGTCGTTGGGGTCGGTGCCGGCGCGGCCGTCGCGGCGGTCGTTGCCGGGGCGATTGCGGTCGTTGTCGGGACGGTTGCGATTGTTCGGGTCGTTGGGGTTGCGGGCGCCGGGGTTGTCGCGATTGCCGTCGTCGGTGCGGGCGGTGCCGCGTTCGTTGTCGCGGCGGTCACCGTCCCTGCGGTCACCATCACGACGATCTCCGTCGCGGTGGTCGCCATCGCGGCGGTCGCGATCGCCGAGGCGGATGGCGGCGTCGAAGCGGACGCCGAAGTGGCGGCCGGTTTCCTCGAAGATAGTGGGTTGGACGTGGGTGACGGAGGTGATGCGGGTCCGCTCAATGACGGGGGAGCTGACGAAGCGTTCGCGGGTGATCTCGCGGAGGCGGATCTCGCGATCGCCGGCGAACTCGAGAGAGGCGTAGGGGACGGCGACGAATTTTTCGCCGACGATGCCGCCGGTGACGATGGTGGAGACGACGGCGTGGCTGGCGGGGTCGATGACGACGTATTCGACGTGGCCGGCTTCGGCGCCATCGGAGGTGTGGATGACGTGTTGATCCTGGCAGACGCGGAAGACGGTGTAGTCATCGGCGAAGGCGGCCGGGGCGAGGGCGGCGGCGCAGAGGAGTGAGAGTGTGGTTTTCATTGTAAAACGACATCGCGGCCAAGCTGTTGTGCGTGTGGGGAATGTTGGGGCCTGATGGTATTTTCGGGGAAGTGGAGGGGGGAGGAGGTCCAAGGCCAAGGGTTCAGGGACCAAAGTCCAAGGTCCAAGCCGGTGCGAGTGGGGGTGGCCATGGCGGAGTTGACGGTTGATGGAACGGACCGGGAATTGGCTGGAATTAGGTGTAATTACTCTGGGATGCGGAGGTGGTGGAGGTGAAGGGGATGGGGCTTATAGGGCCTAGGGGTCGAATGGGACTGATGGGGTGGATGGATGTGACGGACTTCATGGCAGATGGCTGATAGCAGATGGCAAAGGGTGAAGGCGTCGGAGAGGTGCGTGGGGTGGCAGTGCGGCGGAGCGGTTGAGATACGGCAAAAGTGTGAGGTCCCTCGACTTCGCTCGGGGTGACCGCTTTTGATTTCCGCCGCGGGGGCCATTTCCAATGGGCGCGTGTTCCATGTGGGGCGGTGGCACACAGGAGAGCGAGAAAGCAAACCTGTCCCGTAACTTACGTAACTTACGCAATCAAAATTTTCAAGGGGAAGGGGTGGAGTGAGGATTCGCGGATGAGACGAATGGCTAGGCCTTCAACTTGCGGTAGCGAGCGAGGAGTTTGCGGCCCTTGGCGGCGATCTTGCGGGCGGCAGCGACGGTTTTCGGGACGGGTTCGCCCCAGGCGGCGGCGGTGAGGGCGAAGCGGGTGGGCTCGCTGTTTTCCTTGCACAGCGGGGGTAGTTTGCCTTTGCGTCCGTAGAAGCGGGTGGCCCAACTGCCTTTGCGGCGCAGGTCCTCGGGAGACATGCGGCTCGCGGGTTTTTTCACGCCGGGTTTCAAGTGAGCGCCCTCCTTTTTCCGGAACGCTTTGCGCCCGGCGGCGGTGAGGCCGCCTTTGGGATCCTTGGTTGGCGCTTTCACGGCTTTTTCTTCGCTGTGGGTTTGGAAGTGGAGCGGGATTTGGTTTTGCGGGAGCGCTGCTTTTTCGCGGCGTTCATGTTGTCTACGAGGCTGGGATACTTGCGTCCGGCTCGCTTGGCGGCGGCTTTTGCGCGCGCTTTGCTCTTGGGGGTCAGCTTGGTGTGACGGCTCCGTTTTGGCGCTGGCTTTTCCCACGGGTCTTTCTTTGCGACAGATTTCTTCGCCATGCTGGGGATACGGATGGGGGAGGGGCGCTGGATGTCCTGGCGGGATACAGCAGCAGGATTTGTGAGGAGGGGAGGATTGGCGAAGTGCAACTTCGCGGGGGGAGGTGCGTTCCGCAGTGCAACTGCGGAACGAGGGGAATGGGGAGAGCGGGGAAGCGCGGAAGCGCTTCCCTCCAGGAGATGTGGCGCGCGTGGGGCTTACGCTTCGAGGGTGAGGTCGTGGAGGAGGGTGCCGTCGAGCTTGGACATCTTGATGTTTAGCTTGGTCTTGTCGGCGGTGGCTTGCATGAAGGTGGCGCCTTTGGGTTGGGGGGCGCCGCCGATGAGTTGAGCGATGGGCTGGCCTTCCTTGGCGGGCATCCAGAGGTAATCGTGGGTGTGGCCGGAGATGACTAGCTTGACGCCGGCTTCGACCAAGGTGGGGAGCCAGAGGGGGCGGCCGTATTTGGCGTGGTTTTCGGTGCTACCGGGGATTCGGGGGTGGTCGAACCAGAGGGGGATGTGGCAGAAGAGGATTTTGTGGGGGGCTTCGCGGAACCACGGTTTTTTGACTTCTTCCTTGAGCCAGGTGGCTTGTTCGCGGGCCATTTTTTGGAAGGCGCCCATGCCGCTGAGGTAGGGGCTGTCGTCGGGTTTGTCTTCGCCGGTGTCGAGGACGAGGGCGGCGAGGGGGCCGCTGCGGAAGCCGTAGTAGAAGCGGTCGCCGGGGGTGCCGGTGAAGTCGGTGAGGGCGAGGGCGGCGGGGCCGCGGCAGTCGTGGTTGCCGCGGACGTAGGCAAGGGGCCAGCGGTCGGCGGGGGCGAGGCCGCCGGCGGGGGCGAGGAATTGGCCGGCCATTTGGTTTTCGAAGTGGACGTCGTTGGATTGGTCGCCGTTCCAGAGGAGGAAATCGGGCTTCAACGGAGCGGTGAGTTCGTGGAGGGCTTTGAGGGTGGTTTCGTTTTCGTGGGTGTCGTTCCAGACGGCGAAGGTGGTGGTGTCGGCGGCGGGGTCGAGGGTGCGGAAGCGGGCTTCGGCGGTGACTTGCTCGGGGCCGGCTTTGAATTCGCCGTGGTAGAATTGGCGGACTTTGATCCAGCCGGCGGGACGGGCGGTGATGCGGTAGCGGATTTCCTTCCCGGGCGGGAGCGCGGGGAGGGTGAATTTCATGACGTGTTCGTTGAGGGGGAGGAGTCCGGCGTGGCCGCCATCGACGCGCTCCCAGTCGCCGGCTTCGATGGCGAATTCGAGGTAGCCGGTGGCCATGCGCTGGAGGGGCTGGAGGATGGCGATGCTGTCGGCGGCGGGGCCGGTGACGACGGGGCGGCCTTGGAAGACGTCGCCCTCGATGCCGCCGACGGTCCAGGCGCCATCGGGGACGTCGGGGCGGGGGTCTTTGGAATAGTCGGAGTAGTTTTGCGCGAGCAGCGGAAGCGCGGTGCCGGCGGTGGCAGTGGTGGCGAGGAATTGGCGACGGTTCATGGTGGAGCGGGAGTGGGTGTGGATATTAACCACGGAGGGCGCGGAGGGCACGGAGAAATGAGGGGGTGCAGGTGCACCCGGATGTTCAATGTGCCATCCTCGGAGATATTATCGGCAGCACACGCGCTTCATCATTCGGCGCAGGGCAAAACCAATCGCGCTGCCTACAGCGACCGGCATGGCAAAAAGGCAACCATATCCGAAGCCCCCTATGAGCCACGTTTGCCACGACGAACCACCGGCGCGTGCGTTCGCGACAATCGCAGTGAAGTGGAAATCCGACCAACCGAGCATGGTCAGTCCAATCGTAAAACCGAGCCCTCCGCACAAAGCCACAAGCAGAGGTAACTGCCATTTCCAAAAAAAGCCGATGACCGCGCCGCCGATAACGAAAGGTAACAGGATCAAGAGCAGGTCCATATTCGTGAATGCTAAGGAAATATCCGGGGAAGTCCATTTGTTGCTGGCGCGGCGGTGTGCTGGATTGAACCGCGAAGGCGCGAAGGGCGCGAAGGATTTTTGAAGGGATGGGATTGGCGAAGTGCAACTTCGCGTTTGGAGAGGGCGTTCCGAAGTTTAACTTCGGAACGAGTTTCCGTGAGCTTGTCTGCGCGCGAGCTGCAATTACTCGCATTCCATTATTCTCGCGAGGTAGAAGGTGGATCGATGTCTTCCATGCTCTCCGTTCCTCATGCTGTGCCGGGTTTGAAGTCGCTCTATGGGCGGGATTTGATTATCAAGCGGGCGGTGAATACGGTGGGGTTTATGCTGTTTGCGGCTTGGGGGATTCGGTGGGCGACGGAGCCGGCGCGGACGGGGAAGACGCTGCCGGATATCGATGTTTCATTCGAGATCGTGGCGGGGAAGTGGGGGCCGATCGGGGCGCTGGTTTTGGCGGCGGTGGCGGCGCTGGTGGTGGGGTGGCGTTTGGCGTGGGTGAGGAAGGTGCTGACGCAGGGGAGTGTGGTGAAGGCGGTGGTGGAGGACCTGGAGGTGACGGAGGTGAACAAGGATTTTTACGAGTATCGCGGGGGGCGTCCGGCTCCGTGGCGCTTTTACTGGGCGACGGTGCGCTATGCGGTGCATGGGGTGGAACGGACGGTGCGGGTGAAGATGCCGAACGCGGGGTTTGTCTTCGGATTGCAGAAGGGGGAGGAGACGGAGGTGGTGGTGCTGGATCAGGCGCCGGGGCGGCCGTTGATCCGGGCGATTTATTTGGGGGAGCCTCTATACAAGCCGAGAAGGAAGTTTTTTTGGTGATTTTTGTCGCAATTCCGGGATGCGGCGAGAATTTGCAGATGACAGGGCGCCCTTCGAGCCCCTCAAGATGACGGCCAATGCTACGCGCCTTCGGTTCGTTAGACGACGCAGACCAGAGTGTCGGGCGGTGGTTCACTCTCCATGGCAAAAACCGGAGGTGGGCACATTGGCACGATGATCGGGCTCACGACTGGCTTCGGGGCGGGGGTTGGGAAGAGCGCAACGTGTTGATAGAGGCGGGTTTTCAGGCGGGCGGAGTATTCGCGGGAGTCGTCCCAGGAGAAGAGGCGGGTACCACATACGCGGCAGTCCATCTGGCCTTGATTCCGGGACAGGCAGGACCGGGAGGTCATCGTGTAGATGCTTCCGCATTTCTCACAAGCGAGTTCCGTCTTTTCTTCCCTTTCTAACATTTTCTTAATTAAAGAGCATTCATCATCCCAGAAGGCCCTATGCGGCCGTAGGTGCGGGGAGGGCATAAATGTTGCTTATAGTCTGCAGCGAGTGGTGGAGCTCGATGCGCTTGTTAGTCACGCACGAGCGGAAGTTGGAAGCGGCACCACGGGAGCGGTGGATCCGGGATTTGGGGAGCGTTTAGGTCGCTTATTGATCGCGAAGCTGGAGCTTCGTACGAGTCTTCATGAATTTTGTTCAACACCGGGTATCAAAACGATGGGACGTAGAGGACTGATGGGACGCATGGGTCGTGATAGGTGAGGGAATTTCACGCGCTCGGAACCGAATTTTGGGGAGTAGCGCGTTCTTTTTGCGCACGAGTCTTGGTGTATTGAGGCGGGTTTGATTTTTCAGGAAGTGGAAGTGCCCCCTTTCCTCCTTTCGGTTGCTTGTGTTATCCGATTTTCTTCGTCGCATCTTTTCAGCAATCTCATCATGGCCTCAAACGCGCTCGCATCCGCATCCCGACATCAAAACCCGCATTCGACTTTGGTCGTGGTGGCCCGAAAAAATGGCAAAAAGGTTGAGGCTTTGGGTGCGAGCGAGGAGGTCGCCCGCTTATTGAATACGGTGCTCGATGACGGGGTTACTTTTGCGGATCTTTGCAAGGGGGGCTTCCTGCGAGGCCGGGGGTTTGCGCCGTTTCGTCACCTGCTTTTCGTGGGAGTTGACGGAAAGCTCCAGGACATGGAAGTGATTCGGCGTCTCGGGGCGACGATTTATCTAAGCTTGAAGAGTCACAAGGCGGGAGTGGGTGGGGTGGACCTCGATAGCCTGGGACTTGGCCCGAATGAGACGGTGACGGCTGCGGGGGCGTTGACGGAAGGGGGGGCGCTCGCTGCTTACGAATTCGATCTATATAAAACGAAGAAGAAAGATCCGGAGAAGGAAGCGCGGGAGACGCGGGTCGATCTTTTGCCGACCCAGAAAAGTGATGCCAAGGCGGTGGGCAAGGCGATCGCTGACGGCAAAGTACTGGCGGAGTGCATCAATCTTGCACGCACGCTCGGGAACACTCCGGGGAATTTGATGACTCCGGCGCTGCTGGCGAATGCGGCGGTGAAGGCGGCGAAGGGGACGAAGTTGAAGGTGACGGTTTGGGACAGGGCGCGCATCAAGAGAGAGCGCATGGGCGGGCTGCTGGGGGTTTCGCTCGGGAGTGAAGTGGAGCCGCGGTTCATCATCATGGAATATCACGGGGCGGCGAAAGGTAAGAAGCCGGTCTATTTCGTTGGCAAGGGGCTGACTTTCGATAGCGGCGGCATCAGTATCAAGCCGGCGAATGGGATGGAGGACATGAAGTTCGACAAGTGCGGGGGTTGCAATGTGATTGGCACGATGCTGGCGATCGCCCGATTGGGGCTGAAGGTGAATGCGGTGGGGCTGGTGCCTTCGACGGAGAACATGCTGGGGCCGATGGCGAACAAGCCGGGCGATATCCTGGTGGCCCGTAATGGGACGACGGTGCAGGTGGATAACACGGATGCCGAGGGGCGTTTGATTTTGATGGACGCGCTGGCCTACGCGTCGGAGCGAAAACCCGCGGCGATTTTCGATGCGGCGACTTTGACGGGGGCGTGCGTGGTGGCGCTGGGGAATAGTTTCACCGGGGCGTTCACGCGTGATGAAAAGGTGCGCGAACAAGTGAATGCGGCGGCGGAGCGCTCGGGGGAGTGGGTTTGGCAGATGCCGATCGTGGATCATCACCTGGACGACATGAAAGGGATCTACGCGGATCTGAATAATATCTCGAGCTTCAAGGGTGCGGGCAGTTCGACGGCGGCGGCGTTTCTGGAGCAGTTCGTCGGCGAGGGTATTCCGTGGGCGCATTTCGATATTGCGGGAACGGCGTGGCACATCGGCAATCGCGTGAATTATTGCGCGAAGAAAGGGGCGTCGGGGGTGATGGTGAGGACGTTTGTGGAGCTGGCCAGGGACTACGTGTAGGTCGCGCCTAGGCCCGAGTCTTGATGAACTTCCTCCTTGTGGCGGAGATCAAATTCCGCGAATTGGGACGACAGGGTATCAATGAAATAGCACCGCCATGAGCACGACGACACTCACGCCCGACACCAACCAGCCGCTGCAAAGCCTCGACGAGGTCGAGGATTTCTACAAAGAGCGCTATCCGGAGCCGATGGGGGAGAAGCAGCGAGTCGTTGGTGATGCACCGGAAAAGCAGAAGGAAGAGTTTCGGAATTACGAAGCCGATGCGCGGCCGACAGTGCGCGAGTTTTACCGGCTCAATCACACTTTCCAAACTTACGACTTCGCGCAGGCCAAGCGCAGGGAATTTCTCGGCCTGAACCGCATGAAGATGGGGATCTGGGAGGCGGCGGAGTATTTGAATCAACTCGTGGATGACAGCGACCCGGACACCGATCTTTCGCAACTCGAGCACTTGCTCCAGACGGCGGAACAGCTCCGCTCGGACGGCCAGCCGCGCTGGATGATTCTCACGGGCTTCGTCCACGATCTCGGGAAGATTCTCTGCCTGTGGGGCGAACCGCAGTGGGCGGTGGTCGGCGACACTTTTCCGACGGGCTGCGCTTACTCGGAGAAGATCGTATTCCCGCAATTTTTCGACGCCAACCCGGATCGTCACGATCCACGCTTTCAGACGCGAAACGGCATTTATGAGGAAGGCTGCGGTCTGGAAAACGTCGCGCTTTCGTGGGGGCACGACGAATACATTTACCAGGTCTGCAAGGACTACCTGCCCGTAGAGGGCCTCGCCATGCTGCGCTACCACAGCTTCTATCCGTGGCATCGCGAAGGCGAATACGATCACCTCTGCAATGCGAGGGATCGGGAACTTTTACAGTCGGTGCAGGGGTTCAATCCCTACGACCTCTACACGAAGAGCCACACCAAGCCCGATGTCCGGAAACTGCGTCCGTTTTACGAGGAGCTGATCGCGGAGTATTTCCCGGCGAAACTGCGCTGGTGAGATCCCGGTAGTTCAACCTGGCGGGAGCTTGCGCGCGATTGGTTCGGGAAGAGGAAGTGGCTCAATTTGTCCCGATGCCGTCATGCCTGAAATGGTGGACGCGGGCTCCGAGCGCGATTTGGGGCGCAGCACGAAGGGGTTTGTGGAGTGAAAGTGAGGTGGCGCTTGGCACCACGTTTGGAAGACAACGCGCTCGGAGCGCGCGTTCCACCAGCATCCCACGCGAGAATTCTTTCAACTTCGGCAAATTGAACCACTACCCGGGCGGATTTCGGCGGTGATCGGTGTCAGTCGCGCACCGGTTTCGTTCCCAATCGGATGATGCGTTCGATGAGTTACGGGTGCGCTGCTGCGCAAAAACCCTGATGAAATTTTACGCATCAACCATTGACCGCGCGCGGTTGCACTTCAACGCTGCACGCGCCACATGAAAACCGAAATTACCCGTTTTTGCGAAGCCGCCCTGCGCGCTTTGTTCCCCTTTCCGCCCGCTCTCGAAGCCGCCGCCGAGGCGCTGGCCAGCAGCGATGAGAAGGCGCTCCTCGCCGTCCCGCTCGCCACGCTGCACGACGTGCGCGCCCGCCTGCGCTCACTGACCGAAAAGCTCGCTGCGCAGCAGGCTTATCTCCTGATTTTCGGCCCACTCAAGAGCGGCAAGAGCACGCTGATGAATGCGATCAGCGGCAGCTACGTGAGCGAGGTGACCTCGCTTCCGGGCTACCCGTGCCTCGTTTTCGTCCGCCATAGCGAGAACCCGCATTTTTCCGTCACGCGCTACAACGGGCGCGAGTCCGTCTTCGCCGATGGGCGCGTGCTCAACGAAGTCGTGGCCGACAGCCACATCGCTCTCGCGCAGCAGATCCGCGAGACGGAAAAAGAAGGCGCGGCCTTCGATCCGCGCACCCATTTCACCGAGGCGATCCGGCGCATCGACGTGAAGCTTCCGATCGCGTCGCTCACCGAGTCCAGCACCGTGCTCGTGGATACTCCCGGGCTCTACTCCCGCATGAATTTCGGCTACGACGTGCTGACCCGCGAATTTCGCGACAGCGCGGCCTGCGCCGTCTTCGTGGTGAAAACCGACAACCTTTTCCTGGAGCAGGTTTTCACCGAGTTCAACGAACTGCTCGGGCTCTTTTCGCGCGTCTTTCTCGTCATCAATGTCTTTCCAGCACATTGGGATCCTAAGCTTAGAATTCCACGTGGACAAGTTGTCGCG
>JADMIO011006334.1_pt1 | contig 110981 bp, 110 predicted proteins | sample 8958161 | NCBI WGS metagenome assembly JADMIO01 (sample SAMN16585339, study PRJNA669376) | soil metagenome | isolation source: Crop rotation soil | place: USA: Cullars Rotation, Alabama | collected 2011 | reverse complement strand
GCCGCGACTTCAAGTCACGTGAATTCCAAGCTTCGGATCCCACTGTGCTGGAAAGTTCTGAACAATAAGACTAATCCACGAACTATCACGAAATAACACGAACAAAGATTCACCGTAGTTGGGAGTTTTGCAAAGGCTCTTTATTTGTCGACTGGAAAACTGCCCCCACAAAAATCAAGAAATGACCCTGATTTAAAGGCTTTTGTGACTTTGTCGTGCAGCTTCCGAGTCGCAACGAGCTAAATGAGGCTCTTGCAAAACCCGCAGAGAGCAAAGGGAACTTCATCTAGCCAGGTAGGAAAGTGGTTTTCCCCGCTGCCCCGCAACAATAGTGGCGACGTTATTTAGTCGGAGGTCAGCGGGGGGAAACCGCCCTTCCCAACTGCGCTAGACAGGTGGCTTCCGTCACTTTTGCAAACGGACATTAGTTGTCCCCGGCGCCGGCCGCGAGTTCACCTTCCTCGTCATCGAGACGACGACGTAGATTGGGATCACTGGACCTCCTCCGCGGCGTCGAATCTGGACCACGTCGTTCATCACGCATTTGAGCAGTGAGTCCGCGGATGCCGTGTTTGTCCAGGAGGTGACGGAGCGACCGAACTGAAAGTCGAAGAAGCTCAGACGCGTTCGTTTGGTTTCCGTTGGTGCGACGCAATGCTTCCATCAAGTAAGTCTTTTCCAGTTGGTCCAGGTGGGCCGTGAGGTTAAGTCCCTCATCGGGAAACTCCATTGCGTCTGCCACTCGATAGGGATTGTAATTGGTGACTTTTTCGGGAAGTCTTTCCGGTTCGATTTGGTTGGTGTGTTCGAGGGCGACTGCTCGCTCGATTGTGTGTTCAAGCTCGCGAACGTTTCCGGGCCACGAATATCTTTCCAACAACTTCATGGCAGTTTCACTGATCGACAGAGATCGACCTGTTGGACCGCAGAACTTGTCGACAAAGTGAGTCGCGAGTTCCGAGATGTCTTCAGACCGTTCGCGCAGCGGTGGAAGCTCCATGGGTATGACGGAGATTCGATAGTACAAGTCTTCGCGAAATGTTCCGGCCGAAACCATACTGGCCAAATCTCGATTTGTAGCAGCAATCACCCGGGTATCGACTTGCGTCTCTTCGGTCGCCCCAACCGGTCTCACTTTTCGTTCCTGAAGAACACGTAACAACTTGACCTGCATCGCGGGTGACATCTCACCAATCTCATCGAGAAAGATCGTTCCACTGTTTGCTGCTTCGAACAATCCTTTGCGATTGGAGCTCGCGCCAGTGAACGATCCTTTGACGTAGCCAAACAGCTCTGATTCGAGCAATGTTTCGGTGAATGCTCCACAGTTAACCGACACGAAAGGTTTCTCAGCGCGTGGACTCGAGTCGTGGATGGCCCGTGCAACTAACTCTTTACCTGTACCAGACTCGCCCGTTACCAACACCGTCGACTGAACTTGCGCGACAGTCTCGATCATCTGGTAAAGCGCCAACATTCGTGTGCTGCGGCCGATGATGTTTCCGAGTTTCCCTCGAGTTCTTTGACCCTGGATGAGTGCTTTGTTCTCTTCGAGTAGAGCTTCCTTCTCTCGGACCAACGAAATCTTAGCGAGCGCACGCGCAACGGTTTCTTTCAGAAGATCGTTGTCGAAAGGTTTTTGGACGAAGTCGAAAGCGCCCAGCAGAAACGCCTCACGTGCGGTGTCGACGTTAGCAAACGCTGTCATCATTATTACTTCGATGTTCGGAAGGAGTTCTCGAGCGGCTCTGAGAAGATCGATGCCTCCCATGTCAGGCATTCGAATATCTGACAACAACAAGTCAGCAGGTTGTTCACGCAATAAGACCATTGCCTCGTTGCCGTTGCCTGCCACACGGACGGTGTGTCCTTCTCGTTGCATCAAGTGCGTAAGGAACTGCCGCATTCCCAGTTCATCGTCGGCGATAAGGAGCTTTGCCATAAGTACAAATCTAGTTGGTCGAGGCTATTTCGATACTGTCTTTAGGTTCAACCGAGTTCGCTATCGGGAGTTCAATTGTAATTGTGGTGCCTTGTCCTTCGCGACTTCGTACGTTGATTGTACCACCATGATCACGAATGATCTGATAGACAATCGAGAGCCCGAGACCGGTGCCCCCGGTAGTTGACGAGAATGGCTCGAACAGATGTTCCACTTGATCCGGCGTCATGCCTCGGCCGGTGTCGCTGAAAGATATTCGTAGTCTGTTGCTTGAATTCCTTTGGAGTTGGGCTTTTAGGGTTCCACCCTGCGGCATTGCTTGCAACGCGTTTCGAGCTAGATTCCAGAAGACTTGTTTTAGTTGGCCCTCATCTGCCTCGGCAACCAACGTCTCACTCGGCAGTTCCTCAACAATGTTCTGAGTCTCCAAAATCTCCGGACTGTGTTTTAACAACGCGAAAGTTTGATGAAGCAGATCACCAACGTTCACCCTAGATTGCACCAGCGAACGTGGCCTCGCATAATTCAGAAAGTCTGTGATGATTCGATTGAGACGATCCGACTCACGCAGAATAATCTCCATTAACTCCGCATGAGAAGAATCCTGGTCCATCTCTGAACGAAGCATCTGGATTGAGCCACGCATCGCGGCGAGAGGATTTCGAATTTCATGTGCGATTGACGCCGCCATTCTTCCGATTGCGGCAAGACGATCCTGACGGCGTGATGTCTCTTCCAAAGTTCTGACTTGAGTCAAGTCCTGGAAAGTGATCACCATACCGGTAGTTTCATTCGTCTCCGAGAACAAAGGCGAAATACTGAAACCAAGTCGAAGACGCAAACCTTCGGGCGTCAGGCAATCAGTCTCGAACCTCGGGCTGCCATGTCCGTCAGCGAGCTCTTTCAACGAATCGCTGATCCGGTCCTTCATATCGCCGAAAAAGATTGAAGCGTGCTTACCTCGTACTGTCGTTTCTTCGTAACCAGTTATCTCTTCGGCGGCCTGGTTGAAGGTGTAGATCACTCCATCGAGGTCAGTGGTTACGACACCGGATCGAATCGACTCGACGATGCGCTCGTGAAGCGCGCGAAGGCTAGCCAGAGATTGGTTGGCTGCAAGTAAACGAACGTCGGAACGCGACTGTCGCTCGGCTAGTCGGGCTGACAGCAGACCAACAACGAGAAATGCGATGTCGAACATTCCGACTGATTGAATTGTTTGCGAAGGTGAATTCGGTCCGGTACCACCAGTCGGTCCAATGACGGCGAGTGCACAAACTGTGAATGCGAAAGCGCATCCGACGGAAATCACAACAGCGTCTCGGGCACTAAAAAACAGACTGGAGATCGCTATGACGACGATGTAGAGCGCTACGTAAGGCGAGTGAATCACATCGGAGTTCCACACAAGCCACGTCACGAGCAGAATATCGAAGGCGAGTTGGATTTTTGCCTGGAGGAGTGTGTTGCGGGAGAGACGAAGGATCAGCGCGTAGGCGATAGTCAGTCCTGCAACGATCGTTAGAAGGACCAGGCTCTTGCTGAGTGTTTGTTCGGCATTTCCGGTGCGATTCCAAATTAGTCCGACGATAAAAAGTAGGAGCGCGGTGAACATCCTGCCGACGATCAACCAGCCGAGTTTCGAACGCGCACTCCTGCCGGTGTCGTTGGTTTCACCCGTGATAGTCATCGGTCGCAAAGACTATCACAAGAAACTACTTGTCGGGGCGGCACTCTGTGGCCGCCCCTTCTTGATTTCAGCCTTTTAGGAGAAGACGCGGTGGCTTTGGAAGGGGCAGCCACGGAGTGCCGCCCCGACATGTTAGTCACCCGCCAAGTACTCAGCCACGGCTTCAGAAATAGGTTGGTCCGTATTGAATTGGTAGTAGCTAAAGGCTGGGCTTGGATTCACTTCAAAACAATAGACGTGATTCTCAGGCGTTATCTTTAGATCTATCCCGGCAAATGCTAACCCGAGACCAGCCGTGAGATTTATACACATCTCCGACAGTTCGTCAGACAAGTCTACTGCCCGCAGTGCTGCGTAATCGCTGCCTTGTCGATGCGCGTAACGATAATCTGTGGCGTCTGTACTAATCGCAGTGGCGAAAACCTTTTGCCCGACCACGTGAACTCGAACATTAGTACCTTCGACAAATCCTTGAAACTGTGTCGGGCACCAACGAATGTCGTCCAGTCGTCTTAAATCGTCTTCGCTCAACGTCTGCACGATCGACCGAACACCACTGATTGATTTGTAGATCACCTTACCGTGTCGAGCTTGGAAGGCTCGCACGAGTTCAGGATCGTTTGTGATCAAAGTCTCCGGCACCTCAAACCCGTAACGCTTGATCAGCTGAGCTTGATACGGCTTCGAAAAGTTTGAACCCATTGGTGCAGTTCGATTCACAACACGGGCAGGAGTAATTTCAGCCCAGCGAGTTAGCGTATCGAACAGGTTTCGACTCAGTTGACGAGCTGGCGAGTCTTCAGGCTCGTCTTTAATTTCGGGAAGGAAGCGATAGTCCATCAACCTTGTGAAGACGGCTGTGAAATCTTCCAGCTGATAAGTATCTCCATTCAACTGAAGTTTTCCACTTGTGCGTCCTCCCGAAATCTCCATCCGCACTTTCATGATTGAAAACTTGCGTTGGTTCAACATCACGTAGGGCTTGTTTCGTTCGTCTAATGCTTTACTAACTAACGCGAGTGGCGCTTCACTTGGAATTCCACATAGCAGAATCATTGCGCACCTCCTTCACGACGGAAGAGCTTCACAGCTAGAACGTCCAACAGTGCCTCACCTCCAACTCGTAGATCAGGCATCGGTGTCGCACTCGCGAAGAGCCACGAGTTGTCCTGTTGGTTATAAGCCAATTCGACACCAAGCAGAGGCGTTTGCGCGATGCGGGCCAACTCCGCGCAACCCGCTCGCACGGTTTGCGGCAGGAATGGACCAAACACTCGATCGCCAACCGTGATCGCCATCGACGTCTTAGTACCCTCCGGAACGATCCGTCGAATCTGCACGCTCTCATCGATCTCGTCGTGACTCGTTTGTGTGTAGTCAGGAGTTTGTAGCCCTGCTTGGGCTGCCATGCACACCCATTCGGAGACATGACGCCACGCACCAGAAAGCCCTTGAGCATTAGCGTTGTTGAAGACTGGTTGCGGAAGTGTGTTTAGCCAACTCATGAAAAGAGCTGTGTACTCTTGGACTGCGTACTCGTAATCCGCGGCAGCAGTCAGATGTTGTAGCGGAACATGCGTCAGCCGATTAACCACACCACGCACTGAGCGGTTGTTGATCACACGACCGTCGGCAAGGGTGATGTTGATGTGTGCACCATTGATTCCGACGTAGTGTTCCCACTTCGCGTTTCGAGCGAGCATTTCGGAGGTCACCAATTGGAACGGTCTGAGTCCGCGTGCTTGTAATCCTTGATAAGCCCAAAGTGCTGAAGCGTCCTGTTCTGAACAGATCATTAGCCACATGATTCGTCCTTTAGTTGGCGAGGCCAGGTGAACTGACCTCGCCTGTTCGAGCGTTAATCCTTAGTCCGCGTTGTTGGCAGACTGTTCAACGAACTAGCGTTTCTTCGATTTGTCGTCAGGCTTTGCTTCACCTGTGGGCTTTTCCTGATCAGGTTCACCCTTGAGTGCTCCCTCGCTGAGGTCAGGACGAAGGTCGACACCGATGAAGTGGGTCAAGCGAGTGACGTGATCTTCGAGTTCAGTGAGACGATCTTCAGGCGTTCCAGAAGCTTTGAAGATAGGTCCCTTGGTCGCTGGATCGACGCCCGGAAATCCTCCACCCGGATTTTCAACAATGCCCTTTGGATCGTTTTCGAAGACTAACTTTTCAGCAATCTCGAGCTTCTCGTGCTTGAACTCCTTGAGTTCGTGCTTCTCAAACTTGAGTTCCTTGTGTTCGAGTTTCTCGTGCTTGAACTCTTTGATTTCGTGCTTGGAGAATTCTTTCTCCGGCTTAATCTTTTCGATGTCTTTATGGACCTTCTCGAGATTTTCCTTCTCAGGTTTGATCTTCTCGATAGTCTTGTCAGTCTCTTTCGGCTTCGGAGCTGCAGCTGCTGAGAGGTCAGCTTCAGCGCCAAAACTTGCAGCGCGAGTTTGGGGTAGTGTTGTGATGTCGCCGGGATCTACCGTTTCGACTAGTTCCTTGCCACCCTTTTCGAAGACCTGCTTTTCGAGTTCCTTGATCTCCTTCTGTTCGACTTTCTCCTTGATCAATTCCTTGAACTCTTTGCGTTCCGGCTTTTCTTTGCCTTCCTTGATCTCTTTACCTTCCTTGAAGTCTTTGAACTCTTTGTGCTCGCGCTTTTCGGGCTTCTCTTTGAGCTCAGGCTTCTCGAGCTTGTCTTTCCTGAACTCCTTTTCGATCTTCTTCTCGATCTCTTTCTCGAGTTTCTTTTCGATGTCTTTGTTCTTACTCATTAACTAGCTCCTTGATGGATAAGTTGAGGGTCAAGGTCTGAAGAGGCGAGGTCTCAAGGCTACTCGGGCGGGAGCAGGGGGATTGCATTGATGACAAGTCAAACCACATAGCGTTGTTTGAGTTGGGCCAACGGCAAACAGATCTAGAACTACAGTCGGTAAGACTGGCGTGCAGTGGATGTTTGATTGGCGGCGATCATTCAGAAACGGATCTAGTCGGGTGATGACAGGTGAGTTCCGTTCTGAGTATCACCAGTTGGCGTCTCAGGTTGTGGTGAGTTGGCAATGAGTGTGCCGTTTGAATTGAGTAGAGAAATGCGGAGTATTACTAACTACCCCCGCACTTAATGTCTTTACAAGTGTAGACAGCCGTCCTCATACAGTCTTGTTTTGTTGACTGTCGGCTGAAGTCGTCAATCAAGCAAGCCTTTAAGTCGTTCCTCGAGTTTTCGCTTATGTGGTGGTAACCCAGCACGAATGAGCAATTCACGAACGATGACCAGGTGTTGACGATTCAAGCGTAGGGCATCGATTGTGTAATGGCCAGCATCAGTCTTGCCTCGCCATTGACCGTTTGGAAGTTCCTCAAAATGTTTGTCAAAGTCGTCGGTACAGAAATCCACAAAACGGTAACCACGCTCCTGTAACTCTGCTGCGGGCCATTTGTCCAATTTGGTGTGATTGCAAGGGTGACAGGAGTAATAAATGTTGTAGAAGTCATTCGACAGCTGAGGGAATTTGGATTTGGGCCTGAAGTGGTCCAACTCGTAGTTTTCTACACCGCCCGCAAGCAATTCAGTCATGAGACAGTACGCACATTGTCGAAGGAAATCAGATCGAACGTATTCACGATACGTTCGATACCCGCCCTTCTGGGATGGTGCCGGATGTGTTCTAGAGAAGTGAGCCATCCGTTAGTTGATCCGTGCTCGCAGAAGCTTTGTTGGCTTGATTATCAACTAGCGTCCTCAGCCGATGAATTATCGATTCATAGTAAACCTTATCCATCTGGTCCAAGGTCGCTATCAACTGATCGAGCTCGATTTGTTGAGCTGACGACAGGCCATGTAAATACTTTTCATCTATCAGTGCTTTGTAACGCGTCGTTACATAATTCCTTGCGACAGATTCTTCCTGGAGGAGTTCACGTACACCGGTTAATGATTCGATTGAAATTTGCGAAGAAAGGTCAACTGAAAACTCGGTCTTGTCCGCGCGTTTTGTTATGTAAGGAAACGCTACCGTTGCTTCATCCGAGATGCCTTCCGATGACGCAATTGTTTCGTCAGCTTCGGGCACGTCTGGATCTGCCGCCGCTTCGTGAAGAGCACCCCAGTTCATAAAGTTCTCTTCACGTGACTTGGGTACGAGGTTGCCTTGAGTGTCCAGTCTCATTCCCAGATCCAGTCCTAAACTATTCAATACTTTTCTAATCTCGTCGAGCGACTTTTTCCCAAAGTTGGGTTCGCGCCACAGCGATTCTTCAGTCGATGTTGCCAGATCGCCTATTGTTCTAATTCCTGCCCTCATCAATAAGTTGTGTGATCTAACCGAAAGATCTAGTTCTTCTACTGGCAGATAAGGTTGAGAGGACGCGGAGACTTTAGTTACCGGTACTATATCGGCTAGCGGATCAAAGCTGGCGAAGACGGTGAATTGATTCATGAGATACTGGGCCGCTATCGTTATTGCTTGTTCCGGTCTGATAGAACCATCGGTCCATACCTCAATCATCAACTTCTCGAAATCGATATTGTTAACAACGCGTGCTGGCTCGACACCGTAAGTCACCCTCTTGACTGGACTGTGTAACGAGTCAATAGGGATGTAGCCTACTGGTAGATTATCGTCGGCGTTGTTTTCGGCTGTGACGTATCCACGCGCTCTTTGCAATCTCATCTGAATGTGGAGGGAACCCTGTTCCGAGAGTGAAGCTATATGCGCAGACGGATCGAGAACCTCAGTGTCCACATCCGTCTCGATGTCAGCTGCGGTCACTTCTCCGGGTCCTTGTTTTGAAAGTCTTAAGGTTTTCGGGCCGTCACCGAGCAGTTTGAAGCGCAGTGCTTTCAGGTTTAAAAGAACGTCGGTTGCATCCTCAACGACGCCCGTGAGCTGAGCAAATTCATGAGGCGCACCTTCGATCTGGACGGCCGTAATCGCGGCGCCCTCGAGTGAAGAAAGGATTGCGCGGCGAAGAGCATTCCCAAGTATCGTTGCGAAGCCACGTTCAAATGGTTCCGCATAGAAGCGACCGTAACTTTCGGTCAGGGTTTTGGTATCGGCCGTGAAGCGCTGCGACGACTGGATGCGGGTGCGAAACATTTCCAAGTCTTCCATGGCAAATGGGAGTGCAAACGCGACAAACTGTTTAAGAGAGTTGAGCTGAAGTCAAATATACGCTTCGCTAAAATGGCAGTAAAGGACGTTAAGATTTGGGTCGAGCAAACAAAAAAAGAAGCCTGGCTGTGACGCCAGACTTCTCCATTGCGAGGTTGTAAATCCGACTTAGTGTTGTGCCGACAATTTGCCGATCAGTGTGAACAGCGGCAGGTACATCGCAATAACAATTGAACCAATCGTCACACCCAGGAAACCAATTAGCACTGGCTCGATCAACGTCAGCAAGTTAGCGATTGCTGAGTCGACTTCCTGTTCATAGAAGTCCGCAATCTTTCCGAGCATTGCGTCAAGCGCACCAGTCTGTTCACCGATGCCGATCATCTGGGCGACCATGTTTGGAAATACTTCGGTCGCTTTCAACGGATCTACAAAGCTTTCACCGCGCTCAACACCTTGACGAACTTTCGTGATCGCTTCTTCGATGATCACGTTACCCGCTGTACGTGCGGTGATATCCAACGACTGAAGGATTGGTACACCCGACGAGAGCAGTGTTGATAGCGTTCGTGAGAAACGTGACACGGCGATCTTTCGGAAGATATCGCCAATGATGGGAAGTTTCAGTAACAGTCGATCGATGTTCTTTCGTCCACCCGGAGTGCGGTAATAGAAGTGAACTGAAACTGATGCTCCGATAATTGCCCCGAGGATAGCCAGGCCACCCCAGCTGGCAAGAAAGTTGGAAATGCCGACGACGATTCGCGTTGGCAAAGGCAACTGTTCGCCAGGTCCCAACAAGCCGAGGAAGATGTTCTGGAACTGCGGAATCACGACAATCATGATTACTGCCACGGCAACGATAGCCAGCAAAATAACTGCAGCCGGGTAAATCATCGCCGAGATGATGTCGCGTTTGAGTTTGACGATCTTCTCGATGAAGGTAGAGAGTCGTTGCAGGATCAGGTCGAGGATACCGCCGGTTTCACCAGCATCCACCATGTTCGTATACAGCTGATCGAACACGCGCGGATGACGAGCCATAGCGGCCGCCAACGTCGAGCCTTCTTCTACATCCTGTCGCACCTGCAGCAGGATCTGTTGGAAATACTTGTTGTCCTGTTGCTGCGCGAGAATCTCGAGACACTGCACGAGCGGCAAACCAGCGTCAATCATCACTGAGAACTGACGCGTGAAGACCGATAGTTCTTTGGCCTTCACTTTCTTTCTGCCGCCAATCTTCGGGATACCGATTTCGCGGCCCTTCTCTTTGACGGAGGTAAGCGTCACTTGCTCTTTGCGCAAGATCTGACGCAGTGCTTCGCGGTTGTCCGCGACGCGTTCGCCGACTACGACTTCGTTCAGTCTGTTTCGGCCCTTGAAAACATAGGTAGGCATAGCAGTGAGCTCCAGAGGTTAGATCTATCGTGCCGTTGGCCGGGCGCCAATCGGGCGGGGCTGCGCGTAAGGACTCGGATGTTGTTTGTTGGTATTGGCAGGACCGCCGGTATTAAGTCCCGCACCTCGATCAATCAACTCACGAAGTTCGTCGACATTGGACGAGCGCTGCATGGCAGTGTCCAAGGTGATCTTGCGTGTGTGATAGAGGGTAGCGAGAGCCTGGTTGAAAGTCTGCATCCCGTACTTGTCTTGTCCGGTCTGCATCATCGAGTAAATCTGGTGCACCTTGTCTTCACGAATCAAGTTACGAATAGCGCTGTTGGGTACCATGATTTCCAACGCCATCGCACGACCACTTCCTTCAGCCTTGGGCAGCAGTGCCTGGCAAAGAATTCCTTCCAACACGAGTGACAACTGTGCGCGAACCTGCGCCTGTTGGTCAGAAGGGAAGACGTCGATGATACGGTTGATGGTTGATGCTGCGGAGTTTGTGTGCAGCGTAGCGAGCGTTAAGTGACCTGTTTCAGCGATACGAAGTGCTGACTCGATCGTTTCCAGGTCGCGCATTTCGCCGACGAGCACAACGTCAGGATCCTGACGAAGAGCGGTGCGAAGTGCGGCAGCGAATCCATGCGTATCAGCGTTAACTTCGCGCTGATTGATCAAACATCCTTTGTGGTTGTGGAGAAACTCGATCGGATCCTCGATTGTCAGGATGTGCTCATGACGATCGCGATTGATCTTGTCGATCATCGCGGCGAGTGTGGTCGATTTACCCGAACCGGTTGGTCCAGTAACGAGAATCAACCCGCGAGGTTTGTCGCACAGCTGTTTAATGACTGCCGGTAAACCGAGGTCCTCGAACGCTCTGATTTCATATGGAATGGCGCGAAACACAGCACCCACAGCGCCACGTTGATTGAACAAGTTGGCGCGGAAGCGTGACAGACCTTTCACACCGAATGAGAAGTCGAGTTCGAGGTTCTCTTCGAAGCGGTGCTTCTGAGCGTCAGTTAGAACTGAGTAGGCTAATTGTTTTGTATCAGCCGAGGTCAACACACGATAGGCATCGAGTGGTCGCAGATGTCCGTCGACGCGAACCTGCGGCGGTGAGCCCGTCGTGATGTGGAGGTCCGAACCACCGAGTTCAGACAGCTTTCTCAGCAGTTCGGACAATGAGATTTGCGGAACGTTCTCGTTCAATCGCATTTCGTGTAACTCCTAGTCGAAATTTTCTGGTTCTTGATTAACGGTTGTTGTTTACGTGCAGCTTGTTGATGAAGCGCTCTGCTTCAGTCGACATGCGTTCCGTTGAATCAACCGGAGCATCGGTGGTTAGACCGTAGATACGTCCATCCGCTTCAGTGAAGTAGAAGGTCCAGGCCTTTTCGGGAGTGTTAGCTGTTTTGGGGGTGTGAGCAGTGACAACGAAAACGCGCGCGCCATTTACTTCGCGAACGAAGTCGTTCGTTACCCAACCACCAGCGACCATCATCTTGTCGATGACGATACGACGAAATTCTGAGACGTTAGTTCCGCCGACCATCTTGGCTTCTTCACGCGAAGTGAGAAACACCGGGTTTGGACGGCTTAGAGCAACAACTGAAAGATTCATCTGGCCAGGTAACTTCGCTGCGGCACTCTTAACAGGTGTCTTCACATCGCTAGCCTTCGCGGTTGTAGTGCTGACCGTGGTTGGTGTGACGTTGGAAGCTGTGACAGGAGCCGGAGCGGGATCCGTTTCAACCGTCGGAACTGAGTTCACGCTTGCGGTCAAACCTGGAACTGAAGGCAGAGCAGACAAGGCCAATTCACCCACCGGAATGTTCTGTGGTTGACCAAGCAGTTGTTGACGATGAGCAAGTGCTGCTGCAGCGCGCTTCTTGCGCAATCGCGCGCGATAGCGTCGCCACCAGGCTCGCGAGTGATAACGATGATGACGTCTCATGCCAGCTTGCGAACTCTGACGAACGCCGTGGGCTTCGTTGGCAAAGGGCAACATCACTCCCACGGTGAGAAGGAGCATCAGGGATATTGCGATTGTTCTTAACATAAAAGTTCTCCTCGATTAGGCGACCGTCTCGCGAACGACCTCTTCGACCGTCGTAACTCCGCTTCGAATCTTGTGCAGCCCGGAGTTGCGCAAAGTGATCATTCCGTCGTCGATTGCCTTTTTTCTCAATTCGAGTGCAGACGCACCGATCAGAATCAACTCGCGAATCTCATCGGTAACTTCCAACACTTCATAGAGACCAATTCGTCCTTTGTAGCCAGTGTTGTTGCAGACCGAACAGCCTCTCCCCTTGTAAGTCTTCAAAGTCTTCGATTCCTCGGCATTAAAGCCGACTTCCATCAAAGCTTCGGGCGGAGTTGGCAGTTCAATTTTGCACTCTTTGCAGATGCGACGAATGAGTCGTTGTGCCTGAATGAGGTTGACGCTGGTGGCAACGAGGAAGGGCTCAATACCCATATTCATCAGACGAGATATGGTGGAGGGTGCATCATTCGTGTGGAGGGTTGAGAGGACCATGTGGCCGGTGAGTGCTGCTTTGATTGCGATTTCTGCAGTTTCGAAGTCGCGGATTTCACCGACGAGGATGATGTTTGGATCCTGACGCAGGAAGGAGCGGAGAGCAGCTGCGAAGTTCAAACCGATCTGCTCTTTCATCTGAACCTGGTTGATACCCATTAAGTTGAATTCAACCGGGTCTTCAGCAGTCATGATGTTTGTCTCAACTGTATTCAGGGACTGCAACGCTGAATAGAGTGTGTTCGTTTTACCGCTTCCGGTTGGGCCTGTCACTAGAACCATGCCGTACGGCTTGATGATGTTGCGCTGAAACTTCGTTAGTGATTCAGGTTCGAATCCTAACTTAGTCATGTCGAGCATGAGGTTTTCCTTGTCCAGGAGACGAAGCACTACTTTCTCGCCAAACAAGGTAGGTAGGGTGGAAACGCGGAAGTCGAGTTCGCGGGATCGTGAATCGACTTTCACTTTGATCTTGATGCGGCCGTCTTGAGGAAGACGTTTTTCAGAGATGTCGAGTTTCGACATTATCTTCACGCGCGAGATCAACGCGTCGCGAAGTTTGAGGGGCGGGTGCATGACGTCGTAGAGAACGCCGTCAATACGGAACCTGATGCGGAGTTCCTTTTCATATGGTTCGACGTGAATGTCAGATGCTCCACGTCGCAACGCATCAACAAGAAGAACGTTGACAAGGCGTACAACCGGAGCGTCTTCGCTCATTCGCGACAACGTTGAGAGATCAATCTCTTCGTTGTCTTCTACAACTTCAACGTCTTCTGAGGTCTGACTGTGATCAAAATCAATACTGTCGAGCGAGACGAGGTCTTCGCGAGTAATCGCGCCGTGTCCATTTGAGCCTTTGCCTGCGGTTTCGAAAACCGGTTCATCGTTGGAAACAGTCGATAACTCGATCTCTTTCGAAGTTCCGTAGTACTTCGCAATAGCGTGTTGAATGCTTGCTTCCGCAACAACTACCGGTTCGACGTTCAACCCTGTCATGAACTTCACATCATCCATGGCAAAGACGTTCGTCGGGTCGACCATTGCGAGGGTGAGTGTTGCTCCTACGCGTGAGAGTGGAAGTACGGAATGTTTTTGAGCGACTTCTTGAGGAATTAGCCGGAGGACAGCTTCGTCGATTTGGAAGAGGTCTAGATTAACGGAGGGAATGCCGTACTGACGCGACAGCACAGCAGTAATCATATCGTCGCTGACCAGCCCCAATTTAACGAGATTGAAGCCCAGTCGACCACCGTGTTCGCGTTGGTAGTCGAGTGCCTCTCTCAGATGCTGAGGACTGATGAGGTTTTCACGAACAAGAATTTCGCCGAGTTTGGCTGACATTTGTAGATTGATCTACCCGCTAAGGGGAAATGTCCTTTGACCTGGATGGAAGATGCCGACGAAGCGCGAGGCAGTGATAGGTCGCAACAGTAGCGCTCAACACTGTTGCGCATTCATAGTACATTTTGAACATTCAGAGTGTCAACAACGATTTCCAGTCATTATTGTTTGAAACTTCACCGATAATGAAATGGCTACGAAAGTCAGTAGTTGGGCGGGAAACTGAAGGGAAACAAACAATAAGGCCGAGACTTTGTCGGTCTCGGCCTCAAGAATGTTTCGAAGATAGGGGTCAGACTATGGACGCTTGTTGCCTCGCTTCGGGGTAGTCTTTTCAGGAACTACTTTTTCAGTGTTCTTCAATTCGGCAAGAATAGCCTTAGCGTCTGACTTGAACTTGTGTTGATCGGGAGCGACGTCCACAAAGTGCTGCAGATAATTCGCTGCTTCCTGGAACTTCGCCTTGTCACCGGTTCCGAACAGAGCGAGTCCAGCTCCGACGTTAGCATCAGCGTTATCTGGGTCAGTCGACAGGATGCTCTGATACTCCGCGAGTGCCTTATCGAAGTTTCCAGTGTCCTGAAGCATCTGAGCGGCGTTCAGCTGTGATTGAACTTTCTTGACCGGATCCGTTTCCAGAGCCAGGTAATCTTTGAAGGCCGCTAATGCCGCATCGGCTTGCGTCGGGTCACCCTTAGTCGCGAAGAGTCTCATCGCTTCGGCGTGGGTTTGAAAAGCAGCATACTTGTTATCGTTCAGGCGCTTTTGGTCAGCGGGATCCGTAGGGTTTGGAGCAGCTTTGAGAAGCGTAACAGCCTTAGTGGATGATTCTGCTGAGGCTTTGAAATCCGCTTGAGCGTTTTGCAGCGCGGCCTGTTTCGCCGTGTCGTCTGTCATTTTCAAAGAAGAGTTATAGCGCTCAACACCACGACCTTTAAGAGCCAAAGCTCTGTTAGTTAGGAGTGCTGGTTGATCCGCATCGGCTGCGAGGCCTTCGCTGTACTGATTGATGGCCTCTGTATACTTCGCAATTCCTTCTTCAGAATTACCAGCTTTCAACGCAACGCTCGCCGCCGACAAGGCGTCGTTGCCAGCCTTGAAGGTTCGATTGATCACGGCGTTGGCTTCGGTGATCTTCTTGTTGCTGTCTTCGATCTCCTTGTTCTTGCGGATCAGTTCTTCCCGTTTGGCTTTATCTGCCGCGCTCTCTCCCTTTTCTCCGCCACTGCCACCGCCACTATTTCCAGACGCGCCGGGGCCAGTGCCACCACCTGAAGACTTTGCCGCCTTCACCTCATCTGCAGTTAATCGTTTTCCATCGCCTGGAGTAACAGTGACATCGGCATCCATCCCGCGTCCGACTTTTACATCTGTGAGAATGTTTGGTGCAGCTGTCGGGTGGCTTGCTGCGATCGTATACGTGCCGACAAGGGGTAGACCCGCAAAGACATACTCACCCTTCTTGTTTGTCTTCGTCTTGTACTCGCCTTTTACATCAGTGCGAATCACATCAATCTGAGCATCAGCAAGAGGAACCTTCTGACCATCAGCTTGCTGCATGAAAACATGACCGCGCAGTTCTCCCACTTGAGCTGAAGTGGAGACGGCCGCCGCCATAACTAACGCGGCAACAGCAAGAACTCCGAAAAAGTATCTATGAAACATCGATCGATTCCTCCAATTAATCTTGCGCACAGAAAGCTCCGAAAGAGCGACCCTAAGATGCACGCCTACCGTTTGCTGGTTGTAAAAATAATCGCTGAGAAGCGCCCTAAACTTAATAAGCTAAACGACTACTGTCAAGCAGGTACGGGATAGGATCCGTCACTCCAGCTGCACGAAATGCTCTCAGTCGCAGCGCACACGAATCGCACGTGCCACACGCCTTGCTAGATTCCCGGTAACAGGACCAAGTCAGTTCCAGCGGGGCATTGAGTTCGAGCCCTTTTCTTATGATGTCAGCCTTTTTCAGAGCGATTACGGGCGTCCTGATTTCAATGCGTGTTTCAGGTTTGGTTCCCACATCGATCACACGCTGAAATGCCTCGTAGAACTCTGGGCGACAATCCGGATATCCGGAAGAGTCTTCCGCAACTGCTCCTATATAGATCCTGCCCGCTCGCTGGACTTCACCCCAACTCACTGCGGCAGACAATAAGTGCGCGTTCCTGAAGGGAACGTAACTCGAAGGTATTCCTTGCGCACTGAGGTCAGCTTCGCTCACTGACATGTTGTGATCAGTTAACGACGAGCCACCGATTGCCGCGAGCTGTTCGAGGGAGACTACTAATCGATTCTTTACCTGATAGTGATCAGCAAGCTTTTCGAAACTTTCCTTTTCTCGAGCTTCAGTACGTTGACCGTAAGAAACATGTAGAAAGGCAAGTTCGTCGTTTTCTTCCTTTGCGATCGCCGCCGTCACGCACGAGTCCATACCGCCGGAGACAAGACAAACGGCAAGACTGCGCGACTCCAGGGTGTCGCCGTCATAGTCATTATTAATTTCTTCAGAGCCGCCCATTACACACCATGCACATCTGGACCCCAGATGTATTTGTGAAGTTGAAGTTGCATCCTGACCGGCAGATCGCTGCTCGCTACCAGCTCGGCGAGTTGTTTCAAGTCCATTTGTCCCCACGCGGGTGAAATCAGAATTGCGTTTGTATATTTCGTCAAATCGTACTTCGTTATGATCGTCTTCGCGTACTCCCAGTCGCCCAAATCAGCAATTACAAATTTCACTTCATCTTTGTCAGCTCGTAATCGAGTCAAGTTAGACCATTCGTTTCGATGTTCTTCACCTGAAGCCGGACATTTGACGTCGAGAATTATCTTAGCCCTGGGATCGACGTTCTCAGTCGACACATAACCACCCGTTTCAATCAACACTTCATAACCTTCGTCGCCCAACGTGGTGATTAACTGAAAGGCTGATTTCTGGGCCAACGGTTCGCCACCCGTAACTTCGACAAGGCTGCACCCAAACGCGCGGACCTGTCTCATCACTTCTTCAAGTGGAACGTGTTCACCGCCAGTGAAAGTGTATTCACTATCACACCACACGCAGCGCATCGGACAACCAGTCAAACGCACAAACGTGCAGGGCCTTCCGGCGTGCGTAGACTCTCCCTGTATGGAGCGAAAAATCTCGGTTATTCGAAGCATCATCGGCGTTACTCGCAATCTAGCTCAGCTAATGAAGGCTGTCAAAAGCGAGTCGATACGGCAACTTTCAAGACTGAATAATCCTCAAAGTGACCATAGCGGAACGAATTCGTTGCGTGGAGCGTGATAGGATTAGCACTCACCAACACGTCGAGAGTCCCCGGGTGGAATCAAGAAAACTGGAAATCACAAAGCTGATTACGACTGGCGCCGAGAGGTTGTTGGGCCGAGCCGAAGATAGTCGTGCGCTACAGCCTTCTTCAATAAGCCCACGTATCACTGCTGCCGCTGAGAAGTATCTGCTTCGTGACGATCCAAACGCATCCGCCAGCGACATAAATTCATTCATCGACGGTATGCAAGCAGACGATCTTTGTTTGATCATTGCTTGCGAAAAAAATGATGAACGCGCGTGGTCCGAACTGGTGGAGCGATTCACTCCGGCGGTTCGCTCAGCTGCAAGGTCGGCGAGTTCGAACGAGGATGCTGCTGAAGATCTAGTGCAGTCTATTTGGGCAGAACTTTATGGTTTGCGCATTGGCAAAGACGGCAGGCCTTCTAGCAAACTGGCGTACTACTCCGGTCGCGGATCACTTGCTGGTTGGTTGCGGGCGGTAGTCGCCCAACTGGCAGTTGACGTTTATCGAAAACAAGCACGTCTCGTACAAGCAGATGAAGACAGCGACCTCGACAGGTTTGCTCAAGATCTTCCAACGTCGGACGGTCAGTCGGCCGCGGTTTTGAATCCAGAGAAATTGATAAGTAACAAGTTTGCGGAGTCAGACGTTCAGTCGGCACTGAGTTCCGCTGTTGCAGAATTAAGTGACGAAGATCGATTGTTAGTAAAACTTTATTACTTTGACGACATGCGACTGCGAGAAGCCGGGGTGGTGCTTGGTGTTCATGAGGCTACTGCGAGTCGCAGGTTGACTCGTATACACAGTGACCTACGAAAGAGAGTGACTCAGATTCTGATTGATGAGAAAGGTTGGACTAAGACTGAGGCTGAGCGATCTTTCGCTGAGGTGGCTCAGACACTCAACACGGACCTTGAGGCGTTGGTCACGAGGGAAGGCGTTTCATAAGTGTTCTGTAATCATATGAGAAGGTTTGACCGCAAGGTTTCGCAACGTTTGCGTTCTTAAGATGGCATCGTCCTGAGTGTGATGAAACAGGAACAGAACAACGAGATGGATTTGCTGCTTCGGAATCTTGGCCGGACGGTTAGTGCTGCCATTGATGTCGAGGGAGAGGATGGAGAGCACCTCGATGCTGATGAACTCAATGCCTACGCAGAAAAAGCTCTGCCTCCCGCAGCGCATGCACGGTATACCAAGCACATTGCCGACTGTGCACGTTGTCGGAAGATTGCTGCTGAGTTAGGTGTTGCCGCTGGTGTCATCACTGAAGCGAAGGCTAAAGAACCTGTTCTGGCGCCCACTGGATTCAAGGCGTTCCTGGCGAGTTTCTTTTCGCCTATGGTGATGCGTTATTCAGTTCCTGCATTAGCGTTAGTGATGGTGGCAGTCGTTGGTTGGGTAATTTTCCAGCGGTCCACTGAGAAGTCGGCGAACTTTAAGAGTTTTAATAGTGGTGCGCAAGGAGTGGCTGCTAAAAGCGACAATCGAGAAGCGACCAAAGATCTTCAGGCAAAGAACAACGTTGAGGAAAGTAGCGTCCAGAACCCGTCTAACAAATCAGGCGATACCAAGCCTGAGACACCGAAAGAGCAAAAGACTGGAGCGGACGACTCAAGGCAGGTAAAAGACGCGAAGAACGATCAGCCAATCACGGCAACCGATCAAGTTGCGGCAGCGCCCACACCAGGTTCAGCCACTTCAGGCGCTGCCACTGCGGAGCCACCGCCTGCTGTTCCTAAACGTGCTGTCGCTTTAGAGCCAGAGGCAAGAAAAGCAGCCCCGGTTGTTGTTGCCCCGGCCGAAACTGTTGCTGTTGCCAAGTCGAACGAGAAGCAAGAAGAGAAAGAGGCAAAGCAAGCGCAACCTACTGCACTAGCAGGCAACATTTCTGGTCCAAATAAGTCGAGGAGTGAAGTAGCGCGAACGCGCGGTAGAGGAGACTCCGCGCCTCGTGATGAAGAAGCTTCGAAGCGAAGAGAATCCGACGATAAGGACGCTCCTGAAACCAGGTCAGCTGGAGGTCGACGGTTCCGAAAAGACGGTTCAGTTTGGATTGACTTGGCTTACAACGGCGGTGCTACTACGAATGTATCGCGTGGTTCAGAACAATATCGTGCTCTCATCGCCGATGAACCCGGCATCAAAACGATCGCCGATCAATTTGAAGGCGACATAATCATCGTCTGGAAAGGCCGCGCGTACAAGATCAAATAATTGTCGGGGCGGCACTCCGTGGCCGCCCCTTCCTCTCAACTATCCTTCCTCTCAACGATCCTTCCTGGGAAACTATTCCTTCGTCCCTAGTGTCCATTAGTTTAGAAGGGGCGGCCACAGAGTGCCGCCCCTTCCTCTCAACTATCCTGCCTGGGAAACTATCCTTCCTAAGAAACTATTCCTTCGTCGCTAGTGTCCATTAGTTTAGAAGGGGCGGCCACAGAGTGCCGCCCCGACTTCTTTGGTGCTAAAGTACCAGCATATTTTGGAGGTTGTTATGTTTTGTCCCTCATGCGGAAATGAGATTGCAGTCGAATTGAAGTACTGCAATCGATGCGGTGCAAATCTTTCGTTGCCAGCTCTGAATACTCAACTGGTCCAAGTTCCACCTGTCAAGCTTGGCATTCCCAGCATTGTGCTTGGACTTACAATCGTTGCCGGCCTCTTGATAATTACCGGCGGTGCCGCTCAGATGTCGATCGTCGGAGTTCCACCCGTTGCCGTCGTGTGGATGTGTCTGTTCGGCGCGGCAACCTTGTTCGGTTGTACTGCGATGATGATCAGATTTTGGACGAAGCTCATCGCACTTCAACGTGAGCCGATCGCTCCTGCTCAAATACACAGACCCCCAGTCAATTCTGTTGTTGAACGACCGGCGCCACAGCTTCCTCCTCGCTTCGATCAAGTTCCCAGTGTCACTGAAAACACGACGAGGACATTCAGTCCTGTCTACAGTGAAATGTCTGACCGGGGTACGAAGGAACATTGACGATTGCAGATTGCAGATTTCAGATTGAAGCTTTATTCAACTTCAATCTGAAATCTGAAGTCTACAATCTGAAATCGCCACACACCATGAAACCCATCAGTCTGCTTGCTCTAGCTCTACTCGCCGTTTTCTTTGTTTCCAATCAACTAATAGCTCAAACAACTGGTCGACGGTTGTCGAATCCGGCGGCTCGTAATCGGACGATTACCAATATCGTTCGTGAGATCGACGCGAAGAACATAGAACGCACGATTCGTCAGCTTGTTTCGTTCGGCACTCGCAACACACTGTCAGAACAAAACGATCCCAAGCGCGGTATTGGAGCGGCGCGCGACTGGCTCTATTCGGAGTTTCTAAGAGTTGCCGAAGCTTCGGGAGGAAGAATGACTGTCGAGAAGCAGTCGTTTGAGCAACCCAAAGCACAACGCATCCCGCAGCCGACTGTGCTTACGAACGTTGTTGCCACACTCAAAGGAACACAAGCTGAATCGGTTGACCGTCTCTATGTCGTTAGTGGCCATTACGACTCGATGTGCAATTCACCAGTTGATGAAAAGTGCGACGCGCCTGGAGCAAACGATGACGCATCTGGAACAGCCGCTGTACTCGAAATGGCGCGTGTGATGGCGAAGTATCAATTCGACGCCACGATTGTTTTCATGGTCGTGCCAGGTGAAGAACAGGGTCTACTCGGCGCGACACATTATGCTGAAGATGCAAAGCAAAAGAATGTAAACATCGACGCGATGTTCACTAACGACATCATCGGCAACACGCTCGGTGGAAATGGCATTCGCGATCGAGGGTCAGTCAGAGTTTTCTCTGAAGGTGTTCCTTCAAATGAAACGACGCAAGAAGCAACGACGCGTCGCAGTGTTGGAGGTGAAAACGATTCAGCCTCGCGTCAGCTTGCACGGTTCATCAAAGAGACCGGAGACACATACGCAGCACCGATGAAGGTAACTCTTGTCTATCGTCGTGATCGATATGGACGCGGTGGTGATCACATTCCGTTTCTCGAGCGCGGCTTTCCTGCTGTGCGCTTCACGGAGATGAATGAAGAGTTCAAACATCAACACCAGAACATTCGAACCGAGGCCGGTGTTCAGTATGGCGACCTTCCTGAGTTTGTTGACTTCGCCTACGTCGCGAATGTTGCTCGAGTTAACGCAGCTTCACTTGCCGCACTCGCGTCGGCTCCTTCAAGACCAAAAGGGGTAAACATCCTGACAGCGCGACTATCAAACGACACGGATTTGAAATGGGATGCCAACAAAGAACCCGACATCGCGGGTTATGAAATCGTCTGGCGCGACACAACCTCCGCAGTTTGGACTGACTCGAAAGCAGTCGGAAACGTCACGACCTACACAATGAAAGGCATGTCGAAGGACAACTACTTTTTCGGAGTTCGCGCGATCGATAAGGAAGGGAATCGAAGTGTCGTGACCTATCCGAGACCATTGGGTCGTGGTGGTGCTGCTACACCGAGCACCAATCCGACCCCTGAGTAGAAGCGGCTTGTCCAGTCTTTGGCAGTACACAGCTCGAGATGATGAAGGTGAAGTCAGAACCACGAGGCGGTAGCAATTGGCTCAAACCTCAAATTACTAGGCTGCTCGCGATCATGTTTGTTTGAGCCACTTGCTACCGCCTCGTGGTTCTGACTTTCTGCAGAGCGGCAAGGACTTTTTCAAACCATCGAAACGCAACCCGCGTCTAAGTAGTTGTTGTGCAGCAGTTCTGGTGGCGCCCCGGCAATGTCTCCCCAGAAAAATTCTAAAATTCGGTGTTGATTATGAGAATCTCGAATAAAGCTTTTGGCGTTGAGTTGAAGTTGATGCGGTCGGTCGTTGCGCTCCTGGTTGTTGCGGGTTTGCTTGGCGGAACGTTTAGCCGATCAATGGTTTCATTCGCCGACTCGAAGGGCGAGTCCAAGGCGAAGAAGCTTACCGAGGAGCAGCGCATCGTACATGTTCTAAACCGACTTGGTTTTGGTGCGCGCCCGGGTGATGTCGAACGCGTCAAAGCCATTGGTCTCGACAACTACATCAATCAGCAACTCAATCCCGACAAGATTCAAGACACCGTTGCAGAAAACAAGGTTAAGGACTTGAGTGTTCTGAGCATGTCGACTGCCGAACTCTACGAGAAGTTTCCGCAGCCCGGACAATTGCTTAGACAACTTCAGGCACGAGGCGTAATCCCAGACGAGTTGGCTGAAGCTCGTGACAATCGAGTCAAAGGTGGAGCGAACGCTGCGCCTGCACAAACGCCAACTAATGAAATGCCGGGTCAGCCGAAACAGCCGCCGGCTGGTAATCCAGTCGACAACGAAAAATATAGAGCCGCGATCCAGGAGTACTATCGACAAAACGGACTGCAACAGCCGGCGCGAATCATGGCCGAACTCCAGGCGTCGCGAATCCTGCGAGCTGTTTACAGTGAACGACAGCTGCAGGAAGTGATGGTCGACTTCTGGACGAATCACTTCAATGTGTTTGCGGGCAAAGGTGCGGATCGTTGGTTGTTGCCTTCTTATGATCGCGACACGATTCGTCCGAATGCGATGGGCAAGTTCTCAGCATTGTTGGAAGCGACCGCGAAGAGTCCTGCAATGCTGTTCTACCTCGATAACTTTCAAAGCGTCACTCCAAACCAGAAACGAAACGCTGGTCCAAGACGAGTCGGACTGTTAGCGGAGTTGGTGAACCAGCAGCGTCGTCGTGATGGTAGTCCGATGGCCCAACCTGCTAACCGTCAACCGCCGGCTCAACAGCGACGCGGGATCAACGAGAACTACGCTCGTGAACTGATGGAACTTCACACGCTCGGCGTCGAGGGCGGCTATACACAAAAAGACGTACAGGAAGTTGCGCGATGCTTTACGGGTTGGACCATCTTTCAACCACGTGGTGGTGCGGCAGCAGCAAATGCTCTGTTGGGTGGTGAAGCTGCGCGGAGGAGTGCTGGCACCTTCTTTTTCAACGCACGTACTCACGATGACGGCGAGAAAATCGTGCTGGGCCAGAAGATTTCTGCGGGGGGCGGAATGAATGATGGCCTGAAAGTACTCGACATACTGTCGCATCACCCATCAACTGCGAAGTTCGTTGCGACGAAACTAGCGCGCCATTTTGTTACTGACAATCCTTCGCCCGCTTTGGTCGATCGCATTGCTGCGACCTTTACCAAGACAGATGGCGACATCCGCGAGACGTTGAGAGCAATCTTCACTTCGCCCGAGTTCAATTCGACAGAAGCTTACCGCTCCAAGATCAAACGACCGTTTGAACTAGTCGTCAGTGCAATCAGAACACTCGGTGCGGATACGAACGGAGGTCCGGGCACGCATCAGTGGATCGCGCGCATGGGTGAGCCGCTCTACGGATTCCAAACACCGAATGGCTATTCCGATTCAGCCGAAAGTTGGGTCAACACGGGTGGCTTGTTGGAACGCATGAACTTCGGATTGGCTCTGGCGAGTAATCGCGTAAATGGAACCAGGGTGAACTTATCTAGCGTTACAGGCAACATCAATCGCGCTGAGCTCGACAAGTCGAAAGTGATGGACGATTCACTTCGGACAATTCTCGCTGGTGATGTTTCGCCTGCGACACGCGACGCGTTGCTGAAGCAGCTCGATCAGCAGATGACTGTTAGCTTGCCTGGTCCACGTACACAGATGGATGACTCGCGTGAAATGGCAGGACCAGTTCGACCAGCACCGGATCGCCAGATGGATGGACCGCCAGGACCTCCTGACGGACCACAGCGTCAGCAACAACGCCCACGAGTTGAAGCGAACATAAATGATCCGGTTACGAAAGTTGTGGGACTGATTCTCGGCACGCCGGAGTTTCAGAGACAGTAGTAGGCAGAAGGCAGTAGGCAGCAAAGGTCGAAGTCCGAAGGCCATAACAAACTCCACTGGAGTTGTTCAGAAAGTTAAAAGGATCAGAAATGAATCGAAGATTTTTTATCAAATCGAGTGGGATTGCATTAGCGAGTTTTGGCGTGTCGCTTTCGGCGCCATCCTTTATTCAACGTGCAGTTTTGGGTAACACGTTGACGGGTGGAAAAAGGAAGACTCTCGTTGCGATCTTCCAACGTGGCGCGGTTGATGGACTGAACATGGTCGTTCCCTTTGGCGAAAGCAGTTATTACGACGTACGTCCAAACATCGCTATCCCAAAGCCTGCCGGAACGAACGCGGACGCCGCGATCAATCTTGACGGCTTCTTCGGCTTGCATCCTTCGTTCAGCGCGTTCAAACCACTCTGGGATTCAAAACGGTTGGCGATCGTTCACGCTGCCGGTTCACCTGACAACACTCGTTCGCACTTCGATGCTCAAGACTACATGGAGTCTGCTACTCCTGGTTTGAAGTCGACGAGCGATGGTTGGTTGAATCGTTATCTACAAACCAAGGCTGATCCAGAGAAGTCGTTGTTCAGAGCAGTGTCGTTCACACAAAACACTCCGCGTGTTCTGCAAGGTAAAGCTCCGACGATTGCAGTCGCAAACCTCGGTGACTTCACGATTCGTGCCGGTAGCTCTTCATCAAATGTTCAAGGCGGGTTTGAAGCAATCTACGCGACAAACCACAGTGACTCTCTTGCCGGCACCGGTCGCGAGACGTTTGAAGCGGTTAACTATTTGAAGAAAGTTAATCCTGCACAGTACAAGCCCGAAAATGGAGCGCAGTACCCGCGTAATCCATTTGGTAACTCACTGCAGCAGATAGCTCAGTTGATAAAGGCCGGTGTTGGACTTGAAGTCGCCTTCACCGATATTGGTGGTTGGGATACTCACGTCAACGAAGGTAACTCGCGAGGTCAACTCGGCAATCTCTTGTTGAACTTCAGTAACGCGATTGCGGCGTTCTATCAGGATCTGGGCCAACGCATGGATGATGTCGTCGTGCTGACGATGTCAGAGTTTGGCCGAACGGTTCGTGAGAATGGTAATCGGGGAACTGATCACGGTCACGCCAACGCGATGTTTGTTCTGGGGAACGGGGTCAAAGGTGGAAAAGTTTATGGCACGTGGCCAGGCTTGAAGTCTGATCAACTTTACGAAGGACGAGACTTGGCACTGACGACTGACTTTCGCGACGTGTTCGGTGAAGTTGCGAATCGACACCTGGGGAATGGCGATCTAAAGCGTGTCTTCCCTGGCTACGAAGTCAGTCAATCAAACTTCAAAGGGTTCTTATGATAGATTTTCTTCGTGTTATTTCGTGTGTCTCGTGGATCATTCCTAGCTGCCTAAAGAGATCCACGAAACCACACGAAGCAACACAAAATCTCAACTGACCACCTTATTTACCATCGCAAACTTCCAAAGCGGTTGATCAAATAGAGCATCACTGCTGCGATCACCGACACCGTCACTGACAGAATGAAGGCGTCGTTGTCTCGCCCCGCCTGCACTGCGTCGTAAATCGCGACTGAAGCAGTCTGAGTCTTCCCCGGAATATTTCCCGCGATCATTATCGTCACGCCAAAATCACCTAGCGCACGTGCGAATGCCAGTGCTGTAGCCGCGAGCACTCCCTTCGAAGCCAGCGGCAACGTGACGCGGAAAAAGATCCGTCCATTACTCATGCCCAACGTTCGTGCAGCTGCTTCAAGGTCCAGGTTCACACCTTCAAACGCTGCTCGCAGACTTTTTGTGACTAATGGAAGCGCATGGATCGTCGCAGCTATGATTGCGGCGGTAACCGTGAAGGTGAGGCGAATTCCAAACTTGTCGTAGAGAAAGCCACCTAACGCGGAACGAGTTCCCAGCAGTACGAGTAAGTAGTAACCAAGGACTGTCGGCGGCAGGACCAATGGAAGTGTGATGAGTGCGTCGACCAGGTTTCGTCCAGGGAAACGCCTTCGGGCCAATAGCCATGCGAGTGCCGACCCTGCGATGAGTGCAATTAGAGTCGCTGCGGAAGCTACGGCAAACGAAAGCCTGATGGGGAACCAGTCGATCATTCTCTGCGTCTCTGTGTTTCTTCGTGACCTCTGTGGCTAAGTTTGACCAATGCTAGTTTTACCACAGAGACACAAAGAACACAGAGAAACGGAGATCAGGCACTTGCACTCTTCAAAACCGCCGCGGGCTTAGTCTTCAACAACAAACACGCCAGTAGTGTCCCGATCACGATCCCGCACAAGTCAAACTGCAAGTCCGTGGCTGAATCCAGTGGTCCCCAGATTCGATGCGGATGGAAGTAGAGTTCATCCCAGAGTTCAATCACTTCATAGAACGCCGAGAGACTGAACACCAACGTCCCTGCAAAGAAGGCAGTCAATTGAATCGGCAGGTTGTGTCCCCGCTTCTCCAGTGCATGTTGGACCAACCAGACGATGATCGGCGTGACCAACAACTGCACAGTCATGTGCGAGAACTCGTCATATTGGAACGGACCAAACTGAGTTCCGTACATGCCAAACAGGTTTCCCAGTGCGTCGACTTGCAGCGCTACGAAGACTAGTGCAAGCAGCGAGACGGGCATGTTGATCTTGTGACGACCTCGAACGTAGGCGTAGAACAAACTTAAGAAGACGATTCCGAAGATAGTATTAAAGGCAAAAGACATGTGGCACATGATCAAGAGAAAAGCCACGCCTGCGAACAAGGAAAGAAGAGCGAGTGATGTTTCGAACTTGCGAAGTAAATTCATACTTGTTCACCCCATTGAGCTGTCGCTGATGCGACGCTGGTTATCGTTTCCTTTGGCGCTTACAATCAGCGTCGGTTTATGAACCCATTCAAACCAAAGATCCTTCGTTACAAATCACTTCCGTCCACCAACAACGAAGCAGCACGTTTAGCCGCGCTCGGTGCCGAAGAAGGACTGGCCGTTGTTGCTGAGGAGCAAACAGCGGGCCGTGGCCGATTGCAGCGAAGTTGGATCTCGCCGATGGGTGCGGGACTTTATTGCTCCGTTGTTCTGCGACCCAAATTCTCAGCAGATCGTTGGCCCTTAATAACTTTCGTTGCTGCGTTATCTGTCAGCGATGCGTTGCTGGAAGCCTGCGAGTTAAAGACCGATATCAAGTGGCCTAACGATCTTCTTGCAGGTGAAAGAAAAATCTGCGGGATACTTGCGGAAGTGATCGAGACTGACGAAGGCCGGGCGGTGATACTGGGGATGGGTGTGAATGTCACCCGGGAAGCCTTTCCGGAAGCGTTTTCGACAGTCGCTATTTCGGTTGATGAAGCGACTGGTCGTGAGAATGAACGCAGCACGATCCTGCACTGCCTTTTGAAAGCACTTACGCGTTGGTACCGCTTACTCGAAGAGGTTGATGGTGATGAGAAGATAATCGCGGAGTGGGTCAGTCGCTCTTCTTATGCGGAAGGAAAGTTGGTAACCGTGGTCAATGGTGACGAGACGATTACCGGCACAACTAGAGGCCTAGCATCCGACGGTGCGCTGTGTTTGGAAACTGAGAAGGGAATTGTTGTGGTGAGAGCGGGCGATGTGTCACGAGTGAGAGCGGCCTAAGGTCTGACCATTCAAGACCAAGTTCTGCTAATTTCGCTTGCCCCCTTCCCGACCTGCTATTTTGGGCTTTAGGAGTATCTTGGTTTTGCAAATCAAGTCATGTTCGGACATAACAAATGAAGATCATCATCAGTACATTTGGATCCTTTGGTGACGTTCACCCCTACATGTCACTTGCCATGGAACTCCAGTCGCGTGGCCACGAGCCAGTACTAGCGACGATGGATTACTACCGCGAGATGATCCTGGATGCCGGCCTCAACTTCTCTCCCGTAAGGCCCAACATCCAGCAGCCCAAAGAGCAGGAACAGGAACTCATCGAAAAGATTATGGATCCGAAGAAAGGTCCGAAGTTTTTGACCGAAGAGGTGATCTTTCCGAGAGTTCGCGAAAGCTATGCCGACTTGATGGAAGTGGTGAAGGGAGCCGACCTCTTGATCACTCATCCGGCTGCACCTGCTGGTCCACTCGTCGCACGCAAGACAGGAATCCCATGGATCTCGACAGTACTCGCGCCCTTCTCGTTCTACTCGGCTTACGACATGCCCGTTCCTCCCTTCTGGCAGTGGACGAGCAAACTGAGAGTGCTTGGACCAAAGTTCACCAAGTTCTTTCTTGACACGATGAAGTCGCAGTACAAGGCGAAACCAATAACGTCATTTCGTGATGAGATGGGAATAGCAGATCACGGTAATCCGATGTTTGACGGTCAACATTCACCGACCTGTGTTCTCGCACTTTTCTCGAGTGTGTTCGGCCAAAGACAACCTGATTGGCCTCCTCACACACACGTAACGGGCTTCTGTTTTTACGATGGACGCACTGAGCCACAAATGTCGCGAGAGCTAAACAACTTTATCGACGCGGGAGAACCACCGATCGTTTTTACGTTGGGCTCGACTGCAGTTTGGGTCGCACAGGATTTCTTCCAACAGAGTATCGAGGCAACTAAGCAACTGGGCAGACGCGCAGTCTTGTTGATAGGAGACGAACGTAACCAACTTCCTCCGTTGCCTGAAAACATATTTGCCGCAGACTACGCGCCGTACCAACAGTTGTTGCCAAGATCTGCAGCCGTTGTTCATCACGGCGGTGTCGGCACAACGGCGCAAGGCCTGTTAGCTGGCGTTCCGACATTGATTGTTCCATTTGCTTTCGACCAGTCTGACAACGCAGAGCACGCGCGTCGACTGGGCACCAGCCTCACTCTTTACCGGCAACACTACAAAGCGCCGAGACTAGCCCGAGAGCTGAATCGATTGTTGACCGAAAAGAGTTTTGCCGATCACGCGCGCGAAGTTGGTAGTGTGATCAAGAGGGAGAATGGACCTGCGGGCGCGGCGTTTTTGATCGAGCAGCATCCGTTAGGAAAACTAAACACCGAGGACTTCGCCTATGCTTCTGGTGATTGACGTAGGTAACACAAACACATCCCTGGGCGTTTATCGGAATGATGAGTTGTTGGCCCATTGGCGCTTGACTACAAATCCGTCAAGAACTGTCGATGAGTACGGAGTGCATGCGCGGAATCTGTTTGAGTTGGCGCATATGGACTTCAAAGACATCGAGGCCATTGCGGTCGCGTCAGTTGTTCCGCCGCTCAATTACACAGTGAAGCGAATGGCAGAAGTTTATTTTCACCTGACGCCACTCTTCATCGATCACACAACCAATACAGGTTTAAAGATTCTCTACGAGCCACCTTCCGACGTTGGTGCAGATCGAATCGTTGATGCTGTCGCAGCGATTGAACGACACGGGGCTCCTTGCATCGTTGTTGATTTCGGCACTGCAACTACTTTCAACGCCATTAACGCGGCCGGGGAATATCTCGGTGGTTTGATAACCCCCGGTATCATGATTTCTTCTGAAGCTCTTTTCTCGCGCACTTCGAAGTTGCCGCGAGTCGACATCAAGCGACCACAGAAAGTGATTGGCTCGTCGACTGTCGCTGCGATGCAGTCGGGTTTGTACTACGGCTATGCAGGTTTGGTTGATGGTGTGTTGGAGCGAATGATCGAAGAAATTGGAAGTAAGCCAAAGGTCATTGCGACTGGTGGGTTGGCTCCGTTGATTGCGACGGGTTCGAAGTACATCGAGACAGTCGACGATACGCTGACGTTGGAGGGATTGCGGATCATTTACAGGAAGGCAGTAGTCAGTGGTGAGTAACCATTTTCGATTTCCGAGTGCCGATTTCTAATTTGATATTATCGGACTCACCCGCAATCGAAAATCGACAATCGGAAATCGGCAATAACCTTGAACTACTTCAACTACTTCACCGAAATCGAGGACGCGTTCGTACGTCGCCGGGGCAAGCATCTCTTTCTGAGTCCGATGGATTGGGCGTTGATGGAGACGTGGAAGGAGCAAGACATTCCACTGCACATCGTCCTACGCGGGATTGAGAGATCGTTTGATTCATTTGAGTCGAAGCCACGCAAACGCTCGGTGAAGTCACTCCTCTATTGTCAGGAAGAAGTTGAAGCGCAGTTTGCAGAGTGGGTGGAGTCAAGAGTTGGTGCGAATCCATCTGAAGAGAGTGAGACGAAGGCTAAGGAGACGAACTTTTCAGAAGATGCGGTGCGCGACCACTTGAGACACAGCAGGCAATCTTTAGCTTACTTAGCGACGTCAAGATCCAAAATTAAGGTCGACCAATTGACTGAGTCACTTGCGCGCTCAGTCTCGTTAATTGAACAGATAGAGAATGATCTCGAGGCGGGAACCAGATTGGACACCCGACGACTCGAAGATTCTTTGACTGGGTTGGAGCGAATGCTGAACGAGTCGTTGCTTTTGTCATTTACAGATGAAGAGCTTAAACCCATCCACAGTGAACTGAAGGCTCAGTTGAATCAGTATCGGAAGGAGATGCAGCCGAAAGATTACGAGCAGATGTTTAATAACTTCCTGTTAAAGAAGTTGCGTGAGAAGGAAGGTATTCCAAGACTTAGTTTGTTTTATTTGTGAGTGTCGCTTCAAGTGAGGGTAAATAGATAGAGAAGGGGCGGGCACGGAGTCTCGCCCCGACGATTTATATGATCGTAGATATCGAAAGAATTTTGCCGGGTGGCGTTGGGTTGGCGCACGCCGAAGGAAAGACTGTATTTGTTTCACTTGCGGCGAAAGGTGATCGACTTCGGGTGCGAGTCGATCGAGAGCAGGGGAATCTACTCTTCGCTTCGATCGAAGAGATAATTCACTCGTCGGCTGAAAGAGTTGAGCCACCGTGTCCATACTTTGGACGTTGTGGTGGTTGCGACTTTCAGCAGCTGAACTACGAAGCGCAACTCAGCGCTAAAGCTGAGATCGTCAAGGACTGTTTTCATCGTCTCGCGGGGTTTGACGTGCCGGAAATTGAAGTTGTTCCTTCGCCCAACCAATGGCGCTACCGTGCACGCGCGACATGGCAGCTCGACTCGTTCGAACAAACGATTGGTTACTACGAGCGAGGCTCAAGACGAGTTTGTGATGTGGTTGATTGCGCAGTTCTTGTTCCCGAGTTGCAAGGAACACTTGAGCAAGTTCGAAGTTCGAAAGCACCGAAGGAGCTCAAGCACCTGGATGCAGTTGTTGGTGATGAAGGAACCTCGCTCGCGCCTGCGTTCGATGGGTTTCAAACAAACGAACTTAGCTTGAGGATCGGCAACGAAGAGTACACCTTCAACGCGGAGGCATTCTTTCAGGTCAATCACTCAGTCTTAACTCACCTGCTCGAGTTTGCGTTGACTGACCTCCAGGGCGAAGTTGCGCTTGATCTCTATTGCGGTGTGGGTTTGTTTACCTTGCCGCTTAGCCGGCGTTTCAAGCGTGTGATTGGAGTTGAGTCGAATCCAGTTGCGACTCGGTTTGCGCGCCGGAATCTCCAGAACAGCGGGCTCGATAATGCAACGATTCAAACAGCAATGCTTAGCGAGTGGTTTCGTTCTAAAACAAGTACTCGTCAACCGATAGATTTCCTACTGCTTGATCCTCCGCGTGCGGGAGCTGAATCGGTTGTGATTAAAAGCATCGTCGACTTAAAACCTTCGAGGATATGTTACGTGTCGTGTGATCCGGCGACGCTCGCACGCGACACGAAGAAGCTGATTGCCGGTGGATATCGACTTGATTCAATTCGAGCATTCGACATGTTTCCACAAACTCATCATGTGGAGACGGTTGTTCATCTACAAAAGTTTTAAGTATCAATGGAACGAGGCCGGTACTATTGGTTTGCGTAGGGTTCCTGTTTCGTGTTGGTTCGTGTGATTTTCGTGGATGGTTCCTTTATGACTGGAAAATTAGTACCACGAATACACACGAACCAACACCAAGCCAACGCCCAAGACACGAAAATAACTTGAGTATCTTCGATGAAACGTCAGCGGATCGTTATGAAGATGCGGGTGCCATTAACATTAAAACTCAACCCAGCGCACGAACCATGGCCTTCGATTCGAAGACCAAGAACATTTACTTACCCGCCGCTGATTACACAGAAACGCCGGCGACTGAACCTGGTAGGCGTCCAATTCGAACGATGAAACCTGGTAGCTTCGTGGTGTTAGTTGTCATTGAGGCGTAAGATGCTGTTGCCGTAATAAAAACTAAAGTAAGACAGCTGTTCTACTCACAACAGCCATGAAAACGAATCCTCACATTCGACTCTTCAGTCACTATCCGCTCTTGCAGCTCGCGCTCGCCTATTCGGCCGGCGTGATCTTCGCCAACTCGGTGCATTCAACTACTAATCGCTATCTTCTGGGTACCGCTGTCTGTTCACTCATCTCGCTCGTAAGTTTCGTATTCCGACGAGAGACGACATCTGGGATCACGCTTCTTTTGGTGTTCACTTTTGCAGGCGGATGCTTATTGAGTCTTGAAAGAACTGGACGGAGTCAAGGCGGACTGAAGCAGCTTTTAGATCGCCGAGTTATTAACGACGAACAGTCTTTAATCCTGACCGGTACTCTCGTTGGACCAGCCGAGTATGCCCGCGATCGACTGTACCTCGTCGTCAACATTGAAGAGATCTCGGCAACTAATTTTCACGGACAAGTCAGCGGAGTGGTGTCGCTGATGGCAACCTTCAAGACGAGGACGGATGTCGATCGATATCGACAACTGAACCTTCGGCATGGCTCGAAAGTCCAGGCGTTCACGACGCTCAGTCACTCTGACAAGTATCGCAATCCAGGTGTTTCAACGATAACGGAGTATCTCGAACGCAAGAACTACGATGCGACTGGGGTTGTGAAGTCACCCGCCGCAATCATCAAGCTTCATGACGTCGGTGCCTTCAGTCCATTGGCACTCGTGTACTCATGGCGCACCTCGACCCAGTTTCAACTGGACCAACTCTTCTCACCGGAAACAGCAGGTGTTCTAGATGCAGCTCTACTCGGGAACCGCTACAACCTTTCGAAAGACACCAGCGAGCGCTTTCGTGAAGCAGGCACGTTCCACGTTCTGGTAATTAGCGGATTACACATCAGCTTCATCGGCGCCCTTGTCTATGTTCTTGTTCGGCGAGCTACTCGTAGAAGATCAGTTCAGTTTGTCGCGTCGAATCTGGTTGTTTGGAGTTACACGCTGGCGGTGGGCGCTGAGGCTTCTGTGGTCCGCGCCACATTGATGTTCACTGTCGTGACGTTTGGCGCAGTCCTGTTTCGGCCAACCACCGCATTGAACTCACTAGGAGGTGCGGCACTAGTTCTGCTCATCAAGTCGCCCAAGGATTTATTTGATCCCTCGCTGCAGCTCACGTTTCTTTCAGTGCTCGCAATAGTCACTCTCGCGTTGCCACTATTGCAGAACTTCAAAGCGATCGGCTCGTGGCACCCGACGCGCGAAACACCGTACCCACCTGATTGTCACTCGTCGTTGAAAACACTTTGCGAATGTCTGTACTGGAATCAACGGTATTGGAAAACTGAGCAGGAGCGAATGCCGCATCAGTATCGTCTCTTTAAATCGCCGTTGTCAGTCTGGTTAGAAAGAGCACATCTCCAACGTCCACTACGCTATATTTTCAGTTCAATCGTTGTTTCTTTCAGTGTGCAGGCGGTTCTGCTGCCCTTGCTTATCGTTTACTTCCACCGTGTGTCTCTGGCGTCGGTAATTCTTAACGTTGTAGTAAGTCTTCTTCTTGCGTTGCTGAGCAGCGTGGCGCTGGTCGCAGTGTTACTCAATCAAGTGAGCACTGTGCTGGCCCACCCATTCGTCAAGTTCGCGGATGGGTTGAATTGGTTGATGACGCATAGTGTCGATCCCTTTTCGCGTTTCCTGACGGCGTCGATTCGTGTTGGAGAGTACAGCGGTCGAGGTGCTTGGGTTTACGTGGTGTACTGCGTTCCACTTGTAGTGTTGATGATCTCGGTAACGCGCTGGCATCCACTCGCTTCACCAAATACTAAAAGTGTGGGCCAAGGCAAGATTGTCTCTGTAGCTCTCGTGGCATTCGCTTCGCTGTTCGGCGTAGTGATCCAGCATCCACTCAGCGCGAGTCGACCCGACGGGATTCTTCACGTCGACTTTCTTGATGTAGGACAAGGAGACTCAGCGCTGATAACGATGCCGGATGGCTCGACACTGCTAGTAGATGGTGGTGGTCGCCCAACTTTTCTTTCTAGCAAATCATCTGCTGAGTCGTTCGAACGCGAGGGCAGTAGTATTGGTGAACGCGTGGTGTCTGAATATTTGTGGTGGCGGGGTCTGGACAGTGTCGACTATGTGCTCGCCACACATGCTGATGCTGATCATATGGATGGGCTGAACGACGTCGTAAGAAATTTCAACGTGCACGCGGCGTTGGTCGGCAGACGCCCGGGCGATGATCCTGAGTTTGCGAAGTTCGCGCAGAGCTCGCTGTCGTCAAACACACCCATTGAAGTTGTGGGTGCAGGCGATGAACTTCGCTTTGGTGCAGTGACGCTCAAAGTGTTGTGGCCAGCGCCTGCCAATGACACTGCGGCACCATCGCACAACAACGATTCGATCGTCTTGTTGCTTAAGTTTGGTGAACGGTCGATCTTGTTAACGGGTGATATTGAGAAGGAGACGGAAGGTCAGTTGCTCGCTACGTACAAAGATCTCAAAGTTGATCTTGTGAAGGTTGCACATCACGGGAGTCGTACCTCTTCCACTCAACCTTTTGTTGAAGCGACCTCACCGCGCTATGCGGTTGTTTCAGTAGGACGCACGTCGATGTTTGGTCATCCTCATCCTGAAGTAGTTGAGCGTTGGAAAAATATTGGTACGGAAGTACTGACTACAGGAGTAAGTGGAACAATCACCGTGACTACAGATGGCAAGAAAATGTGGCTTTCAAAGTTTGTACAAGACGAACCCTAGCAGCAAATTTGAAGGTCAGGAAGGCGGACCGAGTCCCCGCTTTCCAATTGTTCAGTCACCTAAGAGAGCGGGGACAGGGTCCGACTTCCTTCAAATTTGCAGCTAAGGCTCCGCTTACTCAAAACCGTACTTAGCAAGAATTGTCCGACCTTGAGTTCCCGTCACAAACGCGGCAAAGTCTCGTGCGGTTTTTTCACTCTTTGTGGATTTGATTACGGCGAGTCCCTGATTGATTGGTTTATGTAACTCCTGGGGTATCACAATCCAACGACCATCACTTTGCTTACTCAACGACAGCGCGACAATAGCGACGTCAACATTACCCGTCTCAGCAAACTGCAGCGTCTGTCGAATGTTGTCTCCGTAAACAAGCTTCGACCTCACCGCGTCCCAAACTCCCGCTGACTGCATGGCTTCACGGGCAGCCATCCCATAAGGCGCGTGATCGGGGTTAGCAATTGCTATTCGCTTCACCTCGTCGTTTTTTAAGTCGTCGATCTTTTCAACCTTCAACTTACTGTCCTTGGTGGTCCAAAGAGTAATCCGGCCACGCGCATACACAGACTTCGTGTCAGGGAGGATCAATCCTTTTTGTTCAAGCTGATTTATGTAGTCGACACTTGCTGCAGCGAACACATCCATCGGTGCGCCGTTTTCGATTTGGCGAGTTAAGAGTCCGGTAGATCCAAAACTGAAGATCACTTTGGTCTTAGTTGCTGCTTCAAACTCCTTGCCGAGCTCTTCAAAAGCGGGAATCAGATCTGACGCAGCTGCAACGTGGAGTTCAGTTGTGGTTTGCGACTCCTGTTTGTTTCGGCACCCACCGACAACCAGAACAAGACACACAACAACAACGGAAGAGAGTTTGAACTGTACAGCTCGCTTCATGATGATGAAGTGATTGTAATCTTACTTGTTAGTCCGTCGGAAAATCGTTTGGCGTGTACAGGTCGACGTTAGCACTGCCAACTTTGTAAGTCTTCAATACACCGAGTGGTGGTGCATAGACGTGAACCGTGATGAGGTCCTGACCGCTGACGTCAGGATTGCCGAGTTGATGAATGTCAGGTTTGGCAGCTCCAGTAACTTCACCAGTGGGACATTCACGTCCACTCTGGTAACGAAGGCCTTGTTCATCGTTGTAGGTGAACATCGTCTCCCACATCAGCCCTTCCTGGACTCTGACGACTCCGTGCGAACCGTTGTGGTCGTGAATCGGCGTTTTTTGTCCCGGCCGCCAACAGATAATCAACATCTCTACTGATGCACTACGACAGACTCGATGACGCCAGTAGTTTCCTTCTTTGAAGCCCAGATAAGGCTCAAGGTCGCTGCGAGTGATGTGAACTTGCGTTAGTCTCTCACTGATATCTTCGATTGACGGTGGAGTTGATTGACTCTGGAGCCACTCAACCAATTCATCGAAAGTAAGAACGATTTTTTCAGTAACAGGGGCGGAAACGTTTTCAGTTTTGAGTAGCGTCAACAAGTTCTGGACTCCCGGCGGATTTGTTAGTGAAGTTTATTCGGCAATAAATTTACCGAATAGTTCTTATATGCGTTGCGGGATGCATGAGTCAAGGTCAGCTGCCGGGAGGTCAGTTAAATGTCAGCACGATGCGAACATCTCGTACATTTGTTCCTGTCGGACCCGTGTCGATGCTGTCACCGAGTTGTCGGAAGAGACTATGAGAATCGCTGCGTTCGAGGAAATCATTTGCGTCGAGTCCGAGTGACCGTGCGCGTGCCATCGTTGTGTGATCCGCAATGGCGCCAGCTGCGGGGCTGTTTCCATCAATGCCATCAGTGCCCGCACTGAGAACCACTATCTCTCGGGTTGGGTCAAGAATGATTGCGCTTCGCAGCACTGTTTCAGAGTTGCGGCCGCCGAGACCCTCACCACGAACCGGGCAGGAGAACTCACCTCCTGACACTACACACGAGTTTGGCGCAACATCGGCCATCAGTAGCTCACAGCCTTCGGCGATCGGTTGTTCCGAGATACTGTGATCGATCGACGACTCATATCCAAGTGACACTGCTTTTGCGCTTGCGGCTCCCAATGCAGTGCTGTTACTGGCAATCACATAGTGTGGATGATTTGGGATTGGTTCCCGACGCGGCGACTTTTCTATGAGCCTCAAAACAGACCCCGGTAACTCTTTGTCGAGTTTGTAAGCATAGACGAGGTCGCGAGCGTTGATCCCGTCATCAGGTGGAGCGAGTGTTGGGCCAGAGGCGACGCTCGTCTCGTCACCCTCATTCGTGTCTGAAATGATCAACGTAATTGCGTTTGCATTCGAAAGTCTGGAAAGTAATTTTCCTCCCTTGATGGCCGAGATGGCTCTTCTGATCACGTTTATCTCTGAAATCTTCGCGCCACACGACACCAGAAGTTGATTGGTGAGTTGAAGGTCTTTCAACGAGATGTCAGAAGCAATCGGCATTTCGATCATCGCTGAGCCACCGCCCGAAATCGCGAAGATTACCGTCGCTTGTTCACTGTTTGCCTGCTCGAGCAGTCGAAACGTGGCCGCTGCTGCTTTGAGGCTTTCTTCATTTGGGACTGGATGGCCGCCGTGGAACAGTTGGTAGCGCGCGGAGAGTTCTACTTCTTGTGGCGGGCAAACGCAGATACCGCCGTTCAGCCGGTCCCCAAACGCATCGTCGAGTGCCTGGGCCATGCCCAGCGACGCTTTTCCGATCGCGACTACGTAGATGGGTTTGGCGAGGTCGAGCGTGTGATCGACAAACCGGATTGAGTGACGATCAAGTTGAATGATTTGGTTTGTGACGGCACGTGCGTCGACGGCTTTTAACGCAGCGTCAAAGATTACGAGGGCGTGATTTCGGCGGGTTTTGAGTGAGTCTGAGGGCAACGTCGTTAGTAATGAAAAAGGGGTGGCCACGGAGTGCCACCCCGACAGATGCAAATGAAAGTTTCAGAACAAGTTATCCGCACGCCGCTCGTGTGTGCATTTTGCTAAAAACTTAAGCCAGTCAAAAACTTAAGTTTGTTCACACCGAATTTCTCCACAGAGTTTTCCACAGATGCGGTGGAATTTGTGTCCGAAATGCTTCAGCGTGTCGGACGTGGAGCTATTCTTCGGCGACGGTCATCTCGTCCCAGTCGGCCACCATCTCGTAAGCACGACCGAGTATTGCGCGAGGACGCGAACCATCAGCAGCTCCGATCAGTCCCTCGCGTTCCATGATATCGAGAATCGCAGCGGCGCGACCATAACCAATTCGCAGCCGACGTTGTAGAACGGAAGTCGACGCTCGCTTCATCTCCACACAGATCCGCAGCGCCTCTTCGAACAACTCATCGTGTTCGCCTTCAGTTGCTTCGAGTCCCAGCGCTTCTTCGTCCGACTGCGTGATGGTCTCATCGTAGGCCGGCGGCCCTTGCTGCTTGATGTGCGCAACGATCTTCCCAATTTCCTGCTCATCAATGTAAGCACCGTGAACTCGGATGAGACGCGATGTGCCTGGCGGAAGGAACAACATGTCGCCGCGGCCGAGTAGTTGTTCAGCACCGTTTGTATCGATGATGGTGCGCGAGTCGATCTTAGAAGACACGCGGAAGGAGATGCGTGAGGGGAAATTTGCTTTGATGAGACCTGTGATGACGTCGACCGATGGACGTTGCGTCGCGAGGACCAGGTGAATACCTACCGCGCGAGCCATCTGAGCAAGTCTTGTTATTGACTCTTCAACTTCACGACCAGAAGTCATCATCAAGTCTGCAAGTTCGTCGATGATGATGACGATGTACGGCAATGGCTTCCAAGGTTCACCATTGTCGTCGTATTCCTTCACCAGGTTACGACGCATGATCTCTGAGTTGTAACCGTCGATGTTCCTTACGCCCCAACCTGCCAGGTCACGATAACGGCGTTCCATTTCACCGACAGCCCACTTCAACGAACGCGATGCCAGTTTTGGATCCACGATGATTGGCGCCGCGAGATGTGGAATGTCTTCGTAAAGCCCGAGCTCAAGTCGCTTGGGATCGATAAGGATGAACTTAACTTCGTCCGGACGCGCGCGGTAGAGAATCGAGACGATGAGTGAATTAACTCCCACTGACTTTCCGGCGCCGGTAGTTCCCGCGATCAGCAAGTGGGGCATCTTCGCGAGGTCAGCGACGTAATTCAAACCATCGATGGTTTTGCCCAGCGCAATCGTCAGCTTTGAACCTGACTCACGAAACGCCCGCGACTCGATCACTTCGCGAAGGAAGATTGTTTCGCGACGTGGGTTCGGCACTTCGATACCAACGTGTGGCTTGCCCGGCATTCGATCGATGCGAATCGACTCTGCTTTCAATGCGAGACACAAGTCATCGACCAGTGAAACTACGCGTGAATACTTCACACCGGGGTCAGGTTTGAATTCGTAAGTCGTAACGACTGGACCTGGGCAGATGTGTTTGATTTGACCCGTGACGTTGAACTCTTTGCACTTCTCAGCAAGTTTCGTTGCCAGTCCCAGCAGTTCAGTGTCGGCCTGTTCACTGTGTTCCGGAGCTTCGTTCAAGAACGAGATGGTTGGAAGTTCGTAATCGCTGTAGCTGACTTTGCGAGAAGCATCAAAGGGCAGCTTGCTCGTGACCGGCGCTTCTACTTTTGTACGAAGTACTGATGCGCCTTTGACCATCTCTTCAAGTTCTTCGTTCTCATCGACCGGTGAGGCTTTGCTCGTCACTTTCTTAGTGACTCGACTCGGTGCAACGCCAGCACCTGCACCCGCTGCCACTGCAGCAACTGATGCCTGAGGTTCATCTATTCCGACGTCCCCACGAATCACCCGAGCTGTTTCGATAACTGGCGGCGCGGCAGTTTCCTTCATGAAGTCAGCGACTCGTTCAGCAGGTGTCAGATTAATAGTCTGCTTAAGTTGATTCTTAGCAGCATCCTGCTCAGCTTTAATAGCGGCCTTAGTGTCCTTGCGAAGCTGCGCTTGTTCGTGTCGTTGTTGACGCCACGTGCGGATGCGTTCAGGAATTTGACCCACAAAAGCGAAACGCGTTGCGACCGTGTCAGCGAGAATTGAATATAGTCTAACGAAAGAGAAGTTAGTGGCGAGAAGGAGTCCCATAGCACCGATGGCCAGTAGGACCACTGTTGCTCCAATTCTATTCAGTCCGCTGGCTAACCCTTCCGCGACAACCGCTCCGAGCAAGCCGCCTGGTTGAACACTCGAATCGAATAGCGGATGCAGATGGGAAATCGACAACAACGCCGAAGCGGCAACTACGAGAACTATTAGGCCAGCGATTCGCGTGAATGGACTCTGAATGCTTCGAGTGTGAAAGCGGCGCCACGCAGCCGCGAACAACAGCACTGGCAGCAGATATCCGGCGAGCCCGATGAACTGAAAAACTGTGGCCGCGACGTTCGCGCCGATCGAGCCAGCCCAGTTCTGCGTTTCCTGCTGGCCGACCGAATTCCACGAAGGGTCATTCGGATAGAACGCGGCTGAAACGAGACACAACGTGAGCAGCAGTCCGACTGCGAGAAGTAGGATCGCGAAAATCTCATTACGCCGACCGGCGCGAGGAATGATTACGCGTGGCTTCTCTTGGAGATGTGTAGTTGTAGTCGACATTCGTCTTACTCGTCACCTTTCACTGCTAACTCACCTGTAGTAGGTGATCGTATGGTAGGTGATAACGAAAGGTTCAAATTCCTTCCGTTCTGCGTTCCATTTGAAGGTGGTAATCTTTTTCAGGTTACGCATCGAATCGTATTCACGAGTCTCAAGCGTATGGTTCGTGATATTTCCTGACCCATCTGATTCAATCGCTTCAAGTCGAGTAATCCCAGCATCAACGATGGATACCCGTTTACTGGTCACGGAACCTTCAGCACTATAGTTGATCTGCTGGTCGTTGTGGGTTCCATTCGCGTCGACCTCAAAAACGTTTTCTGTTCGACTTCCGTCGGGCTTCGTTGCTGACCACACCGAACGACGCGGCTCACCAGTGAGTCTCGTTGAATAGTTGTTTGTGTTTACCGAAGACTCGATCGATGTGCCGTTCCCAGCCAACTTCGTTACACCAACCAGTGTTCCAGCGTCACTCCACTGGTTAACTTTGGTTTCTTTGAGTGAGCCGTCGCCGGAAGACTGCGTTTGAACCAAGGGTAAGCTGCGCCCGTCGTACTCGTAACTCGACTGCGAAATCAACGTGCCTTCGCCGTCGTAAACAGACATGCTCTCCTGGTGACCATCAAGGCGGTATGTTTCGACTACCTTTCTATTTACAGCGCCTCTGGAAACAGACTCGGCGACCCGCCGCCGACCATCTTCGGAATAGCTCACTACTTGAATGAGAACTCTATTCCCTTCGATCTGGACACCGTCTTTGATTCGAACCGGTACTCGTTCAGACTCAACTTTTTCAATATGTCCTCGAAATGCGTCACCCACCCGAATCTGCACGACTGATGCTTGTTGAGCAGTACAAAGTTGAGTGAGGGCTAAAACTATCAGTGTAGTTAGTACCGTTCTCTTCACAGCAATCTCCTTACAGTCTACGAGGCCTTCTTTGACAATAAGTATTGGTTGATGAAGTCGTCAATGTCACCACTTAATACGGCCTCGACATTTCCACGTTCGAGTTTTGTTCGGGTGTCTTTCACCAATTGATAAGGCGCCATGACATAACTTCGGATTTGTGAACCGAATGATATGTCTGCTTTGTTGGCCTCGAGTTCAGCTGTCTCTGCTTGACGCTTTTCAAGTTCGAGCTCGTACAAGCGAGATCTAAGCACCTGCATCGCAACTGCACGGTTCTGGTGTTGGGAGCGTTGGTTCTGACAGGAAACGACGATGCCAGTCGGCATGTGAGTGATGCGAACTGCCGAGTCAGTAGTATTGATGTGTTGGCCACCTGCTCCAGTCGCGCGATAAGTGTCGACGCGCAGATCTTTGTCCTGGATGTCAACCTCGATGTCTTCGTCTATTTCGGGATAAACAAAAAGGGATGCGAATGAAGTATGTCGACGTGCTGCCTGATCAAAAGGAGAGATCCGTACCAGCCGGTGCACGCCGGCTTCAGCAGCGAGTAGACCATAGGCGTACTCGCCTTCAACTCTGAAAGTAACGCTTTTCAGTCCAGCTTCCTCGCCTGGTTGATACTCGAGAACCTCGGCTTTGAATTCCCGTTGCTCAGCCCACTTGAGATACATGCGCAGAAGCATCTCGGCCCAGTCTTGTGACTCGGTGCCTCCTGCGCCCGGATGAATTGTGCAAATAGCGTTGCGACGATCGTTATCGCCGGCTAACAACATCTCTGTTTCCGCTTGATCTAAATCGTGTTCGAGACGATGAAGTAGCGGACTCAATTCTTTGATTGAAGTCTCGTCTTCTTCGGCAAACTCAAAGAGCACTCCGGCGTCGTCGAGCTGTTGTTGAAAATGTTCCTGGCGTTCGATCTTCTTTTCCAGACGACTGCGATCTTGCAAAAGCTTTTGTGCAGCTTCCTGATCGTTCCAAAAGTCTGGGGCCGACGCTTGCTGTTCGATGCGAGTCAATTCTTCTTTGCGTGCGGGTACATCAAAGAAACCTCCCGAGTTGTTCAACTCGCGGACGGAGGCCCTCAAATACGTTTCTCAATTCCTGTATCGTTAAATTCTCAGCCATCTCTAATCAGTAATCCTTCTTCTGGTCGCTAATGCTGTGATGAGTATCAGTATGGTTAGTGCTGCACAAATTTCGACAAAGACGTCGCCGTGTTTAGTGTAGAACGTTGAACCGCTTAGTGAATGATTCAAGTCCCAGACTCGAACTTCGGGCACATAGCCTTTCGTGATGTCCCGAACGCTACCATCTGGTTGAATCGATGCGGTCAGTCCGGTGTTCGTTACGCGAACCAGCGGCTTCTGATTTTCGACCGCGCGAAAAATTGCGTTCGCAAGATGTTGTCGCATCACTGCCGTCGGACCAAGGTAGCCATCGTTCGAAATATTGATCAGAACGTCTGCGCCTTCCCGACTTAGTCGTTGAGCAATCCAGGGATAGGCAGACTCGATGCAGATGAAAACTCCGATTCGGTGTGCACCGACGGGCATCAAAGTGTATTTGTCACCCGGAGTGAAGTCTCCAACCAATCCTGATATCAAAGAACCACCCAACCATTGTGGGAGCGGCACATATTCGCCAAATGCAAGCAGGCGAATCTTATCATATTGGGCGATCAGCCTACCTTCTTCATTTATGAGTAAGGCCGAATTGTAGGCGCCACCATCCGGCGACGGTTCGAGTGAGTTGAGGATCAGTGACGTGTGATTCTCACGCGTGAAGTTTGCAACGAGCTCTTGAAATTTCTGGTCGCCGGCGTAAGTGAAGTTCATTGGCGACTCCGGCCAAACTACCAGTCGAGGAACATCGTCCTTTGGTAACTCATCGAGCGCCTGCTTGCTCATGGCGAGATGAAGATAGAGGAGTTCTTTTGTTTCCTCAACCGTCTTCACGATTGTCATCGGAACGTTTGGTTGTAAAGCGATGACGTGGAGTGAAGTTGGCACCGCAATTCGCGTGTGTTGCTCCATGTCAGCGTGGGCACTAAACATTACGGTGGCGCAAAGAACCGCGACCGAGAGTAGCGCACCGATTGTTCTTGCTCCACTTCTTACAATCGCCAAAGCAATGGAAGCATTGAGTGAAAGAATTAGAAATCCAACAACGTAAACACCACCCCATCGCGCAGGTTGAATTAACAGTCCATCGAACACTTGTGCTTGCGAGTAACCGATAGCGTTCCATAGTTGACCCGTCACTCCGAGTCGAAACCATTCACACGTGGCCCAGAAGAGTGGTGCAAGTAGGAGTGCATAACTTCCCCAACGCTTGATGACGATTGCTGAGAGCACTGCGAACAGAGCAGGAAAGAGGCCGACAACTAATGCACCAGGGACCAGCAAGGAATACGCGAGCAAAGTGGGAATGCCACCGTAGTGAATCATTGAGTAGGTCAGCCAGTAACAGGTCGCGTAGAAGAAGACTAACCCGAACGCCCAGCCCAGGATGAACGCTTTGAGCGGTGAAGGACTTTTGGCTACGACTACAAGCAGTGGAACAAGTGCGACCCAGGCAAGAATTGGTAAGTCGAAATTCGGAAAGGCGAGGATCAGCAACAGTGTTGATGACACCGTTGCGATCCACTCGGTGAGTGTTGGCGCTTCAGTTCGAACTCTCGATGTAGCTCTTGCAAGCCAGTTCGTATTGCGAGGTAAGTCGGCAGCAATAGCTCGTTGCATTTGCCGCCGAGTTTAGCAAATGGGGTTTGACGACACGAGTGAGCGGCGCAGCAGGTAAAGCTCTCTTTCGGGTGGGTTCGTTGATTGTTTCTTGCGCGGCAACGCTGATCCACGAAATTACCTGATTTTTGATTGAGTCACGGAAGCGAGAGCAATCTCCAAGGGCAATTACTTGATACGGTCAAGACGGCAAAAATATTTTTTCGGTTTGACTGAAGTCGACAGTCGGGATGTTCAAATCGACTCAAAATTGACTCAAAAAGACAGAAACCGTCACCGTCAAAGTGACAAATTTCGTCCGCTGACATTTCCAGAGTTTGCTTTGAGCTTGAACGCTCGGATTGTGGGAAAGATGAATTTGTCACCGCAAAAGCAGGAGGGCCCAGTCATTTCTGACTGGGCCCGCGTTCTGGGGGGCATAAACTGTAGGGTCGCTCGGAAGGAGAACTGGCGCAGCGGCAGGCGGCGTCCAGAGATGTGTTGGCGGCGGGGGCACGGTCAACGCGTTTCGTTTATTCCGTGCGTGCCGGTTATTTATTGAGCACCTCGTGTGCCATGAAAAACTTTTTCTGGAATCGGCGAGCTATTAGTCATTAGCACAGCAAACTTCATTATGAGTATTGAAGGATTAACCTCTTGTGACTGAAACCGTCAGCATTGATTGACGAAACACGTCAGCGCAACCCACCGACTAAATTTTGTTACTCCTAAAAGCGGGAGAACCCAGTCATTTCTGACTGGGTCCACAGTTCGGGGGGATGCACTGAAGGGTTGCTCGGAAGGTAGCTGGCGCAGCGGCAGGCGGCGCTCAGGGGATGTAGGCGGCGGGGGTACAGTCAACGTTTTCGTTTCGTCTTCCGTACGTGCCGATTAGTTACTGAGCACACCTCGTGCCATGAATTGGAAGAAGTTGGATTGAGTTCCAGATTTGGGGCGATCTAGGACACTATGAGCAGATGGTTTTGACTACCGACGACAATCACGTGCGTCTTGGCAGGGATATGAGATCCATCGAATGATCTTGCCAACCAAAGTTCACCTTGAACGAGTACGGCGCCTTCAGGAATTAATGACTGCTCGACGATGCCTTGAGAATTGATCAGCGGCGCGCGTAGTGGATGACGCTTCTGGTGACGAGAACGCAGCGCGAGTAGCGCGATAAAGAAGAGTCCAATAGTGGAGATGATTGCTGCGGGGAACATGCGTCCGACTTAATCTCGAGCTGTCACGCTAAAAGCCATCAACGGAAGTGGGGGTCACCCCATGCCGTTGGGGGAATTCAGCGAAGCCTAATTTCCCATCGTTACCTGGCGTTGGAGGGCCATTGCTTCTTGGTTGTTGGGATCGATAGTAATCGCACTCAACGCATACTTCCTTGCTTCACCGCGATCGCCACGTTCAAGGAAGATTCTTCCCAGCAGAATGTGTGCGTCGATCATCTTAGGATCCCAGAAGATTGCAGTCTTCAACGCCGCAATCGCCGCTTCCTGGTCACTGCGTCGAAGATTGATGCGGCCGCTCAACAGATACGCCTCCGCATTGGTCGGCTCAATCATCACCACCCGATGAATCTCAGGTAGTGCTTCTTCATCTCGTCCGGCCTGATACAGATCGCGCGCCTTAACTAAGAGGTCCTGTGTCGCCGAACTCGGAGTTCCACCTTCGACCGGATCGGTCCCGTGGATCAAGCCGAATACTTCGCTACGATCCAAAACATCACGCATCCTGAGACCAACTCCACTCGTGGTCTGCGACTTCTCCCATTCCGTTTCCCACTTCGCGTATGAAGCTTCCATAAACCGGCGCGCCTGATTGTCAGCGGCAGTGGCAGCTTCGGCTTTGCCCGTCTTGGCCAAGGCTTTGGCGAAAAGAAAATAGGCATATCCGTCACGCTGATTCGACGTGATAACAGGTCGCAACTGCTCGGCGGCTTCATCAAATTTGCCTGTTAGGAATAGCGCGTAACCGTAGTTGAAATGCACCATCGGATCATCTGGAGCAGATTCTGCAGCTCTCGCAAGGAACCCGGTTCCTTGTGATAGCAGACGTGTGCGTTCAGTTTCATTCTTGTTTTCACGTGCAGCCTGTACGGCGATCGCACCGGCGTTGTTGTAAACACCGATCAGCGGCAAGTCAGACGACAGCGGGACAATCGCGGCGAGCGCCCGACTGTAATCACCGAGCTTCGCGTACCCCAGTCCCGCGTAGAAAGCTGCTTCAGCATAGTGCGGATCTTTCTTCTGTAACTTTGAGAAGTACTCCGTCGCTTCTTTCCAGTTGTTACGGGTCATGTAGGTGCGACCCAACTCGAAAGCAGCTTGTGTGTAAACAGCGCCACCCTGGGCGTCAGAGTAAAAACGAATCGCATTCTTGAGGTAGTTCTCGCGCACGAGATCATTCAGCGGTAGTTGAACCGCCTTCACGTAAGCTTCAAAAGCCTTCTGGGGGATCTTGGTAGCTTCCTGGACAATCTGGTTTTGTGAGTAGGGAAGCGCTTTATCGCGTTGATAAAGAATCTGATACGCAAGCCGACCATGAATGTCCTGCAAGGTGGTGAGTGGAGCTCCGTAGTCGAACTGTCGTGTCGCCCAGCCCCCATCGATGACTTCACCAAGCGTGCGACCCTCATTCACTTTGATCACTCGTGCTGTTACTTGCACGTAAGCCTCGACTGCAGACTTGTCTTTGTTGGCGTTCTTTGCGTCAGCAGACGGTGCCGGCGTTACCGAATACCTGCCAAGGACGACCATTGTCGCTTTCGCTTGTCGGCCGAGTTTGATTGCGGTCGCCACAGATGGAATCACTGTTTCCGGAAGCCGCAGAGACTGGTACGCGAGTTCTCGTTCATCACTCGAAACAACGCTCATCCCGGGCTTGTTGAACAACTCCGCAAGTGCGTCCGCGAAGCTCTCGCCAACCCAGTTGTACTCGGGGCGGTTGGAGGTGTTTTCAAAGGGCAACACCATGATCACGTCGCTATTGGGATTCTTTTGTGCGGATGCCGAGAGCGAGGCGAGGACGAGAACTAGCAAGACGCCAACGTATCTAAATCTTTTCAAGACAAAACTCCTAACAAAATGACTGCGGAAGCCTCGGCTATGATGCACGCCTTCAATTCCGCGGTTGTGCCGACAATTCACTGTTCGGCGCGAATAGCTAAACTGCTTGAAGTGGGCAACTTTACCAGATTCAGTGGGATTTTCTTAAGCGGGCATTGAGATACCACAGGCTTTACGCCTGTGGAGCTTCAATTTCCCAGCTATACGGAGGCACTTAAGAAGGAGGAGATACCACAGGCTTTACGCTTGTGGAGCTTCAATTTCCCAGCTATACGGAGGCACTTAAGAAGGAAGAGATACCACAGGCTTTACGCCTTGTGGAGACTCAATTTCCCAGCTACACGGAGGCACTTAAGAAGGAGGAGATACCACAGGCTTTACGCCTGTGGAGCTTCAATTTCCCAGCTACACGGAGGCACTTAAGAAGGAGGAGATACCACAGGCTTTACGCCTGTGGAGCTTCAATTTCCCAGCTACACGGAGGCACTTAAGAAGGAGGAGATACCACAGGCTTTACGCCTGTGGAGCTTCAATTTCCCAGCTACACGGAGGCACTTAAGAAGGAGGAGATACCACAGGCTTTACGCCTGTGGAGCTTCAATTTCCCAGCTACACGGAGGCACTTAAGAAGGAGGAGATACCACAGGCTTTACGCCTGTGGAGTGTCAGTTTCGTAGCTATCCTTTTCTTCGATTCGGGAAACGGGTAGCTGCGAAATTGAAACTCCACGGACGTGAAGTCCGTGGTATCTAAAAGGTCGGCGGGGTCACTGGTAGCTAGTAATTGAAACTCCACGGACATAAAGTCCGTGGTATCTAAAAAAGTCCGTGGTATCTAAAAGTCCGTGGTATCTAAAAGTCCGTGGTATCTAAAAGTCCGTGGTATCTAAGAGGTCGGCGGGGCCACCGGTAGCTAGTAAATTCAAACTCACGGACGTGAAGTTCGTGGTATCTACATTTGATAAGACGTCGTAACCAATGACTCACCTTCGCCGATAGGCTCAATACCTAAGACCGCATCTCTTTGGCTGTCCTTGGCGATCAACCGAACCGCACCCTCAACATCCACCGGACGCGAGAACAGGTAACCTTGTCCATACTCACAACCGAGTTCCTTGAGACCTTCATACTGCTCCTCGGTTTCGATTCCTTCGGCTATTACCTGCATTCCAAGGTTGTGCGCCAATGTCGAAATCGTTTTCACGATCGCATTGTCGTTGTTTGTCGTCATGCGATCGACGAAAGAACGATCGATCTTCAAGTAGTTGAGCGGGAAACGATGCAAGTAACTCAGCGACGAGTAACCAGTGCCAAAGTCGTCGATGCTCAACTGAACTCCTAACGAGCGCAGTTGTTTGAACATCAGCGCAGCCGCTTCAGCGTTACCCATCACGACGCTTTCAGTGATTTCCAACTTCAAATGGTGTGCACTCAGTTTACTTCCTTCGAGTGCTGACTTGATTCGATCAAGCAAATCAGGCTGAGCTACCTGACGCGCTGACAAGTTCACACTCAAACTCAGCGCACGATGACCGGGCGACTCGAGTTGCCACTCACGCACCTTCTTACAAGCTTCTTCTAAAACCCACTGACCAATAGGAACAATCAAGCCCGTTTCTTCCGCCACCGGAATAAAGTCACCGGGCGACACCATTCCACGTCGTGGATGATTCCAACGAACCAGTGCTTCGAAACCAGCAAGTCGTCCGGTTTCCAACGTCATGATTGGTTGATAGTGGATAGTGAACTCTTTCTGCTCGACCGCCTGTCGCAGATCGCTTTCAAGTTGCAGACGCGAAACTGCACGCGCATGCATCAACTGGTCGAACATCTCGTAACGCGCTTTGCCATTCTCCTTCGCTCGATACATTGCGATATCGGCGTCGCGCAGAATGTCGTCTGGCCGGTCATAACCAGTGCTAAGTGCGATGCCGATACTTGACGTCACAAACTGCGAGTTGCGATCGAGATCGAATGGCTGACTCAATTCGGCGTGAATTCGTTCCGCAACTCTTACAGCATCAGTCGTATTAGCAATGCCGCTCAGAAGGATCGCGAACTCGTCGCCACCGAACCGAGCAAGCGTGTCGACGGGACGAAGGGTGCGCTCCAACCTTTCGGCGAATGCGACTAACAGCAGGTCGCCGTGCGTGTGACCCAAACTGTCGTTGATGTTCTTGAAGCGATCGAGATCGAGGAACAAAACTGCGAACAAGTGATCGCTGATACGTTTCGACGTTTCGATTTCGGCTTTAAGTAGTTCCGTGAACATTGCACGGTTTGGTAAGCCTGTCAGCGAATCGTGAAACGCAGCATGACGGAAGTGATCCTTGGTCTCTTCCAGAACGCGACTGATCCGTTCTTGCTCTGCGATGTAGTTGTTGAGTTCCTGGACGTGACGTTCTGCCTGTTCTGCACGTTCGTGCTCGAGTTCAGCTCGTCGTCGTTCTGCTTCTTCAGCCTGGCGAGCAGACGCTTTTACCTCGCGCATGTAACGGTCATAGCTGAAGTAGACGATGATGATGATGGGAATGGAAACCAGGAACGCCCAAAAGCGAGCAGTGCCGACACTGCCGACGATGAATCCCGCGCCAGCTGCACCTGCAAAGTAGCTAATCGACATCCAGAGAAAGTTGCGTGTCCACATTCTCCAGATCGATTCGCCTGACTTCAGTGCGCTCGCAGTTGCGCCAATGCCTGTGTGGACCAGGTACTGCACCACTCCCATCACGCACAGGCCGATAAGCGTAATCGACCCACCCTTATTGAAGAGCTGGGTAGCTGGACCAAAGAAAGCTCGGAGGACTGTGCCTGTTGCGAGGACAGCGACTGCCAGTGCCGCGCCACCAAAAGCAACGGTTCTGACTTTTCTGCTGATCCGCAGACCGGAACAAACTCCAGCCAGCGCACCTACCAGGATCGCAGCATCGCGCCCGTACATCAGCAGCACGATGAAAACGAAAGTGTCGTCGACAGTTATGTTGACATTTATCTGGGGGATCCGAATCGCGATGCGCGAACCAATTACGGCCGTGATTACCGTGAGCAACAGGAAGTAGATGTCGATCCTGTCGCCAGGTAACTTAATACCGGCGTAGATACACGCTGCGAGTCCTGCGGCTATTACTAGCCACATGAAGATGCCGGGTAGATTTTTTCTTTGATTTTCCATTCCGCACGAACGAAAACGCTTTCAGAGTCGGGAGAGCTTGTCTGCCTATCTCATTCCAGCGCCCGGTTCTCCGGTTGAGCAGTCGCCGATAGCGAAGCCATCGCCGAGTGCAAAACCGTCACCCAATGCATACCCATCACCGATTGCGAATCCGTCGCCCAGTGCAAAGCCATCTCCAAGAGCAAAACCATCGCCGAGGAGAATGACGTTGCTGAAGAAGACCGAACCACCAAATTGAGTGGCGCCGTTGCTTCTCATCAAGAAGTTATTGAGCGACAAACCTCTCACCCACATATTGTTGTTCAAGTTCTGGGTGACAAGTCCTTCGTTAACACCTGCACCAAGCGAGTAACCTTTGCCATAGCTGACTTGAAACTTTTGGATTAGATCCTTGCCGGTGATGGTGGCGTGATTGAGTACCAAGCCCTGTGTCCAGGGGAACGTGTAATTCGAGATAGTTGTTTGGGGGGCAGGAGCAGACGAGCTGAGTAGAGACTGTCCGAAAGTCGTTTTTCCGAGACCCAACAACCCACCGTTGGTGTACGTCACGAGATTAGCCACGCCGACAGCGCCAGCCACGTTCAGTTGACCAGCGCCCTGGTCGAACGTGTTGAAGCCATCTAATGGTTGTGCTGTGTACATCAGGAGGACCTTTACAAGGTTGGGTGTCAGGTTCGTGTTTGCTTCGAGGAGAAGTGCGGCGGCGCCTGATACCATCGGCGTCGACATTGAGGTACCACTTAGATACATCAACTTCATATTTGAAGTCGAGTACTTATTTGTTTCGAGTTCAGGATATTGAGCGAGAAGCTTGTTGTTAGCAGCTTCCGCCGAGATGATTTTGTTTCCGGGGGCAACGAGATCGGGTTTGATGATGTTGTCGTAATGCTTCAGCCCGTACTGGTCGACTGAAAAACTGCGCGTCGGACCACGCGAGCTGAAGCTGGTTACTGAATCGTCGTTTCGTGGATCGGTACCGTAGGTGTTGCTGGCGCCGACAGTGATTGCCGAGGGCTCATTACCCGGGCAGTGAATAGCGCCATAGATCTTTTGACCGCTGGCGTTCTTTCCAATGTTTCCCGCAGCTGCAACTACGACTACACCTGAGTCAACCAGCTTACGGACTGCGTTACAAAGGGGATCGTTTTCATAAGAGTTGATGGCTGGAGTGCCAAGACTCATGTTGACGACGCGAATGTTGTAGTTACCCTTGTTGGACATTACCCAATCAAGGGCTGCAAGAATTCCTGAGACAGTGCCAACGCCTTCAGAATTCAGGACGCGAAGGTTAACGAGACTGGCGCCTGGTGCAACACCTTCAAAAGCGCCGTTGGTTGGTGTGCCATCACCAGCCGCAATCGCTGCGACGTGAGTGCCGTGACCCCATGGATCATCAGTGCGATTCTGACCGGTGAAGTCTTTGCTAAACTTGATCTTTCCGGGGGAAGAGAACGATTTGTGGCGAGCGTCGATACCTGAATCAAGCACTGCGATGGTCACGCCCGAACCATCGAGAGTGTTGGTTGTTACACCAAGAGAGTTTTTCTGCAGACGTACTTGTTGAACTCCGGTCGTAGTTGTCACATGACCGGAGCTTCTTACGGGGGCATCAAGAGAGACGTAGGTAACTGTTGGATCAGCTGCGATGACATTGGCAGAATTCGCCACGGCATCAACTACGCGAATATTTAAGGTTGAGAGAACCGCTGTTACGACTCCTCCAACTGTCTGCAACAAACCACCAATCAAACCAGGATCGCTTGATTGCACGATCAATTTGACGCGAGTGTGTCCTTGTCCGGAAGCAATCAACTCGCGCAAGTCAGGAGAGATTTTGTTGGTTGGAATGTTTAGCAGATTGCCACTGGCTTTCACCTTTGTGTTAGTTGAAACAACGAGTGCCGTGCAAAGTGAGAAGAGCACAGCTAAGGTGACCAGTTTTCTGATTGGTTGGGGGCGACGCATTCGTTTCTCCATTATTCTTAGACGAAGTGTGAATTCACCGTTGTCGAACGACTGTTTTAGTTCTGGGCTAATAGTCTTTCGACAACGACTGTTTACGCAGTTAAGTGAATTCAAAAGAGCAAGCTCGTACTGCGAGCGGGGTCCCCTAGTGCGAGGCTTGTGCCAGTGTGGCGTTGCGGGTCGAAATTTCTGAAATGCTCAAGGTTTTGCGCAGGATGATGATTATTGTGATGTGAATCGATCAGAATTTTGAGCGAGGGATTTGTTCTCCAATATGACCGAGCTTTGGTCAATGTGGTCAAGCTCGGTCGATTTGAGAAAGAGTGTGGAAAGAATGTTGGATTGAGAATGAACGCCACTGACGGCAGTCAGTGGATGATTCCATCTTTTCCGGAAGTGAAGACCAAACTCCGGACAAGACTCAGTGATCCCTGCGTGGCAAGCAGGCCTTGTTACAAAGGATCAACTTCAACACACAGAGGGTTAGTAGGTCCCTTCCACCGCTTCGACGAAACTTCGTTCCTCTCTCAAGATGAATCGCTTGGTTTGCGCCATCTCGAAGTTAGCCTTGCCCTCTGGATCCTGTTTGAGTCGAGCTCGATATTCTTCGTAATCAGAAAGACTAGCGAAACCGATCATTCCCCAGGCGATGTCGTTGGTTCCTTCGTGCGGCAGGAAATAGCCGATGAGTTGTCCACCGCACCGAGGAATTATCCTGCCCCAGTTTTCTGAGTACTCCTTGAATGCTTCACGTTGAAATGGATCGATTTGATAACGAATGATGCAGACAATGTTCATGATATTTCCGCTTGCATGAATCGACTGAGACAATCAGGCTCACCTCAAATGCGTCAGTCTTGCAAAAACCTCTCATTCTCCCCGAGCTTCAGCTCGGGGTTATGACGAATGACAACCTGAGAAACCAGTTCAATGGTTTCAGGCACGATAGCGCTAACCCGACATCAATGATTCGCTGTTCATCAAAGTGTCGCGTGCAAACCTGGGTTACTATTCCTCAATCATGAACGATCCAAACAAGACAATCTCAAGAATCGCTGCCGCCATTGGGGAACCGGCGCGCGTCCGCATCCTCTACTCACTGCTCGACGGACACGCGCGCACGAGCACTGAACTCGCTGCCGTCGCCGAAGTAACACCATCGACAACAAGCGTTCATCTCAACCGACTGAAAACCGAGCGACTGGTGAGAGTCGTCTTCCAGGGCAAGCATCGTTACTACAGTCTCAACGGGCCAGACGTGGCGAACGCACTTGAAGCACTTAGTCTGGTCGCGGGAAGTTCACGAAGGCAGTTTGTTCCGACCACACCGGGACGCTTAGTGATAGCCCGCACTTGTTACGATCATCTCGCCGGTAAACTTGCGGTGTCGCTCTACGATCAGTTTAGAGAGTCGAATTGGATTGCAACGGCGGAGGGAAACAGTTGTGATCTGACTAGCGAGGGAAATCTCGCTTTCGAGAAACTAGGAGTTGACCTTATCGAAACTAAATCGTCGCGACGTCGATTTGCTTATGAGTGTTTAGATTGGAGCGAACGCAAACCACATCTTGCGGGAGCGCTCGGAGCAGCGTTACTCAAAGTCGCTTTGAAGAAGAAGTGGGTCGAACAACATTTGGATAGTAGAGCGTTGGAGATCACAAACTTCGGCCGGCGCGATCTCAACACGCGATTCGGCATCAAGTTGTAACGAGTCTAAGTACCAGGAAGCGCGCGCAGTTCGTCCGTAAAATGCGACCGATCCGCCAATGCGTGAAGTAGCGGACCCTCATCTGTAAACTCAACACAACTCACGGAGCCCACTGGACAAACCAGTCGATAACGAAAACGACCGACGTCAATTCCGAGTAAACCACAGAGCATCACTCTAATGGTCGCTTTGTGCGAAACAATCAAGACCTTACCGTCGTTGCATTCGTCTCTAATTTCTTCCATCAATTTCAATGAACGCTGGGCGATGGTGATTGCTGTTTCGCCGTCTGTCGGAGGATGCCAGGCGGGATCAGCGAGCCACTTGATGTAGTCGTCGTGAAACTCCTCGCTCACTTTCTCTTTCGTCAATCCTTCCCATTTACCGTAAGCGATTTCGTTTAGTTCAGGGCGTGGCTGCGGCTTCACATCTACGAGTTGGATAAGTGGCTCAGCAGTCGTAATGGTGCGACGTAGAGCGCTCGTGTAGATCGCCGTCCAGTTTATTTTTTGGTAGGCAAAAGCAAAGGCTTTGGCCATCCGATGACCATCCAGAGTCAACTCAGGATTCAGCCCCGACCCGCAGAAAGTATCGTCGCGACTCAACTCCGTCTGCCCGTGACGTAAGAAGAAAAGTTTTAATGCCATGAGAGCAGGATACCACTTGGTTTTGGCAGACGAACAACCTGCAGTAATCGAGAAGCATTATTTTCATTTTGTGTTAGTTCGTGTGAATTCGCGGATGGCTTTTCGCGGACACGGGACACTGGATCCACGAACTCATACGAACAAACACGAAATTCATCTTGTTTGGGATTTTGTATCGTGGTGTTAATTCGTGTGGTTTCGTGGACTATTCTTTTCTGGACCACTAGGAGCAATCCACGAATCACACGAACAAGCAGGAATAAACGTCGGCATGGAGTCTACAATCTGCACCTCAGTATTCGTGCTGTTCGTGGAATTCGTGGATCTGTTTTTTGTCGGTCTTCTTAATCCACGAAGTTACACGAATAAACACCAAATAGTTGAATGAGAATAGAAAATCTAAAACCCTGACGCCTTCTTGATCGACTCAATCGCTACCGGCACACCAATCTTTAAACCCAACTCCAGCGCCCACTCACCAGCACCCTTCAAATGCTCAAACACTGACTTCTCATCACCTTTCTTCGCACTCGCCTCAGCAGCTGCAATCGCACCTACTGCGACATCGTGCTCAGGCGTCGTCGCTTCTTTCTTCATCTGTGCGCGAAGCTTGCCAAGTTCGTCAGCCAGCGCAGGAAGATTTGCCTTCTCAGAATTCTGCGCCTGGTTGATCACAACATTGTTCATCTTCACGTTGCGACCTACACCGACACCCTGGCCCACATTGTAGGTATCACCTTCTTTAGGCATCTTTGTTTTCTCCATTCTCAGGCTTGTTGCTCGCTGGTTGATTAATAGTTGCGTTGTTCATCGTGACATTCCTTCCAACCGCGACAGCCTGACCGACGTTGTATGTATCACCAATGCGATAGAACTTTATTCCCCGAACGCACAGACCTAAACCGAGTACTGCGCACATCCCACCACCCGCGAAGATTGTGTTTCTGGTGATGACTGGCTCGGAAACTTCGATGACATTGTTGTTCTTAGACCACACTTTCTCGGCAGGCTTGGACGGCAAGTTCAAACTCCGATCGCGTGGCTCACCTTTAACCCAGAGTTCAATGTTGAACGACTGTCGACCTTTACTCTCGGGCTTGATGGGCCAACTCCACTCCAACTGATCTTTGTCGAATGATTGAAACTGCGACTCGTTACACGAATCGCATTTGACGCCGGCGGTTTTAAGTCGAACGTCTCCAAATGTCTCGTAGTCTTTTCCAAACCACTCAACCAACAGTTTGCCAAGTTTGATTTCATCCGTCGTTTCGCCCGCTGAGTTGGAGACGTGGAGTGATTCAGAAGTTCTCTTGTAGACGACAGTAACAACAGCTGAGTCGTCAGTCGACACCTTAGGCGTCCACGAGATCTTCAGCCATTCTTTCTCGTCCGAAGGTTGTGGATTTGGTGGCGGACCTTCTCCCGGTGGAGAGGATTCTTGTTCGGAACTGGATCCGCTTTTTGTTTCAGCTCTGGTTTGTTGCTCACGTCGCCGCGCAAGGCGCCCAATGCCTGAGCCCGCGAGAAGCACATCTTTGGGAGGTTGTGGTCCGCAGACTATCACTCCGACAATGGCAGGATGTGAAATCTTATTCACGCAGTATGACAGCAATCCATCGACTGCGACGGTTGCCACAACATTTTCACCAGGAGGCAGCGATCCGTAGTCGACAAGTATTTCATTCGTGCCCTGGCCTTCGATGATTTTTCCTTTGGATATGGTCCAGAAAAATCCAGCTCTTTTCGTAGTCGCGAATCCGCCAACCTGAGCTCGGAACTTCTGCTGGTTAACTCCATCAGGCGGTGTCCAGCAAACTTGTTCCATCGTCAGGCAAGGAGTGCAGAAATTTGTGACTGTGACTGTTTTCGTAACAATGTTTGTACAGTCGCAGCCGTCATTCGCTTTAGCGACAACGGTGTATTCGCCTGGCATTAACCTGACTGTGGAGAGATCCCAATCTCCCTCGGAGTGATTGCTCAATAGCTTTCCAGCATTCACCCAGTATTCAAATGTCGGAACGTTTGAGTATGTTCCCGAATAGCCCGAAAGGAGTTTGACTTGTGACGCTGTGTTGAGAGGATCGCGAGGATTGACGGGACAAGCATTGATTGTTTCGAGATCCAAATCCAGCGCCGATGAGTAGTCGGCTTTCTCGTCGATGTCGGGGCAGGAGCGATTGATGGGAGGTGCAGGTGTTTCATAACCAGCGTTGGTCAAAAAAGCATTTTCACTACACGCTACCAACGGACGTTTAAGACTCGCACCGAGCGACTCTTCTGGTTGTTCACCTTCGCGGAGGGTTGATACTTGGATGTAGTCACTGTCTTCGTTCTCGAGCTTTCCCGCATTGACGATTTGAACGTCGGCACTTTTCATACCCAGATACTCAACGAAGTATCTCTTTAGAGCCCTTGCTTGCTTTAAGTCGTTAGAGTTAACGCAGCCGCGATGTCCTTCGTAAACGGACACTATCCTCTTATCACCTGCATCGGGTTCCTCGTCCAAATCGTACTCCAGCAGTAGATTGCGAAAATCTTTGGTGGCCCACGAAGGTTGAGTGAAGGCTACACTCGTGTAAGCGGAATTCTGACAGATGAAATTGAGTGGAGTGACTTCCACTGCTGCAATTACCCTAAGGTCGCGGATTTTGTCGACCTTCACACTGATCGTAGAGGAATCTGCGCCACTAACAACTTCGCCGGCTGAGACCTTCCACTTGAAACCTAAGTCACCAGGAACTTCGCCACCAGAAACGATCGCTTGAAAATTGATTATGTTGCTTTGGGTAGAGACGGGCAGCGCTTTAACTGAAACACTGGGGCAGCTGGCAAGAATCGGAGTCGGAGTGGGCGAAGCGAGTAACGAGACTTCCTGTTCGACAAGTTGGGCTGGAGGATAATCGGGCATCCAACTCCACTTCGCCACGTCATCTTTTTTGTCGTTCACGATGATTACGATTGGCGCTGAGAGCTGTTGTGCTCCGTCGTTGTACGAAGCAACAGCAATGATCGTGTAAGTACCAACCTCCGTAACGTCCCAGTTAGTTTCATAGGGAGCATCGATCGCTTCTCCGATCTTAAGTTCGTTTGGAAGAGCGTCAGGAGTCGCTAGACTTTGACACACCGTTCCATCCGGAGACTTATAGAATTCGATCTTGATCACCTGGCGTTCCCGCGTAGCTATTGCCCTCAACTTTATTTTGGCGGGAGCCACAAAAGTTTGAGCCATCGTCGGACTCAGTAAATTTACCGTGTAAGTCTTTATTGGCTTGGGCTGTGTGTAGTAAGTTGCAGGCGCGTCACCAACAGTTTCGACAGATGGCTGAGGTTCTGGCGGCGGTACGATGACCGGTCGATTTGTCTGACTCACTCGTAACTCGAGCGGTTCGTCCTGAAGTGTTTCTACTTTTGGCTTAGGTCGAGCGAAAACATAGACCAAGCCACCAACGGCGATGATGAGTAAGATGACACCAGTTGCAATCTGTCGGGGGAACATATGCTTCGGGCTTTATACTTGAGCTCGCGAGACCAATCACAACGAACTCAGTGGAAACTCATGCGATTGAGGTAAAAAGGCTGGTAACAACGTCCAAGTTTCGTGGGGAAGATATCGACCTTCGAAAGGGAAGTCAATGAAGGTGAAGTTGTTGAACGATGAAGTTGTTGAACGATAAGGATGTGTGTGATGAACAATTTACTGATCCTGGTCGCAGTAGCTATGGTTCTCAGCCAACAGCCAGTACAACTCGAAGAGCCTGACCTATTCGTAGTGAAGTTTGAATGGGTTAGGGAGAAACAAACCGGCCGCATGATTCGTGGAGCTCAAGATCCAGGAAGACAGACCAATGCTCCAAACACAGAGATTCAGAACCAGAGCATCCGTCGTGTCGACTTACGTGTGATGGAAAAGAAGGCCGCTCGCTCAGCCGATAAAGGTTTTGATGATTACCACCTTAGTCTAGACTTAAGGAACGACGGACCCAAACTAGTCAAAGGTTTCATCTGGGAGTTTCAACCAACCGTCGTAACGGAAGGTTATCAGCCGAAACAATACTTGTGTGCACTCAAAGTGAAACCAAATGAGAAGCACAAACTAGATGTCTGGACACCGTTTCTTCCTATCAAAGTTATTAACGTCAAGGAAGGTAAGAGCGCACTTGAGGAAGGAAGAGTAGTCATTAACAAGATCGAGTACGTCGATGGTTCCATGTGGAAGAAAAGTGGTTGGGACTTTAGGTTACCGGCCGACTCGTTGAAGAAACTCGCTGAGGGTACTTGCTCAGTTTTTTGAAGTACTCACTTTGAGAGGGATGTTCTGAGCGACGGCCCACGCGGCAGCTCCGATGATCCACGAGATGAAAAATGCAGTCCAAGGTAGACGTGCCTTCGGTGCGGCAACTATCGCGGGAGCCCAAACCAACAAAGTGTAGAGCGTTATTTGAATTGCCTCCGCCCATGCCGCCATGCGAGGCAACACATTGAACAACACTCCAAGTCCGCTCGCTATTTGTCCCGCGCCAGTCAGATAAGCCCAGCCGGTTCGATACGGCAACCAATGAGGAACGAAACCAGCAGTCTCTGTCGGATAGACGATGTGAGACAGACCGATAGGTATCACCGAGACGGCAAAGAGGATTCTTGCAATCCTCACCGCACGCTCTCTGCCGCCTTCGAGTTTTCCTAAGAGAGTCCATCCACCAGACAACAGTAGAGTCAGTTCACCCAGACCAAGCCACGTCGCTTCCATCGTTGGCGCAGCGATCACACCAGGCACCTTGAGTAGCGCCCACACAAAAAGGTAAACGAGCAGAACTCGAGCCGCCCAAACTCGCGTTAAAGGTATTAACAGACCAACGCCGAGCAATAGCATCAGTGCACCAGTCGCGTACGCGATAACGTGTCTCGCGGGAACCCGCGCCGGCACTGGTTGCCACACGAGCGCGAAGTCGCCAACGATCAGCGCAATCACACCAAGACCCAGCAGTCCGATAACAAATAGACAGAGTGCAGGCTGTTGGCTTTCTTTCATTGTCGTGTTGGTTAGAAAAGGCGTGAACTTACAACGAGGTTGGCGGTGTCACAAGAGCCAATTTTGACGAGATTGAGTAGGCCAATTTATCCGCCTGAAAAACCGATCCCGATACATTTCGGACACCTGCAATAGAAACCTTCTCCGTCGTAATGCTGTTTGCTCAGCAAAACCGTGGGCATGTTGTTTGCCAAATTGTTGTGTATGAAGAAAGACATGTTCTTAGCACTTGTTCTAGTCACGTTCGTAGCCGTCACTACATTCGCACACGACAACAGCGAAACCGCGGAAGCCAATCGCAAGCGAGCAGAGACGCTTTGGGATCAGGCCATTGAGGCGAAAGGTGGACGCGATCGCTTACATTCCATCGAGTCGATGGTTATATCGTCGGTCATCGACATCAACTCTGAAAGAATGCGAACTGATACTCAAACCGAGCGACTTTATGCGATGCCTGGTAAAGCGTGGCTTTATGAATTCACGGAGGCATTCGACGTATCGATGGAAGCTACAGTCATCAACAACGAACGAGATCTTTGCCTGGTCACGATGGCACCTGTAGGTCGCAACGAAAGTGTTCCTGCTCTTTCCCGCTGTGTACCGATGACCTTGTCTCAGCGATTGATCCAGGATCCGGTCATTTACTTAATGGAGACCAAATCGGTTCGACCTGTACCGATGCGAACCCGTAGTGAAGGAAAGACTGACGTCGTTGAAACCCAGGTAGGAAAACTTCGTGTCGACTTCTACTTGAATCGCAAGACTCATTTGCCATTCAAACTTGTTACAGACGAGTTCTTCGGCGATGTGCGGGCGCCTCAGCCAATGCGCTTAGTAATTAGGCTGGAGGACTATTTCGATGTCGATGGTATTAGAATGCCGCGCGACGTAATACGGGAACCAATCTCCGATTCCGCATTTCAGCGACGCGACTCTGAACGAGCAAAGTACAAATTCAATGTTAAGTACAACGAAGAGATTTTCAATCACCCGATTTCGAGGAAGGCGAAGGCTGGCGATTGGAAGTTGAAAAGCGACTGGCGATGAGTTGTACTTCCTAATTAGTTGACCAGGACAAGTTCCCACACCATCGCCGTCTTCTTATCTTTTCCCCTCGTTACTAACAACGTCTTGTCGTTGGGACTAAACCGTGCGGGTGGTCGACCCAATTTCAGTTCAAGTAACAACTCGCCGGTTCGTGTACTCCACAACTTGAGTGGACTTCGTTCTTTCGTAAATACACTTCCGTCAGCATTAAAACTGAATGTTGCACAATCGCTATCGCCGAACCACGAATCAGTAGTACATGTTTGATAGGGCAGCGTCGCGATTACTCGTCCAGTTACGACATCCATCAGACGAGCCCTCGTTGCGCCTGAGCCCTCGACGATGATCGACTTACCGTCAGGACTCCATTCAACGCCACTGATGCCACTCGGTATTCGTTCAAAGGTCACTTTGTTGTAGCCAGTCTCGATCTCCCATAGTTCCAACACCTCTTGTCGCATGAACGATCCAGGCTTTACATCTCGTGCGGTCACCATCAAACGTTTATCCGGACTCATCGCTAATCGACTCGCCCCCTCCTCCAATACTTGTTTCAGCCTGCCACGGGTCACAATGTCGTCGAAGTCGTGCGTATTTATGTGAGGCCAATTGTAGTACCACCGATCTTGCTCCCATCTTGCTTTTTCTTCGACTGAGAGAATTTTCTTGAGCTCACCGGAATAAGCATCCCAAATCCGGACCATGAAGTCTTCACCGCTGGTTGCGATCAGTTTGCCGTCAGGACTGAAAGCGATGCGGTCGATGTTCTTTGTGTGACCGCTAAGAGTAGCTCGAAGCCGTACCGATTGAGGTTTCGGTTCTTGGGCCTCCGCCTGTACTACAAAGCTGAACAGGACCAGGCCTGTCAGGAGGAGAACACGAATGATCATGCTAGACAGTTAACAGATCAGCTCTGGAATGAAGCTCCAGTTGTGACACTTTTACCTTGGAACGCCTAGTCTGAGCTCTTGTGTTGGATAGTTAGTGTCAATTCGTGTGAGATGTTATTACGCACGAAGTAAGCAACAAGACCTTCAAGGAGTCGCAAATTCGCTGAAAAAGACTCAATAAACACTGATCAATCAGAAAAAATAAACACTTGTGTCGCTACGAATCACGATAGTACAATTCGATCGACCCTTCGCCTACTTTGTAATTCTCAAAACTTAATAGCCGAACACGTAACACGGTTACGGAGCTCCAAACCATGAGCGCGGCACGCATCGGCACGACAAAAATCGGCAGACCGAAGGGCACGATCAGCTCACGAGTTCACCAAATTCTCGACAGGTGGGACTCGTTACGAAAAGACAATCCCAAGGCCAACAAGGCGGCGATCCTCGACCTGGTCGCTGAGGCTATCCATGGGAAACGTCTGAATCCACTCGTTAGGAAGAAAGAGCGCGTTCAACTGAGGCGTACCCTAAAAAGACACGGCAGACGTTGAGAGCTCGCCTTTAACTGCAACGTCGCGTAAGCGAATCACGCAACCCGTATCGAATATGGGATACTCAATTCTGTTCGTTGATGATGATCAAGACACACGCGCCCTGATCCATCGTGCTCTGGAGCTACAAGGTTTTGAAGTTGTTGTTGTTGCAACTTCCTTCGAGGCCTTGGATGTGATCACTGTCAAAAAGTTTGATGCCTACCTCTTAGATAACTGGCTACCAGAGATGAGTGGTGTCGAGCTTTGTCTGAAGTTGCGCGAGAAAGATTCAGAAACGCCAATCATTTTTCTTTCCGGAGCCGGCCGTTATATCGACAAAGTCGAGGCGTTATCGGCAGGTGCCAATTCTTACCTCACAAAGCCAATCGACCTTGATGAGTTGGTGTGCTGTCTGAAAGAAATGCTGAATGCATCTCCATTCACTCAGTGAGTAACGGAGGGCGAACCAAGGTCCAGCACGCTTTAGCGGCTCCTAGCAGCATTCATCTTGCTCGGGATTTTTTTGGTTTTGTTTCGTGTGGTTTCGTGGATCGCTCTTTTCTGAACCATTAAGATCAATCCGCGAAATAACACGAAACAACACGAACAAGGGCCCACCTCGAAACTGTTCCTCGAAACACTTTTCTGCAGTCAAACGCACTAGCGCCACGAATTACCCGCACTAACGCGAACAAGTCACGCAAGAGAATTTTGTTTGGTGTTACTTCGTGAATAACTATTTCTCCAGTCAAAACTAACTATCCATGAATCCGAGCGCCTTCAATTGAATGGTGCTCGATTACCTGATCCATTCAAATCTTATCGCAACGTCAGAAAAGTATTTTAAGGCCACGGGATGACCTTACCGGATTTAGTTGAGCTCTTCGGACTAATTAGTTGGCTGTTGTTAAGTGGAACCCGTGTCGGTACATAACTGGTTACGTTGTTATTCGGAGTAGTGACGTTAGCTGTCTTCTTTACTTCTAGAGGTGCAACCGTCGGCGCAGCCTCGATGTCAATTTCTTGAGTGGGAGCTTCATTCGGTTGAATAGTTGGTACTAACGTTATCTCAGGAATTCGAGTGACGGCAGTTTTTCGCTCATTAGGTTTCGTGCTGATTTGCGGAGCGTGATGGTTGTTGTCAGATTTCTTTTCTGACCCTGGTGACTCGACTATCGCCGTCGCTTGAGATTGTTCGGTGGATGGAACTCTTTCCGCCGCCGCTACACTCGAGACTGTCGTCACAGGCGTTGACCCCGCTGGCCAAAGCTTAACGCGAGTGATCATTGCGCCACCAAGCAGCAACGCAGTGCTCAGTACACAAGCTACAGCGGCATGTCGTCGTTCGAATGCAGATCCCTGAACGATGCAGAGCTCCTCAGCCGAATCAACAACTACTGACGAAGCATCGAGTTCATCGACAGGCGTCTCTGCTGACACTGTTTCGACTACGCGTGGCGCTTGAGCTTTTCCCTGCAGGTAATCCACGACCTCATGAAATGTTCGAGCAGACGCCCACATTTGTGCGGAGGTTCCGAAACGTGTGGTAGCCTTACTGTTTGCTCCGTGCGTAGTCAAAGTCCTGACTACATCGACGTGTCCGAAAAAAGCAGCAAGTAGTAGTGGTGTGAAACCGTCGTTTCGAGTTCCATTTGGATTAGCACCGTACTCAAGCAGTAGTGAAACGATCGACATTCGACCTGAAGCAGCGGCGCGCATCAGGGCTGTGGTTCCATAACTGTTCGCAGCATCGACGTCGACACCGCTGCGCAAGAGCTCAGAAACGACAACGAGATTTCCTGTTTCAACAGCGCGCCAGAGAATTTCGCATTGATTGTCTTGAGTTATGGTTTTCATGAGCCTCTTCAATCAATGCAAAATCGATATGCGATCACCGGGTTTTAGAATTGGATCAACGGCATTCCCAGACACGATGTCTTTCAGTTGAAAACGAGTTGGAACCAGGAATCCTTTCTCGTTCACACGGGCGATTTCAGCAAACCTGGCTTTTGAACTAAGTCCGCCTGACGCCAGCACAACTTGCAGCAACGTCAGACCACGACGGAATGTCTTTTCTCCGGGCACTTTGATCTCGCCACCGATGTAGACAAATTGAGTTGTGGCAGGACTCAGTGTTATGACGTCGCCCGAACGCACGAGGAAGTTCATCTCAGCAGCGTCATCCAAGTCGATCTCGCGAATCTGATTATCAACTCTAACAACCGTGACTCTTGCGGCCTCTGGCATTGGTTGCGCGTCAGCGATGACAACGTAGAGCGGGATTCCTTCGCGTCTTAGATATTTTGTTCCTGACTCCTTTACTAGACCGCTTACCAAAACCGAGTGACTTGCGTAGTCGCGCACGCCAACAACCGCTTTCGGATTTTCTGCTATCGCGCGTTTGACCAGATCCTTTTCAATCTGCGCGCCAATCTCTTCAACCGTAAGCCCCGATACCAACATCGGTTCAGCTAACATTGGATGTTCGAGTAAACCGGCGGGCGTAATGGTGTAGAGAGTCGATTGCTGTGGTGAACCGCTGTTGAGTCTTACATCCAAAACATCGCTTGGACCGACGCGATAGATCTTCGTCGGAGATACTTCCGCAGGAGAGTTAGTCAGCGTTGCTGTTACTTCATTGGCATTAATGGGCGACGCAGTTGTCGCTGGTTGTGAAACTTGTGTACCGACTGCTACAGCCACTTGTTCGGGCACTGGTGGCTCTTCACTCACTACAGAAACCTGCGTAGGTTGAAACGACAGAACCGGACCTAACGCGATATCACCCACCGCGACAGCAGCAATAACCGGTGGCGCGAGCGCAATTTTGATTACCTTGGGCGTTACGGAAACTTTAGCGACCGAATTTCCCGTCAAGCTTTGTTTTTTCGAATCCGGTTCGGAGTTGAGGTTTGGTCGAATCAACTGAGCCGCGTGATTCGGTTGAGCTTGTGTTGTCGTCGGCTTAAGTGCAGGTGCGTTCTGCAATGAGGGCGGCAATTGTTTGAGTGTCGATGAGTTGTTCGTCTGAATTGGTAGTGTCTTCTTCTCGACTCGAAGGTTAGGAGGAGGTACTGACGCTATTGTTGATTTGGGCGTTGAACTGTCAGTATTTTGAAGAACAACAGATGCTTCTACACGTTTCGGCTCACTAACTTCTCGTGGCTTGCGGTTGAGATCGGCGGCCCGTTTGAGGGTATCGAATGCCTTTTGCCACTCCTGCAGTTTGAAGTAGGTTCGTCCCAAGGCGGAGTATGCGTCCGCGTACTCGGGATCAAATTGGATAGCCTGGCGAAAATTCTCAGCGGCCGGCAAGAGTTCACCGGCGTCAAGGAAGTTCAATCCTTGCCGGTAAGCTTTTTTAGCATTCTCCGTTTGATCTGGCCGCGTGGTTGATGATGGTGAAGTAGCTACTTGTGAGCGTTTTGTTTCGACTTGCGGTTGAACTTTTGAAGCGCTGGTTTGAGCGTTGACGATGAAGCCCGAAGTACAACAAAGAAGCAGAACCACGACCAAAGAAAATGACCGGTACATCGAACCCTCCTTGTAGCGAGCGACCAAAGGATAGTATTTCGAACCGGGGGTAGGGGATGGGAAGGGAGATAACTTTATAACACGGGAGATAACTTTATAACACGTTCGCGCAAGCCTAACCTTTGCGAGACTAATGCGTATCAGTCTCGGATTTGTTGCTATGTACGGTCGTGTAGTTTCCAGCGGACTTGTAGACTCGTTAGCGTGAATTCGAGTTGACCTAAAGGTGAACCTACAGCATACAGTGAGCCACTCCCCAGCCTGCCATAATGTACTGTTTCAGAGTAACGAGTTTTGATTTAGTGAGAAACTCGAAGTGACGATTCGTTTGAGGTGGGCCATCATTGATCGTGGTTTGAATGTACGCTCACGCACCAAGCGATAAGCAGCGGAATGATCGAATAAGGGCGACCGTAGTCGCCCTTGCCGCAAATCGGTTCACGCCACCTCATTCATCTGAATCAATGTCAGACAAGTTATCCTCGTCTACATTAGAATCATCGTCCTCATCTACATACTCTTCATCGTCCACATCATCGTCGAAACTCTCGTCGCTATCTTCGACTGCCTCGAGCGAGTCTTCGGGAAACTCATCTGGAGCGTTCAGGCCTTCGCCAGACAAGTTGCCTCGTGTGGTACCTGCTTCGTTACGTCCTTCTGGTTGATTATTCATAGACAGACAGTTCTCCTTTCGGCGGGGCTTCAGCAATCGAAGGGCCATCTGATCCTGTACACGACATCAAAACTTGTGGCGCAAGTTGGCATCGCGATTGCTCAACCATTTAACGAAGCGGGTGAGTGTCGAAAGAAGTAGGGGATTAATTCGAATCAATTAGAACAACTCTCAGTTCACCTCGCTCCTAAATCACAAATGACTTTCTTAGATACCCACGGACAACGGCACGAAACGTTTGTCCACAACGTACCAACTCCAGCGGCAAACAAATGTAAATTCACTGCCGTGGTGGGCTCAGTTTCACGAAATATCAATCAGTGTGAACTAACCTACCGGCAGCGCGAGCACATTGATTACTTCAAGGCACGAGCTCAACTGAATGAATACAGTCAAGCGCTCAGAACGTTGAATGTTGATGTGATTGAAGCGGAAGCTGTCGATTGTTATCCGGATTGCTGCTTTGTCCAGGACACTGCTGTTGTACTTGACGAGATCTGTGTCATCGCCAGCATGGGAGCTTCGTCTCGCGTTGGAGAAGTTCGTTCCATGGAGACAGTGCTCTCCAGGTTTAGACGCATTCGACGCATCATGCCGCCGGCGACGCTTGATGGTGGTGATGTAATTCAGTTGGGGCGACAGATTTTTGTGGGCGCTTCGAGACGCACCAATGCGAGAGGCATTACTCGATTTAAAGAACTCGTCGAACCCTACGGATACAAGTTAACTCCGGTAGACGTCAACGGGGGACTACACCTTACAACGGGATGCGGAATCGTTAACGATGAAACAGTAATCGTTAATCCACGCTGGTTGGACGCCGATGCATTTAAAGGACTACGTCGATTACAGGTGGCGGAAGACGAGCCATGGGCCGCCAACACCATTCGCGTAGAATCGACTGTTTGTGTTGAGCAGCACGCACCCAAGACGCTCGATCAAATCCAACCGTATATATCTAACGTCCTCACGTTGGATATCTCAGAGTTTCGTAAAGCAGAAGGTAGTCTGTCCTGCTTAAGTCTCATCTTCAACAAAGTGGAAATCAGTTAGTGGTAACGAACAAGGGGGAAGCAACATGGAAAACGTCATCTTCAAGGATACTGGAGAGAACAATCAGTTTGCGGTCATGGAAGAAAGATTTATTTCCATGATCCGGATGGATAAGTTGGATGAATTAGCAGACTCTAACTCCACGCTGATTACTGAGTTTAATAGTGCAATCGACACCGCACTCAAGTCCGCATTTGAGTACGGTGACCTTGCTTCTCGATCGCACCTGTTTTTGCAGCGAGTGCTTTACCAAGTCAATCGACTCAAACTGTTTTGGTATGACGATCTCGACAACTACAAGAATGAGCGTTCACGTTATCTGCGCGATGTTCGTGCGCGAATTGAATCGAAGTGGCAGGAATGGGAGAGCAGGGAACTCTCTCATATTCAAACTGAGTTAAATGTTGAGGACGAGTTACGTTCGCGTGCTCAAGCTGACGTTAATCCAGAGCCTTCGTGGGGCGATCAATATTTTCAAGAGCGAGTTGGCAGCGCTGGTTATCGACGTCTCCTGGAAATCGCCTCGTTGGATGGTCTGGTAGAGGCAAGTCAACTCTCACGGACTCTGGGTGGAGTTGGCAATGACATCCATTCAATGATGACGCGTTTGTTAGTTGAGGAATATGGAGGCGGACGTTTAACCCGCAAACACTCCTCATTTTTCATTGTCATGTTGGAAGCACTGGGAATGAACGTCACTCCAGAGGCGTATTTGCATGTTGTTCCCTGGCAAGTTCTCGCCACGATCAATCATAGCTTCCTACTCTCGGAAAGAAAGAGTTACTACCTGCGCTACGTTGGGGGATTGTTGTACACGGAGACATCGGTGCCTGCCGCTTTTGAAAACTATCGGATCGCCGCACAACGATTGGGAATGTCTGAGTCGGCACGCGCTTACTGGGAGTTGCACATTCGTGAAGACGAACGTCACGGTCGCTGGATGCTTAACGATGTGGCGTTACCTTTGGCCAAACTTTATCCGGAACGGGCCTCGGAAATTCTTCTTGGTTATGTGCAGCAGAAGTTTCTAAGCGCACGCGCCGGCAGGGCAACGCTCGCAGAAGTTATGTTGGCGGATAAGTCCACTTCTCGGCCGTCAAGATTTGAGGTGGCTGCATGAGTAGCTGCACGCGCACAGCTCTTTGCACTGTGATTGTTCCGATTCGCCGCGTTCAATTCCAACTGGCGGAGGCAAAGAAGTTCGCCGCCTATTTCAAATCGTTGCTGATTGCTGGCTGTGAAGTTCTGGTCGTTGACGGGTCGCCGGCAGACGTGTTCGACCAACACAAAGAGTTATGGGGTTTCACTCGTCACGTTGTTCCCGATCCAAAGTTCAAGTACTTGAACGGAAAAGTAAACGGTGTACACACGGGAGTCGAACTGGCTAGCAGTGAGTACGTTATCGTCGCTGATGACGACATCAGATATACCTATTCCAACCTTGAGCGAATGCGTAAGTTGTTAAAAGAGTTCGAGGTCGTTCGTCCACAGAACTTCATTTCACCTGCTCCGCTTTGGGCTCGTCTTGAAAACGCTCGCATTCTGATAAACAGAGGTGTACTGCGAACCGGAGACTATCCGGGAACTTGCGGTTTTCGTCGTTCGACGATGCTGCGAGTTGGTCCATACGACGGCGACGTACTGTTCGACAACGAGGAGATGATTCGTCACTTTGTTGTTCAAGGTGCGTCAGTTAACTACGCTGTAGATTTCTTTATTCTGAAGCGACCTCCGAGTTTCAAAAAGTGGCTCGAGCAAAGACCTCGTCAAGCATACGAAGACTTTGGAATGCTGCTTAAGACCCTCGTTTTCATGCTGGACCTTCCAGTGATTGCCACGCTCTTAAGTGTTGGAGCTGTGAGCGCAGCGATCGTTGTCGCGTGTGTTCTGTCGCTAGTCGCGATGTCGCTCTCAGTTAAAGGTCTGTTGCGAACAGGCGCTCATCGAGTATTTGAGATGAGTACTCCTCTTTATGCTCCGCTCTGGATCATAGAAAGATCAGTGAGTGTCTACTGGGCATTGTATTGGCGCGTTCGTTACGGTGGGTATCCCTTTGGAGACAAGTTGCTTTCGAAAGGTACTGGCGACGCCTGGATTCGAGGAGCGCAGTTGCAGAGTAAACATCTGGATCAGAGATGGACGATGTAAGGCAAAACAGTGACGACCCTTTGGGTGATCTCGATCCACGAGAATTCGACGACGCTCTCCATCGACTCGCCGATTGGGTCGTTAGCTATCGAGCTTCCATTGACACTCGTTCAATTACGCCTGACGTAAAACCTGGCGACGTTGTCGCGTTGTTTCCAGACGAGATACCAAAGGAAGGCGTCAGCGTCTCTTCACTGCTCTTAGATTTTGAGCGTTTGATTGTTCCTAACGTTGTGCATTGGGGGCACCCGTCATTTCTCGGATACTTCGGCTGCACTACAACTGCGCCTGGAATCTTGGGCGACGTCATGGGCGCGACCTTAAACGTCAGCGCCATGACGTGGGCTACGTCGCCCGCCGCTACTGAACTCGAGTTTGTAGTTTTGACGTGGTTGCGGAAGATGATTCATCTCCCGGAACAGTTTTTTGGTGTGGTCTATGACACGGCGTCGGTCGCGACGATGCATGCACTCGCTGCAGCTCGAGAGAAACTTCCGCTGAATGTACGTGCTCTTGGATTAGCAGGAAGAGACGACGTGCCACGGTTGCGCATTTACACCTCTGAACACGCGCACAGCTCGATCGTCAAAGCTGCAATCACTTTAGGTATAGGTGAAGTAAATGTTAGACGCATCAGTTGCGACAGTAAGTTCAGAATGAACGTTAACGAACTGAGGCAGGTTATCGAACATGATCGAATTGAAGGGTATTTGCCATTGGCTGTAGTTGCGACTGTTGGCACAACGTCGTGTACGGCCGTCGATCCGATTCCGGAAGTGGCCAGCCTTTGTAAAACTGAACAGATTTGGCTGCATGTCGATGCCGCCTATGGAGGAGCCATGGGCCTGTTGCCCGAGGGACGCCACTTGATGGATGGAGTCGAGCTGGCTGACTCCATCGTCGTAAATCCACACAAGTGGTTCTTCGTGCCTTTGGATTTCAGCACTCTGTACACGAGACACCCTGACCAGTTGCGTGCTGTGTTCTCGCTTGTCCCGGAATATCTGCGAGGCGATGCGGAACTCGGACAGATCAATTACATGGATTATGGCATTCAATTAGGCCGACGCTTTCGCGCCCTGAAAGCATGGATGGTGTTCATGACTTTTGGTGAGCAAGGTCTTGTACGTCGAATTCGAGAACATGTTCGGTTGGCTAAATTGTTCGCATCATGGATTGATTCGAATGAGCAGTTCGAACTTCTTGCCGCAGTCGAGATGGGAGTTGTCTGTTTTCGTGCGCGGCGGCCTGTCCATACAGAAATGTCGTTCGCTGATTTGAACGAACTCAACATAGCTCTCGTTCGTCAGGTCAACTCAACCGGTCGGGCTTACATTACGCACACTACGCTTGGTGACAACATTGCCTTAAGACTCGCTGTCGGAAACGTATTGACAACAGAGCTTCACCTGGAAGAAGCGTTCTCTCTTTTACAAACTTCATTACACGAACTGTGCCCGACTACTCGCCCAACGGTTCACTAGTGCGCCGATGCCAAGTACTCAAGTTGAGACTAACAGGCTCTTTCCAAGCTTCTTCATTGGCGGGTTTGAGTGTGCGTCACACCGTTTGAAACCCGGTGTGCGACTCGACCTTACAGCATCAACGAAACACGATCGCTTTGCTTACGAAGACTACGCGCGCTTGCACGAGTATGGAATTTCTACGGCTCGCGATGGAATACGTTGGCATCTGATCGAGACCAGGCCATTCCAGTACGATTTTAAGAGCTTAGCTGCGATGGTTGATGCTGCTCGGAGGACCAGTACACAGATCGTTTGGGATCTTTGTCATTACGGATGGCCTGATGACCTCGACATTTTCAGTGCGGAATTTGTTCGTCGCTTCGCTGCGATGGTTAAGGCCGTTGTGCGCTTTTTTCGTTCCGAATCTGACTCACCGATTTACCTGGCCCCGATCAATGAAATCTCTTTTTTCTCCTGGGCTGGTGGTGAATCTGCTTACCTGAATCCGTTTGAAACTGAACGTGCCAACGAGTTGAAGACTCAACTCGTACGCGCAACGATTGAAGCAATCGAAACTGCGTGGACCATAGATCCTGAAATAAGAATCGTACATACCGACCCGCTCATCAATGTCGTTCATAATCTCGAGCGTCCTGAAGAATTTGAAACAGCCGAGCACTATCGCCAACTAATGTTCCAAGCGTGGGATATGTTGGCTGGTCGAGTGCGACCCGAACTAGGCGGCCGCGAAAAGTATCTCGACATCATCGGAGTCAACTACTACTCCAACAACCAGTGGTTCTGGCGGGAAACTAGTTTTCATCCCGAGAAGTGGTTGGACATCGGTGATCCACAGTACCGCCCACTCAGCGATTTGCTGCGCGAGGTGTACGAGCGTTACAAGCGACCAATGTTTATTTCGGAAACGGGAACTGAAGGCGAAGCGCGAATGAAGTGGTTGCGGTATGTTTGTTCCGAAGTGCAAGCTGCAATGCGGCTCGGTGTTCCGCTAGAAGGGATTTGTTTGTATCCCATTGTCGATTTTCCCGGCTGGGGCGACGACCGACCTTGTGAGACAGGTTTGTGGGGATTCGCGGACGACTTAGGTCAACGCGAGGTCTATGCGCCTTTCGCCGCGGAACTCATCAGACAGCAACAGGAACTACAACAGACAATGAGCTCTCAAGAAGCGATGATTTATTGAAATGCCAAATCCTTTCATTGAATTAGAGAGCTTCGACCGCTACGCCGGAACACTCAACGTGATCATTGACACTCCGAAGGGAAGTCGGAACAAGTACAAGTACGACGAGTCAGCGCGCCTCTTCAAACTGGGTGGCCCTCTTCCACTTGGGTCATCTTTCCCTTTCGATTTTGGTTACGTTCCTTCTACGAAAGGAGATGACGGTGATCCGCTCGATGTACTAGTGCTAATGGATGAGCCGGCGTTTTCCGGTTGTCTTGTTCCAACGAAACTGATCGGCGTCATTGAAGCAGAACAGACTGAGAAGCGAGAGACGACGCGCAATGACCGCTTGATTGGTGTCGCAGCTGACTCGCGCAATCACTCCGACATTCGGTTTATCGGAGATCTCAACGCGAATCTGATTCACGAAATCCAAAGGTTCTTCATTTCATACAACGAGACGAAGGGTAAGCAGTTTGTGATCCTGGGGACTCACGGCCCTGAGCGCGCAATCGATCTCGTCAAGACTGGAATGCGCAAGTTTAAGAGTGGGCGAAGAATGCGACGAACTTAGAAAGACCAGCGATGTTTCCGGGATTCACCTTGCATGATGAGTTGGGGCTTTTTGTGAAAGCGGGGCTCACGCCGATGGAGGCGCTTCAAACTGCGACGCGCAATCCCGCAGTCTATCTTGACTTGATCGACAAGCAAGGAACCGGTGGAGAACGGGAAGACCTGCTGGTCTAGTACTACTCGAAGCAAACCCACTCGATAACATCAGCAATACTAAAAGGATCAATGCAGTCGTACTTACAAAAGACTCAATTAATGAACTGCTGAATGATACAGAGCTTGCAGCCAGCAGAGACTAAACGGGGTAATCATGATGTCACTTTCCAAGAACAAATAACGCGACGAGAGTGGCCTGCTCTATGTGTTCTCGGCGAGTCTGTGTTACATGAAGCGGTCTCTATGCGAAGCTTAGATTTCAACACAGAGACGCAGAGAACACAGAGATCTGTCGATCTTTACCAATACTTCCGAAAATCGCTACTCAGAAACTTCGCCTGACTGCGCTCGATACCAGCTACTTCGACGAGCAGTTTCTCATCAATTTGTGAAATCACTGGTTGATGAGTTCGCAATTGCTTTATCACCATTTTGTTTTTGGCGAGCAGGCTCGACACGGCGGCAGTGACAGCATCTGCTTTGGGATTAGATCCCCTCTCAAACACCATATCGTGGATGCGAGTTACATAACTCTGCGCGAAACACTCCGCCATTCCCTCTTCCAATATCGTAAGCTTCGAACCAAAAGAACCGGGGCTGAGCAGATGAATCGCTTCGTGAGCAAGTTCCAACGAAGCAAGCCAGCGTTTATTCCTGGCTTCGCGACTTAAATATATTCTGGTCTTCCGCAATGGTCCGAAGGTGTAAGTTCGCGAAGTAGCACACTCAGTGATACGAGGAACAGAAAGTTGATATGACGCGTCTCTGGGTCCGAACAGGTGTTCAGCTTCCTTGAAGATCTTCAACAACTCCTGCATCAACGACTGTTCAAAAGACCGATCCTTCGTGCCTAACAAAAATTTTGTCTCGGCTTCGAGAGCTAATAGATCTTCCATCAAGCGTATAACTGGCATGAATCGAACTATATACTAGTTGAGGGATGTCGAAAGAGAATCAGTTGTTGTTTTCCGCGAGTGGCGTCTGTGTGGAACGTAGGCGATAATCCATTCGACAAAACCGATTACCTGTTGAAAACAACATCATCATGGGTGTGAGTTGTGAAGCCACCCAACAAGCAATTGGAGCGGACCTCAGGTGGAGACGGGTCAATTTTGAAGAAGGAGAAAATCATGCATCGATCAAGGTTTATCTTTAAGGGGATCATTGGACGAATTATTTGCATGACACTGTTCATCTTTGTGAGTTGGACAATCGCGAGTGCGTACACGATTGTGTTTCTTGGCGGAAAGCGAGTGGAGATTCCAGCCAATTTCATCGTCACATCGAGCGCGGTCATTTACGAAACAGCACCAGGCTTTAATGTTTCGTTTCCTCTCGACTCAATTGATGTCTCCAGTACTGAGCGAGTTAACAATGAATCTTCCGGAAGCTTTCTAAGTCGGATCGGAGTTGAGCGAGTTCAAGTGCAACCGCGGAGTAACGCGAACCAAAAGGCAACTCGCACAATAACGAACCGGGATCTCGAGCAGTATGAACGCGCGCGTATCAAAGGTGATGAGGACTGGGAAAAACGAAGAAAAGAACTAGGCTTGCCGTCACTCGAGGAGATTAGACGTGACGCGGCAATGAGAGACGCTCGCCTCGATGAATTCATCGCTAAACAGAAACTGGAGGCTGAAACCAATTATTTGCGTCGGCAGGAAGCAGAACTTCGCGTGTTGACTCTGCAAAATAATGCAAATGCATACCAGGGCGAACAGTCTTATTGGGCTAACGGAGTTCTGTTCGACAATGGCCGCTTTGGACGATTCGATTCGAGGTTTGGCTTCGAGAGAGGCTTTCGGTTTCGCCTGAATCAAGGTTCACCCTGTGGCTTCAATCCTAGCCCTGGTTGCTTATTGACCCACCCATTTTCATTTAACAACACCGGAGTATTTCCTCGTCGCGGATTGATTTTCGGCGCGCCGAGAATGAATGGTGCACGAGGAAATAGCGGAGGAGTTCTTGTCAGCCCCGGAAGGCGTCACTGAGACTCGCCACTTTGAGGGTCGCTACCTTGAGAAAATGCGGAGAGCGTAAAGTAATAGCCTTAGCAAATTTGCAGTCGGGAAGGCGGACCCTAGCCCCCCAAACCGAACACCAAATTTAGTCTCGACGATCATGAGCTTGCGGGGAAGAATCATTGAGCTTGCGGGGACACGGTCCGCCTTCCAGACTGCAAATTTGCCACGTCCTTTTTGTAGCAGTGGGCAGCTTAACTTACCTACTTGTGACTACGGCGTTCCAAAACGGGTGCGGTACTCGCTCGAACTGATAAATGCTTTGACCATCTCGGCCTTGATGAAGTCGCCATTGAACGAATTCAATTTGTTGAGCCAGAAGTTAAACCCGTTGAAGTCTTCTTGCCTTCGCAGATAACCAAAGTATTCCATCAGGACAAAAGCACGGTTGAACTCTTCTTTCTTGAAAGCCGGATTCGCAACGATTCGTCGAAGAACAGTGGCTCGAGTTTCGGTTTGGTTATTCAACCCGTTCACTAAAAAGTTCCTCTCGGTCGGCGTGAAAGGTACCGAGGTGTTTGTAATCAACGTGTCAACATAGAGTTCATTGCTCAGACTGCCGAACCGAACGACGAATTCATCGCGGCTTACTACATCATTGAAAAACGCCTGCGTGTTCGCTTCGAGCTGTTCATCCGCGCCGGGCGCACCAAAAACAAAATCCTTTTGTAAGCTTTGAAGATCTCCCATGAAGCGAGTATATGCGGGCTGAAAATCAAACTGCGCAACACGGTGAGTCAGATATGCGGTCACTCCAGTTTTTTGAAACTCGATCGAAAGGAAGAACGCCGCCGAGACATTTATCCGTTTAAGTTCGAGGCACTGCTGATTGTTACCGCACGCGTCAATTTGATTGACCCAAAAAGCAAATCCCACCGGGTCAGGTTCACGATTGAGAAAATCAAAATAGTGTTGACGGACGAAAAACTCCGCTTGCTCCAGTGGATTAGGTGGCGGCAACGCAGTTGGACCACCTACTTCATTATCGACGATCGAGACTGGTACAGGGTTGGTGCCAGAGGGTGCGAACCCTCCGGTCGCGTTCGACAGAAGAACATCGAAAGTCTCTGATGGGTCGATGAAGGCATCGTCGACTATCAAAATCTTTACGCTCTTACTTGTTTCTCCAGCAGCGAATTCAAGTTTCCGAATGGCGATGATGAAGTCTGATTTTTGTGTGGCAGTGTTGTCGACGGTTCTCAAATTGACGGTTGCTGGACCAGACGTGTCTCCGTTGCGGGTTACTGTGACGGTCACGCTTATGCCGCTTTCATCAACGCTGTACGAAGATGCACTAAATTGAAAAGTTCCTTTTAGCGGTTCACTGTTTGGCAAAGGGACTGCGAGGTCTCGCAGCAAACCGAATGCGCCACCCAAACCGCCGAGGTGTGAGTTCGCTCCCGTGGTCAAATTAATCGTGAAAAACTGATTGAGTGTGTCGGTGCTGTTCAGAAGTGCGTAGGCAGTGCCATCGGGAGCGACATCCAGACCTGTGGGTTGGATGTAAACAATTCCAACGTTTCCAACTGTGAAAAGTTGACCGGTGTTTGGAGAAACCGGAGTCCCGCCAGGCGAACCCTGAGTTGCCAAAACTGTCGAGTCGGGCCCAGAACCATTGCCGTTGGTAATCGTGTAGAGCGTAGTCGACGTGGCGCCACTAAAGTTGTTGGTGTACGCCGCCGCAGACACAGCCGCCGCTCGTCCTGCATTCGGATCGCCTGCAGCAAATGCCAATGAAGTATCCACTGCAACAACCGAGCCTGTATCTGGATTGATCCTTAGGTTCTGACCAGTGATTGTCACAACACGGATAAGATCAGCGACAGGGTTAAAGTCGAACCCCAAATCAATCGCCCAGCCTTGAATGGGTCCGATGTTGAGTGCAGGAGTGAAGGTTCCAGAGCCTACCTGCGTTGCCGCTCCTGTAGTCGGGTTGATCACGTACAAGCGACTCGCGTTTGTTACTCCGTAGAGTTTGCCGTTGGCGGGACGAAAGTCTATCGCGAGCAAGATCTCATTTGCTTGAAGCCCAGTGACAATCGTTTGGCTCAGTACTGTTCCCGGCGAAGCGGAGTCAACGCGCAACAGTTTGTTCGAGTCGGTTAGCGCGAGGATAGGTAACGCATTGGTCACGTTTGAGCTGATGAGTAACAGGGTTAGATAGCAGCACGCAGAGAAGAGTAGCTTCATATCTCTCGTCTCCTGAGTCGAGTGAGTGTTTTGTTTAGCTAGGGCGCTCTAAAGTTCCGGGAGATGGCTAAAGATAATTCAAAATGTTGGAATAAGGAATATAGAAATTTTGCGATTCATCTTTCGGACCTCACATTGTCGGAACCAGAGCTGGACTTCTGCCGTTGTTAATTACCAAACAGTCGGGTCGTTAATAACTTGAAGCTTGACGACTCGTCTACTTAAGCAGCGCGTTCCGTTCGCGGTTTCAATGGCGCCACTCCTTTTTTGTAAGGACATAAATTGAGGTGTTGACCCCTTGTGGCAAGTCTCGATGCGTCAAAATTGATTTCTTTCTTTCCGCAATAGGCACACCACTCAAGGATTAGACCTATGTTTCAAGATTTACGATATAGCATCCGAAGTCTATTGAAGCGACCCGCATTCACCGTTGTCGTTATCGCCACACTCGCACTCGGGATCGGTGTGAACGCTGCGATTTTCAGTGTTTTCAATCTGCTAATGCGGCCTTTGCCTGTCAAAGAGCCGGAGTCGATTGTGCGACTCTATTTCGGAGAAGGATCCCGAAGAGCAGACTTGTTTTCATTTCCTGATTACTCGTACGTTCGCGAACACAATCAATCGTTCTCGGAAGTGTTAGCGGTCTTCGAAGAGGAACATTTTCTTCTCGGAGAACCCAAGCATAACCGTGACCCTGAGGAGATCCTCGGCAATTTTGTTTCAGAAAATTATTTCACGATGCTTGGAGGCAGTACTTATCTTGGACGCTATTTCACCGTTGAAGAGAACAGTGTTCCCGGTCGTGATGCTGTAGTCGTCTTGAGTCATGGCTTTTGGCAGCGGCGCTTTGGCAGTGATGCGCAGCTGGTTGGAAAACAGATCAAGTTAAACGGAAAACAGTTTACCGTGATTGGAATAACTCATCCCGACTTCGTTGGACTCAGACAAGAGATGCCCGACATATGGCTGCCACTCGCGATGCGTGGCGTGATGGCCGCTGATAGGTACGATGACGTCGCTCCTGAAAAGAGAGATTGGTACGGACGCGACTTTCCATGGCTGAGCATCTTTGCGCGTCTCAAGCCCGGCAGGACTCCGGCTGAAGCACGCAACGATATGAATGTTCTTCTGGGGCAATTCGAAAACCAGTCGAGCACAGATCCCAAGAGAACAATTACGGTCGACCCGATCAACGACAGGAAATTTCCACTCGAAGCTTGGATGTTTATTGCCATGGTGCTCGGTGCGACTGCGCTTATCCTGCTGATCGCTTGCTTCAACATTGCGAACATGCAACTCGCGCAAGCGATTTCTCGACAGAAAGAGATCGGTGTTCGACTCTGTCTGGGTGCGAGTCGGTGGCGATTAATTAGACGATTGCTAACTGAGAGTTTGGTGCTGAGCGTCGTTGGTGGTGTCGCTGGAGTGGTACTAGCCTGGTGGAGTCTAAACCTGTTTCTATCGGTTGTGTTCCGCCGGTACGGTGGTGAAGAAATGATGCGAGTCGTCATCGATCTCACACCAGATTGGCGAGTGCTTTCCTATTCTTTCGTCCTCGCGTTATTGAGCGGAATCGCGTTCGGTCTAGTTCCCGCATTGCGGGCAACTCGACCCGATTTGATGGGACTGGTCAAGTCAGAAGGTGCAACTACAACTGGGGGAGCAGCTCGCTCACGACTCAGCGGCGCACTTGTTGTCGCTCAAGTGGCGGTCTGCTTTGTACTGCTGATTCCCGCTGGACTATTACTGCGTAGTGTTCAACTCAACTTGGCAACCGATCCGGGATACGCCTCAAAGAATCTTCTGTCCGTTGGTTATAGCCTGGAGTTTAGTGATTACGACGCCGAACGCGCGAAGATCTTTCAGCAACAACTAGTCGCGCGACTCGAAGCGCTGCCTGGCGTTCAGAGCGTGAGCCTCGATCGCGTTCCTGTCGGTACTGGCCTCATCACCTTGTTGAATCACGAAGGGAGTGGTCCCAGCCAATATTCCAACATACCGATTGAAGAAATACCTCAGACCTATCTCGACACTATCGGAACACCGCTGGTGCTCGGACGCTCGTTTACAGCGGATGAAGTAAACGCACGCACGCCAATACTCATTGTCAGTGCATCGACTGCGCGTACTTTTTGGCCTGGCGAGAATGCGCTAGGCAAAATGTTGCGCATCGAGCTACCAATGCGTGACGGTGAAATGAAAACCATTTCAACTTCGGCTCAGGTGGTAGGAGTCTCGCGTGACAATCAAATCTATCGATCCGGAGACATGAAGCCGCTCATGGTCTATCTTCCGGGATCAACGCCTGGAGAGATTGACACGAACCTACTCGTGCGTACCTCGACGGACGCTGCGACCCTGAAAGATCAAGCGCGACGAGAAGCTTATGCTATTGAGCCTGTGCTTCGATTGTTTGTGAAAACTTTCGAAGAGAAGATCGCCGGGGAGCAAGCCATTATGTCGGCCGCATCCAGCGGAGCGACTGCACTTGGTGTTTTGGCTCTCACGTTGTCAGTGATGGGACTCTATGGCGTGATGGCGTGGTTGGTGGTTCAACGCACGCGCGAGATTGGAATTCGCATGGCGCTTGGTGCACAAGCGCGCAATGTACTGGTTCTCGTACTGATGCAGGGCATGAAGCTTGTTTTGATTGGCCTTATTATTGGAATTCCTCTCTCACTTGCAGTTGTGCAGCTGTTGTCGAGCATGTTGGTTGGATTAACCACGAACGATATGCTCACGATAGCAGTTGTCACAGCAATGATGGTCGGAGTGACTCTACTCGCGTGTTATTTACCAGCACGACGCGCTACCAGGGTGGATCCGTTAGAGACCCTGAGATACGAATAGGTCCGCCTTTCGATTGACTCGGTGCCTCTGTGTTCTCAGTGTCTCTGTGTTTCGCTCGGTCGTCGCGATAGATGCGCGCTCAATAAGACAGAGAAAGAGATGCTCGAATGAACGTTGCTTTCATATAGCGAAAGTTCTTGTAGCGGCACTCAATTCAAGCAAGGTGAGAAATACATAGTCTTTGCGTCGAGGACAGACAAAGGATTGACTACTCGGGGTTCATGCTCGCGAACCGCGCTACTTGATGCAAATTCGAGAGATTACAAGCTACTGAGAAATCTTTGGTTTTGGGAACTAGACGTGACACAACCTAAAAGAGAGGCCGCTTTGGGCTGGCCTCTCTTTTTTCATGGGTGATAACAAAAACTTAGAACACACTTCAGGAAACCGAGCCGCTCCTTATTGGCAACTTAGTGGTTGGGTTGAAGTTAACAGCGCAATTATCTGCTTCTGAACTTGCGTCGCAGAAGTCCAGCAGCTCCGAATATTCCAGTCCCTAGTAGAATCATGGAACTTGGTTCCGGAACTCCCCCGGGAACTCCCACATCGCTGCCTGCGACAGGCACGTTCTGGAATCGCACGAAGACGGCGTTACAAATCTGTGATTCGGTAAATCCAGTAAAGGCCGCACCGGCCACACTGAAGCTCGCGCTTTCACCCGGTAACAGACCGTCGTTGACAGAGCCTCCATTGAAGTTGCCCGAAGGTCCAGTAGTAAACCCGAAATCCAGCACGACATTATTGAAGCCGTCTGGCACGTTACCTAGATCCGCATCCGAGAAATCAAAGTTGGAGGTTAGGCTGGGTGCCTGCGATCCAGTAAAGCCATTCAGTCCGGAGGCGCTGGCATTTCCGAGTGGCGGTAAGTCGTAGCCTATCCCCGTTATCGTCGATGTCGAACCCGGTTGGGTAAGCGCCGACGTGTTGGTGATGGTAAAGGTGAATGTATTTGTCTGGGCGTTAAACTCACAGACAATGGTGGCGGTGGCAGCCTGTCCGGAATTCACACCGGCAATTGTGATTGTGTCTGCTTTTGATGTTGAAGCGCTGATGGTGAGTATCAGCAAAGATGCGAACGCAAGAAATAGTTTCTCAACCCTGGGCACGATTTCCTCCTTGTTCTGCGACCCTTACTTCAGGCAGCGAATTTAGATTCGCGACCTAGAAGCGTAAATGCTCGTTAGTGTGTTGGGGGATTCAACTTTCGGAGCCGGATTGTAATCCAGTGTTACGTAGCGAGAAAAACAAATTTTGATCAGCAAGTAATGTTCCCTCGCACGGAAATTAGTTGAAGAATGAAAAGCCTCGACATTTTGAGAGAACGTTGTCGCGCGCTTGAGAAAGAGTCTGAGATTTAGATGAGAATTCTAGACTTCAGATCGAGAAGCATTGAGCGGTATCATCTTCAAACTTCGATTCAGAGGTAACTACACAAACTGTCTTCTAAGCAATTTGTTTGTGGTCGAATGAGTAAATGTGAAGCGCATCAGCGTGGTATTGGATTCAAAGTTCATCCACATCGAGCCGGAAGTCATTAGGAACAAGATTCTGACTAACACTATTAACCGGTCAGGCCGACTTTGCGAATGAGTTCCCGAAAGCGAGGGTCGGAGCGTATTGGATCATAATGAGGGTCAACACCAAGGTGCACCAACTGCAAGTCGTGAACAACCAAAGCGCGCTCAAGTGTCGAGAGCGCTTTTTCTTTATCGTCCAGTCCTAAATAGATGACAGCCAACTCAGCAGGCGCAACATACTCTTTGGTAGTCTCCAACTTTTTGAGCATCGCCTCGGCTTCTTTGCGCCGTCCTGCTTTTGCCAGGGCATAGCCGAGATAGCATTGGTCGCTCGTATTGTCTCCAGCTAACCGGATATGGGCTTCATACTCGGCGATGGCTTCGTTGTAACGTCCCATACCGTCATAGGTGTAGGCCAAAATTGCGCGCGAAAAAGCGTGATCGTTATCGAGTTCGAGCGCCTTCTTCAGTTGCTCGATAGCCTGGTCGTACTGCCTCGCAAGGTACAACGCATAACCAAGACTCGCAGTTTGATTGAGAACCAACGGATCAAGTTCTTTAGCCGTTCTTTGTTCAGCTATTGCTTGTTCATGTCGTCCCATACAGCTGAGAAGGTGGGAGTACACACTGTGCGTTAAAGCGAGATTCGGATTTAACTCGATTGCACGCTTAATTCCTTGTTCAGCACCTACCCAGTCCCAGGCATTGAACTTGATCACCCCCAACGATTGATGAGCTTCAGCCAGACCTTCGTCCAATTCGAGCGACTTCTTTACAGCGGCTTCTGCTTTTGGCGTCCCCTCCTTTGGATCGAGAACACCTGTACCCATCAGGAAGAGATAACTTTGAGCTAGACCCGCATAAGCGGCGGCATATTTCTCATCAGTGGCGATCGCTTCATTGAAATACTCTGCCGCTTTCTTGTTCCCCTCTACCGAACCCTTAACTTGTTCGAAGCGTCCCTTGAGCAGTAGTTCATAGGCTTGTGGATTAACCTCCGCATCTCTAGTCAGTTGTTTCTGTTCGGCGTTAGTCAACCGCAGCTTCAGTTTCTCAGCAATCTGTTTGGAAATCTCATTCTGCATTGCCAGGGCGTCAACCATTCTGCGGTTGAATTGTTCGCCCCACATCTGCGTCTTGTCTGAAACATTCACCAGTTCAGCGCTCACTTGTAACTGATCGCCGCGCTGAGTTACGCGCCCAGTAACAATTGCCTGCACACTCAGCTCGCGCGCGACTTGTGCCGGATCAATTTCTTTACCTTTGTACTTGAACGCCGATGATCTAGAGATGACTTTCACCCCAGGCAGTTGCGAGAGGTTGTTGATAATGCTTTCGCTGACGCCGTCCGAAAGGTAATCCATGTTCGGATCACCACTCTGATTCGAGAATGGTAGAACTGCGACAGCTGAGATCACTTGAGAACGTTTGCTGAGGATTGCGAAGTAAGCGACCGCCGCGAGACCCACAACGACGAGCGTCGCAACCGCGAACGTAGCAAGCTTGTGGCGCTTGATTTCGTCCAAAACGTTTTCTGCGCTCGAGGTAGCGGCCTTCGTTTGAGTCGCACCGGATTCATTCGACGTCCCCGCAAAAGTTATTGGTGTGGTGCCAAGTTCTTCTGGCGTGCTGTTTCGTTCCAATTCTACGGCGAGTTCGAGACGCTGCTTAAGGCGTTTCAAATCGAGGCTCAAGTCTTTCGCGTTTTGATAACGAGCATCACGGTCCTTCACCAGAGCCTTGTCCACAATCCGATCCAATTCCGCTGGCAAAGATGACTCATGCAACAAGAGTGACGAGGGCTCACGATGGAGGATCATCGACAGTACGTCGGTCGTGGTCGGTCCTTCAAATGGCAATTTGCCGGCGACCATTTCATAAAGTACTACACCCAGGCTCCAGATATCTGATCGGCCGTCGACCTCGAGTCCTCTCGCCTGCTCCGGCGACATATAGTTGACAGTGCCCATCACCGCGCCAGGATCTGTTTGGAACAGCGCAGGTCTGGTTGGAGCTTCTGGCTCAACCTCTGCGGGATCACTCGCCGTATCATTGGCGAGTTTGGCGAGTCCGAAGTCGAGCACTTTCACGTAGCCGTCACGACGGACCATGACATTTTCGGGCTTGATGTCGCGGTGCACGATGCCTGCCTCATGTGCTGCTGCGAGTGCGTCCGCGATCTGACTCGCGATGCCCAGAAGTTCACGCAATGCCAGACCCTGGGCCATCTGTTCGCGCAGCAAGTGACCCTCTATGTATTCATTCGAGATGAAGTGGTGACCATCCTGATGGCCGATCTCGTAGATCGTTAGAATGTTAGGATGGTTAAGACTTGAAGCCGCGTACGCTTCTCGCTCGAAACGAGAGAGACGAACTTTGTTCTCAGTAAATTTAGCTGGCAACAATTTGAGAGCGACTTGTCGACGTAGCGTTGGATCAAACGCGAGGTAGACTTCACCCATGCCACCTACACCCAGAACCGAGTGGATCTCATAACGACCGAGCTTTGAGTCAGGCGATAGAGATGTCGTTTGATGAGTTGCTTTCACTTGGACCTTCAGGCAGTGACGGCGCTATTTTCGGAGAAGCAACTGCGAACCGCCCGAACTATAGCAACCAGAGTGCTGTCGCTTGTGAAGCGGACAATAACATAGCTCGACTTGGTCTTGGGATTGGTCACATTATGGTTTTGCCCTTAAGAGACCTCGAGCAAGTTTATTTGTTTAGTACCTTGGTAACCGCTCACTCGCAATGTTGTCTGTCCTAGCCGCAATATGGGACCCGCGATATTAAAAATCTGGAATGAAAAGGAAGCCTGGTTTCAAGATCGGGCGCAGGCCGCTCGAGTTGGAGCCATAGTCGTTGAGCGGTTAGCTGATGATCGTGTTCAAGAAGAATGTAGTTATCTGATGAGGTTGAAATGGCATTTTCATATGGGATATGAAGAAGTATCGTACGCTGAATTACAAGAATACGTATCGGAAGAAAAAATGAAAGTGCTGGATGAATTATTCGTTCATATTGCAAATAAAGATTATGCCGGCATTGACGATTGGGTCGAATGGTATGAAAGCGAATTACCTATAGTTGAAGATAGATGGCTGCAGGAAAACCGACTCATCGAAATAGATCAATACTCTGACGAGGCCAGCTAACAAGTGCTACCTTGTGGGTAAACCTCCGTTACTTGGAAGCCCATAGCGAAAAGGGAAGTGAAGGAACCATCTGATGGATAACTTGAAACACCTGTTTTTGACCGGCGAGTTTCCCGAGCGAGCCCACCTGTTATCCGGGCTAACACTTGAGCAAGTCACCCTCTGTCCGGATGGCGCGTCGCACTCGATCTACGACGAGTTATGGCACGCCGCGGGTTATCAGCAATTCATAGTCGAACGGCAAACGGAAACCGGCGACTTCTACCCGAGTGCGCCGCCGCAGCACGAGCAACAATGGCACGACCTGGTAGCCCGGTTCCTAAACGGCGCGCGGGATGCCGTAGCGTTGGGGCAGCAGCCGAAGCTGTTAGCAGAGGAGGTAGAGCCGGGGGTGACAATGGCCGACGAACTAAACTCGGTAGCAGTGCATAACGCGTATCACCTCGGAAAAATCGTCGCGTTGCGGCAGCGGATTGGCGCGTGGCCACCAAACACCGCACGGGACTAATGGATAATGTCGCCAGCACTTCTACATTTGAGAGGTGAGTCGGCTGAGGCGATCAAATTGCTCGAAGCCTGGCTTGGTGAACACGCACCACTCACCGAGTTCAGTTTCCAGCAAGAGACTGATGAGTGGACTACTGTTTCGCTCGGATCATATTCGCTCGAAAGCCTACCCACTGAAGATTGGGTTTCTTTCGGTCGTCAAGTCGACACGCTTTTCGAGGCGTACTCTACGAGTCTTTGCTACGGAGAGATCTTATTCATCCAGAGTGGGCGCCTCGTGCGCCATCTAGTGCTGGACGAACTCAATCAAGACATTCAGGTCAATATTGGACAGTTCAACATTGAGAGAACAAAGCCACTTAAAAGTTGGTCAGACGTTTGGGGTTTTGTTGATGAGTCTCGATGGAAAGATGTGGTCGTGCAAAAGATCGTCGTCTCGTGAAATTCACTCGCACTGCGAATGATGTGCGGCTTTTTCATTTGAACAACCCAACAAGGCTCAAGTCGCTCAACTCAACCTGAGGTCGCACTTTCGATGCTGAGAGAACTAGGACTTTACATTCGCGTGGCACTGTCCATTGTCGTACTCGCAGTGTTCGCCCAGGAAGCTACTGCTCAAGCATCTACACAAGCTTTTCAAAAAGTGATGCAGCCTTACGTCGATGCCAGGACATTTATGGGAAGCGTGCTCGTGGCTAAAAAGGGAAAGACGATCTTCAGCAACAGCTATGGCATGGCAGACTTGGAATGGAGCATTCCAAATTCCCCGACAACTCGATTCAATATCGCGTCGATGACGAAACAGTTCACTGCTGCCGCGATCTTGTTGCTTGAGGATCGCGGAAAATTGAAGACTAGTGATCCAGTTAAGAAGTATCTTCCAGACGCGCCCGCCTCCTGGAACAACATCACTATCTACCACCTACTGACGCACACATCCGGCATCGCTAATGATGCTGCTAGATATCAGCCCGGACCGCCTGAGCTGCTGGTTTTTAATGACATACCATTGGACTTTCAGCCTGGCGAACGATGGTCCTACACCAACCTTGGATACATCACGCTCGGGTATTTGCTTGAAAAGGTCTCGGGTCAAAGTTATGAAGCTTTCGTTCAAGAGAATCTTTTCAAGCCTTTGGGCATGAACGACTCTGGACTGTTCACCTATATTCCGGTCATTCCCCGGCGAGCATCGGGTTATTGGCCGGGCCGACAGGGGATCGAGAATGCTGAACGTCCAGACTTCAGATTGAACTTTTCGTCGGGCTCACTCTACTCGACAACCGAGGACTTGCTTCGTTGGGAAGAGGGATTGTTCGGAGGAAAGTTATTGTCGGCGAAATCGCTGCAAAAAATGATCACGCCCTTCAAAGATCAGTATGCCTGTGGTTTGTATGCTCGCCGCGTAAATGGTCACCTCGTGCTCGAGCATGATGGAAACAACATCGGGTATAACTCGCAGATGGCCTACTATCCGGAAGAGAGCCTTGTCGTCGTAGTTCTCGCAAATCTGAACGGCAATGTCACTGGCACGATAGCGAGGGAGCTTGTGGACGTGGTCCGTGCGGAGACGGCGCGGACTATTTCTCAGTGAAATAGTTGTAGTGACTCAATGGTCGTCTGTTCGTCGACTGGCACCCCCCTTTCAATTCAATCGTTAGTCGGACACACAAAGTGGAAGACTTGCGGAAAAACTTAAACGAGTAGCAGTTCTTCGAGTTCGGTTTGGATCTCGATGAGGACGAGACGAAGATTTCGGACGCTTGCCCTTTAACCTTCGCGCTCTTCGGAGTGGCAGGTATTGAAGAAGCGACGTTCGTCGGCATTCCCTCCTTGCCAAACATCACTGTCGGATTTCCCGATGCATCTGCGTGGCGCCGCCTTGCCGGGCAGTCGGAAGATCGATTAGCAGCTAAGACCATTAACGGCGTACTTCTTTCACTCTCTTATTGAAGCCCTCGCTGATTCCTGGCTCAGTCATTAACTTCTCGATCGCATCGATTTCCACTGGCACGAAACCAGACAGGTTTTCATAACCGTTCTCAGTGATCAGGATTACGTCTTCGAGCCGGATCCCGATATGTTCATCAGGTATCGTCATTGCAGGCTCGATGGTGAAGAGTTGGCCTGGCTCTAGTGTGTCAGTGGGGATGCGTACGTCGTGTACCTCCATTCCCACCGTATGGCCCAGACTGTTTGATTTGCTGTTGCGATACCGATCAACGAAGCGCTCGGCCGCCGCTTTAATCGCTGGATCGGAGAACTTGTAAGAGCCCATGATGCGATCCATTTTGACTACTGCTTCCTTGATGATGTCGCGCGGCGCGACATGTGGCTTGATTGAAGTCATTAACGCCTGATAGAGCTGCAAGTAGATTGTGTAAAACTCTCGCTGTCGCGGTGTGAATTTGCCGTTGGCCGGAAACACTCGTGTCACATCAGACACGTAGTACTTGTAGTCAGGAGCGTAATCGAACTGGACCATGTCGCCATTCGCGAGTTTCGCGGTGTTGGCGTGATAGTGGGAGTAGAGGGTATTGGTCCCGGTCGCGACGAGAGCGAAGTAGGCAGCTCCATATGAGCCATACTTCTTGAAGACATACTCCGCCACCGCCTGCAATTCATATTCGAACATTCCCGGTTTCGCATCTCGCATCACTTCCATAATTCCGATTCCCGTGATTCGAGTAGCTTCACGAATCGTCTCTATCTCACGTGGACTCTTAAACGCTCGCATCTTGTCGAGGATGGGGTCGAGGTTTTGGACAGTTACCTTTGATGAGAGCGCTTTGATTTTCTCGATGAAGACTTCTTCCCGTGAAGGCCTGCCATCCCACGGATCTTCTTTCGTAGCTTTTGCCAGACCTATTGGTTCGCTCGCAGAGGCGCTTCCCAAAACTTCAGGACGAAACGGCGTATATATCGTGCGGCCATCACGCGCGAAGCTGGCTAACATTTCAGTAAAGTCAGCGCGTGCCAGCACTGCGTCGAGACCCGTTTCCTTTGCTGCAGGTTCGCCGGGAAAGAGGGAAGACCCAAACATTCGCTCGCGACGTTCGCCACCGGTCGATAGGAAAAGTGTCGAACGTTTGGTCTGTCCGTCGATGACGAGGATTGCGCGCGGTTCCACCACACCGCTGAGGTAGTAAAACTGATTGTTCTGCCGCATCGGTTGCTCGCCGGGGCGCTCGGTTGTCCCTTGCAGAATGGCAACACCATTACCGATCTCTTTCATTACGGCAGCGCGGCGCGACGCAAATTCTTCGGGCGGAAAGATTCGCGCGAACACCGGTTGAGCAGAAGCGTGAGTCGAGTATCCGCCAATCGTCGTCACACTTAACAACATCAGAAAAAACCATTTCCGCATAGAGGTCCTCCGATCAAACTGTTGACACGAGCTTAGGCAGGTCGACACGTTGTACTAGTGTTGGAAAATTTTAGAACTGACTCACACCTACCACTGATCGAACGCAGAGATAGTATTCACGCAGCGAACATCAGCGCCCCTTTAGAATGAGCCGCCACGACTAAGACAGAGATAACCTCACGCGCTTACCCTCGCCGTCGTTCCAGTAGCACCATCATTATCAGACTTAAAAGGATACGCGTTTCCTCTTCTTCATTCAGAGGACCGAGCTTCTCAATAGTGAACTTGCCCTGGAAAAAAGCTGGCTCTTTTTTTAGTCGCATAACCGCACTTCCATCTTGTCGAGCGACAATGTACTCGGGATGAAAAACATAACCACTGAACATCCCGACGATCGGGATTTCGCAAAAGAGTGCGTCAAGAACTTTGCTCCAGGGGTTTGCTTCCTGAATTGTCATTGCCGGACTAGCACCATTCAAAATCTCATAACGCGCTTTCCAGAGAGAGCGCATTCCTTGGCGTCTGACCGCACCAATAGATCTTTGATTGCTGTCGGCAAAATGGTAGCTCGCCGAGAAATCGAGTACGCGATCAGCATTCAGCGTGTATAGAGGAGTGGTCTGGTCGACATCCGCGAAAATGGTCACAGATTCTTTGAGTTTGAAGGCCTTCTGCTTAACGTAAAAAATCAAGTTGCCGCTTGAATCTGTGACTGACAATTTTTTGGCTAGTGACAGAATTTCAAAGGATAGTTGGAGTGGATAGTTCATCAAGTTGTTCCTTCGAGTTTTGGTTGTCGTTAGTGAGGTGAACCAGACACGTCTTAGCTGCGAAGTTTGTTCGCAGGTTGAGTATAACACCGTCCATTTAGTCTATCTTTCCATCAGATCCAAAAACGGAGCGCAGATAGGCAAGGAGCTGGTGAGCGCCATTGATAGTAAATCCCATCCAGGGAAACTCTCGCCAATAATCTTGAAAGTCGGTACAAAGAAACTTCGCCAAACTAGACTCGATACCACCCACTTCAACCAGAAGTTTTTCATCAATTTTCGAGATTACTGGTTGACGAGTTCGTAAGTCTCTGACGACGAATTCATTCTTAGAGAGCAACGTCGACACAGCAACCTCTATCGCATTCCACTTGGGATTTTCCCATTGCGTAAACGACATTTTGTGCACGCGTTTCACATATCTCTCGGCAAACCATTCTGCAAGTCCTTCTTCCAGGATCGTGTACCCGTCATTAGTCATCGCCTCGATAGTTGATTTGGGACTCAACACGTGAATGGCTTCGTGAGCCAGTTCCAAGGAAGCAAGCCAGGGTATAGTTCTGGATCGCTTAGTCAGAAATATTCGGACGATTCGCAAAGGACGAAGCACGTAAGTTCGCGCAGTAGCGCACTCAGAAATTCGCGGTAGTGGCAGTTCGTATGACGAGTCTCTCGGACCAAACAGAAGTTCAGCTTCCTCAAATATCCTCGACAACTCATGTTTCAATTTTTGCTCATAAGAGCGATCTCGCGCAGATAACAAGTATTTGGTTTCTGCCTCGAGCGCTAACAAGTTTTCCATGAAGCTCAATTCCACCATGGCCTGAACTATATGACGGCTAATAGGTTAAGTGAAGGGTTATGTTGGGGAATGAGAAGGAGCAAACTCGTTAATGTTCACTGCGCCTTCAGCAAGTGATTCCACATCGGAAACTTCGCCCTGGTCCGGTTGTTGCAGTCACGATAGATCCACAACTACGGAACGTGAGCCTGATAAAACCCATACTTTGATTGGGTCAGACGTGTGCGCTGGAACCCGCCAGGCAGGAGTAGTGACACTTGAAAAGAATCATCACATTCTTCGTTAGCGTCGCCGTAACCGTTTCCCTATTTAGCTATTCGGTGGCGCAGGAAAGAGCACGACGCTTTACCGAACAAGACGTAAACAGCAAAGGCAGACTCGCGCTGCAGTTGAAAGCGACTTTGGTAGGTCATGAGGGTCAAGTCTCTGTGCTTGCACTCAGCGCTAGTGGAGAGTTCCTGGCCACAGCCGGTGAATTGGAAGGTACCACCAGATTATGGAGCACTGACACAGGCCAACTTATCGCTGTGTTGGAAGGACTCAAACCACTCTTTTGTCCTGATGGTCACGAATTACTGACCATCAAAAAGAAAACCGTTAAGTTCTGGAACTCTGCTACTGGAGAGCTCAAACTCACTTTATCTGAACAAGACAGAGACGTCACTGCGGCATCTTTCAGTCCCGACGGTCTTACGTTAGCAACTGCGAGTGAGGATGGTACCGTGAGGTTATGGGATAAAAAAACAGGGCTCAACTCAACCACGTTAACGGCGTGGCCGATAAAAAAGATTCCGAGGTACCGGATAATCTCCAGAGCGTTTAATTTTCCCCCGATCGTGGATGTCAAGTTTAGTCCGGATGGGAAATTCATCGTGACGCAGGGTGTCGACGGTTCGAGCATAAGCAATTTGGTGAAGTTATGGGACGCGTCAGGGAAGCTGATCAAAGAGTTCAAGGATACGTTTCAAGTGATAACTTTCAGTCCTGACTCTAAGTGGCTTGGCTTCATGGTACTCGGGGGAAATGTGGGCTTGCTAAATCTTGAGACGTTGATGACTGGGTTGACCTCGGACGTTGACTCATATTTTCTCAATCAATTTGCTTTCAGTCCCGACAGTCAAACATACGTGCTGGCGAGCGGATCCAAAAAGTATCAAGCAACGCTTATCGATATTAAGACCGGAAGTGCGAAGGCAAAGATCCCGCTTGTGGCTAAATGGGGGGCTGACTTTATTAGCGAATACCAAAAAGACGCTGACCTTCTGTCCTTCCATCCGAGTAGTAAATTTTTGATGGGAGCTAATCACAATTCGATCAGCTTGTGGGATGTCTCGACGGGCGCACTTGTTTGGGAAACAAAAGCTGCACGTGATCCCGCCGCGTTCAGTCTTAATCGTAAGTTGCTCGTTACTACAGCCAAGGACAAGAAGGCGGTATTACTGTGGAGAATGGACAGCGACTGATTTTTGACAATTCAGGCGTATGAGGATTGATTCAAAGGAATTTGCTTTGCGGTTTGACGTTGAGAGTTTGGAACCGTTACACCATCTCTCAGTTAGATCCAGATTCTCTTTGAACCAAACTTTATCAGCATCGTACTTTGCCCTTGTAGATTTATTGTGCAAAGGAGCTAATGCATGTTCTGTCCAAATTGCGGGAGAGATGATTCTCACGGCTACAAGTTCTGTCCCGCCTGCGGCACTAACCTTGAAGTGGTCACTATCGCCTTATCAACGGGAGACGACAGTTTATTTACCAGAGTCAATAAGCATCTTGACCGCTCCGTCGCGCGCTACACCGACCACCTGTTCGAGAGTGCGACTACGACGGCTCGTGAGGGTAGAGTTGGTGGTTCATGGCGACTTGTGGGTACAGGAATGCTCACTTTCCTTATCCACCTCGTCACCCTCCCGATGATGTTTGTCTTTCTTCCCCTCAGGCTTCTGATGCTGCTGTTTTATACGCCTCTAGGTTTGTTGCAAGAGCGAAGTGAGAGTAAGCGAAGCGGTATGCCTGCTATGGGTCGGGCGAGTGAATCATCCAAGCGAGGGTTGCCGCAGGCAGGCGGTTGGCGAGCAGACTCGGTTGGCAGTGTCACTGAAAATACGACGGTGCATTTAGAACTTGCCGAAGGCTCGGAAGGGCGGGCAAAGACATCCGACGATCTTGGTGGCAGGTCGCGCATAACAAACAGATGAACTTAGTCTGCGGTTGATCGGATTTGGTAAATTCCAAAATATTTTCCCCAAGAGTTTTACGATAATCTAATTAGTAGTTACATTGCCCCTCTGAGATGATGCGAGCGATTTCTCAGAAGGCTTTTCTGGTGTCATTGACGCTGACACCCCTAGCACGTACTTGGGAATCGCCTCAGCTGGAGCGGCCATGGCGACTACATTTGGGCGAAGGTTCTTTCCCTTTCACGTTATTATCAACGACAGCGCTTAGTTCAATTACGTTGCCGTTTTTAGTTGTGCAGTATCCGGTATATGGCTTCGTGGTCAGTGTCGCTGGAGTCAAGGGTCGACTTGTTTCTGGTCTTCTCTTAGTGTAACCGCGCATGCGTTAGGCGTAGCAGGATGCTTGTTTTTGTTGGAGAGAGTTTTTCTCGATTGCGATGGTAGGCATCGCGCAATACAACACGCGCTTGCAGCGGAGTCGGCGGTGAGTAGCCTTTAGATGTAGGCGCGTGGATGAGCCAAATGGACGGTTCAGTTTGACGCGAGCTCGTCAAGCATTCATTCCGCGAAGCTCATGATCGCGATTCACGTTGAACCTGTCACTTAAGAATCAGCATCATTCAATAAACCTAACTCGTTAGAGTTCCTTCGCATTATCGACACCGCGAAGCTCAGGTAACGCAGAAGCTTACTTTAGCGCCGCAGCTAACAAGCGCTTGGAGCGGACTTGCCAGTGAGTAACTTTTATTCGTGGTTGCTTGGCTTAGCCGCGCAGCGTTAGGTGGCTTTTGTAACTTTGCGCGACCTCTCTAGGTTAGAGAAATGCTTATGTATGACTTGATTGTGATTGCTGGTGCACCCGGAAGCGGTAAAACAACCGTCGCCGACCTTCTGCACTACACTTTGGAATCGCCTTATATTGACTTTGGTTATATTCGAGAATTTCATCTTGACCGCGAGTGGAAAAACCAAAGCCCGCGAGAAGAACAAATGTCATTCGAGAACTTGGTTTACATTCTCAGAAATTATATTCGTTACGGCTACAAAAATATCATCGTTACCGATTTACAAGATTTCCGAGTGCAGCGGATACCTGAATTATTTGCCGAGCATAGTTACGTAATTGCTACCATGGTTATCTCAAGCGATAACGAGTTGGCTTTGCGCATCCGGAATCGAAATGATGGATTTCGAAATGCTCAACGAGCACTGGCTTGGAATAAAGAAATTCAGGAACGTCCGCTTGTTGCTGGCGAACACCGAATTGACAACACGCACAACGAACCGAAACGGACGGTTGATATCATTTTGCGGATTGTACAAGAGGCTAATTCGTTTTGATGAAGCGTTGTCCTTATCTGCGTCCCACCTAACATCGGCATGCATTAGGTGGCAGGCTTTCGTATCAACGACAGCCTACCACCGGACTTTTTATGTGACCGTAGAAACGCATGCCGGATGTTTGTGGCTCGATCGTAAATCTCGTGTAGCTCGCGCTCGGATCGCGTCGTCCGGCACGCTGATACAAGGTGTGGGGCGCCGCTAAAGAAGTCGCCGACTAGGCATATTTCTTCTGGTTAAAAAACGTGTCGCCTTCCTCTACCTTTTTCACAAAGGCGTTGAGTTCCTCCTGCGCGCGAGAATTAGAATCTTGAGGCCGCACTAGTAAAGTGTTATCTAGCGCCACAGCGCACACCAACAGCACAAATATCCAACGTGTCATCGGACACTCCTTTAGGTGGGTTTTGATACGGCGTCTCGGCTCTATGTAAGCCAAGGAAATTTCCCGCTATTCTGGGCGAAAGAGGGAATCAGTTTTTAAACCTATCCTTCCCGATAACGGAAATGGCGTCAGTCAATCGTGAGTGTTGCGGACGCCATTTATCTTTGCCAACAAGTCTTCGACTATTCTATTGAAGTTGTTTGTCGCGATGTCATTTCAAGGAACTCGGAATTCCAGTGGCACGCACCTCAAGAATTTCTCAAGTGCCGCTGATTACTCTTGATAATGGCCAAGTAGTTTCCCAAAAGGGGGCAAGATGTATTTCTTATCAGCGACGACTTCACAACAATTTCCACCCCCGTTTCTCCAAACAAAACATTTTGGCAGCAGTCCTGTCAGCCATCCGCAATCACCAGTGCGCAAGGAGGGTAAACATTCAGTACTCGTGGTTGATGACGTTCCAGACATCGCCTTCATGTTGGCAGCTTGCCTCGAACGAGCTGGCTACAGAGTTGTGTCGGTGTTTTCAGCAAGTGAGGCGCTCGACGCGGCAAGGGAGGAACACTTCGACGCGGTCATTTCGGACATAGGGTTGCCTCTGATGGATGGGTATCAACTGGCGAAAGAATTGCGATCGCTACCGCACTATGTCACTACACCTTTAATCGCAGTGACGGGCTTCACGGAATACTCGGACCAGCAGAACGCTTTCTCCGCCGGGTTCGATGCGCATCTTAGGAAGCCTATCGATCCGAAAAAGATTATCGATCTAATGGCCCACCTGGGATGTTGAACTGAACCCGCGGGACAGATATAGGATAAGTGTACGTGGCGTCCCAAAGGATTCCGGTGATGCTCAGCCTCTACCCGAAAAAGCTGGACTTGAAAGCAAGGGGGAATGCCGATATTCCCAGATTGGATTTGCCGTCGGTTTTGAGTAGTCTTTAGCGAAGCACGATCCTGCCGTAGGAGATCACTACATGAGAATCGCAAAGATCATCATTTTGTTTTTGCTATTGGCAACGCCTGCATTCTCGCAGACGCAGACGAGTCAACCGACGGAAAACAAAACTAAGGAAGAGATACAAACACTATTTAGCAATTTGAACGAAGCGATTCTTAAAAAGGATCGAACTCGGCTCGAAAAACTCTACGCCGACGAATTCCAGTTCATCCGTCCCTCCGGCGCCGTTGTCAATAAGGTTAGTCAGATCAGTGGCATCCTTGGGAATGATTCTATCTCCTCAACTCCAGTTCCGGTGCAGGTCGCTGACAACCTCATGACGTTCGGTGACGTAGTTGTTTTGCGAAACACCGTGCGTGGCACTGCAATTACCAGCATTGTCGTGAAAAGAAACGGCCAATGGCAACTATTGCAGGCGCAGAGCACACGGCTAGCGGCAGAGCGAAATCCGATTAACCTCGATCCCAAACTGTTGGACTTTTTTGTCGGTAAGTATGAGTTTGGACCAAACGCTATCGCCACTGTTACCCGTGAAAGTGATTCTCTCAAATGGCGCGGAGGAAACCGAATGCCTGTTACCCTCGTTCCTCTGTCAGAGACACACTTTTTCGCCAGGGAGACAGAAACTGAAATGATGTTTGTCAAAGATGGAAAGGGGCAGGTCACGGACGTCGTACTTAGGGTAGGTTCCTGTCAGGACTCAAAGGCTAAGAAGGTCGAGTAAGTGGTGTTGCTCAGTGTTGGAACGTCTCGCGTTCCGGCGGATGTTGGCGTCCCAAAGCATTCCGAGTTGGAACCAGATTATTGGCTGGCTGAAAGAAATGGAAGCCCTTCGCCAATGTGCAGCTTAGCCAACAAATAGGCGCTACAGAGGCTTCAATCAACCAATAACACCTAATCCCAAGGTGGATTGGAACACTGGGTTTATAAGCGGGGCAGCGGCGAACATGTAGCACAATATGGGGTGGGAGAGAAGAGGCTCAAGAGAGTATTACTACAAGAAAGAACGCGATGGATCGCGTGTCAAATCCGTTTACGTTGGAAGTGGCGAGATCGCCCAGATGGTTGCTCAAATTCAAACTAGTTCGCCACTACTCGAGAGACTCGCTCGCACAAACAAATCGCCCGATATGGTCCAGTGGGAAAAAGTCGACGCCACGCTGAAGCAAGCTTTGGATCTTATTCAACTGATAACCCAGGCCACGCTCTTGACGGCTGGGTTTCATACTCACAAACGCCAGTGGAGGAAGAGACGCGATGTTGGCGGCGATTGAAGGACCAATTAACGCAAGAGCAGAACAGATTCGGATCAAGTTTCAAGCGTTACTGGATAAGACCAACAAAGAGAATCCACGACCGCAAGATGTAAAGGCCCTCTCTGCGCTACTAGTCGGCGAAAAATCTTTAGAGCTGTGGCGCAGCATCGCCAGCGCTGGTTATCTTGCGGAGCTAACCGTGATAGAAAATGCTCGAGCGACGCCAGCGGTGAAAGAGTGTTGGAAGCACAGACTTCAAGTGCTCAAGAAAGAACTTGGTTCTGACGGAGCGCCGGTGCTCGAGCAGCTTTTGATTCAGCAAGCTGCTTTGTGTTGGCTCAAACTCAACCTTGTTGAATTGGGCTACTCCCACTCTATGAAGCAATCGATCACCTTGACGCTTGGCGTCTATTGGGAGAAGCGACTAACGGAAGCTCAACGAAGATTCACGCGGGCTTGTGAGACGCTAAGTCGAGTAAGAAAGTGGTCGCGAAATACGCCCGCGTTACAAATAAACGTTGCTGCTGAGGGGGGCCAGCAAATCAATCTCTCAAAATGAAGTGACGCATTACAATGCAACAAGCGTTATTATACGGCGCGCCCCATAATCCCGTCTTGGACGTAGTTATCAGGCACTTGCCATATAATGAATAGTTCGATGCTTCTAACAGTCGCTGGGGAACTTTTTGATTCAGCATCTGTCTAATTCTTTATGAACCGATCGTGTTCAGGGTTTCTCAAACGAGTCGTGTGTAGCCATACCGGGCATGTGCTGCTAGCAATTAGTTGGTCTTTTATTCTCTTCGTCGTCATAACGCCGTTTCTCAAGCAACCGAGGTTTGTCGTGTGTGTACCCACAGCCGAAGAAGTGTACTGGCAGACTTGGGTTGATCATACCTATCCCATCTGGACCGTCATCATGTGGGGCGCCCACATACCTTAGATTCTGCTCACGCAAGGTGTCACCGAATCTCTTCAGAAGATCCTTTCGTTATCCTGTGCGCCCACAGCCAAGCTTGAACTGGCCGTCTTCTTTTTCTTTAGCAGCCTTCAGTGGCTATTGGTTGGTTACGGTGGAGAGTCCTTTGTGAAATTGATGAGATCGAGAAAGAATCAGCGCCGCATCCAACAAGCGCTTGGAGCGGACTCGCCATAACGGTTCTTCTATTCGCAGTAGCTTGGGCGAGCCGCTCAAGCGCAGCGTTCGGCGGAACTCAGTCGTTGTTTCTGCGTCTAAGAATTTGTGATCACTTCCCGAAAGCTTTCTATCTCGGTTCTCATAGTCCTCATTGTCGCCATTGTTGCGGGAATCTGGACATTCCGAGTTCGCCGAAAGAGTGAATCGAATGTTCCGCAGTCAGTTGTGGTACCTTCGCCGCTCACAATCTGTCAGCTGATGCAAGATCCAGATCGCTTCAGCTCGCAGCAAGTTAAGGTTGAAGGCAATTTGATCGGCTATCATGAATTGGCCTTGTACGGTCCAACATGTAAACGGGAAGAACATTATCTCCGAGCGGATCTTGATTCGTCTTCAAGAGGAGCACTGATTCAAGGCGTGAGCGTTCTCAACGGTTCTGGTATGCATGGCGGAAATTTCTGGGTTCATATAATCCTGTCAGGGCGGTTTGAGAGGATTACCGAGTTCGATCGGAAACGACCTGCACTATTGAACGGAGATCGAAAGTATATCGAGTATCGGTATCGCCTAGTTGCCTCGTCGGTCCAAGAGGTAACAGCGGTGTCTGATGATGCGACCTGGTGGTAGCTCCGTTCCGCCGAACACGCGCTTGGAGCGGACTCGCCGGTGAGTAACTTTTAATCGTAGTAGCTTGGGCGAGCCGCTCAAGCGCAACGTTATGTGCTATATGGTTCTGCTATGAAAACTTCCAGCTCAGATCCGCACGAAATGGTGATTGCCATTGTTTGGTATCGTCCCGAACAATGGCAGCGTGTCCGCGATGTCGCTACTGACAGCGAGAAATTGGAAGAAAGTTATGGCGAGTGGTTGCAGTTGGCGGAATCCAAGTTAGCTGAGCTAAAGAGCCGTGGGTATCGAGTCGAAAAAGTTGATGTCGATAGTGAGAAGTTAATTCGTTGGTGTAACGAACAGGGCGTAGAAAATGATGGGAAAGCCCGCTCTCAATATGCAGCTGAAAAGCTTAGTGAGTTAGATAAGAACCGTGCTTTATTTCAACGCCGCACATAACAAGCGCTTGGAGCGGACTCGCCATTGAGGGATCTTTATTCGAAGTAACTTGAGCGAGCCGCTCAAGCGCAGCGTTGGATGGCTTCGTGATGCGTGTCAAGGAGCGCTTAGTCACGGCGGCTCTCTTGAAAAGTTAATCACTCATTCAAGTGGTCTGAGCTTCGAAGCACAAGAACTTAACCTCGGCTCAGCGTCTTATTCCGGGTAATTCAGTCGGGTCCTTTGTTAAGGTTTACCAGATGAGGGTTTACCGCGTTACCCCGTCTGTGATCATTAGTGGGCTTTGCAACGGCGAAGAGTTGATCTCGGGAAGGGCGGATCTATAATGCGCAAGGTGAGCGGTGACGATCGATCCAAGTACCGGCTTTGAGGTCTCGAACCGGGGCGTCAGGATTCGGCCTTGTGCCCTTCAATCTTGTTATCAAGAGCGCCACCTCCATTATCGCGCCGCTCACTCTTGACTAGCGGTCCGTATTTCTCAGCGCGCCATCCAACAAGCGCTTGGAGCGGACTCGCCATAACGGTTCTTCTATTCGTAGTAACTTGGGCGAGCCGCTCAAGCGCAACGTTATACGCTTTCTGTACGAGCGAAAGGTGATGTTCATGAAACCGTTATTCCTAACAGGTCTTATGGTCACTTGCTTTCTAGTGCGTTCTTCGCCTGTAGCTGCATGTTATTGCGCGCGGACCGAGGTGAAGGACGCGTTCAAGCAGGCTCAGTCGGTGTTTGTCGGGGAGGTGACCGATATTGTGGAGCCGAAGAACCCCAACGCAGAAACGATTCAGGAGCGCTTTTTCACGATCAAATTCAAAATTGAAAAATCCTGGAAGGGTGTACCGCTTGGCACGCGGGAGTTGGGTGTGCTCGCCGCCCAAGGTCGCTATGGGTGTTTCGCATTTCCACCTATGCACAAAGGTGAAAGATATTTGGTCTACGCTGACCCAACCGATTCAGCACAGGGTTGGAGCGTGATCACAACGTGTACTCGCACCACTGCGATCATGGTGAGTGCAAAGCCGTCGTTAGCGGAAGGTGCTATCGATCCTTTCGCCGACATGAAAAAGCTAGATGCAATCACGACTCCTCTCTAATCGGAAATATTGTTTTCACCGAACACGCGTATAACAAGCGCTTGGAGCGGACTCGCCAGTGAGTAACTTTTATTCGCAGTAGCTTGGGCGAGCCGCTCAAGCACAGCGTTCGGCGTTTCATGGGATATGAGGTGGAGCAAGGTAAAAAAACTTGTCGAGGACACTTTTGAAGACGGCATAAAGGGCCGCGTCCAGATTCATAGCACGCACTATCAATGCTCCTGCGGCCGGGCGTGGATTACTGTCGATGGCAAAGAGTTAGTGGACCTTTCGACCATGTTGTCCGGACTTATTTATAGGTGCGTTTACCACGAGGCAACCAATACGGATTGCGTTAAGCATCCTGCCGTGCCAGATGAAAAACGTAAACCGGGGAATCTAGTTGAGCCAGGTGAATTCTCGCGATTCGATTTACATGAGGCGTGTTGGGAGTATGTTCATTCTAGTGTTAATGATTCGCTGAGGAGTCAGAATCCACTGATTGTTTCGCTGGCCGTTCTCAATGCAAGGGTAGGTAAGGGTAGGTTGAAAAGGCTGTCGGCGCAGAGGCTTCATCCTTTAACGAGATCGCTAATGGAACTTCGCTTGAGATGCTACGACACGCCGAACACGCGCTTGGAGCGGACTCGCCGGTGAGTAACTTCTATTCGACGTAACTTGGGCGAGCCGCTCAAGCGCAACGTTCGATGCTCTCCGGTTCTTGCGTGATGTTAGATGCGTTGGCACAACAGAAGTCTAGCACCCGGCGTATAGTAATTCGGGTAGTCGCTTGTTTACTCGCAGGACTGGTGTTGACCTTTATAGTGTCGTCCGCAATGAACACCCTGTGGCCCTATTTTCAAGATGCACACTATCAACCACATCCGGCCGCAGTCTTCGTAAGTAGGGTCTTGAATTTGCCGGCCGTACTCTACTGTTCGCTATTTACTTTGCCATCTGGGCTACCCAAATCTGATGAGAGTCTGTATTGCTGGTCTGTTGGCTTCCTCCTCAACATCCCATATTACGGTCTCATTATACTTTTGCTTTGGTCGTTAGTTTCAGTGAGGGTGAATCGGAAGAAAAAGATGGAAGGTTAGAATTGGCAATGCAGCTGATTGTCTCGCCGCATCGAACAAGCGCTTGGAGCGGACTCGCCATGGAGTAACTTTTAACTGTAGTAACTTGGGCGAGCCGCTCAAGCGCAGCGTTCGGCGGCTACGAGATCAATTTAGATATGAGTTTTTACAAACCCAGCATACGAACTGTAGCGGAGGTCGCAATATCATTAATCGGTGGCTTCGTAATTCCATTCGGGTTGTTCCTACTGTTCCTGTTTATAAGTGGTCTAGATTGGGAAATCCCCCTCGTCGATCGTAATCCGCTTGCGTGGATTCTGTTCTGGCCTGATCCAATATGGCACCGTTTCTTGAGTGGGGAAAATGCGGAAACCGCAACTTATATTACGATCGTAATCACATTCAGCCTTCTTACTTTTGCTCTTCTTCGGCTTACCAGTCGGTTAAGTTTGAGGTAGTAGTAGTCGCTTTGCCCGCCGCCGAACAAGCGCTTGGAGCGGACTCGCCATGAGCGGGCTTCTTTGTTAAGTAACTTGGGCGAGCCGCTCAAGCGCAGCGTTAGACACCTTCGAGTCCTCGACGCATATGTCTGTTTACATTTTGGAGTCAGATGAGAAGTTTCAGGATCTCAGTTTGGTTGATGACCAAGATTGGGAGTTCATTAATCGGTTGAATGGTACAGCGCAAGGAACTTCGTGGAAGCCGTTGCAAGTAGAAGTCTACCGCGATGACGGAAACCGTAATCTTGAGGAAGGGGATTTGGTCTTGCTAGCCGGGTTGGTTCCAGTATTCAGCGGTCGCGCCGCAAAAAGCCTTAAAGAGATCTTGAAAGCCAGTGGCGAATTCCTGTCTTTGATTTGCGAGGAGAAAGAGTATCTCGCATTCAATGTGACGAATGAGATTGATGCGTTGAATGTTGATCATTCCGAGATAGTGTATTTTTCCAGTGGAAGGGTGCTTGATATCAAACGATGCGTACTTAATTCGGCGCCGTTGGCTGAAAGTGTCATGTTCAAAATACCACAGATGCCAATTAGCCGAATTTTCGTAACGGAGCCGTTTGTAGATGCGGTGAGTGAGTACAAGTTCGAAGGCTTTGTGTTTAAGCCTGTCGAAGTACTCAACAGCGATGTCTAACAAGCGCTTGGAGCGGACTCGCCATAACGGTTCTTCTATTCGTAGTAACTTGGGCGAGCCGCTCAAGCGCAGCGTTCAGTGCTATTGCTAAAGGAGGTAACGCTTATATTCGATCGCATCAGAGATGGTTTTAGTAAGTTACGAAAGCTAGATCGCAAGTTTCAAGTATTCGGTTCATCTCAGCATCAATATCGCAGTACGCCGCTCCTGCTGAACGCGTTAGAAGACTTCGAGCGATCCATCGGAGTGATTTTACCCACAGGCTATCGTGAGTTTCTGTTGCAGATCGGATTTGGCTGTGGTCCTTACTACGGTGTTTGGAGTCCGACTGAGGTCTTAACTGAAGTCGAATCGTTATTTTTTGAAGAGGGAGAGAACTGCGCGTTCTTATCCGATCCTTTTCCATTGAAAGAAGTAACCACGGAAATCCAGAAGCACGATTGGCCCAGTGGTGGTTGTATTCCAATCGGCCATCAGGGCTGCACCTTTTGGTCAGTGTTGGTTTTAGAAGGTGCCTTCCGTGGTCGCGTTTGGGATGTCGCATGTTACGTGGGTATTGATGGAGAATGGCTTCCTGCTCGACGGCCAACTGGCCGTATTGATTTCAAGAATTCGGCACCAAAAGAATTGCCGTCACTAACCGAACCGCCGGAGTTTGTGGAATGGGTTGACGGTTGGGTTACGCGGTGCCTGGTCGATCTAAATGGCCGCTGAAACCCACGGCGCACCGAACAAGCGCTTGGAGCGGACTCGCCGGTGAGTGACTTTTATTTGTAGTAACTTGGGCGAGCCGCTCAAGCGCAGCGTTGGACTGGCAGTATATTGGTTAAAGTGATTCGCCTTCGCATATAACAGTAGATGAATGCCAATAAAGTTCTGGATAGCAGTTGTCGCGCTCACCTGTCTAGTAATATGGCTTCTCAGATTGATTGATCGCAGGAATTCTGTGAAGGTGTACACTCCGCAGAATGATGAGAAATACCAGGCACTGCTGAAACCTTACCTGCGTCGGGAAATCGTCGAGTGCAAGGTTCGATCTCTATTCCCCAATCAAGACCATGCCAAGATCTTGAAACTTCTCGATACAGTACCTTATGCCTCGGAACTGGAACGGACACAGTCAGACTTTCTCAAGGTCAGTGATGGGAGTCTCGATCAATTGCAACATCACATCGATGTTGCCAGATCCGAGGGTGACTCCCTAAAAGTGATCAAGCTAGCAGAGGCACCAGAAAGTACACACCGAAATATTCCCGACAAGGATCTTTTTTGGGGCGAGCATAAAAAAGCGATTGAAAGAGATTTTCGGCAATACCTGAATTGGCTTAAGAAAAAATAAGACGGCAGAATGGTTTCTTCTTTGTTTATGGTCCACCGTCCAACAAGCGCTTGGAGCGGACTCGCCATGAGCGGGCCTCTTTGTTAAGTAACTTGGGCGAGCCGCTCAAGCGCAACGTTGGATGTTTCGAATATCGTGCAATGGTCCAAACTTAAATCGAGAGTGAAAAGTCGTATCTGTCCTGAGTTGAGAGACAGAGTAGATTTTCACCTTACAAATTACCGTCAATCCCACGATGGCGCCGACAAAGTGTGGATTAGCATTGATGGTGAGCGAATATTTAGCTGCAAGCATTATTCGTATGAAAAAGCAGCGGCAGAAGCGTTCTATTGCGGTTTGAGAGGGAGCGAAATTACATCTGTTTTGGGTATGGTGGAGATTCACAGTCCCGGAGATTTTGGCAGCGCAATGCGAGATTATCTTGATCTGCCGATCCACAGTGCGCTGGACTCTGCAAACCCGTTGATCAGAGCCTTTGCGATCATCGATGGTCGTGTAGGCAAGAAAAAGTTCGCAAAACTTGAAGTATCCAACTCAGACCATCCATTAGTGCAAGCGTTTTTTTGGTTACGCGTGAAGCCTGGGCACATCCAACAAGCGCTTGGAGCGGACTCGCCATAACGGTTCTTCTATTCGCAGTAACTTGGGCGAGACGCTCAAGCGCAGCGTTGGCTGCTGGGGTATAGAGTCTCGTGGTAGGATTCTGTTGAGGTAATTGAATATGATCTTCACGATTGAGTATGAGCGAGAGAATGATGGTCGATGGCTGGCTGAAGTGGTTGAGTTGCCGGGTGTGTTGGTCTATGGCGAGAGCTCGGATGAAGCCATTGCCAAAGCCCAAGCCTTAGCGTTGCGTGTTCTGGCAGACCGCTTAGAGAATGGAGAGCGCAAGCCAGAGTTCGCAAGTATTTCGTTTGCTGCAGCATGAGCCAATGGTCTTCCGCCAAAGCGAAGCGTGTTCTCGCCGCGCTGTTGCGAATTGGTTGGTCAATCAAGCGTGAATCTAGTTCTCACAAGATCCTCTCAAAGCCTGGTTATCAAGATGTGGTGTTTGCCTTTCATGACAAAGACGAAATTGGGCCGCGGATGTTGTCGCGAATTGCGAAACACACTGGTCTCGAACCGAAAGATTTGTAGTCCTCGCCGCAGCCAACAAGCGCTTGGAGCGGACTCGCCATAACGGTTCTTCTATTCGTAGTAGCTTGGGCGAGCCGCTCAAGCGCAACGTTGGATTGCTCCATCGAAATCTCTCAGGTGCAGATGTCCAAGGATCAATGAAGCCCACAAACGATATTAAGACTGAAGAGCGTTTGGGAATGATTTATGCGAGTGAAGAATCGCTAAGAGAACAAGTGCGAGCAATGGAAATGCGGTTTGTGAGAAGCTTTATAGAGACTGACCGTGTGGAATCGCCTGGAGTAATCTCGAATGGTTCCTAACATGGCGTCTAAAGCTCGCAGGCCCGCCAATGATAATGCGGTGTGACGGTGCAATAGACCTTTTGATTCAACAACGCGGCGAGCACGGGTTCGAAATAGACGCTCGAAAATACATTGGTCCTGAATCAGATGTTCGCTCGCCTACGCTTTGCGAACTTGGTGGGACATTACTGTTTGAAGCAACCGGCGATCGGCTGCGACATTATTGCTTGAAGATTGAATACGAAGGCCAAGCGTTTACTGTTACCGACGCAATCTGACACGCGCTTGGAGCGGACTCGCCATAACGGTACCTTTATTTGTAGTAACTTGGGCGAGCCGCTCTAGCGCAATGTTCAATTCCTTCTCATCCAAGTCAGGAGAATGTAAATGGCTGATGAAGAAAAGAGCGAACAAGCTCTTCTTGTATATCTCAAATTATCGGATGATGAGTTTGGTGAGTTCGAAGAGAGAGAAGCGATTTTTGCGCTAGAGGATCGATTGATTGAGGCAATTGCGACAGCGTCTGGCTGCGAATACGATGGTCATGAGTTCGGCGATGGTTACGGGACGCTCTACTTGTACGGTTCAAATGTAGATCAGTTGTTTCAGACCGTTCTGCCAATTCTGAGAGAGTATTCGTCTCTTCCCGGTTCTTATATCAAGAAACGATTTGGAGCCCCTGGAAGCAGTGAAGAGCGAATCGACCTCTAATCTTCGAAGCGCAATCGAACAAACGCTTGGAGCGGACTCGCTATGAGCGGGCTTCTTGGTTAAGTAACTTGGGCGAGCCGCTCAGGCGCAACGCTGGATTGCTCGCTTGGTAATTGGAAGTGCTTTGGCTAAACTTTCCTTAATTCTCACTTTAGGAGATCCTCATGAAGAATATGAACAACGAAGAGTTCGATGGAAAGATGGGCGTATATCGTGGAGCAACAAGCTCAGTTTGCTTCGGATATTCAAACTGCTGCAAGAATCCCAGACGCAACTTCAGGAATCTCAGGCGCGAACGGAGCAGGTTGTAGCGCAGACCGCAGCAGCCGTGGCCCAGTCAGCAGAAACTGTAGGCCAGGTTGTAGAGATAGTCACGCGCCTCGCTAACGTGACTCAGGCGGGTTTCACCGAGGTGAATGCCAAAATCAATGCACTTGTCGATGCGCAGATTCGCACCGAAGAGAACCTCATACGTACAAACAAGAACGTTGCAATCACTGACGAGAGTCTCAAAAACCTTATTGCGGTTGTCGATCGCTATCTGAGTGACCGAAATGGAAAGTAGCTCATTGAATCGAGACCGCAATCCAACAAGCGCTTGGAGCGGACTCGCCATTGAGCAACTTTTATTCGTAGTTGCGTGGGCGAGCCGCTCAAGCGCAACGTTATGCGGCTACAGCTTTAGTTAGTCGAGAGGGATATGATTGACCGAGAAGGAAGAAACAGCTTGGCTGAATCGCTGCGTCATTTGGTAAGCGGGCAGATTACCAATGACCAGTTCGAAGAGGCTACCTGGATTGACTCAGATGACGCCATTATTGATGCTGTGAACGAGCAGGCTTGGTTTCTTTATAGTGATCTACACGAGCACAAGCTTCGCGGTTCTCATGCAGTTTCGAAATCCGATCGACTGGTGGTTGCTCGATTCATTCTGTTTCTGCATTCAGACCTCGAATATGAATGGCCGGCTCATCCTTTTGACGGAGGGGTCGGCGCAATTGCTCGACTCCTGAGCTTTGCAGTAAGTTTCGGGATCATTCCACGACGAGTTGATAAGAAATGGAAAGCCGTGGGAGATTTCGATGTGTGGCCATTCATCAGGCGAAAGGATTATGAGCAAGCTCTTACCGATCCTAAATTGCTCCGGGGACGCGCCGCATAACAAGCGCTTGGAGCGGACTCGCCGGTCAGTAGCTTTTATTCGTAGTTGCGTGGGCGAGCCGCTCAAGCGCAACGTTATGCGGCTTCCCGTCTAATCGAAGAAAATCTATTATCCTCACATGAAGGTTAAGGAGGTCATCAAACTTCTTGAGCAAGAGGGTTGGTTTCTGGCGAGAACTAAAGGTAGTCATCGCCAGTTTAAGCATCTCGAAAAACCTGGGGCAGTTACTGTCGCGGGAAAGGAAAGCCTTGACGTTCCGCGAGGCACTTTGAATAGTATCTTGAAGCAAGCGGGTTTGAAGCAGCGAGAGGAGCAAAGATGAGATACGCAGTGATTGTTGAGGAAGGCGAAAGCAGTTTCGGAGCACACGTGCCCGATTTGCCTGGGTGCGTGGCAGTCGCCGAGACGAGGCAAGAAGTAGTGGTGCTAATTCAAGAGGCAATCGAATTTCATTTGGAAGGGTTACGCGAGGATGGTCAACCTATTCCTCCAGCATCTTCTAGCGTTGAATATGTAGATGTACGCGCCGCATAACAAGCGCTTGGAGCGGACTCGCCATAGAGTGATCTTTATTCACAGTAACTTGGGCGAGCCGCTCAAGCGTAACGTTTGGCGCTCGGAAAGTATTAACGATGATCGTTTTTGAAGTAGCAGTTAACGGAAAGAAGCTATGCGAGGCCGGTATCGACGGTTTAGGTGTGCTGGACGCCATGCTCTTCTCAGCCCGCCGCCTGCCGCATCCCGATGACGAATTGAATAGACGATATCCGCCTGATGAACTGGTGCTCAAAATGATGAGGGCCGGCAACATTTGGAATGGCTCAAACACAATTTACAGGTCGGTGATGAAGTGAGTATCAAGATTAAGGAATCGGAAATGGTCGACCCGCCGGAAAAGATCGAAGAAGAAGATCCCGAGTTCATAATCAATGCAAAGAAGCGCGCTTTGGAAAGATTAAAGAAAGAATTCGGCGAGTAGTTGTTTCAGCTCCGCGCCGAACAAGCGCTTGGAGCGGACTCGCCATAACGTTCCTTTATTCGTAGTAACTTGGGCGAGCCGCTCAAGCGCAACGTTATGCGCTCGAACTAATGAAATGAAGCTCGTAATTCTAAGCGCATTGTGCATCGCAATGATGACGTGCAATCAGACTTCGCGCGCCACTCAGTCAAAATTCGTCCCTCCGTCCGATTGGAAGGCAATTCGGGCTTGCGGCGTCACGTTCTATGCACCGCGGAATATGAAAGAAGAAAAGGTTCACCCAATCGATTCATGTGTTGTTCGATATCGAAACGATGACACCGTGCTTGAGCTTGATTCAATAATGTATTCAGCTCCCGGCACAACACGTAAGGATGAGTATTCCGCCAAACGCGACTTTGACCTCAGAAACTTTATGCTGGATGGTCAAAAGGCCGAAATAATTACTTGTTACGATTCCGAAGTGCCATCGGAGTTTAGGGGCCTAAATTATTCTGCTGTTTTGTATGTTCCGGAGCTTCCTAAATCGCGAGGGAATTTAACGATATGGACTTACAATCGCACTATTGAGGCAAGCAAGCTCGCGTCCAAAATGATCGAGTCGCTTAGGTTTCTCGAATGACCACGACGCGCATAACAAGCGCTTGGAGCGGACTCGCCGGTGAGTAACCTTTAATCGTAGTAACGTGGCCGAGCCGCTCAAGCGCAACGTTGGATGCTTACTATAAAATCGAATGGAAGTTGTTAACACAATTACGGACGCTCTTAGCCTCATAGACTCTTATGAGGGGCCACCAGAGGAATTCCTGCTTCCCATTTCCGAAGAGCTGCTAGATCCTGTTGGTGTGAACATGGCCATTATTTGTGATCGAATCCTTTCGAAGAATTGGGAGCCAAACGGTTTTGAGCAACTGGTTGGATTTCGAATCTATCGTTATAAAGCTTGGGATTGATGCCGCGCTGTTCACATCATTCCTAAGTGAGCCATCGTGAATGTTTTTATCGTGCTTATTTCCACGACGCATCCAACAAGCGCTTGAAGCGGACTCGCCAGTGAGTAACTTCTATTCCCAGTAACTTGGGCAAGCCGCTCAAGCGCAACGTTAGCTTGCTTCTCGATTTTATCGAAGTAATGAAATGAAACGCTATTCCGCAAGAATTCTGATTGGGCTGGTCACTCTGACGTTAGGAATCGCAGTCGGCTCTTTCTGGATAAAACGGCGTAGCGTGAGCCTCACTACTATTCCAGCAGTAGTGCTGCTGCCGGATGAAAGGGAGAGCGCGATTGAGGTTGTATTCCGTGACATGATTCAGAGTCATGACGCCCATGCCACCTATTTCTTGTCGTATGGTCCATATGATGATCCTAGCGATAGCCTGATGGCTCGGTTCAAAGGAAGTCCGTTTACAATTAAGAAGCTCTCGCAATCAACCAGTAATGGGCCCCAGCTTATCGATCGCACAACCGGGGATATTGGAGTACATCTGCAATTGGATATTACACACCAGTAGCTGAGAGTGAAGCTGTTGTTGCTGTCAGTTGGGAATACTGGAAGAGTGTGGCAAGAAAACCTGTAGGCGAGCTGAAGCCCTATCAGTATCGATTGCAGAAGATCAATGGCACGTGGAGGATCAAAACACGCAAGTTTGAGCCGCCGATGTTTTGAACGACGCAAGCTAACACGCGCTTGGAGCGGACTCGCCATAACGGTTCCTCTATTCGTAGTTGCGTGGGCGAGCCGCTCAAGCGCAACGTTCGGTGCTTCTCGCTATCAATAGCTGTCCATCATGATACGATCCATCTCAACACTAATCATTCTAATTCTTTGGTGCGTCGCTACTCCTGGCGAATGTCCACGGAGATTGAGTTACGTAAATCGAAATCAAGTTGATCCTAATGAGATTTCGCTGGATAGAGTAGCTGGCCAAGCAGTCGACTCGAAGGGTGTAGTGGTTCCGGAGATTTGTATTGGTTTATTCGCCGATAAGGACCATCGATTGGTTGCCCAAGTAGAAACTGATAGTGAGGGCCGCTTTGCATTTAAGGAAGTTCCGGAAGGCCGTTATCGCTTGGTTGCGCGCGTACCAGAGTATGATTATCTCTGTCCCGTGAACGCCAGGGTGCGCGTTAAGAAAGCGGAAACGAAGAAGCAGAGCTTGCTCCTTCACTTAGTACCTCCAAGCATAGATCAATGCAGTTGGGCCGACGTTCAATGAGGTTCGCAGGTTGGCCATCGTTTTTGTTTAATATCGAAGCCGCACCGAACAAGCGCTTGGAGCGGACTCGCCATGAGCGGGCTTCTTTGTTAAGTAACTTGGGCGAGCCGCTCAAGCGCAACGTTCGACATCTTCACATGCCAAATCGATTGTCAGTTGCTTTTTTGACACTGTGGGCAGGAACACTCCCAATCTTAATAGTGTGTGCTCCTACCGCAGCGTTTGCGGAAATGGCGAATCCTTCCTCGTTGGAGGGCAGTACTTGGGAAATCTCCGACTCAAACCATCAGGCTTACATCTTCGATTTTATGGCGCGCTCAAAACTGCGCTACGTGGCGGCGAACGGCACAAGAGGGCGAGGCTCGTGGAAACAAACTGACAATACGGTCACCTTTGAAATCAACGGACACTTCGTCCAATACAAAGGCATTCGTATGGGCGACGAAATGCATGGCGAGGCCAAATATCGCGACGGAGGTTCCGCTGAATGGGCCGCGTTCAGGCAACAGGCGCTCGTCACGACGCCGAACGCCCCAAAGTATCCTCCCATAGCAGCGGCTGCTCATGTCAGCGGCGCTGTTCGCGTGGAAGTGCTTCTTGATTCTGCGGGCCAGGTGACTTCGGCTTCAGCTCTCGATGGTCACGCCTTGCTTCGGAAGATCTCTGAGACTGCGGCGAAAGACTGGCGCTTCGATTCCGCTGGCGACGTTGCCGTTCGCAAGGTCCATCTAATCTTTTCATTTTTTCTTTTTGCTGCGGACTGTAAAAAGGACGTTATCAACCTTGCACCAGAATATCTTTTGTCTTACATGGTGAACGTCAGACGTCGACGCCAATGCCCGAGCTATTGAGGGCGATGTCGAACACGCGCTTGGAACGGACTCGCCCTTGAGTAACTTTTATTCGCAGTAACTTGGGCGAGCCGCTCAAGCGCAACGTTATGCGCTGATTTCTTTCCAGCACATTGGGATCCTAAGCTTAGAATTCCACGTGGACAAGTTGTCGCGGCCGCTTCTATAGTGTCACCTAAATACTAGTGACTCCAGCGTAACTGGACTGGCCACAGTTAGGCCGCAAATGTAATCACACTGGCTCACCT